>ENA-UERT01000616-UERT01000616.1-human-gut-metagenome-genome-assembly--contig:-NODE-616-length-27443-cov-14.887707_pt1 | contig 27443 bp, 27 predicted proteins | sample MGYA00242996_ERZ507997 | MGnify/ENA primary metagenome ERZ507997 (study PRJEB26167, sample SAMN06115458) | human gut metagenome | host: Homo sapiens | place: China:Neimenggu | collected 2014-11-07... | reverse complement strand
ACTAAATCTCCTGTGATTCTTCAGGTTTCTAAAGGTGCTCGTCAGTATGCTAACGCTACTTTGTTGCGTTACATGGCTCAGGGTGCTGTAGAATATGCTAAAGAATTAGGCTGTGCACATCCCGAAATCGTTCTTCATCTTGACCACGGAGATACTTTTGAAACTTGTAAATCTTGCATCGACTCAGGTTTTTCTTCAGTGATGATTGACGGTTCTCATCTTCCTTACGAAGAAAACGTAGCACTGACTAAGAAGGTAGTTGATTACGCTCACCAGTTTGATGTAACTGTAGAAGGCGAACTTGGCGTATTGGCAGGTGTTGAAGACGAAGTTTCTTCTGATCACCACACATATACTGACCCTGAAGAAGTAATTGATTTCGCTACTCGCACTGGTTGCGACTCTTTGGCTATCTCAATCGGTACTTCTCATGGTGCTTACAAATTTACTCCGGAACAGTGTCACATCGATCCGGCTACTGGTCGTATGGTTCCTCCTCCGTTGGCTTTCGAAGTATTGGATGCTGTTATGGAAAAACTTCCGGGATTCCCTATCGTTCTTCACGGTTCATCTTCAGTTCCTGAAGAAGAAGTTGAAACGATCAACAAATACGGTGGTGCTTTGAAAGCTGCTATTGGTATCCCTGAAGAAGAATTGCGTAAGGCTGCTAAGTCTGCAGTTTGCAAAATCAACATCGACTCAGACTCTCGTCTGGCTATGACTGCTGCTATCCGCAAGACTTTTGCTGAAAAACCGGCAGAATTTGACCCACGTAAGTATCTTGGTCCGGCTCGCGACAACATGGAAAAACTGTATAAGCACAAAATCCTTAACGTGCTCGGTTCTGACAACAAGTTGGCACAGTAATCTTCGGATTATTTCATAAATAAAAAGAAAGGCTGCTTCCGGTTGACGGTGGCAGCCTTTTTAGTTAGTGGTAAAACGCTGATTTTATTCTTTCTTTGTAGTCTCAGGATTTCCATTCTGAAAGAAATCCTCTATTTTCTGTTTGCTTTTCAGGTCTTTCAGCCAGTTGTCAGCAGCGTTATAATAATTGGTTATTCCTAAAACGAGTTCTCCCTTTTCATTCAGTTTCGCCTGTTCTGCTTTCTCATCTTTGGGACGTGTTTTTAGAAATGCTTCCAGGTAGCGTTCTGTGCTTTTTCTGTCTTTTAAGGCGAAAAAGGAAAGGTGTGCCATGTCATATAGTAATTTATGATTTTGTCTGTCGTATTTCTGATACCGTTCTTTTATAGACGCTAATTGTTCTTTATACATTTGCGCCATTTTATAACAGTCAGTCATGCCTATATAAAGGCGTACCATGCTGCTGTCTTTCGGTATTGACAAATTGATAGCTTGTTCCAGATACTCTACTCCTTGTTTCTTCCATGAAGTCTTGGCACAGGAACGTCCGAGGTAATAGAGAAGGTTTACATTCTCCGGATCATATTTCCGGGCAGCTTCCAGAAAATCATGTGCTTCATAATATCTTTCAATGGCATAATAACTGATACCGAGATAGTAACAGGTATGGAAGGTACTGTCTCCCTGGTTTACCAGGTACTGATAACGGCGGATTGCAGTTGGATAATCCTGTTTTAGACAGTACGCCAAAGCATTCTGGCGATTGACGGCAATGTTGGTGGTATCAATCTTCCGGTATTTCTCTGTTGCTTCTATTGCTTCGTCATAGTAAGAGGCTGCTATATTGATTGCCCCTAATTTGGCGGCGGCAAGATAGTCGGCGGGATATTTTTCCTGAATATTGTAGTAGCAACCCGCGGCAGGCAGAAGTTCATTCATACCTTCGAAACTCTGTGCTTGCAAATGCAGGGCGATAGCAGAACTGTCTTTTTCTGTCATTAGGCTGCTTTCACCCAATGCTTCGCGGAACTTTTGTTGGGCGAGAAGCAGGTTGATATACTGTATGCGTACATATTTATTCTCCGGAGTGAGGTCGAGCACTTTTTCATAATATGCTGATGCTTGCTTATATTTGGCAAGGGTGCGGCAACATTCGGCGGCCTCAATCAGTGCGCGAGTGTTAGTGCTATCCTTGCCTATGATTTCCTGATAGGTGGAAAGTGCTTCCGCGTTCAGTCCAAGGCTACGCAGGGCTTTGCCTTTCTGTAGCAATAGGGGAGTGGCGGGCTTTTTTTGTGCAATGAGCGAGAGTGCCGTTTCGTAGTCGTAACTTGCCATAGCCTCTTGGATAGGGTCAGTCTGCTGTGCCATTAATAGGGTGGTGGAACAGAGCAGGAGTAGTAGAAGTATCCGTTTCATAAATTGTAATTTTAGTGTGTCGTTTATAAAGCGCAAGTTACTAAAATTATTGTACTTACGAAATATTCGTAATGTGTTTCAGATAGATTAACGTATCGATAACACAGGATAACATAACAGAGAATATGACATAAAGAAAAGAAGAACAATAAAAAATGCCCCTTTCCGCAGAAAGAGGCATTTTCGTAGAGAAGAATTCTACTTTTATAGTTTAAGACATGCCGAATGGAAATCCGGCAGGGCATCTTATCTCTACATTAAGAATCCTAACAGGATACCGGCGGCAACAGCCGAACCGATTACACCTGCTACGTTCGGACCCATAGCGTGCATTAACAGGTAATTGGTCGGATCGTATTCCAAACCGATAACTTGTGAGATACGTGCTGAGTCGGGAACAGCAGATACACCTGCATTACCGATCAACGGATTAATCTTGTTGTCCTTCTTCAAGAAGAGGTTGAAGAGCTTAACGAACAGTACGCCGGATGCAGTTGCAATGATGAATGACAAAGCACCGAGGGCGAAAATCTTGATAGAGTCGAAAGTGAGGAACTCGGACGCTTGCGTAGAAGCACCTACTGTAAGACCTAATAGGATAGTAATCGTATCAATCAGCGGACCGCTGGCAGTGTTTGCCAAACGGCGTGTTACACCACTTTCTTTCAACAAGTTACCGAAGAACAGCATACCCAACAAAGGCAAACCGGAAGGAACCAGGAAGCAAGTCAGTAACAAACCGATAATCGGGAATATCACTTTCTCTGTGTGAGAAACAGCACGCGGCGGTTTCATGCGGATTACACGTTCGTGTTTTGTGGTGAGCAGACGCATGATAGGCGGCTGTATCACCGGGACCAACGCCATATAGGAATAGGCAGACACCGCAATAGCTCCCATTAAGTTAGGGGCCAGTTTGGATGAAAGGAAGATAGCCGTCGGACCGTCTGCACCACCGATGATACCGATAGCACCGGCCTGCATCGGGTCAAATCCCATTTCCAATGCAATCATGTAAGCACCGAAGATACCAAATTGTGCGGCTGCACCGATTAGCATCAGCTTCGGGTTAGAGATAAGTGCAGAGAAGTCGGTCATGGCGCCGATACCCAAAAAGATGAGCGGCGGATACCAGCCGGACGTCACTCCCTGATACAATATGTTCAATACTGAACCTTCTTCATAGATGCCGACTTTCAGTCCCGCATCCATGTTGAAAGGTATATTACCGATCAGAATACCGAATCCGATAGGAATCAGCAGCATTGGCTCGAATTCTTTGGCTATAGCCAGATAAATAAAGAACAGGCCAATAAGGAGCATAACGACGTGTCCTCCTGTTGCGTTGGCAAATCCTGTATACGTCCAGAAATCGGCAAGGTTGTTTCCTAAAAAGTTTATAAAATCTCCCATATTATTCAATAATTACGAGGTCATTACCTTCAAGGACAGAATCTCCCTTGTTTACGTTGATAGCGGTAATCTTACCGTCTTTGTCTGCATTGATATTGTTTTCCATTTTCATGGCTTCCAATATAATAATGGTTTGTCCTTTCTTCACTGTGTCGCCTACGTTCACTTTTATGTCGAGTATAACACCCGGTAGCGGAGATTTGACACCTGATTTTCCGGTAGACTGTGCAGCCGGTTTCACTACCGGTGTGGTAGGAGCAGCCGGAGAGTTCGGCAATGGGCGTACTACCGGTTTTGCAGGTGCCGCCTTCGGCTGTTTTTCCATTTCTACTTTATAGTGCGTACCGTTCACTTCTACATGAGCGATATTGTCTTCGATATCTCCAATGGTCACTTTATATGAGTTACCGTTGATTTTGTATTTATATTCTTTCATCGTTTTATCTTTTTAAGGGTTGACTTACTTTTTGGGAGTTTCACGCAAGGTGTAAATCTTCGAACTCCACGGTGAATAGCTACGTTTCACACGAGTGATAGTCAGTACCGTTTCTTCTACGTCGTGTACCTCATCTTGCATTTCGTGCAATGCCATAGAAATTGCGGCATAAACTTCGCCCGGAGCTTGTGACAGTTCTTTGGCTGTTTCCTTGTCGATACCTTTTGACTTCATCGTATTGCGTTTGCTCAAGTTCACGGCTACTTTACCTACAATCTTGAAAGAGATATAAAGAAGTATCAATCCGCAGAATACCACACTCATCGCCGAGATAGACATACCGATACCTACAGAGTCATGTTCTTCGAACTTCTCCATTTTAGCATTGCTGTCGAGCGTCTTGTTATTCGTACTTGGAGTCACATATTTGTCACTACTTCCACCTTTTACTTCCCAATTTGCCGCTCCGTCACTTATACGTGCGTATGATTGGTTAGGACCCAGAACTCCTGCCGGTACTACAATCTGATCAAGTAGCTTCTTGCCGGAATCGAATAAGCCAATCCAGTTGGCAGTCTCAGGGTTCAATTTGCAACTTGTGTGAAAGGTACCACGGTTAGGTTCACCATCCGCCCAGAATAGAGCATGCTGGCGGGGTTTAACTAACGTTAGTACATCACCTTTAGGGATAAAATAGGTAACTGTATCACCCGGCTGATTGCTTACTTTCAGTAAACATCCCGCCAAGTCTGCGCTACCGTATGATTTGTTGAATACTTCGATCCATGCGCTGTGCAGTCCGTAATCATCCTGAAAATTACTTTGATTGTCTATCAGGACTTCGTTCAGCATTAGCTTACTGTTTGTCTTTTTCTCTCCGCAAGAGGTCAGTCCAACCAGTAACAGCAAAGAAAGGAATATTCCAATTTTGGTTTTGCTCATAATCTTTCTTGTTTTAATGTGAAAAGTTGGATTACAATGGAATATTGCCATGCTTCTTAGCCGGGTTAGTCAGCTTCTTAGTCTGCAGCTGCTGTAAAGCGCGGATAACGCGGAAACGTGTGTTACGCGGTTCAATCACATCGTCAATGTACCCGTATTTCGCTGCGTTATAAGGATTGGCAAACAGTTTCGTGTATTCTGCTTCTTTTTCTGCAAGGAACTGAGCCGGGTTTTCCTGTTCTTTTGCTTCGCGTGCGTACAACACTTCTACTGCACCTGCACCACCCATTACTGCAATTTCGGCTGTCGGCCATGCGTAGTTCATATCACCACGGAGTTGCTTACAGCTCATCACGATGTGAGAGCCACCGTAAGACTTACGCAGAGTGATAGTTACCTTAGGTACAGTAGCTTCACCATAAGCATACAGCAATTTGGCGCCATGGAGGATAACGCCGTTATACTCCTGACCTGTTCCCGGAAGGAATCCCGGTACGTCTACCAATGATACGATAGGAATATTGAAGGCATCACAGAAACGTACGAAACGTGCGCCCTTGCGGGAAGCGTTACTATCTAGTACACCTGCCAGGAACTTCGGCTGGTTGGCTACGATACCTACGGACTGACCGTTGAAACGTGCGAAACCGATAATGATGTTCTTTGCATAGTCCTTTTGGATTTCGAGGAATTCGCCGCCGTCTACGATCGCACCGATTACTTCGTACATATCGTATGGTTTGTTGGGGCTGTCGGGGATAATATCGTTCAAAGAATCTTCCAGACGGTCGATTGGATCTGCACAATCCACATAAGGAGCTTCTTCAAGATTATTTTGAGGAATATAGCTCAATAGCTTGCGAATCAGCGCCAGACCTTCTTCTTCTGTCTGAGCGGTGAAGTGAGTCACACCCGATTTAGTAGAGTGTACGCTTGCGCCGCCGAGGTTTTCCTGGCTTACATCTTCACCTGTAACGGTTTTCACAACTTTCGGTCCGGTGAGGAACATATAAGAAGTACCTTCCATCATCAGCGTGAAGTCTGTCAGAGCCGGAGAATAAACGGCACCACCGGCACAAGGGCCAAAGATACCTGATATCTGCGGGATCACACCGGATGCAAGAATATTGCGTTGGAAGATTTCTGCGTAACCTGCCAAAGCGTTGATTCCCTCTTGGATACGTGCACCACCCGAGTCATTGATACCGATACATGGAGCACCCATTTTCATAGCTTGATCCATGATTTTACAAATTTTCTGTGACATGGTTTCCGACAACGAACCGGCGGAAACAGTGAAGTCCTGAGCGAATACATACACCAGACGTCCGTCGATCGTACCGCAACCGGTCACTACACCGTCACCCGGATAGTGTTTCTTTTCCATGCCGAAGTTCGTGCATCTGTGCTCAACGAACATGTCCATTTCTTCGAAACTACCTTCATCCAGCAACATAGCCAGACGCTCGCGCGCTGTGTATTTCCCTTTTTCGTGTTGCTTCGCAATTGCTTTTTCACCGCCTCCGATACGTGCTACGGCACGGCGTTCAATAAGCTCTTTAATTTTTTCAAGTTGATTACTCATGAGTTCTTGTTGGTTTTAGAGTTTATAGATTAATGTTCGCAGAGTTCTGTCAACACACCCAGAGTTGATTTTGGGTGAAGGAAAGCGATGTTCAAACCTTCGGCACCTTTGCGCGGAGCTTTGTCGATTAGGCGGATTTCCTTGCTTTCTGCTTCTGCCAAGGCATTGGCTACACCATCTTCCACGGCAAATGCAACGTGATGAACACCTGCACCTTTGTTCTCAATGAACTTAGCAATAGTGCTCTCGGGGCAAGTGGGCTCCAACAGTTCGATTTTGGTTTCGCCTACTTTCAAGAAAGCAGTTCTTACTTTCTGGTCTTCTACTGTTTCAATGTTGTAACACTTCAGACCTAATACATTTTCGTAGTAAGGAAGGGCTTCTTCAATGCTTTTTACAGCAATGCCCAGATGTTCAATGTGTGAAATCTTCATAACTATACTTTTTTATTTGGTTTTAATTATGTGCTTATACGGCATAAAACAGCACAAAGAAAGACAATTCTTACCTAATAAAGAAATTTTTCAGCATTTAATTATTGGGATATAAAGTATAAAAAATGGTAGGGAGGGAGCATGAAGAATGGTTTTGTAATCTGGAGATTGCATTTAAACGTAAAATTTGACCATTAACTTATTCAGCCAAGGCCAACTGACGCGGAACCAACGTCGGGTACTGCTTTGTTTTCCTCCGAAGCGGAGTACGAAATCGCGATAACCATGCCGACGGAAAGGAAGTCCCACATCCATGAACTCCAGATGGCGGAAACCTCGTTCGTGAGCATCCTCCAGAGCTTTCCAAACGGCGAGTACGCCCGGGTATTGCAGTGCATACGTCTTTCTCATTCCTCCCGAAAACCAGAGGAAAGCATTGTCTCCTGAGTAAATGCATACAGAGCCGCCGATAATCTTTTCTTTGTAGCGGACAATAAATATTTTAGCTTGCTTTCCCTTGATGAGCATATTGTTCATGTGGCGGAAAAAGTCATTGGCAGGGAAATACCGGCGTATGCGGGAAGAGTAAACCTTATGCAGCATACGTGAAAAATCACGTATCTCGTCTGTGGTGTGCGCTTCTTCTACTTTGGCTCCATTTTTAAGCCCTTTTTTTATCTGGCGGAGACGTGACGGGCTGAAACGGTCTTCCGCTTTTTTCGAACTATGTAACGAATTGCGTACCCGTAACCAGTTGACCGGAAAATAGTCGTTGTTCCGGAAAGAACGGTAACCGAACATAGAGTTGTCCAGATTGCGGAATTCGATAAGGATACAGGTACGGGATGCCTCTTGCGTGAGATGTTCCAACATTTCGCCGAACACTTCTTCCTCTCTTTCCCTGATGTTCGGAAGCGAATCTTTCTGTTCGGCTGTAAATGTCTTTTCCAGGAATTCACCTTCTCCATATACCACACATTGTTTCACAAGACAGGAAGGAAGCCATTTTTTAGTTTTGCGGATCGCTGCCAAGAGCCGTGCCACAGGTTTTCCGTCTTCTGTTGCCACTATCAGTAAGGGCGAGTAACCGGGCGTTGCTTCGTATATTTGAAACAACTCCTTGGAATGGAATGTGTTATTTCCCGGCAGGTCAGGAATATCCTTTCCGTGGTAATATGTAGTTAGTTTAAGTGGCATGTGGGACAAATTTACACTTTTTATTTTTCATTCAACAAAAAAACGGAGATTTTGTTGGCGACCTTTAAAACGAACAGTCTATTTTTCTTGCGTAATATTTCTATTTTTTATCTGATTTTCGTTACTTTTGCGTATTGGCAAACACTTTAAAAGAAGCAATTTATGTTAGAAGAAATATTGGCTTACAACAAAAAATTCGTAGAGGACAAGGGATATGAAGCGTATATTACAAATAAGTATCCTGATAAGAAGATTGCTATTCTTTCCTGTATGGACACTCGTTTGACAGCTTTACTGCCTGCTGCGCTGGGAATTAAAAACGGCGATGTGAAAATGATAAAAAATGCGGGAGGCGTCATTTCCCATCCTTTCGGTAGTGTGATTCGTAGTCTGCTCGTGGCTATTTTTGAGTTGGGAGTGGAGGAAATTATGGTGATTGCGCACTCCGACTGCGGCGCTTGCCATATGCATAGCGAAGAAATGTTGGAGAAGATGAAGGCAAGGGGCATTAATCCTGATTATATCGACATGATGCGTTTTTGCGGGGTCGACTTTCATTCATGGCTGGACGGCTTCGAAGATACAGAGAAGTCGGTAAGAGGAACGGTTGATTTTATTGTGCAGCATCCTTTGATTCCGGTGGATGTGAAGGTATACGGATTCATTATTGATTCTACAACCGGAGAATTGACGCGGATTGTGTGAAAAGGACAAAAAAATAAGGCAACTCTTTGTCAGTTGCCTTTATCTTTTTACGGTTATATACTTTCTTTGACTGGTGCACCCTTTTGTGACAAATAGGGTGTCCGTACATCTCAATTTCCGCCTCACGGCTTGCTTTACGATTCGCTTTAATGTAATCGTCCTGTGTAATTCGCTTTTTCATGATGATATTGTTTATCGTTGCAAAGATACTGTTTTTATTTCCTATTACGCTCGGTTTGCACTATCTTTGCATACATTAATTAAATGAAACCGGAAATAATATGGAAAATTTCAGTGAATTGATAAAGAATCGTCGCAGTATGCGCAAGTTCACCGATGAAGAACTGACACAGGATGAGGTTGTAACATTGATGAAAGCAGCTTTGATGTCACCTTCTTCCAAGCGCAGCAATAGCTGGCAGTTTGTAGTGATTGATGATAAGGAAATGCTGAAAGAATTGTCTCATTGCAAGGAACAGGCTTCTTCTTTTATTGCAGATGCGGCTTTGGCTATTGTGGTAATGGCTGACCCGTTGGCAAGCGATGTATGGATTGAAGATGCTGCTATTGCTTCTATTATGATACAGTTGCAGGCGGAAGACCTCGGGTTGGGCAGTTGCTGGGTGCAGGTACGTGAGCGTTTCACGGCAACCGGAATGCCTTCCGACGAGTTTGTGCATGGAATTCTTGATATACCTTTGCAGCTTCAGGTACTTTCTGTCATTGCGGTCGGCCATAAGGGGATGGAACGCAAACCTTTCAATGAAGAACATCTCCAATGGGAGAAAATCCATATCAATAAGTTCGGAGGAAAATAACAATGGGAGCTGCCAAAGCAAATAATAGTAAAGATACTTATCTCGCGACTGCCGTTACCTTTATGGTGATCGGTGCACTTTTTCTGATTGATAAACTGATTCATTTTTCTTCTATCGGTTTGCCCTGGGTGATGAATAAGGATAATATGTTGCTGTATGCTGCTGCCTGTTTCCTTATTTTCAAACGCGATAAATCAATAGGTCTTGTGTTGCTGGGACTTTGGCTGGTGATGAATATCGGTTTGGTGATGTCATTGCTTGGTTCATTGTCCGGTTATTTGTTGCCATTGACATTGCTTATCATCGGTATAATCTTATATTGGTTTGCAAAACGCTGAAAAAACGATGAAAAGAAGTATAGAAGATACCCCGGTTGTATTTATCGGTGCCGGAAACCTGGCTACCAATTTGGCAAAAGCACTTTACTACAAAGGTTTTCGCATTGTGCAAGTATATAGCCGGACAGAAGAGTCCGCCCGTGCGCTGGCGGAGAAAGTAGAGGCGGATTATACGACTGACTTACAGGAAATATCAAAAGACGCCAAACTCTATATCGTATCCCTGAAAGATGCGGCTTTTGTAGAATTATTGCCGCAGATAACGGAAGATAAACAAAAATCTTTACTGGTTCATACGGCGGGGAGCATCCCTATGAGTGTCTGGGAAGGTCATGCAGAACGTTATGGAGTATTTTATCCGATGCAGACATTCAGTAAACAGCGTGAAGTTGACTTTCAGGAAGTGCCTTTCTTTATTGAAGCGAAAAGGGCGGAGGATACGGAACTATTGAAAGCGATTGCCTCGACCCTCTCTGAGAAAGTGTACGAAGCTGATTCAGAACAACGCAAAAGTCTTCATTTGGCAGCCGTCTTTATCTGTAATTTCACAAATCACATGTATGCGCTGGCTGCCGATTTGCTCGAAAAATATAATTTACCTTTCGAAGTGATGCTTCCGTTGATTGATGAGACTGCACGTAAAGTACACGAACTGGCTCCGCGTGATGCGCAGACTGGACCGGCTGTACGCTACGATGAAAATGTGATGAGTAATCATCTTGCGATGTTGGTGGACTCTCCGGCGTTGCAGGAAATTTATAAATTAATGAGTAAGAGTATCCATGAGCACCATAAATTATGATTTATCACGCATCAAGGCACTGGCTTTTGATGTGGACGGTGTGTTGAGTTCGACAACCGTACCGTTGCATCCTTCCGGGGAACCGATGCGTACTGTGAATATCAAGGACGGATATGCCATTCAATTGGCAGTGAAAAAGGGGATCCGTATTGCTATCATTACCGGTGGGCGGACGGAGGCCGTCCGTATCCGTTTTGTCGGACTGGGCGTGACGGACTTATACATGGGTTCTGCGGTGAAAATACACGACTATCGTGCTTTCCGTGATAAGTATGGACTTGCTGATGATGAAATCCTGTATATGGGGGATGATGTGCCCGATATAGAAGTAATGCGTGAATGTGGCTTGCCTTGTTGTCCGAAAGATGCCGTACCGGAAGTAAAAGCGGTGGCGAAATACATTTCTTATGCGGAGGGGGGGCATGGCTGCGGACGCGATGTAGTGGAGCAAGTCCTGAAAGCTCATGGAATATGGTTGACGGATGATGCCTTCGGCTGGTAAGAGAACTGTCAATTGTAAATCATTCAATTTTTTAATCGTAACTAAAATCATGCTTAGCAATTTAAAGAAATATCAGCTTATATTGGCTTCCAATTCTCCCCGTCGGAAAGAATTAATGTCTGGGTTGGGAGTGGAATATGTCGTCAGGACATTGCCTGACGTGGATGAATCATATCCTGAAACTTTGGTGGGAGCTGCAATTCCCGAATATATATCGCGTGAAAAAGCGGATGCTTATCGTTCTATGATGAAGCCCGGCGAGTTATTGATTACGGCCGATACCATTGTATGGCTGGAGGGGAAAGTGCTCGGTAAGCCGGAAGGTAGGGAAGGAGCGGTGGAAATGCTGCGTGCTCTTTCCGGGAAGTCGCATCAGGTTTTCACAGGTGTCTGTCTAACGACAACCGAATGGCAGAAAAGCTTCACGGCAGCTTCCGATGTGCTGTTTGATGTACTGTCCGAAGACGAAATCCAGTACTATGTTGACCGTTATCAGCCAATGGATAAGGCAGGAGCCTATGGTGTTCAGGAATGGATCGGATATATTGGAGTGAAGTCTATTTCCGGTAGCTTCTATAATATAATGGGACTCCCCATACAGAAGTTGTATGGGGAGTTGAAAAAGTTATAATAAATCCAGCATTAACGGAATATCCTCTTCTCGAATACCTTGTTTGAGAAGGGGTTCTTCGTCTTTATGAAACATTTCGAGGAATCTTTCTCGCGTTCCACAGGCTGTAATTGCCTTTCCATAGAGAACAGCCGCTTTCTGAATATTTCCCATTACCCAGGCAACATGTCCTGCATTCATATAATCAATAGCTAACGGTTTATGCTCGATGATCTTTTCATAATACTTCATCGCCTGCTCATACTTCAAGCTGATGAATGAACACCAGCCGATACCGCGCCATGCTTTCACACAGTTACTCTCGATAAAATCCAGTTTGAAGAAATAGTTCAGTGCTTCTTCATACTGCCCGAGTTCGGCCAGGCAACTACCGATATAGAAAACTGCAGTTGAAGCTTCGGGGGTAGCTTCTTCCACCTTTTTATAATAAGCAAGGGCTGCCTCATAATTCCGGTTCAGCCGGTAGCAGGTAGCCAGGTGACGGTTATTCCATATATTATCCGGTTTCAGCGTATCAGCTTTTAGATAGGCTTCGATAGCTTCCGCATATCTTTTTCTTTTTTGCAGAGCATATCCGAATTTTTGGTAATATTCTGCACCTTCTCCCTCAAATCCTCCGATTTCAATCAATTCTTTATAAATGTCGATAGCCTCATCCCAACGTTCCTTTGAAAGATAAAAATCAGCAATAGGAAACAATTCTTCTTCACAATATAGTAGATTGTCGAGTGCGGGAACATGATGAAGGTCGAGTTTTTCTTTGAAAATATCACGAAATTCATTCCGGCGCACACTAAGTTTGAAGAAACGGTACAGGTCGTGCAGGTATTGATTGCTCGCTGTTCCCGGGCGTGCGTTGAATTTCTTCATAGTTTCGGCGTTCGACTTTTCCGCCAGTTCTGCTACCTGCTGTTCGTTGAGTTGGCTCAACATCATTTCCTGTTGCATTTTAGGCAGTTGGTGAATGGTGAAAAAGAGCGAATATTTATCGCTATTACTGAAAAAGCCCGATTGGAGAATTAAGTCAAGCAAACTGCTTCCTTCGTTCCCTACTTGTTTCAGTGCCTTGAGTACATTGGACTGTTGCTTGCTGAACGGATAAAACCAGTTCTGTACCTCACGAAAAAACGGATAACTTTTCAGAGAAGAAAAAGTGCTCATATACACATCGGCTCCTTCCAGCTGGAGTTCGTTCATTTCGCGCAGCTTGTCTCCCAGTCCGGATTGTTCGAAGGCATCTTCCCAGTCCGGGTTCTTGTCATCGTTTTCTTCATCGTTTTCCTCAAAACCGAATCTAATGTTCTTCATGGAAGAAACATTTTTCAGCATCTCGGGAATAATCTCTTCCCTCATCTTCTTATCAATCTTCTCCGTTTCCTGACATAACAGCATTTGGCGGTAGATACGGGCAACATCTTCCCGGAAAGAAGGAATTTCGTCCATAAGGTCGACCCTCTTGATAAGTTCTGGGTAATAAAGAAGCCGGGTTCTGTGAATGTAGAAGATGAATATGACACCAACCAATGCCCGTTGGCTGACATTGACATCTTTATGACGGTAAGCATCCAGTAGCCACATGATTTTACGTAAGTCAAAACATTCCATTACGCTCAGTGTGACAGCACTGACAAATAAACATAAGTCGTCGGGTAAAAGCAATTCCGAACCCAACATGGATTTTGCGTCTTCTTCGTCTTCAGAAGTCCACGAACTGTTTGTCCATGTTCTTACAAACATGAATTTAAGAGTGTTCTCATGCCGTTGCAGCACTTCATCCATTTTAGCATCGGAGAGTAATCCGCTGATTGCTAAGTCATCATTAAAAGATTCAAGTATATGAAGTATTTTTTTTAGGCCATATTCTGCCAAATCTGCCGGTTCGGGTGTACGACGTACTTCGTGATAATATTTTGATGAAGCGTTGTCCAGCATGAGTAGGCGTGACTGGTCGGCAATACTCCATGTGTCCGCCACCAACTTTTGGTATAGGTTCCACCGCTCGGGATCGTTGGCTCCCTGTTTCATGTATTCCAACATATACTTGTAAGAAGTCTGCAATTGTTCTAGACGGGTACGTAAATCCCAGTCGGGACATTGCCAAAGCAACGATTCCAGCTGCATCAAGGCCTCCTTGAGTCTTTTTTCTTCAAGTAAGGTACGTATATATGCGTATTGTTCATTAATCGTTTTCTCGTTCATCATAATTCAATTATTTGTTTTTTCCAATCCAGGTCAGGCGTTTCCATAAACCTTCGAAGGGACCATGTTTATGGTGACGGAGCCACCACGAACAAAATACCATTTGTAATATAACAAAAAGAATGCCAAAAAAGAAACTATAAGTGATTCCTAAATAGCGTCCCAGTTCGAATCCCCAATGATAGAACAAAAGAGAACCGAAAATTGATTGCCCCAAATAGTTAGTTAAACTCATTTTACCATAAGATGTGAAACGCATGAAAAAGCTGCGGTCTTTTACGTGATAGAAGGTGAGCAGCAATCCTGTTACCAATAACACCATAAAACTAAGACTGCTGAATGAGCTTAGTATGAGCTGTAAGGGTACGAGGATAGCACTTCTCTCGATAAATTCCGGTAACATATTGTTGAGCCCGTAGATAGGGAAGAAGCAGAGTAGGGCGATAGCCAGTGCTTTCAGCCACAGGCGCTCGTTCTGTTCGCTGTATAGGAAATATTTCCGGCGTCCGATAAGCATACCGAACAGGAATAATCCCGGAGTTTGCAGGATGCGTCCGTGTTCCAATGCCCAAGTCATGTTGGCAAGTTGTCCTTCCCACATATTCATGCGGATGGTTTCGAGGAAGGTTCCGTTCTTCTGTACATCGAAAGCTATGCCGAAATAATAACGTGCCAGACTTTCACCTGCCACATAGTCAGGATTACATAAAGCATAGATTAATTTTGCCCAGTCGATAGGTTGCAGGATCAGCAGGGTGGCAAAGATGACGACGATACGGTCGCTCATGCGGCAGAATATCGGAAGAATAATACCGAGGATAGCATACATGGTTAATATTTCTCCGGTAAAGAAAGCAGCATTGAACTGTCCGATGATAAAAAGGATAAATAGCCTCCATAGGAAACGGAGCCGGAAGTCCTTTCCTTTGCGTTGTTGATTATTATCCTGAATATAAAAACTAAAGCCGAAAAGTAGGGCGAATACTGCATACGCCTTATTACTGAACGTGAAGAATAATCCCCTCCAAATAGCTTGGTCGGTAAAGTTCATCCATTCAAAAGGTACTTTCTCCGGAAAAGAATAAAAATTGAAGTGTTCAATACTGTGTAAAAGGATGATTCCCATTACGGCAAGTCCTCTTAGTACGTCGGCCACGTCTACTCGGGCGTTGGGTTCGGCGATTTTGTGTTCCATGATTTCCAGTCTTTCTTTTATAGGTTTATTATATGATGATTCTCCATAATACTTGCAACTTAAAATCTGACCTGTACCTGTGCCTGTATCAGGTTAGAATCTTTCTGTCCGTTTCCTTTTTTGTCACAAAAAGTGTATTGTGCCTGCAAGCGGCATCTGGGGTAGAACCAGTATTGCACACCGGCAATGTAGTTGTTTTGTTTGAAATCTGCCGCTTTATTAGGATTAAAATAATCAAACGAAGCGATAAAGTCGAGGTTTCGTGCGAAACACACACTTCCTGTTGCATAGAATCCTTCACTTTTTACGTTCCGGTCCTTGCCGCCGAGATATTCGGTACGCAGATTGAAACGGGAAGTGGTAACAACCCCTCCTGCGCTCCAACGCTTTTTGGCATAGTTCTCTCCCGTTTTGATTCCGGTATATTCGGAATCGGCTATTGCGTGTCCGGTTCCCCGGATAAACGATCCGCCCACGGATAGCCATTCCAAGGGATAAATCATAAGATTCCCGACAACATCTTTCTGGCTGTTCTTATCCTTTGTATTTAGCCCTTGTCCGTTCATCACGGCAACTTTATATTGTAGGAAGTCGTGGAATAGTTTACCATGAATCATCATGCCGATGTCTCTACCCGAAGTCATGCCGTAACATTTGTCACTGCCGCTGACGCCTGCCAGATAACAGACGGATTGGGAATAACAGTTGATTAGCTCTACCGTAGTAGGAGATAATTCATTTTCAATCGTATAAGGAACTTTAAATTCTCCGATACGTGCGGTAAGTCCGGGAAGAAACTGATAATCTGTGTACACTTCGAGCAGCATACCACCGTTGTAAAAGTCGTACATAAAATCACAAGTCCAGCGTTTGGTGATTTTTCCGTGTGCCATGAAAATAATTCGTTTGATATCGAATGTATTGTCCGGTTTGGCTGCATCATCGTACGTATATCCCAACTGGGCATATCCGGCCAGGCTGATACGTTCTTTCAGTGTGTTGACAACTTGGTTCAGTGATGTTTTTTCTTGTGCAATAAGGGACTTTTGTATACCCGGCATGCTTGATAGCAAGATAATTGAAAGTAAGAGTGTTTTTCGCATGGGATTAATTTAGTTGTTATTGAATGGTGGTTGATACTGTGTGAATATAAGTTGTGTCTATCAGATTGCTTTCCGAGTACGTTTGGGGTATCCGGTGATTTGCTTTCAGCCACTGGGTTGCTTTTTCTATGGCTTCTGCCGAAGGTCGTGTTGCTTTCCGATAGGTAGGGAGGGCGATCAGTCCGGTTAGATTCTCTGGTACACCGATTTCCATTAATACTTGTTTCCACTCTGATTGCGGATGCATTTTTATATGGTTTACTCCCAAGTTATACCCCGTAATGAGCAGTTCGATTTCTTTTCGTTTCTCTTGGAGAGCTTTTCGGGAAAAAGCGGTGGCGATAAATTCAATTCCCAGTTCCTGCGTACTTATTAATGATTTGTTCTTGCTGTTCATGGCGATAGAAGCGGCAGGGTCAGGCAAGAAAGAAGCATCAATCTGGTTATACTGTAACATTTGCAGGCGGAGGGGAAGTTGACTGATTTCCGGTTTGTTTGTCTCTGCATACTTGATTCCCGCTTTGTTTAATAGTTGGTCGGTCGCATATTCGACAACGGTATTGCGGGATACGGCTATATTTTTCTCTATAAGTTGTTCCGGTTGGTTGATACGGCTTTCTTTAGAGACGATAAAGCAGAGATAGCCGTCATTCTTAAAGATAAAGCCCAACTCCGTATGATGAATAGCTTGTAGTGTTATCGCACTGGGGTAATCAGTTACCATACCATCCATTTGTCCGGTTTGGAAAACGGCGTCACGGTCGTTGGCAGAATTGAATGGGAGAATAGTTAAGTCCAATCCTAATGAGTCATAAATACCTTCGGAGCGGGCAATGTAAAAAGGTAACCCTTCGAGTGTAGGCATCATACCCAATGTGAGTGGTTTCAGTTCGGATAGAGGCAAAAAAAGACTATCTCCTTTTTTACTCTGACAGGAGCAAAGGAAGAAAAGGATGAAACAAAAGAGTAGTATCGGTCTTTTCATACCTCATTTTTATGAATGAGGGCAACTCTTTTCACAAAGAACTGCCCTCTTATTTAACCATTGTAAAAAAATTAGCTATTATAAATTTTCTTATTCTTGAATAGCAGCAATACCCGGAAGAACTTTTCCTTCGATGGCTTCAAGCAATGCACCACCACCGGTAGAAACATAAGAAACACCGCTAGCCAGACCGAACTTGTTAACACAAGCTACAGAGTCACCACCGCCAACGAGTGAGAATGCACCGTTCTTCGTTGCTTCAACGATTGCTTCACCTACTGCACGTGAACCGTGAGTAAAGTTATCGAATTCAAATACACCTGTCGGACCGTTCCAAAGGATAGTCTTAGACTCTTTGATAACGTTAGCGAAGATTTCTTCAGTTTTAGGACCGATATCAAGGCCTTCCCAACCATCAGGAATTTCGTCAACCGGACAGAATTTAGTATTTGCATCATTAGAGAAAGCGTCGGCAATTTTAGCGTCAACAGCCAATATCAGGTTCACACCTTTTTCTTTTGCTTTCTTCATCAAATCCAAAGCCAGGTCAAGTTTGTCGTCCTCACAGATAGAGATACCGATTTTGCCACCCATTGCTTTAGTAAATGTATATGTCATACCTCCTGCGATAATCAGGTTGTCCACTTTGCTCAACAGGTTTTCGATGATTTCGATTTTAGAAGAAACTTTAGAGCCACCCATGATAGCAGTGAACGGACGTTTGATGTCGTTCAATACTTTATCAACAGCCTTCACTTCTTTCTCCATTAAGTAACCGAACATCTTGTTGTTAACGTCAAAATATTTAGCGATCAATGCAGTAGAAGCGTGAGCGCGGTGAGCTGTACCGAACGCGTCGTTTACGTAACAGTCGGCATAAGAAGCCAATTTCTTGGTAAATTCTTTCTGGCTTTCTTTTACAGCTTTTTTAGCAGCCGCTTTTTCTTCGTCTGTTGCGTCTTCTGCCAACCCTCTTGGTTTACCTTCTTCTTCAGCATAGAAGCGGAGGTTTTCGAGCAACAGAACTTCTCCCGGTTGCAGAGCGGCAGCTTTAACAGCAGCTTCTTCGCCCATGCAGTCGTTAGCGAACTGAACTTCAACACCCAGCAATTCAGACAGATGCTTGATGATATGTTTCAAAGAGAATTTATCGGCAACGCCTTTCGGACGGCCCAGGTGAGAGCCAATGATGATGCTTCCGCCGTCTGCCAGAATCTTCTTCAAAGTAGGAAGAGCTGCACGCATACGAGTGTCATCTGTAATGTTGAAGTTTTCGTCCAGGGGTACATTGAAGTCCACGCGAACAAATGCCTTTTTACCGGCAAAATTGAATTTGTCAATTGTCTGCATAATACTCTATTTTTATTTAAAAGTGTTTTAAAGATTTTCTTTTAGAACGCCTGCAAAGTTACTATTTATTTCGTTTCTCTGCTATTAAAACGTTATTTATTCTTGGCTTTTGGTGCCTCTTTCGTTACTTTATAGGTGTTACAGAAATATTTGCACATCATTTGCAAACCGCAGGTGTCACATTTTGGGGTACGTGCCTGGCAGACATAACGGCCGTGCAGGATAAGCCAGTGGTGTGCTATGGGAACCAGTTTCTCCGGGATATTCTTCATCAGTTCCTTTTCCACACTGAACGGGGTGGTACAACTGTCCGGCACTAGTCCGATGCGGTGACTGACGCGGAACACATGGGTATCCACTGCCATTGCCGCTTTATGAAATACAACCGATTGTATTACATTGGCTGTTTTCCTTCCTACACCGGGCAATTTTATTAAATCTTCCATATTGTCGGGAACTTGACTATTAAACTCATTTACCAACATTTTAGCCATGCCGACCAAATGTTTAGCTTTATTGTTCGGATAAGATACACTCCGGATATATTCGAATACCACTTCCGGGGTGGTAGCCGCCAACGCTTCCGGAGTAGGAAAATCCCGATACAAAGGCGGAGTGATGATATTCACCCGTTTATCCGTACATTGTGCGGAAAGGATAACAGCAATCAGTAGTTCGTACGGATTGTTGTAATGCAGTTCTGTTTCGGCTACTGGCACATTTTCCTGAAACCAAGCGATTACTTTCTCATAACGTTCTTTCTTTCTCATCGTAATTTGTTTTTATGATAATGAGGCGTTACTTTAATTTTGAAATAAATGGCGGAGACTACCGTCAGACAGGCACCGAAAAGGTAGGCTTTGTCAAACGTGCTGATTTCGGCGATATATCCTCCCGTCAGCATACCGATACCGATTCCCACATCCCAGGAGGTCAGGTAAGTGGAAGTTGCCGTTCCTCGCTGACTGTTGGGGGCAAGGTTGACGAACAAGGTATTGAAAGCCGGAAACATGATTCCGAATCCGATGCCCATTAATAAAGCGATTCCGAAAAACAGAATCGTACAGGCTGTGTCGCTCCATTGAATCAGATACACGCAGCCTGCGAGCAGGAAGAAGCTGAACACTACTAAATATAATCCCGCTGCTATCACTTGTGTGATTCTTCCTCGATCTACCAGCTTTCCCGAAAAGATACGGGAGATAGCCATGCCGACTGCCATAAAGGTAAAGAAGAATCCGGTTTGTGTGTGTAGTCCTATCTGTCGGGCATACATAGCGACATAGTTGGTTGTCATCCCATAAGGAATGGAAAGTAGCAACAAGCTAAGTCCCGCAGGCATTCCTTTCAGCAAGATAAAACGATCGAGCGAAATCGGCTCACGCTTTACAGGAGGCTTATAAGGTGTCTTTACCAGACTGGCTGATAAAAATCCTAATATACATGCCCCGAATGCGTAACAGAATATTGTTGCAAATGAGACTCCGGCGTCATGCAGAAAAAGTCCGAACATCGGTCCGATAGACATTGCCGTATTATTGGTTAAACCATAATATCCCAATCCTTCCCCTCTGCGCGAAGAAGGCATAATGTCGATTACTACTGTATTTCCGCCTACGGTAACCATTCCGAAAGAGACACCGTGAATGATGCGGAACATAATAAATAAGGTAAGAGAACCTGCAATCAGATATCCGCCGAACATCATCATAAATATGAAATATGCGAAAAGATAGAGAGGTTTACGGGCAAAGGTATCGAGCAGATAACCGGAAAATGGGCGGATACAGAGTGCTGCTACCGTATAGCAGGAAAGAACAATACCAATAGTAGAATTTCCCGCCTGGAAGAACTCGGACAGATAGAACGGCAAAACAGGGATTAGCAACCAAAAACCGAAGTAGAGCAAAAAGTTGGCTGCCAAGATGAAACAATAACTGGAAGTAATGAGTCTATCCTTCATAATTGGAGAAGTTAAGAATGGAGAGTTGAGAGTTAAGGGTTAGCTATATTATTCTGCATAGCCACTCTCAATTCTCAACTCTCAACTCTCAACCTGTTTTTAGTATGCGCTCTCGAATTCTTTCAAGAAGCGTGTGTCGTTTTCGGAGAACATACGGAGGTCTTTCACCTGATATTTCAGGTTTGTGATACGTTCGATACCCATACCGAGAGCATAACCGCTGTATACTTTGCTGTCAATGCCGTTGGATTCAAGTACGTTCGGGTCTACCATACCGCAACCGAGGATTTCCACCCAACCGGTATGCTTGCAGAACGGGCAACCTTTACCACCGCAGATGTTACAACTGATATCCATTTCAGCACTGGGTTCTGTAAAGGGGAAGTATGACGGACGCAGGCGAATCTTAGTATCTGCACCGAACATCTCTTTAGCGAAAAGCAGCAATACCTGTTTCAAGTCGGTGAATGATACGTCTTTGTCTACATACAGAGCTTCTACCTGGTGGAAGAAACAGTGCGCACGGTAGCTGATTGCTTCGTTACGGTATACACGTCCCGGACAGATGATGCGGATAGGAGGCTGTGACGTTTCCATAACGCGGGTCTGTACGGAAGAAGTATGTGTACGCAATACAACATCCGGGTGAGCCTCGATGAAGAAAGTATCCTGCATATCGCGTGCCGGATGGTCTTCGGCAAAGTTCAGTGCCGAGAATACGTGCCAGTCATCTTCTATTTCCGGTCCTTCAGCGATGCTGAATCCCAAACGGGCGAAGATGTCGATAATTTCATTTTTTACAATGGTAAGCGGGTGACGTGTACCGAGTTCGACGGGATAAGCCGAGCGCGTCAAATCCAATCCGTCACAACCATTGTCCTGACTTTCAAACTGTTCTTTCAGTGCGTTGATTTTATCCTGCGCTTTTGTTTTCAGTTCATTCAGTCTCATGCCGACTTCTTTTTTCTGTTCGGCAGCTACGTTACGGAAATCCGCCATTAAGTCATTAATGGCTCCCTTCTTGCTAAGGTATTTGATGCGGAGAGCTTCAAGTTCTTCGGCATTGGAGGCATGCAAAGCCTCTACCTCTTTCAGAAGTTGTTCAATCTTAGCTATCATATTTTTGATGTATTGTTATTCAGTTTCTTAGTAAAAACCGTGCAAAGATATAATTTTATCACGAACCATCGAAATAATTTGTATCTTTGTTGCCGATACGCATTGAAAATCCGGCAACTTATGAAAAAGATTGTTTTCTTTATTCTACTTTTGACCTTATCTTTTCGTCTTACGGCGCAGATTGATTATCTGGAGCCGGTGAAACCTTTCACTACTTACACAGGCGAATTGGGCGAATATTATCGCAATGTATTTTCTTTATTGAACACAGGCTTTCAGCAACAACCGTATGCTCGTTTTGTAGCAATTCCTTCTTTCTCGCCCGAGTATGCCATGTCGGTAGAGAAGAAGGGTGGGCGTTATTGTTTGGTTTCGAACACATTGTCGCGTACCTATTGGCAAGCAGAGAAAGGAACAGTGACGGTAGATACGAGATCGGTGGTTATCAGTTCGTCCCTTTATCAGTCTTTGGGTGCCATTTTTCGTACGGTGACGAGTCAGGTGCAGGATTTGGACGGTTCTACGGCAGGTTTGGACGGAGTCGTTTATTATTTCACTTCGACGGATGCGAAAGGTACAAATCAGATGGGACGTAAGTGGTCCCCGAAAAAAGGTTCTTTAATGGATCGTCTTGTGTTGGTCTGTCAGTCGGCTTATATGTTATCCAGAGGAGAAGATATTTCGGAACAGGCGGTGGCGGAAGAAGCTGCTGCTTTATTGAAGGAGTTGCAACAGCGCACTAAGGAGCAACCGGATGCTTATAAGAAACCGATGTATGTCGGAATTTATCAGGTGGGGCCTCAGCAGAGGTCGCTTTCCGGCAAACAGATAGAAGAACTTGCTCATTTGTCCGGCACTACTCCGGAAGAATATATTGCAGATCAAATGGTTTATCCGGCAAATCTTTTAGCCAAGAATATATCGGGATATGCTTTGTGTGAGTTTACGATTGATAAGGAAGGAGTGATTCTGCGTCCTCATATTTTGAAAGCTACTCATTCCGAGTTTGCCGAGGAGGCTCTTCGTATTGTAAAGGGAATGCCGAAATGGTCGCCGGCACTGGCGGGAGGAAAGCCGACGGATAGTAACTATACGCTTTATATTCCTTTCCGTCCAAAGTTATATAAGCCATAGGAAAAATGCGTTTACATTTGGGTATCATATTCTTTTTCCACTGCTTCTGCTGCTGAATAGGCAGCTATTTCACAATCATAATTTTCAGCTTTTGCTGCTTCCTGCATTTTTTTTACTAACATACTTGTAGACATACCAGATGCACATAATAAAACAATCTTTTTCATAATAAATTACTCCTTTTATCTATAAAATTATCTTTAAAATATTATTTATCAAAAATAGAAATCTACTTGTGTACGAATGAAATCACGTTTATATTGCTGATCTTTTTCTCCATAAATACCACTATACATATCAGCAATTTCATACATTGTTTCCCATTCTATATTTTTGGCTGGTATATATTTAAAACCAAATACCCATCCTTTAGAGCCTGGTTTCAATAAGCCCCATTCTTCATCACCCATAATATTTCCATGACGACCATAGTCAAACCAGCGCGTATAAAGTTGGAAAGAGCCTGGATCATTTAAGTTAGTCCAACGATAATTCAAACGAATAGATTTACTTGTATTTTCATCAATATCAAAAATATGTTGCGTTCCATCTGAAGCCCATTCAGCTACACGTTCTTTTTCAGCATTTGTAAGCACATAATCACCAATAAGTGTGATATTTTTCATCGGATTCCACATTGCACTCAATACCAATCCATGTGAACCAAAAGTATTTACTAACGGAGCATTTCCATTATATGGGTCATATCCTGGAGATTCATTTTTATCAATATCTAGTTGGGCATATGCTAAATTAATTTGTAAATTATCAGAAACAGGGCCTTGTACGCCTAATCCATACATAGCAAAATCATAACCTGCATCAGTTGGTTTTTGATAAAATGCTAATGCTTTTAAACCGTTATTATCTAAAGGATAATCAAGCACGATACCGTCTGTTTCATTACCCAATAATACATTTTGAAAACCTAAACCGCGCCATCTGCGCCCTACATCAACATGCAATTTATCAATATTACCTTCTGCCCAAATACGCTGGATTACACCATCAGAATCATCATGACCTTCATGATATTTTACATCACCAGCGGATGTTACATATCGAGCATAACGTTGATTTGTTTCGCTTTCAAAATTAAAATTCCAATCATCATTAACTTTAAATTTACCTTTTAAATCAAGATAAAAACGATTATTATCATTTTGGTCATTATAACCTTTGATATTGTCATTATCCCAAGATACTCTACCAAAACCACTAATTTTAAAACGTTCTGCGTCTTCTTTTAATTTGGAAATATCGGATGTATTTTTATCAATTTGTGATTGCATTTGCTTCAAATCTTCGCTAAATTCTTCTTTTAATTGATTTAATACAGCTTTATCTCCTATATCTCCTTTATCTGATTTCATAGCATTAGCCACTATACTTGCCATTTCATAACGTGTCATTGTTCGATTTCCCTGAAATGTTCCATCTTTATAACCTTCAATGACACCATGTTGAGCTAAATAATCAAGTGCTTCATAAGCCCAATGACCTTGAGGAACATCACTAAAACTATTTACATTTGCATTTATATTTTCATTATCAGTAACACTAACTTTATTTTCTGAAGAAACTTTATCTGTATCAGATGTTGATTGCGCAAAAGATGTACCTGTTAATCCTAAAAATATTCCCATAGAAATAGCTAACGCTTTATTTTTCTTTAATAGCATCAATACATTCGCCCCCAAAATTAATTCTCTCTAATATACAATCTCTCAAAAAATAATTTAATAATTATTCTTCTTTTTCACCTTGTTCTTCTTTTAACATTGCTTTATCTTGTGCTCGTACAAATGGAAAATATATTGCTGTAGAAATAGCTAAGTTTATTATCTGTACAACAGCACCTTGCCAACCATTAAGTAAAAATCCTGCAATTATTGGAGGTGTTGTCCATGGTACTTGAACGGCACTAAAAGGAGACATGAAGCCCATGCTGATTGAAAAATATGTTACAAATAATGCTATTAAAGGTACTAACACAAATGGAACGAGTAAATATGGATTAAATACAATTGGCAAACCAAAAATAAGAGGTTCATTTATATTAAATAAACCTGGCACAAATGCCATTTTCAACAAAGATTTCATTTGTTGAGATTTAACAGTAAATATACCTGATAATAAAAGTCCTAATGTCAAACCACAACCGCCACTTTTTACAAATACATCATTGACTTGAGCAGTTATAATTTTAGCTTCTGGATTATTTATTAGAGACATACCCATATCTATAAGATGCTGATTGTCTAAAGAATTTGCTATCAATAATGGACTTACTACACCACCGACAACATTTGGTCCATGAACACCAGCCCAAAACAAAATGCCCTGTAAAGCAACAATCACTGAGCCACCAGCCAATGTATCAGAAAGTCCTTGCAATGGTGTCTGAATAATTTTAAAGATTAATTCCGGTAATGTAATAGCTCCAAGATAATGACAAAGTCCGTATAAAACAGAAGCTACTGTAAAAAATATCATACCAGGTACTAACGCAGTAAAAGCTCTTGCTACACCTTGTGGTACAGAATCTGGCATTTTTATACCAACATTATTTTTTTCACAATAACAGAAAACATATGATACAAAAAAAGCTATAATAATTGCTGTTATAACACCATTACTACCAACCCAAGCTTTTGGTATAATATCTCCTACTAATTGACCATTTTCAGTTACTAATGATGGTGGCATTAATATTAACAATGTTGATAAAGCTAATATAGATGCCATACTAGCATCGCAACCTTCATTGCCTACAAATTTGTATGTAATTGCGACTACAACAATTAAAGCTAATACATTAAATGTACCACCCGCTACAGCATTAAATGGTGCTGTCCAATCATTACCAAATATGGATGCCATAAATTCTCCATATCCAGGAATTGGTAAGTTTGCAATCAACAAAAATACTGAACCACAAATAGTAAATGGTGTAGTCATAATAAAACCATCACGTAATGCTACTACAGCACGTATTTGTGCAAACTTGCTCATAACTTCGATAAAGCTATCAAAAAGTTTTTGTTTATCCATTTAGAATTCTCTCCTTTTCTTATACATAATTTTTTGAATTTTTCTTAAGGCGATTTTAATATATCATTAACAAAATACTGTTTCAATAGATATTGGCTAATACGAAACAATGATACAATATCATATAAAAAAACCTTTTTTCACTTGTAGCAATGATACGAATTGTTTGAAAATAATCAAAATAACAACAAAAAAACTGCTTATTTTAAATGTTATCTACATCAAAATAAGCAGTTTTTATTTTCATCTTAATAACGAAAATGCTTATTTAACCACTGTTCTTTTTGTTGAGATTCATGATAATCTAAACGCGTCATAAGCATGGTAAACATTATGTCTGTAACATATTTTGCACCTAAAAGAAAAACTCTAGGTCCTAATTCTTCCATTTGCTTCACACTTGCTACAGAAAAAACTACATCTGCTAAACTAGCTATTTCTGAATTAGGTGATGCTGTAATCAAAATAAAGGAAATTCCTCGTAGTTTTAATAAACGAGCAATATCTAATAACATACGATTATTCCCTGTACGACTTATGATAAATCCCAAATGATCTTTTGAAGCACTAGTTGCCTGTAAATATTGCATAGTCATTGGAGAATGTACACTTGAGCATTTATTAGCCATGATAAAACCAGCTGAAGCAATTCTTGCTATATCTAAATTATTATCCATAGCATAAAAATCAATATGTTTAGATTTTATAAAAAGATTTAAAGCTTTTAAAAAATCTTCTGGATTAAGCATGTTCCTTGTTTCTTTTAGTGTATCAATTTCAATAGCTGTTACTTTATCAATTAATGAATGTATACTATCTTTAGTTGATACAACAAGTTCTTCACCTTTTGGATGATTGATATATTGCATCATTTCAGCTAAAAATTGAACTCTAAATTCTGTATATCCACTAAAACCTAATTTTTGACTAAAACGCACAATAGCAGCTGAATTTGTATACGTATTTTTACCCAATTGTCTAGTTGACATTCCAGCTAATTTCCTAAAATTTGCTAATAAATATGTTGCAATCATTATTTCTGTTTCAGAAAAATCTTTTTGTTCTTGTAATATTTTTATTAAATTTGTCACATAAAACCCTCCAATCTTTATTTATATTTGTCAAAATATAGCTTATATATTAATATTATTTAAAATTATAGTCAAATTAATATTAGGCTATGTCACAACAAACAGTTGATAAATAGCCATTTTTATAGGGGAGTATCAGAACTCCCCTACAAACTGTTATT
>ENA-UERT01000612-UERT01000612.1-human-gut-metagenome-genome-assembly--contig:-NODE-612-length-27486-cov-14.319640_pt1 | contig 27486 bp, 16 predicted proteins | sample MGYA00242996_ERZ507997 | MGnify/ENA primary metagenome ERZ507997 (study PRJEB26167, sample SAMN06115458) | human gut metagenome | host: Homo sapiens | place: China:Neimenggu | collected 2014-11-07... | reverse complement strand
ATGGGAGAGGCATTCACACTTTCAATGAAAGTGATAATATAACATTTTAAAATAACAAGTTAAATATTAAAAACATCAGAAGAGTGAATATTTCGCATGGGGAAAGTGCTTGCGCTTGACTCGTGATGAACCACCGATGCAACATTTTCCCGCATAAAAAAATGACGTAGCCGGGAACCCCTTTCCCGAAAGGGCTTCCCGATCCGTAAAGGGCAGCATCATGGATAAGCCTGATTTGACTCTCTATCTCGGCGGCACGCGGAGCGGCAAAAGCGCACGTGCGGAGGCCCGGGTTTTTCAACGGGCCGACGGTCCGGTGTTGTATGTCGCTACAGCTGAAGCACGGCCGGACGATCCTTCGATGACGGAACGCATCCGGCGGCACCGTGCCCGCCGCCCGGAAAACTGGCGGACGCTCGAATGTCCGCTCCAGCTTGGAGAGCACATTGGCACCGCCCTTGCGGAATTCCGTAACACGGCGGGAACTCCCACCGTTTTGCTGGACTGCATCACCTTGTGGGTATCGAATATCCTGTTCAGCCTGCCTGATCCTGAAGATCTCAGCGCTTTCGAGGGTGCTGTGCGCCTTGAGACGGAAGCGTTGCTCGACATAATGCGCTCTTCCGGTTGCCAATGGGTGGTTGTTTCCGGCGAAACCGGGCTTGGCGGCATCGAACCTACCCGGCTCGGGCGGAACTACTGTGACGGCCTCGGCCTCGCCAACCAGCTTATCGCCGCGCAAGCCCGTGAAGCCTTTCTCGTCGTTGCCGGGCGACTGCTCAAGCTGGAGGAATAAAGGGAGCCAATGAGAGGGCACCGCGCCCTTCCTTCCCCAACAAGAAAGAGCGATATGCCTTTGACCGCTCCCGCCCTCAAACAAAAAACGCTCTGCTCCGCTCTTCCGTTAGAAAGAACAACAATAAGTTGATAACAGTAAAAGCCTTTAAGGGAGGGAGAACTTTCTGAACATGTTCTCCCCTCCCTCAAATTTTTCTTCCCTTTTCCTTTCCGCTTCTCTTTGTTGACCAAACAACCAAGCACACCCCTCAAAAGCTGTTCCTTTGCGGACATGGCAAAATCCGGGTTTTTGAGAGTATCGCTTTGTAACATTCTTTTAATACACACTCTTTTTTTGAAAAAAGGGACATATTGTAACGCCATTCCAATTTCCTGAAAAATTCTTTCCCGGCAAGCGTTTTCTTTTCAAATGGTATTCAGGCAAGTTACAGAAATGCCTTGCAGCAAGTGCTCTTTTTCACTCCATCTTTTTCCCGTTTTCCCTTGACCCAAAACGGGAGCGCCGATATAGGATCAAAGAAAACCTATCCATGTTTAGCCGCGCGGAAAGACCATGAAAAGACGCCTTTTCCTGCCTCTGCACCTGTTCATCCTGTTTGCCACGTTGCTGGCGGCAGGCTGCTGGTGCCCGCGCGCCGATGCCCACGAGCCGGAGAAAGGCGCATTCCGCCACGCTCCGACGCAATACGAAACGGTCATTCAAGACGTCTATCAGCCCTTGCTGATCCAGACGGAGGTGCGCGTCCCGCACGTCCGCGGGCACGAACTTTCCCAAAAGGACAACGACGCCCCGGTGTACGACGCCGGACAAAGCGCCGCTCCCCCCATGCTCCCGCCGCTCCTGTCCGCAGGGCTTCCGGCGGTGGTCCCCCTCCCTCTCCGTCCCTCTTGGCGGGGCCTTGTCGTATTCCCTCTGCCTCCTCCCGCGATGATCGGCTGACGGCCTTTCCGCACATGACGCCATCCGGCAATCGTGCAAAGGACACTCCCACCCTTGGCCCTTGTCGCGCCCGAGCCGCGAAACGGACAGAATCCTCTGTCCTCCCCGCGAGCGGACACCCGGAAACACGCGCCCGCCGAACGTGCTCCCCGAAAACGGGGGAGGTCTCCCCGTTCGTCCCGGCGCCCGCAGGAGGAAATCATGGAAGCTCCCAAGAAGCCGTTGTATAACTCTCTTTATTTTCAGGTTATTTGTGCCATTCTCCTTGGTATTGCCCTTGGGCATTTCTATCCCCAGACCGCTCAGGCCATGAAGCCGCTCGGTGACGGGTTCATCAAACTTATCAAGATGATCATCGCGCCGATCATTTTCTGCACCGTGGTCCTCGGCGTCGCAGGCATGGAAGACATGAAGAAGCTCGGCCGTATCGGCGGCAAAGCGCTCATCTATTTTGAAGCGGTGACGACCCTGGCCCTTATCATCGGGCTTGTGGTGGTCAACACCCTCCAGCCGGGTGGGGGAATGCACGTCGATCCCGCGTCCCTCGACACCACCGCCATCGCCAAGTACACCGCTTCGGCCCAACACAACGGCTTCATCGACTTCCTGATGAACATCATCCCCGGCACCATCGTAGGCGCGTTCGCCAATGGCGACATCCTCCAGGTGCTGCTCATTTCCCTGCTCTGCGGCGCGGCCTTTTCCGCCCTCGGCAAGCGCGTCGCCGGTATCGTCGGGCTCATCCGTCAGGCTTCCTCGGCCCTGTTCGGCATCATCAACATCATCATGAAGCTCGCCCCGCTCGGCGCGTTCGGCGCTATGGCCTTCACCGTGGGCAAGTACGGCCTCGGCACGCTCGGCTCCCTCGGCTATCTCATGGGCAGCTTCTACCTGACCTGCCTGTTGTTCGTCTTTGTCGTCCTGAACATCATCGCCCGCCTCACCGGGTTCTCACTGGTCAAGCTGCTGCGCTACATCGCCCATGAATTGTGGCTCGTGCTCGGCACGTCCTCGTCCGAATCCGCCCTCCCGACCCTCATGGCGAAGCTCGAACACATGGGCGCGCGCAAGGACATCGTGGGCATCGTGGTCCCGTCCGGCTACTCGTTCAACCTTGACGGCACTTCCATTTATCTGACGATGGCGGCTATCTTCATCGCGCAGGCCCTCGGCATCGAACTGAGCCTCAAGGAAGAACTTACCCTGCTCGCCGTACTGCTGCTGGCCTCCAAGGGCGCGGCCGGGGTCACGGGTTCCGGATTCGTCACCCTCGCCGCCACGCTGGCGACCATCCCCACCATCCCGGTGGCCGGTATCGCCCTCATCCTCGGCGTGGACCGCTTCATGTCCGAAGCCCGCGCGCTGACCAACCTCGTCGGCAACTCCGTGGCGACCATCGTTGTCGCCAAGTGGGAAGGTGCGCTTGATATGCAACGCCTCCATGCCGAGCTTGATCAGCCCACCGTCATTGAAGAGGAACCTTTCCTGCCCGACGACGGTTTGCTCCAGCCTGTACCTGCGGACAAGTAGTTTGGGGGAACGCGGAGTGCCGGGGGGAGAGTGCAAAAAAAGGACGTTTGGGGAAGGCGCGACGTGCCGGGGGAAGGGAAACCCTTCTGAAGAAGGGTTGTCCCTCCCCCCGGACCCCCCACCTTTCCCAAGACTTTTGACTGGTGGGGAGGGCGGCCCAGAAGGAGTCCGTTCCGGCGGGAGTTGGAAAAGGCATTTCCCCCGCCGTCGATATGGATGGGATTCACCCGTTTTCCCGGTATGTTGAAAAAAGGCCCTTGGCGGTTTATCGCTAAGGGCCTTTTGGGTTATCCGTTTGGTAATTTGTATTGCCGTGGTCGGGCTATGCTTCCACAAGCTCCACGGTGCTGTAAGCGTCTTGGATCTTGAACACCAATCTGCCGATACGCCGCAATTCCCGGGCCAGCGTATGCATCACCACGCCTTCCACCTTGGCCTCGGGGTTCATCAGTTCCAGAAGATCCGTGAAGGTTTCAAGCGAAGAGAACGCTCTGAACAACAATTCCCGCATTTCTTCGGCGTTTTCCTCTTCCAACAGTTCTTTTTCGCAGCGCACAGCCAAAGGAGGAAATCGATAATGGCGGATTTCCTCTTGGATTCGCTCTACCTTCGCAGGCGCGGGGTGTTCTTCGTCGGACGGCGTGCCGGAACGGAGCAGGGCCTGAGCCGCGCTCTGAAGCAGGGCGGCGAGAGATGCCGTATCGGGAGGGGGAGCGGAAACAGGAAAAGGCGTTTCTGACATGATGCACTCCAAGGATTTTTTTGATTGGAGCCTTCAAAATAGAAAACTCCGGGTGCTCAAAACCGTCCTTGGAACGGCGGGCATATTCCCGGCAAGCCAGTCTTATATTAGCCCACACCCGGAGAATAAGGCAAAGGTTACGCCAAAACGGAGGCGTAAAAAAAGCCACTCTAACGGGACGGCGGGCCGCCAAGGAATAAAGGTGTTTTGAAGCACCTTTCTAAAAATACACATAGAAAACCGATGAAGTCAAGAAACGCTTCGGGAGTGGAGTGCCTTCCCACGCCGGGTTGCAATCATTGTATGGATTCAAAAGAAATGGGTCCCTCGTAGGAATACCACAACTGAGACGGATTCAAGGCACATCCCACTCAACAGGCTTCCGATAAAAGACGAAAAAAGATACTCCCCCTCCCTTCCATTACGCCGTACAAGCGTTTCCTTTGGCGGCCTTGCCGCCAAAGGAAACGCGCCGCCGGGTCAAGGGGGCACTGCCCCCTTGCGGGGTCCCGAGGGGCAGAGCCCCTCGGCGGGGTCCGGGGCAGAGCCCCGGAAAAAGGGCAGACAGGGTTACTTGGAAGGTTCACTTTCGCGCTGGGAAACGTAAAGGGACTTGTCGTCTATGTTCAGCACCGGAAGGAACTGCCCGGCCAGCGCGTACAGCCGATAGGCTCCGACGATCTCGTTCCCGCGCGCCGTGGCTTCCTGCGTAGCGGAATTGAAGAGCTCGCTCTCGGCGTCCAGCACGTCAAGCAGGCTGCGCTGCCCAAGGTTGAACTGCGCCAGATAAGCATCCCGCGTCTGCGTGTTGTAAACGACCGCTTCCTGATAATACTTCCGCTGTTCAATGGCGGCCATGTAACGGGTCCACGTGTCCGCGATTTCGAGATTCAAATCATCAAAGAAGTTATAGGCGGTCTGACGCGCCTGACGGATGCGCGACTCGGCGGCTTCCGTCTCGGCCTTATCCGCACCGCTGTTGAACAGGTTCCAACGCATGGTCGCCATGACGTCGAAACTCGACGTCCAATTGCTCCCCCTGCCGCCACGATCCGAATAGTTCGGCCCAACCTCAAGATTGATCTTCGGATGGTAGGCCGACTGTGCAAGTTCCTTCTCGCCGCGTGCCGCCCGGATGTCCGCAAGATACGCCTTCAGCTTGGGGTTCCCTTCCTCAGCCGCCTTCATCACCGCGTCGGGGTCGGCAAACATCCCTTCAGGGACATATACTTCCGCAAGCGACGGGGGCACGGGCTTCCCGGTCAGCCGGATATAGGAGGCCTCGGCTTCGCGCAACGAAGCCTCGGCGTCCGTCAGGGTGGACATGGCGCGGGAAAGGCGGCCTTCCGTCTGGGTCAGGTCGGCCGTCGTGGATGCCCCGAGGTTCAGGCGCTCGCGCTGCGAAGCGAGGATTTCCTTATGCCGCGCCACATTCTCCTGTGCGAGGCGCAGGATTTCACGCCGCCGCAGGTAGTCCACATGGGCGATGAGGCCATCCAGACCGAACGAGGTAGCGTTGTCGAACACGCGGTATTCCATCGATTCAACGGTGGCTTCTCCAGTACGGACACGGCTGCGGGTGGCGAAGCCGTCCCACAGGGGCTGGGTCAGGGTAATGCCCACGCCGCTCGCCGCGTACATGCCCTTATCCGAACCGTAGGAGCGCGTGGTATCGTCGCTCAGGCGGCTGGCGCCGTAGCGCCCGGTCGCGTCCACGCTCGGCCCCCATCCGGCCTTTGCCCGGCGCAGTTCATAGCGGGTCACATCCAGATTTTCCTGAATGACCTTGAGTCCCCGGTGGTGGGCGATGGTCTCGGCCACAGTTTCCCGGACGGTGACAGCACTTTCCCGCACGGGCGCGGAAGTCACGGCGGCGTTGGAGGTCGGAGCGGCCGGGGCATTCGTCATTCCGCCGAGACACAGCACCGCCGTCATAAGGATCATCGCAAAGGCTCTACCGTACATATTTTGCTCCTCCGGAGGGCAACCCACCCTCCTGCGTGGCACTCACCCACGCGCTCACTCGGGACATCCCCCAAGCGTTTTCCTAAAAAACCGTACCGCGCACAGGCGGATCGGCGTTTCCCTCGACAAGCGCCCTCTCCTTTCGAAAGACGGGAGGGCTTGCTACGCCACCCCCTCATCCTCTTCAGGCAGGTTGGCGGCGACCCTGTTCCTGCCCGCTTTCTTGGCTTTGTAGAGAAACGCGTCGGACACCTGCACAGCCCGCCGTATTTCCGCATGACATTTCCGCGTTCCGGCGTAATCGGCAACGACGATTTCCGTCACCCCGAGGCTGATCGCCACCCGGATCTCCTCCCCTCTGGTGGAGATCGGTTTTCCCGCGATGCTCTTGCGCAGCCGTTCCGCAACCAATACCGCCCGGATCACATCCGTATCGTACAGCATGACGAGGAACTCTTCCCCGCCATACCGGCAGCAAATATCTTCAACCCTGAGGCAGTCCAGAAAGCGCTGCGCCACCACGCGCAACACCTCGTCCCCCGCCTCATGGCCGTGCCGGTCGTTGACCTTCTTGAAATGATCGATGTCCGCCATGATAAAGGAAATGCTCTGCCGCTTGCGGCTTGCGCGGGCAAAGCTCTTTTCCGCCAGCGCGAGGAAGCCGCGCCGGTTCGGCAGGCCCGTCAGCATGTCGGTCAGGGACAGGTTCCTGTACTTCTCGATGAGCCTTCTGTTTTCTTGCAGCGTATTGCCGATAAGCTCGAAGTACGTCCCGAGGGCCCCAGGCGGGGAAGTTCCGGCGTGTCGCCTTCCGCGAGTTCCTTGATCCCCCGCTCGACCGCCTTGAGCCTATCCATGATGTCCTTCAAATACGTAGCCATACAGCCGCAGTTTTCGAAATGGACTCCCAGTTCCCCGTGCGCGATGGATTGCGCGGCCCGGCGCAGTTCGTAAATCTGGAGGCAGAGCTCACGGATCTCCCTATCCTGCACAGGTATTTCGTCGACGATGCGGACCGTACATCCGCTGTCGTTCACGATCCGCGAAATGATCTCAAGAAGCTTAGGCAGAGGTAGATTCGAATGCATCGTTTCCCTCCGCGAGTTGTATTTGTTGGGCGCGCCAATGGCTGTAACGGTCCATCAGGAAAGCAATATGCCTTGGTAACAGGGTATTTTTATTGTGTTTCCCAAAAACGGTCTTCCGGGCGTTCCGGCGTATGGAGAGCAGCTCGGATCGCCTTTCGAGCAACAGGGTTATGAGCATGACCCAATTCATCCTGCGCCCGGAGGGGTACAGAAAACCGTTCTGGCCGTCGCTGAGGACTTCGCGGACGGCTCCGGTGTCGGGCGCGAGCACGACGCACCCGCAGCTCATGGCCTCCAAGAGTTCGGAAGGCAGCATAAAGGAAATATCTTTGCAGAGATGCAGCGAGGAGACACACAACAGGTCGCGGTAGGCTCCCGGAGGGAGGAAATCCAGCAGGTGGATCCGGCCCCTCATGCCGGAGGGAAACGCCGCCATGCTTTCCCGGAGGCTATCGAGGCGGACCTCCTTGCCCGTGCTGATAAGAACCACATGGCAGTCCGGCCGCGCCGAGAGCAGGGACGGCAGCTCGCACCAGAAACCACCCTCCCGCAACCGGGCGGCGTCCCGCACGGAAAGGGTCACGATCTCTTGCCGTTCCGTCAGTTCGCAGTCCCCGAAACTGAATCGGCTGGCGGGGGCCGGAGCGAAAAACTCCGTGTCCACACACTTCCGCAGTACGGAAATGAACCCGCGCATCCCTTCGGGGTATTGCTCCCGCTGCCATTCCGTCGTCGTAAAATGGCAGTTACAATCAAAAAAGTTTTTCGCTTGCAGCGTGTTGCGGATATTGCGGGGGGCCAGGGGGATGTCGGGCATGGTGCTGAGAGGATAGCGGGTCTCGGCCTCATCCCGAAAATACCAGTCGGCATACCCGACAAGGAAAGCTTCCGGGAACAGGTTCCGCACAAACAGACCGTTGCCCATAGAACCCGACAGGATCACCATGTCGGGCTCAAACCCTTCCGCAAGCACGCCCATGAGCGACGAAGCCGTGGCCCGGCCGCGCAAATAGGCCATGGTCCAATCCCGTTCCCCGGCGTCAAGGGCGGGGGTCGATATCGATGCCACAGCCTTCTTCCTGTCCTTGGGCTTCTTCAGAAGAACCCTCTTGACGCCAGGGAGCGAGAAATCCCGCCTCCCGTACTCCGACGCGAACAGCACCTCGTTGCCCGGCAGTGCGGCCAACGAGGCGGCCATCGTCCCCAGAGGTCCGGGAAAAGTATAATTCAAAAAGAGGATACGCATAGGCCCTTCGGGCATCCTCCCGGATTGCGCGGTATAGTCGATCCGGGAGGATGCGTGTATGTTACTGCGCGTTTTCCAGAATGAACTTATGGAGCATCGCCTGATCGTCCGTGACGGTTTCCGGCGTGAGGCCATACACTTGGATGGTAAGGCCCGCATCCGCATTCACGAAGGCGTCGTCCTGCTGTATCCATGCATCGCTCAACGTCAGCGTTTCCTTGTCCCCGTCAAGGCCGAGCACTATGCCGTACTGCTTCAGCGCGGCCGTATCCGTAAGCGACAAGGCATGGTCCCCGGAAATCAGAACTTCCACATTTTGGACGATCGGGCCATTATTCGGATCGGTGTTCCGCAGCAGATCGTCGAGGGTCAGGTCCTTGTTGTCGGTAATCAGGAAGTCGATGCCGTCGCCGCCGTCCACAAGGAAGTCGGAGGAGTCGTACTTGATGATGTCGTTCCCGGAGCCGCCGAACAATATATCCCGTCCCTCTCCACCGTCGAGGTAATCATCTCCGCTGCCGCCAAAAAGGATGTCGTTCCCGGAACCTCCGTATAGATGATCGTTGCCGCTGCCGCCGAAAAGGACGTCGTCTCCAGAGCCGCCGTACAAGTGGTCATTGCCGCCCAGACCGAAGAGGACATCGTTCCCTTCGCCACCGAACAGCCAATCGTCACCGTCGGACGAGTTTTCCAGATGCTTTTCCGACCAGTCCGCAAGCTCATGCAGCTTGGCGCTATCGTGGCCCAGATTCAGGATGGCATCGCTCAGGGATGCCGGAGTGACCCCGTGTGAGCCCCCCGTAAGAGTGCCGAGTTCCTGCGCGAGCCGGTGCAGGGTATCGTCTGCGCCTGAAGTATTGCTGCCGTCGCCGATGAGCAGATCGTTGCCGCCCTGCCCATACATGACGTCATTGCCTTCCCCGCCGATCAGGGCATCGGGCATGTCCGGCTTGCCCTCGTTGGCGTTCGGAACCAGCGCGCTGCCTATTTCCTCAGGATGCTCGCGGACGTAGTCGATAACGTCGGCCGTGCTCGGATTGAAGCCGAGCTGCGCCTTCACATACTCCGCGAGGGAGACGGTGGCCCCATCCACGCTGAACTGCGCGGTGTCTCCGAAGACCACGTCATCGCCCTTGTTGGCGAAGATGGTGTCCGAAACGGGCTTCGTCACCGTGGACGAAGCGATGGCGTCATACAACGCATCAGCACTCTCGATCTGATCCGCACCATCCGTGTTGTCGAACTTGTTGAGCACGTCGAGGTTGTTCGTGCCATTCCCAAGGATGCCTATGGCGTGAACGTCGACCGGGTGGACACTGTCGTCGATAATGCGGTCATAGACGGCCTCCGCCCTCCTGACGGGATCGCCCCAACCGTTGGCCGTATTAGGATCACCGTCAGTAATGAAGTACAGCCTGTTGGCGAAGTCGTTGCCTTCCACTGAGTTGAACCACTGTTGGGCACTCAGAAGCGGATCTTCGTAGTTTGTCGAGCTGTACAGATCCGTAGACTTCAAATACCGATTGATGATTTGATTCAACTGGGCTTCGGTCGTCGTACTGGTCAGAGAGAAGCTCTTGTCGAGATTGACTTCTCCGGCGAACTTGACGAGCTGAATGTTGATGACGGCATCGGTTCCCTTTATGTCGTTCCACAGCTTCGTGATGTACTGGGCAACGGCCTGCTGGGCCGTGTCATAAGAACATCCCTTCTCATACTTATACGCGCACTCACCATTCTTCTTCCATGCGCCCATTGACCATGAGTTATCCAACACAAATGAGATGTTGTAACTCATAGCGACGTTTTCCGTCGTCGTCGCGCCTTGCAGGAGGTCGTCGCCGATGGAGCCCGCGCCGGTCGTAGCGGTCACGTTGACGGTGATGTCTGCGCTGTCGGTCGCGCCGTGCCGGTCTTCCACCCCGTAGCCGAACTGGATAGATTCACTGTTCTTTCCGGTATTCGTAACCGAAATCGTGCCCTTCTGCCAATCGATCGAGATCTTCGTCGTCTCGTTGTACGAGATGTCCGTGGAAGCATCATGGGAAGTATATGTCTTACCGCCTATGGTGATCTCCGTGATATGCAGGCCGTCCTTGGACACGGACGCGTCATCCCTGTCCATGTCGTTGTGCAACAGATCCTCAAACGTGATCATGATCGATGTACTCGGCACCTCTCCCGAGGGGACCGTGCTGCTGATGACCACGTTGTCGGGCGTGAAGACATCAGCGGTATGCTCCACTTCAATGGATGCGGACCCCCTAAGATCCCCGCCCACGGCCAAACCGCCGCTCACCGTGAAATCCTCTCCGGCGTGCACATTGCCCGTGACATACAAGAAGCTGTTCGCGCCGAACCCTTCACTGTTGATGGAGAGGTTGCCGTTGACGATGGTGACGCAATTCAGGGGCGTATTCCCCAGCAGCAAACTGTTTAAATCTCCTTCGATGTACAGCAGCAGGTTGTGTTCCGAGGCGTACTTGACCGCGGCCTGAACCTGATCAGCACTCGTCCCGGAGGAAATCTTCAACGTGTAGATGTGTGCGGCGTCCTTTAAGGTATCCAGTGTCAGGTTGTTGCCGCCCAGATCCGAGAAGAACTTGCCGAAAAGGTCACCCGCAACCCCATCTTCCAAAACTGAGAACGCGTCATCCTGCTTGTCCGTCATCCATCCGGTATGGATACTGTCGCCTACAGTACCGCCCACCGTAATGATGCTGTCCCCGAGCACCGCGCTCGCCGATGCGGAGATGATGCTTTCTCCGGCCACGGCCTTGTTGATGTCATAGATATTGTCCGCCGCTTCTGGAGCGGTATTGGTGACGGCGATATGGACCGTATCGGTTGCGGTATCCAGATCTCCGTCCGTGGCCACCACCTTGAGATCGCCGCCAAATCCTTCCTTGACCTTGGTCGAATCATATTCCAGCGTATAGGAATACCGGAATTCATTGCCGTCGGTCCCAGTCTGGACGACGGTTATGGTGTAGAGGCCGTCCGGGTCCGTATACTGCCAGTTGCCTTCAACGTTCTTTTCGAGCGCATGCCCGTCGAACGTGAACGCCGCGTCCCCCGGCCCGTCCGCACCGAAATGCACCATGAATGTATCCGTAATGCTGCCGCCCTCAGAGTCCGCAGCGTGTTCGACTCGATCGCCCTGAACAGTCAGCACGGGCGCGTCGTCAAGCGCGTCCACGGTGATTTGGCCGGTCGCCGTGCCGCCCGTGGTCGTGATGCTCACGTCGAACGCGTCCGCGTACACGGCCTCCCCGCGCCCCGCGTCGCCTTCGCCGGGGCGGTTGGACGCGTTGCCCGTGGCGTCCACGGGCGTGGTTAGGGTATAGGTGTAGTGCACGGTCCCGTCCGCATCCATGCCCGTCACCGTCAGCGTGCCGTGCGCGCCGCCGGGCACGGACACCGCGGCGTCCGCCGTCACTTCAACGCCGTTGTGGTACAGCTTGCCGTTTTCCACCTTCAATTCGGTGCCGCCGATGCTCACCGTGGCGTCCGCGCCGTGCAGCTCCATCTTGAACGAGCCGTCCGTCGCGGCTCCGAAGGGCTGCGTGGCCGACGTCTCGTGCTGCGAGCCCATGCCGGGGATGTTGCCTTCGTCCGTGGTCACCACGCTCGAGCCGCCCGAGGGGGCGTCGTTGAACAGCGGCCCGGCCACGGTGTTCACCGTCACCGACTGTTCCGCCGTGTCGCCGTCGCCGTCCGTCACCGTCACCTTGAGTATGATCGTGTCGTTCCGGCCGTCCGTGGTGTTCGAGGCCGGGCGCGTGTACGTGAACGCGGTGCCGTTCAGCTGGAACGACGAGCCGTCGCTCCCGCCCGTGAACGTCCACCCGTTTTCGCCCTTCGTGCCTGTGAAGGTCTGGCCTTCCACCTCCACGGTCACTTGCGCGCCCTCGGCGTCCGCGCCGGGCGTGAAGCTCAGGGTGCCCGTGAGCGCGGCCTCGCCGTCGGCAACCGTCGTCTGCGTGGTGTCCAGCGTGCTCAGCACCGGCGCGTCGTCAAGCGCGTCCACCGTGATTTGGCCGGTCGCCGTGCCGCCCGTGGTCGTGATGCTCACGTCGAACGCGTCCGCGTGCACGGCCTCCCCGCGTCCCGCGTCGCCTTCGCCGGGGCGGTTGGACGCGTTGCCCGTGGCGTCCACGGGCGTGGTCAGGGTATAGGTGTAGTGCACGGTCCCGTCCGCATCCATGCCCGTCACCGTCAGCGTGCCGTGCGCGCCGCCGGGCACGGACACCGCGGCGTCCGCCGTCACTTCAACGCCGTTGTGGTACAGCTTGCCGTTTTCCACCTTCAATTCGGTGCCGCCGATGCTCACCGTGGCGTCCGCGCCGTGCAGCTCCATCTTGAACGAGCCGTCCGTCGCGGCTTCAAAGGGCTGCGTGGCCGACGTCTCGTGCTGCGAGCCCATGCCGGGGATGTTGCCTTCATCCGTAGTCACCACGCTCGAGCCGCCCGAAGGGGCGTCGTTGAACAGCGGGCGTTCGGGCACTATCACTTCTTCAACGACAGTCTCCTCTTCCTCCACGCCTCTGTTGCCGTAAGCCTCTAATTCACGATCAGGTTCAGCAGCGCGGTTCAAGCCGAGATCAAGGCCGCCAAGACGTTCGACCCCATCCATGAGGGAAGCGTCCGTGTACTCGTGGAAGCGGCCGCCGTCGGCGTTCGAAGCCGCTACCGCCGGACCTGCCGCGGGCATCAGATCGGGTTCGTTAAGGGCTGCAAAAAACTCGGAGCCGGAAACGGACGTTCCATCCACGATGAAGTCCGGGATGCTGTCCTTGGAGAAAGTCGTATAAAAATCAGTAAGGGTAATCCGGCTTCCGTCTTCAAAGGAAAGAAGCAGATCATTGCCTTCCTTGGAAAGGACCACGCTGTCCGAAGGAAAATCGAACGCGATGTGGTCAAATTTTTCGCTAGGGATAACCTGATTGGCTCCATTCGCAGGATGTCTGAGAGTAAGGTCTGCCATCATATGCTCCGAATACTGTTAAGTGGATGAAAAAATATCGTTTGGCGAACACCGCGGAACGTTCGCCTCTCATGCCGGACTGAGTATCGACTTCTTGTCCATCACCATGATGGCGCCTTCCTTGTGCCTCATTTCGACAGCGCCTTTGGGCAGGCCGTTCAAAGAGTACGAAAGGAACCATCCATTATCTTTCGTGAAACCAAAAAGTTTATTCCTATCAACCCAAAGGCCGAGGCAGGCTTTCAGGTCACCGGGGGCGGCTATCGGCAGAGACGTATCAATGAACACATCAATCCCCGAAACGGAGGCAACGCCTTCCCGTCCATGTCTCAACAGTACGTCCAACACCCCTTTTCCGATGAGAAACGTGAACTGCCCGTTGCCGTCTATGAAATAATCCGTGGGATCATACTGAATGATTTCTAAAGGGATATCGCCTTCGTCCAGAGGCGCCTCTTCCGCAAACGCACAAAAAAGGGGCACATCATATTCTTTCTCCGGCCATGTGCAGGACTCAAGAGAGTGCTCTCCCTGCGCAACGGATCCGCACATGGCTTGTAAATTCTCTTGAACGGTGCCTTCATGAAAGGGACATGCTTCCCGCCTCGATGCCGCATCGTCTTTCCGCAACATGGAAACTCCCAAGAGAAGATGGACTAGAAAAATCTGTCCGCCGTGCTTCCAAGATTTCCTGAAAAAACAAAACGCCCCGTGCCGAAACGATGTTTCGGCACGGGGCGTTCTTATCCTGATCAAGAGAAGACAAGGGGACCAGAAAAAGCAGGCAGAGAGAGAGAGAGAGAGAGAGAGAGAGAGAGAGAGAGAGAGAGAGAGAGAGCATAGAAAAACCTGCCGATCCAATGGGTTACTGTGTGCTTCATATAGAAAACACACGTCTGCACACCAACTTACTCAGTTGCATGCAGCTCCCCAATAAATGGCAGGGAACTTAGGGGATTCATTACTGGAATCCCCATAAAATTATTGTTTAACAGATAACGCTATCACGCTATAGTGTCAAGCTTTTCTAGAACTATAGCATTTTCTATATATTATAAAGAGATAGTTCATCGCGGTATAGGGAACATAAAAAGATTTCCTCAAAAATACCTATGGCCCGCGTGTATTACCTCTTTTGTTTGTAAGATTTTTTTGTAATCAAAACAAATTATTATGATATATTTTATCCAGCAGCATCAAAATGCAAACCCAATATGAAAGCGGCTCCGCCCGCTATAGGTTTCAAAGCGGAGAACACACCCCCTCCACTTAGGGCACGGGGCCGCCCCGCGGGATATCCCTCCAAAAACATAACCCCCCTGCCGACGACGGGGGAGCGTCCTCGGCAGGGGGCCGGATAGGCCGGGGCCAAGAGGATCTGCCGCCGTGCTCATCAGCGGCATGAAGAACCCCGGCCTTTCCGGAAATCTGATGTACACAAAAGGCTGTATCGCGTTCCGCCGTTTTTCGGCACAGGTGAAACTATCCCGGCATCAAAGGGAATGCCCCTCTCAAGCATTTCCACCTTGAAATTTCGTGCCTGCAAAAACTGCGAACTGGGATTCGATAACCACAAAAATTTTGAGGAGGAAGAGTGGCACGAACACATTGGCAATTCTGGGGAGGGCAGAAACGTGGGGTGTTCCCCTCTCTTCTCTAGAAAGTTTCCCCTCCCCGATGCCTCTATAGTCTTTTCAAACACATCCAAACCGTCTCCGGAGGAAACCCGCCGAAAAGCGGAGCCGCCTCAGGGCGGGCTTCCCTCCCGGGGACGCGTCCGATTGGGGAACAGAGCCGGATGTCAGCCTGCCAAGACGTCCGTGCGGCCCTGCCCCCCTTCCAGAAAACCGGGATTTCCCGCTTTCCTAGAACTTGTAACCGATGCTGAAGGTGCCCTTGAAGTTGTTTTCCTTCGCTTCGTAGCCCACGCCCTTCCACAGATCCTTATCCAGATCGAGGCGGATGTAGCCGAGTTCCACGAACAGGGAGAGGTTCTTGTACAGCTTGTATTCCGTGTCGAAGTTCACTTCCACGGCCTTGTCGCCCGTGGTCAGGTACATCATGCTGGCCACGCTGTCCTGCGGGTTCGAGATCATCTTGCTGCGGACCATTTCCTTGTTGTTCGTGCCCTGATAGTACACGACGCGCAGGACGTGGGAGAGATCTTCCATGAACGAGATGTCCTTCACACGAGCCATGACAGCCCACGTGCCGGAAATGCCGTAACCAAGCGTCTGAGCCGCGCCGCCGTAGTTCGTGCCGTCGAAGCCGTAGGAGGTCACGTACACGTCGGGGTCGATGGAGGGCAGACGTTCGGAACCGTTGTAAGGGTTGGCGTCGTCGCCCGAGGAATACCAGAACAGCAGGCCTGGGGTGCAGGATTCCAGCTTGTATTCGGCGAGGAACGCGGCGTACCAGCCGGAGCGCTTCACGTCGAAGTTCTTGTCCTTGTATTTGCTGGTTCCCATATCCACGCTGCCGTAGGCGGCGTCGAGGGCAAAGCGGAAAGGCTCAAAATAGGTCACGTCCGCGGCGATGCCGCCGTACCAGATGCTGCCGTGATCCTTGTCGGAGGAAGCGGCTATGGCCGCGTCGCCGCCGAGAGGCAACATGCCGGGCATGGCGATGCCGGTCATGTCAGGGCCGCTGCCCTTGAAACTGTCCTGCCCGATGATGCCGCCCATGCCCCACGGGGTTACCTTCACGCCGTCAAAGGTCAGCGGCACGGTCAGGCCGATGAAATCCAGCGCGTCGTGGGCGTCGTGCTTCGTCATTTCGGGATCATTGTCGTTCGCGGCGCGCAGCCAGAACAAGTTCGTACCCACGTTTTCAGTGAACTGGTTGCTGATGGTGATGCCCGCGCCGTCAGCGTCGAGGATCGGGGAACCGATGCCGGTAAAGTTCGGCAGCGTATACTTCTGGAGGCCCATGCGAACCTTGACGTCGGTCTGCGGGACAACCCAGTCCACATAGCTGTAACGGACCTTCACTTCCTTGCCGTCCGTGCCAAGGGCCGCGCCCTGAGCGGACTTGCCCCAGTTCTGGTGACCGATTTCGAAGAACATCACGCCCTTCAGGGATTCCGAAGCGATCACGTCGATCTGGGTACGCAGACGGCTGGCCGCCCGCAATTTGTCATCGCCGTTGTGTTTTTCGAAATTACGGTCAGCGAACGATACACGGTGCTGCCACAAGCCCGAAACCTTGAAATCGACCGCCTGAGCGGCGGAGGTTGCGCCAAGAATCAGGCCAGCGGCGAGAATCAGGGTTACAATGCGCTTCATACGTTCCTTCCTTCCGTTAGAGGGTTAAGACCGGACAACTCCGGCCGTTGTTTGCCGTTATGGGAAAAGCGCCGTGAGGCGCACATTCGCTTTGGGAAGGGGGCGGCCCTCCCCAGGCCGCCCCGGATGCCTTAGAAGGCGGGCTTTCTGATCATCTTGAGGAAGTACATGACGATGGGGGTCACGACCGTCACGGCTACGAATATCCACAACATGGGGAAGCCTTCCACTGGGACGAACGGCATTGACCATGATATCGGCTTAAAGAGGATGGTGGCGAACACGTTCATGAGGCCCACTTCAACGGCAACCGGAGTATCGAATTCGGGGTCGACGATGCGGAGCAGAAGCAGGCCGGAGGCCGCCGTTCCGGTGCAGTAGCCGAACAGGGTCAGGCCGCGTTCGAAGCCGTGTTCAGGGGAACGGCGGCCAAACCACAGGCAGATGAACAGGGTGGCGATGGTACCGAGCACGACAGCAATGAGGAACGGCATGGCCACTTCCTGGAGCTGGCGGACCTGAATGCCCATGAACACGGCGCAGATCATGAAGTCCACGGTGGCGCCGGTCAGGCGGCGGGTCGTCTCGCCGTCGAGGAGGTGGATGAGGTCGAACTTGGCCATCAGCTTACGGGCGATCATGGCGAAGAACATACCCCACGCGAAGATCATGCCGATGCCGAGGCCGTTGATGCCCTTGGGCATCGTGCACAGCCACCACACGCCGAAGGCATAGGCGAGGGCGTACAGAGTGGCCATGATTGCGAGGTGGAAGGCCACGCTGTCAATGTTGGCGGGGTGGGTCGTGGAGCGGGCGCAGGTGGGGTTGTCGCCCTTGTCCATGAGGCCGCGCAGGAAGCATTGGGGAAGCTTTCCGCCTTCGATGGAAACCCAGCCCTTCTTGATGCCGTAGAAGGCCAGCGGCACGCCCACAAGGCCCGCGACAAGGAAGCCGACGGCGGCGAAGGCAAGCCCCACGTTCAGCGAGTTGCTGATCTTATACGTGGTTTCCCAAATGCTGGCGTACGCCTGCGTCTGGCCGGGGCCCTGCGTAAAGCCGGCGCCGAGCAGATAGCCGTTGCCGGTGAAAAAATCGCCGCCGAAGAGCAGCTTCCACACATCGAACGTCCCCTTGCCGACCATCGCCTGCACCGAGAAGAGCAGCCCGAAGATGAGCGCGATCCACAACGCGCCTCGGGCCACGACCTTACCGCTGGTGCCGCTCTTGGCCTGCAAAAGCCCAATGCCCACAAAACCGAAGGCGAACAGGTGGAAGGTGATCGTGCTGAACGTCACCGGGGTGATCGTCTTCCAGCCGGTGGAACTGGGGATGCCGAGCCAGCCCGCGTTCAGGACGAAAAACCCGATGATGCCGCCGATAAGCGAGGCGGGGAAGAGAAAGGTCTGGAAAAACTTTACCTTTGCGCGGATGATTGTGCCGATCAGGAGAAAGAGGCCAGTCCAACCGAGTGCGCCCAGATAAGGATAAAATGTGCTTTCCATACTCGTTCCTTGCTTTTGTTACAGTATACCCGTCAGGGTTTGCGTTTTATGGAAACGCCGGAGCGGAGGGGAGGAAGGGTTGCCCGCCACCCCGGCGGCGAGGGAGGAGCGTTTTAATCCAGCGAGCCGTAGACGACTTCGTCGCCCACGATGGTCGCCGAAATCCCGATATCCTTGATGGTTTCCTTGGCAACCGTCAGAGGATTGGCTTCGAGGATCACGAAGTCGGCCAGCTTGCCGGGTTCAAGGCTGCCCTTGATGCGTTCTTCGCAAGCCTGATAGGCGGCCCACGAGGTCACGCTGCGCAGCGCATCCATGACCGGGATGGTCTGGTTTTCGCCGAGTATGCGCCCGCCGCTGGTGCGCCTGTTGACGGCGGACCAGACGGAAAGCAGAGGATCGATGGGAGTCACGAACGTGTCGTTGTGGTTGCTGAACAGGATACCGCGCTTCAGGGCGCTGCGGAGCGGGCTGATGCGTTCGGCGCGGTCCTGGCCGAGGAACATTTCATAATGGCGGTCGCCCCAGAAATAGGTGTGGACCACAAAGAACGAGGGCACCACGCCAAGCCGCTTGATGCGGTCGAGCTGATCCTCGCGCACGGTCTGGCAGTGGATGACGATGTGCCGGGCGTCGGCGCGGGGATAGCGCTTCTGCGCCTCTTCGTAGGCGTTGAGGATCATCTGGATGGCGTCGTCGCCGTTGCCGTGGATGGCGAGCTGCCAGCCCTGCCGGTGCAGGCCCACGACCTTTTCGATGAACTGCTGTTCCGGTTCCATAGGATAGCCGCGCCACATGGGGCCGTCGGGCAGATCATAGATGACCTTGTGGTACGGATTGCTCAGGTAGCCGGTGTAGCACTGGAGGCTGCCGTCCGCGAGGAGCTTCGCCGCGCCGAGGCTGATCTTGCCGTCGGCGGTGAGCTGCGTACCGGAAACGTGCGTGTTGAACGTGTTGATGTCCATGCGCGACACGCCGGGCAGGATCTGCACGCGGTTGCGGAGCAGCCCGAGTTCGTGCGCCCGCTTCAGCGCGCCCCAGTCGCCCGTGGCGGTGAAGCCGTCCTGCGCCGTGGTCACGCCCTTCGCCGTATACGCGGCGCAAGCGGCTTTGATGCCTTCCATCCAGTCGGCTTCCGTGGGAGCGGGGATATGGCGGAACACGGGTTCGCGTGCCGGGGGTTCTTCCAGCACGCCGTTGGGGTTGCCGTGCTCGTCGCGGCGGATCACGCCGCCCACCGGGTCGGGGGTATCCTTCGTATAACTGGCCTTCGCCAGCGCGAGGCCGTTGCAGGCGGAGAGGTGGCCGGACACGTGGCGCAGGAGCACGGGATGCTCTGGGGCGACTTCATCAATGTCCGAGGCCAGCGGGTGGCGCTTGTCCTCAAGGCCGGTGTCGTCGTAACCGAAACCGAGAATCCATTCGCCCTTCGGGGTTTCGGCGGCCTTCGCGCGGATCAGTCCCTTGATCTCGGCGATGTTCTTCACACCGCCCACCGGGGGCGAGGAAAGATCGAGCTGCGTGGCCGCCATGAGGCCGGCGGAGACGAAGTGGCTGTGCCCGTCGATGAAACCGGGGAGCATGGTCCGCCCGCGCAAATCCGTAACCACCGTATGCGGATCGGCAAGAGCCATGATTTCCGCGTCGGAGCCGACGGCGAGGATGGTTTCCCCGCGTACCGCGAGCGCCTGCGCCTGACTCCCTCCAGAATCCATAGTCAGGATGGTCCCGTTGCGATATACGTGTGTTGCAGATGCCATCTGAAAGTCTCCTCTCTCAGTTACAAGTTGAAAACACGTTTCCTTCCGCCGCCTCATGTTCCCGGATGGTCGACGTCGCGGCAAAAGCCGCCAACAACAGGATGACCATCCCCATATATGCCATGTTGTAGTTGCCCGTGAGGCTGTGGGAGAGCCCGACAGCGGCGTAACCGAGGGACTTCACAGCCACGAACAGGGAAATATACTTATAGACGTGGGGGAACTGCTTCTTGCCGTAGAGATAGGCGACCACGGAGGGGAATACCGTCCAGATGCCGCCCATGCACACGCCGTACCCCACCACGAACAGGATGACGTTGAACAAGGTATGGGGCAGGAAGATGCAGGCCAACGACAACGCATTGCACAGGAACAACAGCTTCGTGGCGAACAGCGGAGTGGTGCGGTCACAGACCCAGCCCCATGCGTACTTGCCCACGGCCCCGAGCAGCGCGGTCAGGCACATGAACCCCATCGCCACATACGAACTCATGCCGGTATCCACAAAGCGGGGCTTGAGCTGGCTGAGCACGCCCCCCACGGCCATCAGGCCGATGCCGAACGATACGCCGATGATCCACATCTGGCGGCTGGCCACCAGCTCCCGCCAATTCATGGGAATCACCTTTTCCTCTTCCCGTGCCGCTGCGAAAGGGTTCGCCGCCACGCCGTCGACGGTCAGGCCGATATCTTCGGGCGTATTGCGGATAATCCGCCAGCAAAGGGGAAAAAGCAGGAAGGCGAGGCCGCCGAGTATCGAAAACGCCCATGAAACGCCCAGCGTATCCACCAGTACGAGGGCCACGAACGGCAGGAACGCCCCGGACAGGGAAGTCCCCATGTTGACCAGCCCGAAAGCACGGCCCCGGTAGGCGGCGAACCAGCGGTTCATAAGCATGGTGGCGACCACCCCGCCGCAGATCTGCCCGCACACCCATACGATGGCGAACAGCGCCGCGAACAACCGAATGTCGTCAACGTAGCCGAGCCCGACATAGCTCAGCCCGCCGATGAAAGCCCCGAGCGTCATCAGAAGCCGGATGCTCATCTTGTTTGTGAGCATAATCCCTATCGGCATACTCAACGTCATCATGGCCGATGCGAAAGTCATGCTCAGACCGATCCCGGCCCGGCTCCAACCGTGCAGTTCGACCAAGGGTTCGATAAAGGCGTTCATGGTATAGAACACGCTTCCCTGAAGGAGCAGATTCCCGCAGGAACCTATGGTCGCCAACTTCCATCCGTAGAACACGAGGAGCCTCCTCAACGAGTGATGCCTTATGAAGAGCAAGCTCCATGCCATGTTACGGAAAAAAGATTTTACTAGTGAAAAAATAGACTTGTTGGCATTCGGCACGGGAAAGGGCAGGAAAGCGTTTGTCCAGATTCTGGACTTGTCCAGTTTTTAGACTTGTTTTGTCCAAAATTTATAATGGACAATGCCTGATGCCATTGACGCACCGTAGGCGGCACGCTACTTTGAGACAAATTTCCGCAGGGGGAGCGCGGGTATGCAAGAATCAACATCTCTCTTGATTCTCTGGCTTTTGTCGTCTCTGAAACAGGAACGCTCGACGCTGTGCCTCATCCAGATGCTCGAATGTCCCGCCGCGCAGGCGGAAATAGCCCTGCACAGAGTGACCGCCGACGGCCTCGCGGAACAGCGGGACGAAACATGGAACCTGACGCAAGCCGGGGCCGACCATTTGAGGGAGGCTTTGCCGGCCCTCCTGTTCCGCGACACGGGCTCGCCGCTCGAAGAACTCATCTCCGCCTGCGAATCCAAAATGCCGGAAACGGCCTGCGAGATCTGCACGAAGCGTATGCGCGTCCTGCGGCGCAGAGCCGACACGGCCGGAAGTGCCGGATATCTCGAGCTGCTCCTCAATCAGCTCGCGCAGTGGCAAAACCGCAGGCTCACCGCCCCGGAAGCCCGTTCCTTCGTCCATTATGCCTTTGCCGCCCACGACGCCTCCCTCTATTATATGAAGAACGCGGCCCGCTCCTCCGCCTTCATGAAAAAGGCCGCCGAATACGCCGCCTCCGCAGGGGATAAACGTACCCTCGTGCTCATCCGGTTCGCGCAGGCTTCCGCCACGTTCTTCACGGGCACCATCCATTTCGAACGGGCCCATGAAACGTTCCACTCCGCCATGGAGCTGCTCAAGACGCTGGACGACAAGGAGCTGTATACCCGGATCACGCCCTTCCTCATCCTGATGCACTTCATCCGGGGGAACTTCCAGCAGGCGCTCGAATGCTACGAAATGCTCCAAAAGAGCACCCATAAGCCCGTACTGCCCCTCTTCGAATCGCAGCTCGTGCTCCAGGCGGCATCCTCAGCCGCCTACTCCGGCCACTTCGCCCACGCCCTCGGCATGATCAAATCCGCCATCAGCACGGCGGAACTGGAAGGGAACATCATGTCCGCCCAGATCTTCCGCCAGCACCTCGGCGTCCTCTACGCCTACATGCGCCGCGAGGATGACGCCCTGGAAACCCTCCAGACCGTCGTCTCCCGTTCGACGATGGCCGCCAACCCCAAGCTGATGCTCCGGGCTTTCGCCGCCATCGCGCTCTGCTATTCCCGCATGGGCCGGGCCGAAATGTCCTATAACCTGCTCTCCGATACCCTGCGGCAAGCCGAGCGCCACCCTTCCTTCTCCCTGTCCTACAACTACCTCTGGATCCTCGAACTCGCGGTGTTCTATGCCGAACACGGCTTCCCGCCCCTGCCCGGCATCGATCTCGATACCCTGTTCCGCGAGGCCGAGATCAGCCCGAGCCCCATGATGAGGGGGCACGCACTGCGGCTGAAGGCGATCCTCCTCCGCAAAAAATCGCCGCAGGACGCGCTTGACCTGCTCGACAAAAGCCTTGAAATCCTCAAAGATGCCAACATGCCCATCGAGTATGGGTTCACCGAACGGCGGCGCTCCGAGCTCCTGAATACCCTCGGGCGCGAAGCCGAAGCCGAGGCCGCCGAGGAAACCTCCCTCATGCTCCTCAGCCGTATCGGGCTGGGCAGGAAACGTTCCCCGTGGCCTTCTCCGGAGCAGAAAGAAGCGTCCTTCGATGTCTGCTGCCGCGAAGTCGGCTCGATCCATGAATGGGAAACTCTTGAAGAATATTGCTACCAGCTCGCGGCCTGCCTGCGTAAGGTCTTCCGCGCCGAACGCACAGCCCTTTTCAGTATGGACGGTGAAACCCTGCTCTGCCGCGGCTCCTGTAACCTCTCCGGCTCTGAAATCGCCTCCGGGATGTTCGTGCCGAGCCGCGATCTGATCCGGGAACGCATCCGTGAGGAAGCCCCTTTCTCGGCCCAGCAGAACGGGCTGGATCTCCTCTGCCTGCCTTTCCGGCTTCCCGACGGGAACCCGTGGCTGCTCTATGCGGACAGTTCCGCGCACTCCAGCCGGATGCTCCATTGCGCCCAAGAGGATCTGAGCCGCGTCGGGCTCCTCTGCGCTTCGGAACTCAAAAATGTCCTCCGCCTGCTCGAAGCCCGCAACATGCGCGCCGAAGTGCGGCAGATCCATGCCGTCACCAAGATGGCGCAGGAGGAACGGCTCGAGCTGTGGGGCAAGAGCCTTTCATTCCGCATGTGCCTTGAACGCGCCAAAGTCGTCTCCGCCACGGACGCCGCCGTGCTCCTGCTCGGGGAAACGGGCGTGGGCAAGGAGGTCATGGCCAACTACGTGCACCGGCACAGCGGCTGCAAAGGGCCGTTCGTCGCCGTACACCCGGCCTCGGTTTCCGAGCATCTCTTCGAAAACGAGTTCTTCGGGCATGAAAAAGGCGCCTTCACAGGCGCCACGGGACAGAAGATCGGCTTTTTTGAACTGGCGGACAACGGCACGCTGTTCATCGACGAAGTGGGCGATATCCCCATGAACATGCAGATCAAACTCTTGCGCGTGCTGCAGGAGCACCGCTTCATGCGCGTGGGCGGGACCAAGGAGATCCATTCCTCCTTCCGGCTCATCGCCGCCACCAACCGTGACCTGCCCCGCGCCGTGCGTGAGGGGACCTTCCGCGAGGACCTCTATTACCGCATCTCGGTCATCCCCGTGACCATCCCGCCGCTGCGCGAACGCCTTGAGGACCTGGAAGAACTCATCATGGCGTTCACCGACCATTTCTCCCGTCGCTACGGCAAAAAGCTCCCCTATCCGGATGAGGAAACCTTGCGCCGCCTCTCCGAGTATCAGTGGCCGGGCAATATCCGGGAACTGCGCAACGCAGTGGAACGCGCCGTCATCTTGTACACGGGCGGCCCCTTTGATCTAGCTGTCGGAGGGCAGCACGAAGCACGGGATCACTGCCAACGCGCTGAAACCTCCCTCTATGCGGACACCCCCACTCTCCTGGAACTCCAAAAGCGGTACATCCAATATATCCTCAACAAAACCGGAGGGCGCATCAGCGGCGAAAACGGCGCTGAAAAACTGCTCGGTATGAAGCGATCCACATTGTACCTCAAGCTTCGGCAGTACGGTATCAAGCCAGGAGAGAGAGAGAGAGAGAGAGAGAGAGAGAGAGAGAGAGAGAGAACAACGCGGGTATAGCGGAGAAAAAAACGAACGCGCACCGGGAAGCCCCCTTCCTGCCGTCGCAAAACGCTTCCGTGGAAGCGTTTTGCCGATGCCTTCGGGTATATCCAGAACAGATGGGCTTCGAAATGATCTAGTTTTCAGAAATGTACCGTGCGATCACGGCAAGGAAGGCGTCGCCGTATTGCGCCAGCTTCCTTTCCCCGACCCCGGCGATGCCGAGCATGGCCTCGCGGCTGGCCGGCTTTCCCGCCGCCATTTCCCGCAGGGCACGGTCATGGAACACCACATACGGCGGCACCTGCGCGGCTTCCGCCAGCCTGCGGCGTTCCGCGCGCAAGAGCTGGAACAGCGTATCATCCACATCCATGTCCTGTGACGCTCCGTCGCGCTCCGCCCGGTTTCGGCGGGCGCGCGTTTCCACGATCCGCAGGGCACGGAACGGAGCCCCCCGCAGCGTCTCCCATCCGGTTTCGGTAACGCGCAGATATGGATACTCTTCACCTTCTATGGCAGCCAGCCCCTGACGGGTCAGGGCATCGATCAGATACTTCCAAAAACGGCGTGTCCGATCCTTGCCCACGCCGTAGGTGGGCAGATGCTGAAAGCCGGTTTCCCGGATGCGGCGGTTATCCGCACCCATCAAAATGTCCATGATGAGCACCCGCCCGAAGCGGCACCCGCTCCGCACCATTGCGGAGAGCGCTTTCTGCGCCTCAATGGTGTAATCTTCCTCCTGTATCTCCCCGGTGCATACGTCGCATCCGCCGCAATTGGGCTCCTCGAAATCTTCCCCGAAATACGACAGCAACGCCTTGCGGCGGCACTGGTTGCGTTCCGCATACTCCAGCATGGCGTAGGCGTGCTTTTCCGCAATACTCCTCTGCTCTTCGTCCTCCGTCTGACGCGCGAAATAGAGCAGCTGCGCCATATCCGCCGCGCTGTAAAGCAACAGACAGTGCGCGGGATCGCCATCACGTCCGGCCCGGCCCGTTTCCTGATAATAGCCCTCCACGTTTTTCGGCAAATCAAGGTGTGCCACAAAGCGCACGTCGGGCTTGTCGATGCCCATGCCGAAAGCCACCGTAGCCACCACGACGGGGCATTCGTCCCGCCGGAAGACCTCCTGCACGCGCATACGCTCCGCATCGGGCAAGCCTGCATGGTAGGCTTCGGCCTTCACGCCTTTTTTCTGAAGGAATGCTGCGGTCTCTTCGACTTTTCGGCGCGTGGACCGGTAGACGATCCCCGACTCCCCCTCATGGCCGCCGAGAAACGAAAGCAGCTGGGCATGAGGTTCCTCTTTGGGCAGGACATGATAGAACAGGTTCGGGCGGTCGAACGAAGCCCGGATCAGCCGGGGCTCCCGCAGGCCGAGCCGGGAAAGGATGTCTCGCTCCACCTCGGGCGTGGCCGTAGCCGTGAACGCCGCCACCGGGCATTGGGGGAACCGCTCGACAAGCCCGGAAAGCGCCAGATAATCCGGGCGGAAATCATGTCCCCATTGGGAAATGCAGTGCGCCTCGTCGACGGCGAAGAAAGAAACCGGCCATGAGGCCAGCGCGTCCCAGAAGCCGGGCGCGCTCAGGCGTTCGGGCGAAATGTACAGCAAGTCCAGTTCACCGGAGGCCAGCGCCTCCCGCACGGCCCTGTGCCCGCCGGGGGACAACGAACTGTTGAGCGCGGCGGCCCGCAGCCCGTTGGCGCAGGCGGCATCCACCTGATCCTTCATCAGCGAAATCAACGGGCTGATCACCACGCACACGCCATCCATCAAATGTGATGGCAGCTGAAAGCACAGGCTTTTCCCTCCGCCCGTGGGCATGATGGAGAGCGAATCATGTCCGCCGAGAATCCCCTTTACGATCTCAATCTGATGCGGGCGGAACGCCGTATAGCCGAACACCCGGGCCAGCGCCCCGTGCAGTTCGGCATCGCTCCATCTTCCTGCTCCGCCCTGTTCCATCATGCCCCTCCTTGCGATCATCACAAAAAATTTCCATCAATCTTAATACAATAAAGAAAACGTGTCGGTCAGGCTACCCCCGATCCCCCCTACACCCGTTCCCTCAACATCTGGCCGACGCTCAAAAAGACAGAGGACGCGGCGTCCCGAACCTCCGGCGCGGCATTGGCCACGGCGTGGCCGTTGAAATGGCGGATCATGGGAAGGTCGTTCATATCGTCGCCGATGACGAGCACTTCCTTGGCTTCGCCCCAGCGCCGCAGCTCGAGCAGGTGTGTCATGCCCGCGGCCTTGCTCACGTCCGGGGCGGTGATGTCGATACAGATATTGCTGAAATGCACGCCCGCATTCTCGCCGCAACCTTCCGTAAAAGCTTCTGACCACGCCGCCGATTCGCCGGGCTCGGCGTAGGCGAGGCTGATCTGATGCAGGCCGGGCATGTGCAGAGCCTCAACGGGAGAAAGCCGGGGGAGCACATGCTCTTTAAGGATCCAATAGTCCGTCTTGCCCGCGTGGGTGAAAATGGCAGTTCCCGCGAAGAACGCGCACTGTGAGCTTGCCCGCATACCCGGATGATCCATGATTTCAGCGCGCACCGGCTCGGGCAGAACCGCACAATACACGTCCTGCGCCTGCTCGTCGCAGATCATCGCGCCGTTATTGCAGATCAAAAAGTCGTAAGGGATGCTGAACCGCTTCACGTCGCGCAACAGTGTGTTCCGGCCTCGGCCCGTCACGATCCCGAAAGCGTTCCCCGAACGCCTCCAGTCCGCTATGGCCTCAAGGTCCGCTTCGCTCACCACACCGTCGCGGAACAGGGTTCCGTCAAAATCGCAGGCCGCTATCTTCATGCCGCTTCCTCCTCGTCTACCTCTATAGCCGAACCCCATCCCGCGCAAGCCCAGGGGCTCCGCCCCTGGAACCCCGGCAGAGGCGCTGCCTCTGCACTCCGCAAGGCGCGAGCCGCGCTGACAGGGGCGAGCCGCCCCTTGACCCGGCGGCGCGTTTGCTTCGGCGGCAAGACGCCGAAGCAAACGCTTGATGGGGTAATGGAGGTTACGGGGATATCCCTCTTTTGTACGGCGCAAAGGAATTTTTTCAAAACCAAGCCGGAACGGACTCCCT
>ENA-UERT01000607-UERT01000607.1-human-gut-metagenome-genome-assembly--contig:-NODE-607-length-27625-cov-19.748911_pt1 | contig 27625 bp, 18 predicted proteins | sample MGYA00242996_ERZ507997 | MGnify/ENA primary metagenome ERZ507997 (study PRJEB26167, sample SAMN06115458) | human gut metagenome | host: Homo sapiens | place: China:Neimenggu | collected 2014-11-07... | reverse complement strand
GTTTCAGAACTTCTTGAAAATACTTATAATGAAAAGGTGTTTGGAAGAATAAAAACATCATGGGCAAGTTTTGAAGAAACTCATTATTTCTCTTTATCAAAGGATGCTTTTTATATGTATACCTATAAGATATATGATAATGGCAATATAGGAAGTCGTGATAAGACACCTTTGAAAATTATCAATGAGAATGAGTTTGACTTATATCCTCTAACAATTGTAAATCCTTATAAGTATAAAAGGATAGAATGAATTAATAACGAAAACAGATTGATTATGGAACAAGATATACGTTGGCTTCAAAGATACGACAGCTTTCATCGCGCTAATAAGCGTATTCAGGATATAACAGAATCTGATAAGAAAGCGGATGATTTGTCTGAATTGGAAATGGAAGGGTTGATACAGCGATTTGAATATACTTTCGAACTTGGCTGGAAGGTTCTTCAAGACTTATTAAAGTACAAAGGCTATGAATTTGTGCAAGGTCCGAACGGTACGCTTCAGAAGGCTTTCGAAGATGGCTTGATTGCCGACCATGACGGTTGGCGCAGAATGGCGAAAGCCAGAGTAACCACTTCACACACTTACAATGAAGGTGATGCCATTGAAATCGTCCGTAATATATATGATGAGTATTCCCATTTGTTGCAGCGATTGGATGATAAACTCAATGAAGAAAAGTTACGGCTTGAAATGAATACATTGTTTTGATATGTACGGATTAAGCGATACGGTAATAACGGATATCTGCGGTGTGTTCCGGCGTTATCCCAATATAGAAAAGGTACTTATTTTCGGTTCCCGTGCCAAGGGTACGTATTCCGAGGGATCGGATATTGACTTGGCTGCGGTGGGGGATGGGCTTACCTTTAATCAGCTAATGGATATCAATATTCAGATAGAGGATTTAGGTTTGTTATATAAGGTTGATGTGGTTGATTACAATAAGAATATAGGTACTCCTATTGGTGAGCATATAAATCGTGTGGGAAAACCTTTTTATGAAAGGAATTTAGCTTGATTTATTTCCCTATAACGGTATCAATATCATAATATACATATTGTACTTTAACCAGCTGTGAAATCAATCTGTGTCTTATTAAACAATAAACTAAATTATCCATACCTTTTTTTCAATAAAATATAAGTAAAAATGGATATTCACTATAGAATACATAAGGGAGTAACAAGAAAGCTTCAGCCCTTGGATCCTCAAAAGCAGTCTTGTGCTATGTATGTGGAGGATATTTGTGATTTTGTAGATAAATGTTTTGATAAGGATGATTTGATTATTCATCCGCTTGCTTTTTATCGGCAATACACACGTAATCAAATCCAGTTGATGATGAAAAAGAAAGATATATACGTTCTTCCGACAGAAGAACTTTGTGCTTTCTTAGATGAGCTTATTTCAGACAAATCTGCTATTGAAATAGGTGCTGGAAAAGGTTATTTGGGACGAGAGCTTAGTATTCCCATAACTGATAGTTATGCTAAACGTGATCCTTATCCAATGATGATGGATAGAATATGTGGTGTACCAACAATAATTTATCCGCCAGATGTTGAAAAATTAGATGCTATTAGCAGTGTAAGGAAATATAGACCACACACAGTTATAGCTTCTTTTTTGGTTCATGAACAGACTTATAAAGACGGTAGCAAAAAATTTGGCTTAGATGGAAAAAAACTTCTCCATTTATGTAAGCGATATATTCATATTGGCAATTTGGGTATCCATTGTAATAACCCAATTTTGACTATTCCGCATACTGAGATAGAATTTCCCTATTTAATAACAAATATAATGTCTCCTTTAACGGATCGTATTTTTATATGGGGACAAGACGGAATGAGTGATTTTGAGAAAAACTCCAGTATAGAGAAGTATATTGTCAGATATGAAGCAAAAGATAAAGGAATATTTGAAATCGATTTTATGTCTTCTAATAATAATATTGAAAACCGTGCTCGCTATTGGATTGAAGTCGATTTGCATACGCGTTTTATGACCGGGAAAATACCATTTAGATTAATTAGCATAGAACAGCATGAACGACAAGGATGAACTGATAGCTTCCCTTCGGCAACAGCTACGGGAAGCATTGCGAAAGTGCAGTGCTCAGGAGCAGGAAATCGCTCTTTTGAACCATGAGATAGAGTTGTTAAAACAGAAGTCTAATTTGAAATAGTTTATAACAAAAACAGCTTGCTCTGATAATTGTTTGTGAGATAATTAGTTATGTGCCGGACTTTTCTGCCTTACAAGCAGAGGGTCGGCGGTTCGAATCCGTCAACGCCCACTACCAAAAGGAAAGTCTTATGAAGAAATTCGTGAGACTTTTTTTATTTCTTACCTCTTTTATACAAACTTTCTTTGTCCTTTTGCCTTATAACTCAGGAAAAAGAGTTAATTTTGCAGTCTGATAATTATCTAAGAAAACGTATGGAACTTGATGTATTAACGGCCATATCTCCGATTGATGGTCGATATAGAGGCAAAACTAAAGCTTTGGCAGCTTATTTCTCTGAATTTGCACTGATTAAATACCGTGTACAGGTAGAGGTGGAATACTTTATCACCTTGTGCGAACTCCCTTTGCCGCAATTAAAAGGAATCGATAGCAATGTGTACGAAACTTTACGGAATATCTACCGTAACTTCTCTGAAGCAGACGCACAGCGCATTAAAGATATCGAAAGTGTAACTAACCACGACGTGAAAGCTGTAGAATACTTCCTGAAAGAAGAATTTGACAAGATGGGCGGAATGGATGACTACAAAGAGTTTATCCACTTCGGATTGACTTCTCAGGATATTAACAATACGTCTGTTCCTCTTTCTATCAAAGAAGCATTGGAACAGGTTTACTATCCGTTGATTGAAGAACTGATTGCACAGTTGAAGACTTATGCAACAGAATGGGCTAACATTCCAATGCTTGCCAAAACTCACGGTCAACCGGCTTCTCCTACTCGTTTAGGCAAGGAAGTGATGGTATTCGTTTACCGTCTCGAACGTCAGCTGGCTATGCTGAAGGCATGTCCGATTACCGCTAAGTTTGGTGGTGCTACCGGAAATTACAATGCGCATCATGTAGCTTATCCTCAATATGACTGGAAACAATTCGGTAATCGGTTTGTTGCAGAGAAACTGGGATTGGAGCGCGAAGAATATACAACGCAGATTTCGAACTATGATAACCTTTCTGCTGTTTTTGATAGTATGAAGCGTATCAATACGATTATGGTCGATATGAATCGTGACTTCTGGCAGTACATCTCTATGGAGTACTTCAAGCAGAAGATCAAAGCCGGAGAAGTGGGTTCGAGTGCCATGCCGCATAAAGTGAATCCGATTGACTTTGAAAATGCGGAAGGTAACCTGGGTATAGCAACGTCTATCCTGGAACATTTGGCTGTGAAACTTCCTGTTTCCCGTTTGCAGCGCGACTTGACAGACTCGACAGTGCTGCGTAATGTAGGTGTGCCTTTCGGTCATATCGTGATTGCTATTCAGAGTTCTTTGAAGGGATTGCGTAAACTGTTGCTGAACGAACCAGCTATCTATCGTGACTTGGATAACTGTTGGAGCGTAGTGGCAGAAGCTATTCAAACTATTCTGCGCCGTGAGGCTTATCCGCATCCGTATGAAGCTTTGAAAGCGTTAACCCGCACCAACCAAGCTATTACAGAAAGTTCTATTAAAGAGTTTATCGAAGAATTGAATGTAAGCGAAGATATTAAAAAAGAGTTAAGAGCAATCACTCCCCATACATATACGGGGCTTTAATTGTTTACTTATATAATAAACGTGTTTTTTAAATAGGCCGTGAGGCCAAAGTCTAATTTTATTCGAATAAAAAAATGAGCACAGAAAACGAAGAATGGCGCGAAAATTCTTTCAATGAAGAGAATACAGGTGCCGGCCGTGATGGTAACAGGTCTTACAACAGAGAAGGTGGAGAACGTCCGTATCGCCCTTCTTACAACCGTGAAGGCGGGGATCGTCCGTATCGCCCGCGATTTAATGCCAACAATGAAGGAGGCGAACGCCCGCAGCGTTCGTACGGTGACCGCTCTTATGGCGACCGTCCCCAACGTCCTTCTTACAATCGTGAAGGTGGAGATCGTCCGTATCGTCCTCGCTTCAATAACAATAATGAAGGAGGTGAACGCCCGCAACGTCCTTACAACCGCGAAGGTGGTTCTTATGACCGTCCTCAACGTCCTTCTTACAACCGTGAAGGTGGTTCTTATGACCGTCCTCAACGTCCCCGTTTCAATAGCGGCGAAGGTGGTGAGCGTCCGTCTTATGGCGACCGTCCTCAACGTCCTTCTTACAACCGTGAAGGTGGCGACCGTCCTCAACGTCCTTCTTACAACCGTGAAGGTGGTGACCGTCCGTATCGTCCCCGTTTCAATAACGGCGAAGGTGGCGGCTATCGCAGCAATAACGGCGGTGGGGGAGGTTACCGTCCGAGATACAACAATGACCGTTCACAAGGAGGCTATCGTCCTCGTCCGCGTACCGGCGATTATGATCCGAATGCTAAGTATAGCGTAAAGAAACAGATCGAGTACAAGGAACAGTTTGTTGATCCGAATGAACCGATTCGTCTGAATAAGTTCCTGGCTAATGCCGGTGTTTGTTCACGTCGCGAGGCTGATGAGTTTATCACAGCAGGTGTGGTTTCTGTAAACGGTGAGGTAGTAACGGAATTGGGTACAAAGATCAAGCGTTCGGATGTGGTTAAGTTCCACGACGAACCGGTAAGCATTGAACGCAAGGTATATGTATTGCTGAATAAACCGAAAGATACCGTTACTACATCGGACGATCCGCAGGAACGCCGTACAGTAATGGATTTGGTGAAAGGCGCTTGCAACGAACGTATTTATCCGGTAGGACGTCTGGACCGTAACACGACTGGTGTACTGTTACTGACGAATGACGGTGATCTGGCTTCCAAGCTGACACACCCGAAATTCCTGAAGAAGAAAATTTATCATGTTCATCTGGACAAGAACCTGACTAAAGCAGATATGGAGCAGATTGCAGCTGGTATCCAGTTGGAAGATGGCGAAATCCATGCAGATGCGATCAGCTATACAGATGATTTCAAGAAAGACCAGGTAGGTATCGAAATTCACTCCGGTAAGAACCGTATCGTTCGCCGTATTTTCGAATCACTGGGTTATAAAGTAGTAAAACTCGACCGTGTATTCTTCGCTGGGCTGACCAAAAAAGGTCTGCGTCGCGGAGACTGGCGTTACCTGTCGGAAGCAGAAGTAAACTACCTCCGCATGGGTTCGTTTGAGTAATAAGTCAATAAATAACAACTTGACAGAGGACGGGGAAAGAAAGCAGGAAAGAATTCATCCTGCATTTGAAACCTCGTCTTCTTGTATCTAAAAAGAAAAAGTTAAATGGAAAAGATTGGTAGAACAAAAATTGTTGACCTGTTGAAGCGCACAGATATTGGCGCTATGGTCAATGTGAAAGGATGGGTTCGCACCCGTAGAGGTAGCAAACAAGTAAACTTTATCGCACTGAATGACGGTTCTACAATAAATAATTTGCAGATCGTAGTAGATTTGGCTAATTTCGATGAAGAGATGCTGAAACTGATTACTACCGGCGCTTGTATCAGCGTGAACGGAGAAATGGTAGAATCAGTGGGTTCCGGACAGAAAGTGGAAGTACAGGCTCGTGAAATCGAAGTGCTGGGTACTTGCGATAATACATATCCATTACAGAAGAAAGGCCACTCTATGGAATTCTTGCGCGAGATTGCTCACTTGCGTCCGCGTACCAATACATTCGGTGCTGTGTTCCGCATCCGTCACAACATGGCGATTGCTATTCACAAGTTCTTCCATGAAAAGGGCTTCTTCTATTTCCATACGCCGATCATTACGGCTTCCGATTGTGAAGGTGCCGGACAGATGTTCCAAGTGACTACCATGAACCTGTATGACTTGAAGAAAGACGAGAGAGGTTCTATCTCTTATGAAGATGATTTCTTCGGTAAGCAGGCAAGTCTGACTGTTTCCGGTCAGCTGGAAGGTGAGCTGGCAGCTACTGCTTTGGGCGCTATCTACACATTCGGTCCTACGTTCCGTGCCGAAAACTCCAACACTCCCCGCCACTTGGCAGAGTTCTGGATGATTGAGCCGGAAGTGGCTTTCAACGACATTACAGACAACATGGACTTGGCAGAAGAGTTCATCAAATATTGTGTGAAATGGGCGTTGGATAACTGTGCGGATGATGTGAAGTTCCTGAACGATATGTTCGACAAAGGCTTGATTGAACGTCTGCAAGGTGTATTGAAAGATGATTTCGTACGTTTGCCTTATACAGATGGTATCAAGATTCTTGAAGAAGCTGTTGCGAAAGGACATAAGTTCGAATTCCCGGTTTACTGGGGCGTGGACCTGGCTTCCGAACACGAACGTTTCTTAGTGGAAGAACACTTCAAACGTCCGGTGATTCTGACTGACTATCCGAAGGAAATCAAGGCCTTCTATATGAAGCAGAACGAAGACGGTAAGACTGTACGTGCCATGGACGTTCTTTTCCCGAAAATTGGTGAAATTATCGGTGGTTCTGAACGTGAAGCCGACTATAACAAGCTGATGACCCGTATTGAAGAAATGCACATCCCGATGAAGGATATGTGGTGGTATCTGGATACCCGTAAGTTCGGTACTTGTCCTCACTCCGGTTTCGGATTAGGGTTCGAACGTCTGTTATTGTTTGTAACAGGTATGGCGAATATCCGTGACGTGATACCGTTCCCGCGTACACCAAGAAATGCTGATTTCTAATATTTCGGTATATTTATGTAAAACTCGCATAATCTTCAGGTTATGCGAGTTTTTTTATGCTCTGAATTGCTGTATTCTCAAAATAAATCTTTATATTTGGAAATACGCATTCGAGAGTGTTAACTAAAATAATACAACAATGAAAAAGCTCTATTTCTTTACCATGCTTTCAATAATGTTGTTAGCGGTAACAGGTGCGACGGCCCAGAAGAAAACCAAATTCAAAGCGGCCGATTTGAAAGGTATTTGGCAGCTCTGCCATTATGTATCCGAGTCTCCCGATGTTCCGGGAGCGTTGAAACCCAGTAATACATTTAAAGTATTGAGTGATGACGGACAAATCGTTAACTTTACCATTATTCCCGGTGCGGATGCAATTATTACTGGATATGGTACTTATAAACAACTCACGGACGATTCTTATAAGGAAAGCATCGAGAAGAACATTCATCTCCCGATGCTGGACAATCAGGACAATATTTTGGAATTTGAGATTAAAGACAATGATTATCTCCATCTGAAATATTTTATCAAGAATGATTTGAATGGAAATGAGTTGAACACCTGGTATTATGAAACCTGGAAGAGGGTGGAGATGCCGGCTAAATTCCCGGAAGATATTGTGAGATAAAAGAGCACGTACTTTTTGGTGGAGGCACGGATTTTGCAAAAGGCTGCATAGTTGTTTGGTTATGCCTGACAACAGCTTATTTGGTAAAATCCGTGCCTGTTTTTCTATAAAAGATAAAAACAAAGCACTTTTGGACAAAATCAAAGTCCGTAGAAATAGAAACGAAAATGAAAAAATAGATTTGCAAAGGGTTTGTCTGCGACTTGCTCTAACTTTGTTGCCAGTAATAGAATACAGTAACAAAATAAAGTGGAACAATGAAAAACAAACTTTTACTAGCGGTAGGGAGTATGGCGCTCCTGACTGCTTGCGATGCTTCAAAAGGAAATGAGATGGCATGGTTCGACCATGCAGTGAAAACATCGGGACATCAGTTGCTCTATATGGCAGAACAATTGAAGAATGAACCGGATACCGCCTGTTTTCCCCGTTCTATCAAAGAAGGAAAGTACAGACTGGAGCACCCCACAGATTGGACGAGTGGTTTCTATCCCGGTTCCATGTGGCTGGCATACGAGTTGACCGGTGATGAGGCTCTCGCAAAAGAGGCGCGTAAATATACGGACCGTCTGCAGGATATGCAATATTATACAGGTAATCACGATTTGGGCTTTATGATGTTTTGCAGTTATGGGCAGGGCATCCGTTTGAAACCGGAGCCAACGGACAGTTTGATTCTGATTCATTCTTCAGAAAGCTTGTGCTCCCGTTTTCGTCCGGAAGTCGGACTGATTCGTTCGTGGGATTTCGGCGATTGGAGTTATCCGGTGATTATTGATAATATGATGAATCTTGAAATGCTGTTCTGGGCTTCGGAGCAAACCAATAATCCGAAATATCGTGAAATAGCCATCTCTCATGCTGACAAAACGTTGAAGAATCACTTCCGGGAGGACATGACCTCCTACCATGTGGTGAGCTATCTGGCAGATAGCGGTGAGGTAGAGTCGAAAGGAACCTTTCAGGGATATGCCGATTCTTCCGCTTGGGCGCGTGGACAGGCTTGGGGAGTGTATGGATATACCATGTGTTATCGCTTCACCAAGCAGCAGAACTATCTGGATGCCGCTCATAAAATAGCGCGGTTCATTATCGATCACCGTCCGTCCGAAAATGACTATGTACCTTATTGGGATTATGATGCTCCCAATATTCCGAATGAACCGCGGGATGCTTCTGCGGCTGCCGTAACAGCTTCTGCATTACTGGAGTTGAGTGGTTATGGCGACAAGAAACAAGGGGAAGAATATTTCCGTTATGCGGAGCATATCCTGAAACAGTTATCCTCTGATGATTATTTGGCCAAGGAAGGAGAAAATCATGGCTTCATCCTGTTACATTCGGTTGGCAGTTTCCCGCACGACAGTGAAATTGATACTCCGCTCAATTATGCCGATTATTATTATCTGGAAGCCTTGAAACGTTATAAAGATCTGAAAGAAAAATCAGAAAATCCGTCTTACTAACTTGAAGAGAAACCGTAAAAAATTTAAAGTTCAGGGCAACCGTGTCTAAAATATGAATTCATAACTGTTGGACTTTGGCGCGGTTGCCCTGTTTTGAGCCGATACCGGTCCTTTATATGAGTTAAAAAACGGGATTCATTTATCAGATTGAATTGAAAATACTTATCTTTACGATAAATTCTTCAATATTAGCTCATGAAAGACCGGCATTTGCTATTTAAGTACCTATTCGGATTAACCGTTTGCATTTTATTTTTTCCTTTGGCTGTATCGGCCGCCGACAGCTTCATCCATTTTAAGCGATTATCCGTGGATGACGGGTTGTCGCAAAATACTGTGCTCGCTCTGACACAAGATCATAATAATAAGATTTGGGTAGGCACCATAGACGGACTGAACTGGTATGAAGGTTCCCGCTTCGTTTCGTATTATAAAGCGCCGGATGAATGACGGTTTCCTGTTGGGAACTTCGGAAGGTGTCTATTTCTATTATGTACGCAACGAAAACGTGACCCGGCTTCTTCTCCAGTTGAAAGGAGAAACCATCTCCGATATGCTCTATGACGACAAAACCGGCAACTGTTGGCTGGCTTCATTGACAAATGGGGTGTATTGTGTGGATAACAACTTTCAAATAAAACATCATTATAACAAGCAAAATACTCCTGCTTATTTCCTTACGAACTCGGTCAGGACATTGTCCGGAGATGATAAAGGAAGGGTCTGGATAGGAACCATGGAAGGTTTGCTTATCCTTGAACCGGAGACGGGAACTTTCCGTATCTGCCGTTTTTCTCCTGAAGATCCGACTACTTTGGGGCATAATTCCATCCGCTCTATCTTGAAAGACAATCAAGGGGGAATGTGGATCGGTACATTTTATGGCGGGCTTAATTATTATCATCCTCTCGCTCCGGCATTCGGACGCTTGCAACATTCCGCTTGGAGGAATTCGTTAAGTGATAACACGGTGAGTTGTATTGCCGAAGACCCGGATAATGGCAATCTCTGGATCGGTACGAACGACGGCGGATTAAATTATTATAACCGGAAAACCGGAGTCTTTTCGTATTACCGGACGGGTACTTCCGTCAATGCTTTAAAGTCGGACAATATAAAATGTATATGGACGGACAAGGATGGAAGTGTCTATATTGGCACTCATGGAGGGGGAATGAGTCGTCTGCATCACCGGAGTGGCAGGATAGAAACATATTCCTTTCCCCATTCTACTTCCCTGACTAACAGTTGTTACTCCTTATTAGACGGAACGGATGGAACGCTTTGGGTAGGCGGCATGAGCGGGCTTTACCTTTTCGACAAACAGACCGGCGAACTTTCACAGCATCCGTTGGCTAAAAAGCATAAAAAGTTGGAGAATGTATTGATATATACCTTGTTTCGCGATTCAAAAGGAAGAATCTGGATTGGTACGGAAGAGAGCCTGTTTTTGTATGCCGGCGGGAAACTGGAAGAACTGCATCTTTCCTCTTCGGCTTATCTGCATGGGTTGATACAGGCTTTCTGTGTACAGGAGGATAGCCGTCATGAAATCTGGATCGGTTCTTCCACAGGATTATATTGCTATAAGGAAGGAGCACCGACTGCCTGGAAACACTATACGATGAAAGACGGTTTGCCGAACGACTTTATTTATAATATACTGGAAGATGAACGGGGGCGTTTATGGTTGACAACTAACAAGGGACTGGCTTGCTTCAATACGGAGGAGGGTACTTTCCTCAACTATACGAAGCAGGACGGATTGCCTCACGATCAGTTTAACTATTTCGGAGCTTGCAAAGCGCACGATGGTACATTCTTCCTGGGGTCTCTTGGGGGCGTTGCCTATTTCAAGCCATACGAATTGGGTGATAATCCATATTCCCCGGATGCGGTAGTAACAGGAGCCGTTGTCTTAAATCAGGTGATTACGGATATGAAAAGTGAACGGGTACGTTATTATCAGGACGAGCAAGGGCGGATGCTGGGTATGTCGTTCCCTTCCGATCAGAAACTTTTTAATATCCGGTTTGCCGTTATCAACTATTTGGCTGGCAAACGGAACCAGTTCGTTTACAAATTGGAAGGCTTTGAAACCGAGTGGAACTACTCCCGTCATGTTTCCTTTGCACGGGCGAGTTATTCCAATCTCCCGCCCGGTGAGTATGTATTCAAGGTGAAGGCATGTAACAACAATGGAAAGTGGAGCGAGGCGACCACTGAATTTTTTGTGCATATCATTCCGATGTGGTATCAGACCTGGTGGGCAAAGACACTTTTCATCTTCTTTTCTGTAGGGCTTCTCGTCTTTGTGATCTATTTCTTTATTGCCCGTGCCAAAATGAAGATGCAAGTCCGGATCGAACAGATAGAACGAAACAAGATAGAAGAAATCAGTCAGGAGAAAGTACGTTTTTACATGAATATGTCTCATGAGTTGCGTACTCCGTTGAGTCTGATACTGGCTCCGTTGGAGGAACTCTTGGGGCAGAGCAATCTGAAAGGTACTCCGGTACAGCAGAAACTGGATTACGTTTATAAGAACGGTCGTAAGTTGTTGCACATTGTCAACCAGTTGCTGGATTTCCGTAAAGCCGAAGCAGGTGCAATGCCCATTCATGTTGCGCAGGTGAATGTAGAAGGACTGTTGCAAGATGCTTTTGCCCTGTTTAAAGAAAATGCGCAGAAGCGTGCTATCAGCTTTCATATAAAATCTGATCTGGAAGGACGATTGTTTCCGGCGGACCGGACGTATGTAGAGACTATCTTGATGAACCTGTTGTCTAACGCCTTTAAGTTTACACCGGACGGCGGAAGTATTTCGCTTTCCTTATGGACAGAGGGAGATACCTATGGCTTCACGGTAAGAGATAGCGGAATCGGTATGTCTCCGGAACAGCTAACCCGCATTTTCGAACGTTTCTATCAGGTAGACGGTCAGCGAAAGGGGACGGGTATCGGGCTGTCATTGGTGAAGATGCTTGTAGAAAAGCATCACGGCACTATTATGGTAGCAAGCGAACCTGCTCAATATACCGAATTTAAAGTCACGCTACCTGCTGATATGGCTGCCTTCACGGAGAAAGAACGTGAATTGCCGGCACATGAAGTCGAAACATCTGCTTCTCTCCGGGAGCTTCCGGTGGCTGATGAATATTTCTCTGGTGATGCGTCGGCTGTGGTTTCAGAAGAGAAATCGGACGGTGATCAGATAGAAGCCAGCAGTGAGGAAGAACGGCCTACTATCTTGTTGGTAGATGATAATAAAGAGATGGTGGATTACCTGAAAGATAATTTCCGGCAGAACTATGTGACGCTGACCGCCGGAAACGGCGAAGAAGCATTGGCTATTATGAAAGAGCACCGTGTGGACATTGTCCTTTCCGACGTGATGATGCCGGGTATTGATGGTATCAAACTTTGCCAGCTTATTAAACGAAATCTGCAAACCTGTCACATTCCCGTCCTGCTGTTGTCTGCCAAAGGAAGTGTCGATGCACAGACGGAAGGTATTCAGGCTGGGGCGGATGATTACATTGCCAAACCGTTCTCGATTCATTTATTGAAAGGAAAAATAGCTAATCAACTGAAAGCACGCCAGCGGTTGAAACACTATTATTCGAATACGATTGATATAGATACTGCTAAAATGACTTCGAATAATCTGGATGAGGAATTCATGAGCAAAGCTATTCAGGTAGTAGAAGAAAATATCAGTAATGAAGACTTCACCTCTGATGAGTTGGCAAGCCAGCTTTGTATGAGCCGTTCATCACTGTATCTCAAGATGAATTCCATATCCGGTGAACCGCCTGCCAACTTTATCCGGCGCATCCGTTTTAATAAGGCGTGTAAATTGTTGCTTGAAGGGCGCTACTCCATTTCGGAGATTAGCGGAATGGTAGGGTTCGGATCTTCTTCTTATTTCTCTACCAGTTTCAAGAAGTATGTCGGTTGTCTGCCATCGGAGTATGTGAAGCAGCATACTAAGTAGTTGTTGCTTGTTCATGCAGGTGCAGAAATGAATGAGATTTTTTTGTCTACTATAAAGTTGAAAAACATAAAAACATCTGCCACCTGCAACCAAACGCGTGTAATGCACTAATTGATAAATAGTTGGAACGTGGCAGATACTGTGGCAGATAGGTTGCAGATAAAGTATCTGCAACGCGTTATATAATCAAAGAAAAAGCCTTGATTCCTTTATGCAAAGCTATGGGATAATTGGGGTGACTCTATGGATAATTTGTGGTGTCTCTACGGGGAAACGACAGTATCCTTACGTAGAAACTGTAGTGTCCCGCCTTAGAAACTCTCGTTTCCTGCCGTGGAAACTGTAATTTCTAATGCCGGAAACGACAGTTCCCCGCCTGGAAACGGGAAGTTAATGTATACAATAAACTTTTGCCCTCCTGGAGAATTGGCTTATGCAAGGCTTATACTGTGTTGCAGATACTTTATCTGCAACCTATCTGCAACAGTATCTGCAACGCTACAACTGTTTGTCAACTAGTGTATTACACGCGTTTGGTTGCAGGTGGCAGATGTTTTTATATTTTTTCAACTTTATAGTAGAGGATTACGCATCAAAATTAGGGTCACCACCGTAAGTCATAAACCAAATTCACCTCTGTGTCCTCCGCGTCCTCTGTGGTGAAAACCTAAACAAGAACTAATAACCTTCATCTTTCTATCAATTCCAGTCATTCTGTTTTGGGGGCTATTTTACCCTTTTACCCTCTTTGTAGCCTCCTGTAACGCTTGTTTTGGACGAATTTTAAGTTGAAATGAACGAAAACAAAGTCCTGTTAGACAGTATCAGAGAAGGAAGAAATGAATTGAAAGTTCCGTTTCGGACGGTTTATCTACATTTGCCTACAGAAAAACCAATCATTTGATATCATGAAAAAAGTATTATTGATTTCATTCGTAATCTTGTCTGTGGCTGCACAGATGACACATGCGCAAAAACAAGCAGTCATCAAGTTGACGAAAACAACGTTGATGCATGAAATGCGTGCCACTCCTTATCCTCTTGATAAAGCGGTGGTAAATGACCGTGCGGTTTCTTTTCAATGGCCGCTCCGTTCGGACATGAACTCGCAGGACAGTCCGTTGGATGGATTCGAACACAAAGTAAAGAAGGTAGATAAAACGAAGATTACCTATCGGTTACGTTATTCGCAGGATGCCGGATTGAAGTCCGGAGTTGTTCAGGTGGAAACTCGTTGGCCGTTCTATAATCCGGAACAACCGCTTGCGCCGGGGGGATGGTACTGGCAGTTCGGTTATGTAGAAAACGGACAAGTGACTTGGGGAAGCACCCAGCAAGTCACCGTAGAAGATCGTTCGGGCAAATTCTGTCCGCCTTCATTGAAAACAGTGTTGGCAAAACTACCTGCCGACCATCCGCGTGTGTGGATCATGAAGAACGAATGGAAGGACTTTATAAATCACAGCAAACAAAAGGCAGAAAGGCAATGGTATCTTGAACGTGCAGATCAGGTACTTCAGACTCCAATGAAATCAGTGAAAGATATTAATGTCTCGCAGGTGAAGAATCTGAAGAACGAGATGCAGATAAATTCATACCTCACTCGTGAAAGCCGTCGCATCATCGATGCGGAAGAGGGAAATACCGAAGCATTGATACGGGCCTGGTTGCTGACGCAGGATACTAAATATGCTGACGAAGCCATCAAACGGGTATTTATCATGGCCGACTGGGATAAAGATAAGAATGTGAAAGGAGATTTTAATGCTTCTAGCTTATTGTCTCTCTGCTCTATGGCTTATGATTCTTTCTACGACCGGTTGAATACATCACAAAAGAAAGCATTGCTGGAAGCCATCAAAAATAAAGGTGGTGAAATGTATGAGAACTTTAATAACCGGATGGAGAACCACATCGCCGACAATCATGTGTGGCAGATGACACTTCGCATCCTTACAATGGCGGCATTCAGTGTATATGGCGATCTGCCCGAAGCCAACACATGGGTGGATTACTGTTATAACGTCTGGTTAGCACGTTTCCCCGGATTGAACAAAGACGGTGGCTGGCACAATGGCGATTCTTACTTTACGGTCAACACCCGTACATTAGTCGAAGTACCTTACTATTATAGCAAACTGACCGGTTACGACTTCTTTTCCGATCCTTGGTATCAGGGAAATATCATGTATACCATCTTCCAGCAACCTCCTTTTTCCAAATCCGGAGGAAACGGAAGTTCGCATCAGAATGTGGGACGTCCAAACAGTATCCGTATAGGATATTTGGATGCTTTGGCACGCCTTACTGGAAACACGTATGCCGCTGATTTCGTACGCCGTACATTGAAAGTGGAACCGGATTATATGAAGAAAGCCTTGTTGAGTAAGCCCGGTGATCTGGCCTGGTTCCGCCTGCAATGTGATAAACCTCTGCCGGAAGGTGAAGGATTGACAGCACTTCCTGCAGGATACGTCTTCCCCGCAACAGGACTTGCCTCTTTCCAGACGAACTGGGACAGAGTAGGTGGAAATGCGATGTGGAGTTTCCGGTCAAGCCCTTATGGTTCTACCTCTCATGCACTTGCCAATCAGAATGCTTTCAATACGTTCTATGGTGGAAAACCATTATTTTACAGTAGCGGACACCATATTGAGTTTACCGACGTACATAGTATGTTGTGCCATCGTGCCACGCGTGCTCACAATACGATTCTGGTGAACGGTATGGGACAACGTATCGGTACGGAAGGATATGGATGGATTCCCCGTTATTATGCCAGCGAGAAGATCGGGTATGTGCTGGGTGATGCTTCCAATGCTTACGGAAAAGTGATTTCACCGCTTTGGCTGACACGCGGCGAACAGTCGGAGGTGCATTATACGCCCGAAAATGGCTGGGATGAGAACCATGTGAAAACGTTCCGCCGTCACATTGTCAATTTGGGAAAGACTGGACTCATCTTTATCTATGACGAACTCGTGGCAGACGAACCTGTAAACTGGAGTTATTTGCTGCATACCACAGAAAATCCCATGACAGTGGATCAATCGAATCATCGCTTCGTGCATATTCAAGCCACGAACCGCGGAGGAGCATCAGACGCTTATCTTTTCTCCACTGGAACATTGCAGACAGATACGACGAGCCGTTTTTTCTATCCGGCAGTCAACTGGCTACGTGCTGATGACAAAGGGGTGTTCAAGAAGTATCCTAATCACTGGCATTTCACCGCTACATCGGAAAAGGCACAAGTATATCGTTTTGCCACTGTCATCAATACACATGCACTGAAATATCCTGCCAAAGATCCCGAAATCTTATCCGACGGACGTATCAAAGTGGGCGGATGGCTGATCAGTGTTAACCTGAAATCCGACGGTGCTCCTTCATTCTTTATCCGCAGCACTCAAGAGAAGGTGAATATCACTTATAAAGGTGAAGCTACTGTCATCAATGAGGATGGGTACGAAACGGTAATGAGGGATACAGTGCCCGAACTGGAAATCTGATCAATGAACATGAAAGATACGAATATATGAGACACTCTACTTTTAATATGAGAACTATATGTCTGTTGGCTGCATTATCGGGCATAACCGTCTTGTCGGCACAGACTCCCGGTAAACCCCGTGTACAGACTTCGGCAGCTCCGGAGGAAACTACGGTCTACAAGCCCGGCGGGAAAAAGCAGGAAACAGCAGTTGCGACTTCTTCAAAAAAGGAGGAGGATAAACGCCAATCCGGCAAAGAGAATGCAGGAAAGAAAGCGGCTGCCTTTGATGGTCAACGCTATCTGGCACTGAAAACGAATGTAATATATGATGCTTGTGCTTTGCTGAACCTTGCCGTGGAAATGCAGGTGCATAAAAAGATCACGGTAGAGTTGCCGTTGACTTGCAGTTTGTGGGACTTGGGGGATAAGCACGGCGTGCGTACGGTAGCATTGCAACCTGAAGCCCGCTGGTGGATAGGAAATGAAACAGGACGGGGACACTTTGTCGGACTGCACGCCCACGTGGCATGGTTTAACGTGAAGTGGAACGATGACCGTTATCAAGATACGGATCGTCCGCTGTTGGGAGCCGGAATAAGCTATGGTTACAAACTCCCTCTTTCCAGACACTGGGGAGCGGAATTTAATCTGGGAGTGGGATATGCCAACATGAAGTATAACACCTATTATAATGTAGACAACGGCGCACAGCTGGATACGCGTGTCCGTCATTACTGGGGGATAACCCGTGTGGGAGCATCGTTGGTCTACCGCTTCTAACCTTAGATAGGGACATACATATAAATAAGATAACAATATGAGAAGAAATTTATATATACTGGCACAGTGCACTTTCTTGTTGTTCATCACCCTGCTGGTGAATGGATGCAGCCTGCACGAAGAACCGGAAATGACTCCCGAAGGAGAACTGGGAGTGGACCCGACAGCTGTAACACTCAACCTTAATCTGGCAATGAATCTAAGTTTGGCAGAAAGAGCACCGGTGACCATCACCCGTGCGTCGGAAACCAACTATCTGCGTCGTTTCATCGTAGAAGCCTATCTGGATAGACAGGTGGCGGCACGGCAAACGGTATATGAAGAGGATTTTAACCGTGCCAGTCTGTCTGTTAGTATGAAGCTGCACGCCCGTAATTACCGCATCCTGGTGTGGGCCGATTATGTGAATGCGGAGACACCGGAACAGGGACTTATCTACGATGCCAAGAATCTGGCTTTTATCCTTCCTGCCGGAAAGTATATAGGGAATAGCCGATATAAAGATGTTTTTGCTGCTTCTGCTGTGGCAGACCTGACTTCTTTCCGCAATCATTGGGGAGCTGAAACAAGTCTTGACGTTGAACTGTATCGCCCCGTAGCACGCTATGAACTGGTGGCTAAAGATGTAGCGACGTTTCTCAATAAACTGTCCACAGGCGGACTGAAAGGTGAAAGTTTTACCGCTCGTGTGAAGTACAGTGATTATTTGCCTACCGGCTACAATTTGTGGGATGATGTACCCAAGAACTCGCTCATGTACATGGAATATAAAGTGGCCTTTGAACGCCCTGCCGATGGTACGAAAGAACTGATACTGGGATTCGACTATGTGTTGACCGATGCCGGAGAAACCGTTTCCATTCCTGTAGAGCTCGAAATCTTGAATGAGAAGAATGAAGTGCTGGCACGTACTGCTGCTTTCCGTATTCCTTGTGAACGGGGCAAAAACACAACGGTACGCGGAAACTTCCTGACTTCCGATGCCAATGGAGGAATAGGGATCGATCCCGATTATGACGGTGATCTGGAGGTAGACCTTGGAGAATTATAAAATAGACAAATCAATTAAGAATTGCTTAACCATAAAACAATTAAGATCATGAAAAAGAACTTATTTTATTCGCTAATGGCTTTGTTCGTAGTGCTTTTTGCATCCTGTGGACAAGAAGAAATCGTTTCGGACAACGGAACAGAAATCAATGCTCCTGTTACTATCTCTGTACAGGCTCCTGTAAATAACGTCTTTAGCCGTGCGGTTACCATTCCTGACGGTTATACGATGCAATGTATCATGCAATTACTGAATGCTGATGGCAATAAGATAGGCGATCAGGTAACTAAACCGGTTACAGACGGTAAGGTATCTTTCACTATTTCTGTAGATGAACAAAAAGAAGTGTCGAAAGCATTGTTTTGGGCTGAATACGTACCGGAAAGCGGTGCCGCTAATAAAGTATATAACACTGCTGATTTGAGAGTAGTAGGATATAATACTGCGTCATTCGATCTGACAAATGATGCGTTGATGGCAGCCAGCGACGCTTTCTGCGGAAAATTGGAAACGATTGGTAATGCCAGTGTGACATTGAAACGCCCGTTTGCTAATGTGAGCGTAAAACCGAAGAATCCGGAAGTAGCTGCGGCAGCTAATAAACTGGAAATAAAATATAACGCTTTGAGCGGATATGATATTTTAGAGGGTAAATGTTCTGCTACGACTCCTGTGACTTATACAAATGCAGGTTTTGCTTCTGCGGATGGCAATTGGTTCGCTAATTTCTTTTTTGCTCCTTCAAATGTAAGTAAATTTACAGAAGAAATAACCATGGCATTGAGTGGCGGATATAGTAAAGAGATTAAAATACCGGCAAATACATTACCTTTGGACGCTAATATGCAGATTATGGCTAAATTTGAAATCGGAGATGGAAACTTTGACATTGAAGTAGGAGTGGATCCGGATTATGAAGCGTTGGAAATGAAGGTTGGTAGTTATATCAATGCAGAAGGTAAAGTGGTACGTGATGCAGCGGATGCTGTCGGTATTGTTTTCAAGATGGAGGCTATTGGTAGTGATGTGCCGGCTAATTATCCTGTAGCACTTCAAGGTAAGACAATTGCCGGATATGCGGTAGCGATTGAGAATGTAGCGACTGGTCGTCAGGTTCTTAATAATGCCGCAATGAGCTCTTTAGTTACAACAGATGCAACTGTAACTAATGGAACACAGGCTACAGATGCTTTACTTACAGGTATTGGAGAAGTTGCATTTATGACAACTTATAATAGCTGGGTGAATGAACATCCGCTTGATGGTGAAAGTTTGAGTTCATGGTATATTCCTACAGTGGATCAATTAGGTGAATTCATGGGAATGTTATTTAAAATAGGAGAGGTAGAGCCCACTGGTGGACAAGCTTTCAGAGAAATGCCGGAATTTGCATTTGAAAATGGTGTAATGTTTGACCGGGATCCTATTGAGTCCGTATATTATGCCTCTTGTACGGTTAATGGAAGTAAAGATATTTCCGGTGTAATCATTAATGTGGATAAAACAACTAAGCAGGTGCTGGATGCAAAAGCAAGTAGTCTGAAAGTTACTGGTAGTTCGCAGAAAGCTCTTTGCCGCCCAATGATTACAATCTTTAAATAGTCACTGAATAATCGACCTTACTCAATAGAAGTTCAAGGAAAGTGGGATCCCCCGTCCCGCTTTACCTTCTTCTTACATTGAAACTTTTGAAAATAGCCCTCTAATCTTATACCTAGAAAAGAAAATAATATGCACACCACATTTCGCCTATCGGTTTTTCTTTTGTTCATGGTACAGTTGTTCTGTAGCTGTACATCTGACTCGCTGCCCGAACCGGACAGTACGCAGCCAGAGATGCCTGCCGGAATTCCCGATGCCTATCAGGATAAGATACGGACGCAACCTTATCCCAAAGCAGATAATGAATTGTATCTGAATCCTGCTCCTCTTATTGTTCCTCAAGCCATGAAGACGGGCGAAAGACTGCAATTTTCCCTTTCACGTACTGAAGATTTCAGCAGTTCCGAAACGCTACTTTCCGAACCGCAGGAATGGTGTATGTATAATCTTCATCGTCGTTTGGAGGTCGGCACATGGTATTGGCGCTTTCGTTCCACCAATCTTAATGGAACTACGCCCGGTGAATGGAGTGCTATCTATCGTTTCGAATTAAAGAATGATACACCGGAATTTGTAACACCTCCTTTTCAGACATTCTTAGCAAATGCTCCCCGTCTGCATCCTCGTATTTACTGTTTTTTAGACGACCGTATCGGAGAGGCTCGTAACCGTGTCACTTCACACCCTGAATATGCAGAACTACAAAGTCGTGCTTCACAGGCATTGAAAGCCGAATACACCGGAATGACTGATTTATATAGCCGTGCAGAAGAGCTCCGGCAACATGCCACTTATCTTTATCAGGCCTATCATTTAACCCAAAAAGAAATTTATGCCGAAAAGTTACGTCAGCTTCTCGAAGCGTTGATTGTCGCTCCCCCTGCTGATGGACAACTTTTTGCATCCAACTTTACTGCCAGCAACATCGCATGGTGTCTTGTTGCAGCCTACGATCTGCTTTATAATAACTTGTCTGCTTCCGATCGTACTGCTGCCGAAGAACTGATGATGCGTGTGGCACGTTACTATTACAAGGTAAATTGCGGTTTTCAGGAAAACCATCTCTTTGATAATCATTTTTGGCAGCAGAATATGCGCATCCTCTTTCAAGTGGCTTTGTCGCTTTACGACAAACCGGCCTATTCTTCCGAAGTGCTGCCCATGATGGAGTATTATTATGAATTGTGGACAGCCCGTGCTCCTGCCTCCGGCTTCAATCGCGACGGTATATGGCACAATGGTACTGGCTATTTCAGTGCCAATATCTTGACTTTGGCGTATATGCCGTCTCTTCTTTCATTTATCAGTCGGTACGATTATCTATCGCATCCGTGGTATCAGAATGTCGGACGCTCGCTGGTTTATACTTGTCCGCCAGGATCGAAAAGCAATGGCTTTGGTGACAATAGTGAAAAGGGTAGCGAACCCAACCGTTTGGTTGCTGCCTTTGCTGATTATCTGGCGTGTGAAACGGGTGATTCCTATGCCGGATGGTATGCCGGAGAATGTTGGGAGCTGTTGCGCCGGGATTATGAATTGCGTCTTTACCGGATGTGCACCGAGCAGGATTACAATACAACTTTTCCTGCCAGGGCTGATAAAATGGTATGGTATAAAGACGCTGGTGAAGTAGCCATGCACAGTGCTCCGGAAGATACGGGAAAGGATCTTGCACTCTCGTTCCGTTCCAGTACATTCGGGTCCGGCAGTCACACTACTGCCAGTCAGAATGCTTTTAACCTGTTGTATAAAGGTGTCGATGTGTATCGCAGTACGGGTTATTATCAGAATTTCAGCGATGCTCATAATCTGATGTCCTATCGCCATACGAGGGCGCATAATTCACTGTTGGTAAACGGCATCGGGCAACCTTATTCTACCGAAGGTTATGGCAGTGTGACGCGTGCTATGGGCGGACAGCATATCAGTTACTGTTTGGGAGATGTTTCACATGCTTACAGAGGTATCAGCAATGACCCGATGTGGGTTGGCTACTTCAAGCAGGCAGGTATTGAGCAGACGCCTGAAAATGGATTCGGTGCCACTCCGTTGACTAAATACCGCCGACATGTGTTGATGCTTCATCCTCATACGGTGATTGTGTATGATGAACTGGAAGCATCGGAGGCTGTCCGCTGGGAGTGGCTGTTGCATAGTCCTACGGAATTTAAGATGGATGCGACAAAGAAAACGTTGTCTACAAATAATAAAATCAAAGGATGGATGGCTGTGACACAACTTTTTGGAGGACATGTTTTTACGCTGTCCCAAACGGACCGTTTCGTAGTGCCGCCCGCCATCACCGGAGCGGAGTATCCTAACCAGTGGCACTTGACTGCACGGGTTGACGGTTGTTCTGCCACCCGTTTCCTGGCTATTATCCAGGTAGGAGATGAGGCTGTCCCTATTATCAACCGTGACGGTGATACCTTTAACGTAGGCGACTGGACGATCAAAGCGGTTTTGGATGCTTCCAAAGCACCCGAACTTGCAGTGAGTCATCGCACCGAACAGGCGGTATTTAGTTATGGAACAGACAATCCTGCGTTGAATGGCAATTTTTACTCTCGACAATATACGGGTTCCTCGTTGCTTTACGATGAGATAGACGGGGCTTATCGGGTGGTTGAAATGACCGACCGGAGTCCTATATCTACCCGGGTAGTAAATCAATGATAAACAATGAAACATAGTGAATATAAATAACAAACAGAATATGATGAAAAGTAGAATTATTTGCATTTTGTTGCTTCTTGTCGGTGCATCCGGCATTTATGCCCAGAGTTTGACCGTTACCGGTAAGGTGGTGGACAACGAAGGCTTGGAAGTGATTGGAGGAAATGTAACCGTGAAAGGAAAACAAAACACGGGTACCATTACCGATATCAATGGTAAATACACCATTACCGTTAGTGATCCGCAGAAAGATGTCTTGGTTTTCTCTTTTATCGGATTGGAAAATATGGAAGTACCCGTGAAAGGAAGAAAACAGATTGATGTGACCATGAAGGCTGCGTCGGTATTGTTGGATGAGGTGGTAGCTATCGGTTATGCAACAGTAAAGCGTAAAGACCTGACCGGTTCCGTGGCTTCTGTGAGAAGCGACGATTTGCTCAAAGTTCCTTCGTCTGATGTAACCCAGGCTTTAGCGGGACGTATGGCGGGTGTGCAGATTATACAAACAGACGGTCAGCCCGGTGCTACGATGTCAGTGCGTGTTCGTGGCGGTATATCAATTACGCAAAGCAACGAACCGCTTTATATTATCGACGGATTTCCGACGGAAGATGGCATGGCCAGCCTTGATCCTGCCGATATTGAAAGTATCGACGTGTTGAAAGATGCTTCGGCAACAGCCATCTACGGCGCCCGGGGAGCGAATGGCGTAGTGGTAATCACCACCAAAAGCGGTGCGAAAAGTGAAGGGAAAGCGACTCTTACTTTCGATTCTTATGTAGGTGTGCGTACGCTTGCCAAGCGGTTGGATGTATTAAGTGTAGAGGAATTTGTGTTGGCGGATTATGAAAGAACATTAGGAGATGCTACTGATCCCGAGGAAAGTATGCGGTCATGGCAAAACCGTTATGGTGGTTTTGTCGATCTTCATGAAAACTATGGTAATCGTAAAGGTATCGACTGGCTGGACCGTACGATGGGACGCACTACCGTTACGCAAAATTACCGGGTAGGTGTCAACGGTGGCAATGATAAGTTGAACTACAATATGTCTTATGGTTACTTCAAGGATGAAGGTGCGATGGTATATAGCGGCAGCGACAAACATAACATTGCGCTTAGCGTGAAAAGCGAAGTGAATAAGCGGCTTTCCGTTACAGGACGTATCAACTTCGATTATCTGAAAGTGTATGGAGCAGGTGTTGCCGGAAACGGTACGAATGAAGGCGGAAGTAATGTAGATGCAAAGTTTAATAAAATGGTTCAGATTTTGCAATACCGTCCTACCATTGGTATACGTGGTAATGACTCGGATTTGTTGGCAGGAGAAGACCCTGTATTAAGCGATGCAGACGGAAACGTGATGCAGAATCCGTTGATTGCCGCCGCTGAAGAAAAAGATAATAAGGAAACACGTACTTTGCAAGCCAATGGCGGACTGACTTTCAAAATCATCAAAGGATTGACTTTCCGCAACAATACGGGTATGCGTTATCAGCTTTACCGCCGGGAGCTTTTCTATGGCGACCAATCTATTATGGGAAGACGCAGCGGTATTTACGGCTCTATCAGGAATACGGAGACCGGAAGTTTTCAGACCTCTAACGTCTTGACTTATGATAAACGTTTTCAGAAGAAGCATAAAGTGGTAGTACAATTGGGACAGGAATTTGTAAAACGCTGGACTCGTGTGCTCGAATCCGGTGTCAGTGGGTTGCCTACCGATGAGTTCATTTTGGGAGATATGAGTCTGGGTACTCCATCCGTTGCTTCGTCCGATGAAAACTATGATGATAATCTGCTCTCTTTTTTCGCTCGTCTCAACTATGACTTTACCGATAAGTATTTGTTTTCCGCAACGTTCCGTGCGGATGGCTCTTCTAAATTCGGAAAGAATAATAAATGGGGATATTTTCCTGCCGTATCGGCAGCCTGGCGTGTGAGTGAAGAGGATTTTATAAAGAAACTGAATGTTTTCTCCGACTTGAAATTCCGTATCGGATACGGTTTGGCGGGTAACAACAGAATCGGTAGCTATAACAGCCTTGCTTTGATGTCTTCCATCATCACAGCTATGGGAGATCAGCTTACTCCCGGTTATGCTTCCAAGCAGATACCGAATCCCGATCTGAAGTGGGAAGCGAACAAGACTTTTAATATGGGAGTTGATTTAGGTTTTCTGAATCAACGCATCACTGTTTCGCCCGAATTCTATATAAATAGGAGTAGTAATTTGCTGCTTAACGCCCAGCTGCCTTATTCTTCCGGTTATCAGAGTATGTTGATTAATGCCGGAGAAACGAAGAATGTAGGTGTGGAACTGACTGTGAATACTGTGAATTTCTCTACAAAGAAGTTTAGTTGGAACACTACACTGACGCTGTCGCACAATAAAAATTCCGTGAAAGCATTGACCGGTGAGGCGGTACAACTCTATGAAGCCAGGTTCGGCTTTAACCAAAACACTCATCGTATTGCTGTCGGAGAACCATTAGGACAGTTCTATGGTTACATCACCGAGGGGCTGTATCAGGTAGATGATTTCAATTATGATGCTTCTACGCAGACTTATACATTAAAAGATGGAGTACCTTATCATGGTGATAAAGGGCAGATTCGTCCGGGTATGTGGAAGTTTAAGAACTTGACCGGAGATGATAATGTGATTGATGAAAATGATAAAACGGTCATTGGTAACGCTCAACCGAAATTCTACGGAGGATTGAACAACTCTTTTACTTACAAAGGATTTGATTTAAGTATATTCCTGACTTTCAGCTATGGCAATGAAGTACTGAATGCGACCAAACTGGTTACCAGTAAGGTGGGTAGCCTGAACTACAACGCATTGGACGTGATGAATAGCTCTAATCGCTGGATGACTATCAATTCGGATGGACAGAAAGTGACAGATCCCGGAGAACTGGCTGCTTTGAATGCAGGTAAAACCGTAGCCGCTTATCATGATGCTCAACAAGGAGACAATTATATTCATTCATGGGCAGTGGAGGATGCTTCCTATTTGAAACTAAGTAATGTGACTTTGGGATATACATTCCCTAAAAATCTGATTGCAAGGATAGGATTGAAGAACTTGCGTTTGTATGCCACCGGTAATAATCTCTTGACTTGGACCAAGTATTCAGGTTTCGATCCGGAAGTCTCTACGATGAAAAGCGGTTTGACACCGGGTGTTGACTTTGGGGCATATCCGCTTAGCCGTTCTTTTATTTTTGGTCTCAACGTAGCATTTTAATTCTTTAAATACATAGTAATCATGAAAAAGATACATCTATTATATGCCGTATTCGCCCTATTGGCAACAGGATTTTCCTCTTGTGAGGATTTGCTGACGGAAGAACCTAACTCAAAATATGACCGGGACCGCTATTTCGATTCGGAAGATAAAGCGGAAATGGCAGTGATGGGAATATATAGTTCATTGTCGGACTTTAATCATTATGGTTGGTACGAAATGGCCTCTCCCGCATCGGACGATACCTATTATACGGCTCGTACGCAGTCTGACAATCAGGTTCACGATATTGCACATTATCAGCTAAACTCCACGAATACGTGGATTGAAAGTATCTGGAAACTGAAATATGAGGGAATCGACCGGGCTAACCTCACCATTGACGGAATCTGTGGCATGACAGGATACGCAGAAAATACCCGTCTGAAAGCATTGGAAGCGGAAGCTCGCTTTCTGCGTGCTTTCCTCGCATTTGATTTGGTGAGATATTGGGGAGATGTGCCTTTCAAAACATCTTATTCATCATCCTACGAATCTGCTTTTGGTGAACGTGTGGACAGGGAAGTGATTTATGACGAGATTATATCCGACCTTACTTTCGCTAAAAACAATCTGGATTGGGCAACTGCTTCTTCCAGTCCCGAACGGGTGACGCAAGGGGCTGCCCGTGCATTGCTGATGCGTGTATATTTGCAACGTGCAGGATATAGCCTTCAATCGAATGGACAGTTGAAACGTCCGGAGGACAGTAAGCGGATGGAATATTTCGATGCAGTGATAAAAGAGTGGGAGGCTTTTGAAAAGAAAGGATACCATGATTTTTATGATGGTGGTTATGAGGCACTCTTTAAAAGCTACTCGCAGGGGGTACTGAATAATAAGGAGAGTCTTTGGGAGATTGCTTTCTATCATTCACAAGGACGTCGTAACGGTGGAGCATGGGGAATTTATAATGGTCCGCAGGTGGCGGAACCTACCGGAATTTCTGCATCTGAAGCAAATCAGTATATGGGACGTGCCAACGGTTTCTTTATAGTCGTTCCCGAATGGCGTAACTTCTTCGAAGCGAGCGATAAACGCCGTGATGTGGCGATTTGCACCTATCGTTATACCTGGAATGGTACTAAAAAAGAGCATGTAAAAGAAGAAAGAAGTGCAGGTAGCTGGTATGTAGGAAAATGGCGCCGGGAATGGATGCCGAAAGAGTCATGGAACAAGAATATCAATTATGCGGATGTGAACTATTGCCCTTTGCGTTATGCTGATGTGGTATTGATGGCTGCCGAAGCGTATAATGAAACAGGAACAGACAGACAAAAAGCATGGGATTTGTTGAATAGCGTACGTACACGTGCTGAAGCAACTTCTATTACAGAAGCGAATTATGATGAAATGATGAGCGCACGGAAAAAGACACATAACCTGACTTTCATTGACGACTCTACACCGGAAGGAAAGTTCCGTACGGCTCTCTACTGGGAACGTGGCTTTGAACTGGCTTTTGAAGGACAACGCAAATATGATCTGATACGTTGGGGAGTGTTGGGAAAGGCTCTGAAACTGTTTGGTGAGATCAGTTCCGTCAATCAGAAAGAGAACAAACCATATCCGGCTTACCGGAATTTTATGGAGGGTAAACATGAACTTTTCCCTATCCCTCTGAAAGAGATACAAAGTAATCCGAAACTCAATGGAATGAATAATAACGGGTATTGAGAAGACTCTCAATAGAATAGGCGACTGGAAAAATATACAAAAATAGTTTGCCAATTCAAAGAAAAGCCGTACTTTTGCAAGCCGATTATTATCACAAAATGATAAGAGATTAATTCA
>ENA-UERT01000576-UERT01000576.1-human-gut-metagenome-genome-assembly--contig:-NODE-576-length-28631-cov-4.920642_pt1 | contig 28631 bp, 20 predicted proteins | sample MGYA00242996_ERZ507997 | MGnify/ENA primary metagenome ERZ507997 (study PRJEB26167, sample SAMN06115458) | human gut metagenome | host: Homo sapiens | place: China:Neimenggu | collected 2014-11-07... | reverse complement strand
CCTCACCGTTCAATTTACGGCGATGCTAAACCCGGATGAGCGGGTGATCATAGCAAAGCGCCCGCTTAAAAAATGTGAGTCCTGGATTGAGGATATCTACATTTTTCAGGTCTTTAAAGATGCCTGGAAATTTCATAACGATAACAGTTTACGCGGATTTCGTGATAAGCAAGCGGAACTGAAACTCTACGCTCGTTATTACACAGTGGAAAATTGCGCTGAAGAAAGCTGTCGAGACTGCAATAGTTGCATTCGCCCCAGCTTTTCCCTCTCTCGTAGTGCCATTATTCGCCTGAACGTGGCGAATGCTCGTTTTGTTTATCAACCGTTTACACGCGATCAGCGGGCGAGGGGGTAATTATGCAACCCAGCCCCGCCATGCAGGCATTAATTGAGCAGATTTATCATATTTTTCGTCGTTATCCGGTGCCGCAGAAATTTGTGGTTTGTTGTGAATATTGCCTGAGTCAGCAGGAACAAAAGGTATTACGGAGTACATCGTTACGAGCGATCTCGTATTCCTTAATCAATGCATGGAATAGTAGCCCAGGGCCTGATCCGCAAAATAGCGATGAGGTCCGCTATTTTCTGCCGCGTTTACTGGAATTTGTTGCACAGGGGCAGTTTGACAATATTCACGAAGTATTTTCTCTACGGCGTATAAACCTTGCCAGTAAAGAAAATTGGCGTGAGGATGAATGGAAAATTTTGCAACGATTTGCCTGCCAGTATATGACTGATTGGGTATCCGGCGATGAAGCTGTCGAATTACAGTATATGCTGGAAATGTTTTTCCGTGCCGATATCGCTCTTGCGCCATTGCTGGATGCCATTAATTCAGTTCCCGGCTTTTGGTCGACCGTTTCTCTTGCCTGTTTATTGAACAGATATTGTGAGGATTATATCAGAGATAACCAGGACGATATCAATCAATCCATCTTGAAAGAACGCGCGCGGCAGGCGATTGAGAACCCACCAAAGCAGCCAGAACAGGGCACACAGCATCAGGTCTGGGTAGACGACTGGATAATTGATGAGTGTTTATGCGCGATGTATGACGCATCATCCGAATCACCAGGAAAATAAAAATGATTAAATTCCGGCTTTATATTCCCCCTGTAATTCTCGGTTTTGTTATCGTGCCATTATTGGTATGGCCGACGGTTATTGTCTTAGCCGTACTTATATTCACGTTAACTTTTCTGGCAGAAATAATATTCTCCTTTCCGCTCCTGGTTGTGCGTATTTCTCTTCAGGAACTACAACTTGAGTTAATGGTTGAATATGCACTTTTTTTCAGTGTAATGGCTGGCATCGGTTGGCAATTCTCCCGCAGAACGCCTCCTGAATTAAAAAACAGACTGCATTGCTTGCTGTTCTTTTCGCCGGTCTATTTATGGTTAATTCTCTCGAATTTCATTCTTTATATTTCTCCAGAGAAATCAGCGTTGCTGGAAAATATCCGAAATTTCTTTCTGACGTTTGTCTGGCTTCCCCTGAATTTTTCCCCTTTTTGGCCGCAGCCTTGGACTGATTTTGTCGGCCCGATTAGTGCACAGCTTGGTTTTGCATTGGGATATTATTGCCATTGGTGCAGAAAAAATAGAAACCAGAGGAAGAAGTGGGGCGATTGGGTAACGTGCTTAAGTTTGGCGATTTTAGCTCAGGGGCCGTTATTCAATTATTTACAATGAATAGTCTAAGGAATCCAAATAGCCCGGTTGCACTTCACAACCGGGCATCATCCTTACGACGCCAGCGACAACTTCTGCTGCGTATACTCCACCAGCCACTGACTCACACGAGATTGTTGATCCGCATTTAGCCACATGCTTTGTTTTGTGCGACGCCACAGGGCGTCGTCGGCGCGGCGGACCCATTCGTGATCCACCAGGTATTTCAGCTCCGCTTCGTAGAACTCATGACCGAAATCTTCCCCGAGATCGCTTACCGTTCCCGCATTGCCGAGCAGCAGCTCGCTGTTGCTGCCGTAAGTGCGAGCGTAATGACGCGCCAGCGATTCAGTCAGGAACGGATAGCGGCGGCGCAGGCGAGCGGCATAATCGTCGCGGTCGCCTTCAATGGCACCACCCGGCAGCACGCTCTCTTTCGTCCACGCCGGGCCAATGCCCTGATAATACGGCGTCAGTTTTTCCAGCGCATGTTCCGCCAGTTTGCGGTAGGTGGTCAACTTACCGCCGAATACCGACAGCAGCGGTGCTTTGCCGTTTTCATCATGGATATCAAGGGTGTAATCACGGGTAATAGCCTGCGGCGAGTCGGACTCATCATCACACAGCGGACGCACACCGGAGTAGGTCCAGACGATATCGTCACGGCTTAACTGCTTTTTAAAGTGCGTGTTATACACTTTCAGCAGGTAATTGATTTCACTCTCTTCAATCTTCACCGCTTTCGGATCGCCTTTGTATTCCACATCGGTGGTGCCGATGATGGAAAACTCGTCCATCCACGGGATCACGAACACAATACGTTTATCTTCGTTTTGCAGAATGTAGGCCTGCTTCTGGGTATGCACACGCGGCACCACAATATGGCTGCCTTTGATCAGGCGAATGCCATAAGGCGAAGGCAGATGCATCCCCTCGTCGAAGAACTGTTTCACCCACGGGCCGGTGGCGTTAACCAGGCCGCGCGCTTGCCAGCTATATTTTTTGCCGGTATCGATATCTTCCGCTTCCACAATCCACAGGCCGTTTTCGCGGCGAGCAGAGGTGGCGCGAGTCCGAGTAAGCACTTCGCCGCCTTTACGCACCACCATCTGGGCGTTGGCGAGTACCAGACGGGCGTCGTCTACCCAACAGTCAGAATATTCGAATCCGCGCTTAATTTCCGGTTTTAACACTGAATTTGCGCCAAAACGCAAACCAGTTGATCCCGGCAGGCTGGTGCGTTTACCCAGATGATCGTACATAAACAGACCAATGCGAATCATCCACGCCGGGCGCAGATGCGGACGATGTGGCAGGCGAAAACGCATCGGGAAGGCGATATGCGGAGCCATTTTCAGCAGCACTTCACGTTCAGCCAGCGCCTCGCTGACCAGGCGGAATTCATAGTGCTCAAGGTAGCGCAGGCCACCGTGAATGAGTTTTGAACTGGCGGAAGAGGTCGCGCAAGCGAGATCCTGCGCCTCCAGCATCAGCACGGATAAACCGCGTCCAGCGGCGTCTGCCGCGATACCAGCACCATTGATGCCGCCCCCTATCACAATCAGATCTTTGGTTTCCATGCTGCCCTCATTCACTTTCGTTAAAGCTCATAAATGTTCGTTATCGAACATATTAGCAAAGAATCGCGCTTTAGGTAACATTGAAAAAACATTTTAGAGTGATATGTATAACATTATGGCGTTTATCTGCCGCTTCGACGTAAACTGTTCGGTAAATTTGCCCACTTGTTTGTAAAGAAAGAGAGACGCATGGATCAGTTCGAATGTATTAACGTTGCCGTCGCGCACCAGAAGTTGCAGGAAAAAGAGGCGGTGCTGGTCGATATTCGCGATCCACAGAGTTTCGCAATGGGGCATGCGGTGCAGGCTTTCCATTTAACCAACGACACGCTGGGCGCGTTTATGCGTGATAACGACTTTGACACTCCGGTGATGGTGATGTGTTATCACGGCAATAGCAGCAAAGGCGCGGCGCAGTATCTGCTGCAACAGGGCTACGATGTGGTCTATAGCATTGACGGCGGTTTTGAAGCCTGGCAGCGTCAGTTTCCCGCAGAGGTGGCGTACGGCGCGTAACGCTTTATACTGTCCCCTTTTGTGTGGAATAAGCGACAGCAACGATGTTGATGATTACCTCTTTTGCTAACCCCCGCGTGGCGCAGGCGTTTGTTGATTACATGGCGACGCAGGGTGTTATCCTTACGATTCAACAACATAACCAAAGCGATGTCTGGCTGGCGGATGAGTCCCAGGCCGAGCGCGTGCGGGCGGAGCTGGCGCGTTTTCTCGAAAACCCGGCAGATCCGCGTTATCTGGCGGCCAGCTGGCAGGCGGGCCATACCGGCAGTGGTCTGCATTATCGCCGTTATCCTTTCTTTGCTGCCTTGCGTGAACGCGCAGGTCCGGTAACCTGGGTGGTGATGATCGCCTGCGTGGTGGTGTTTATCGCCATGCAAATTCTCGGCGATCAGGAAGTGATGTTATGGCTGGCCTGGCCATTCGATCCAACACTGAAATTTGAGTTCTGGCGTTACTTCACCCACGCGTTAATGCACTTCTCGCTGATGCATATCCTCTTTAACCTGCTCTGGTGGTGGTATCTCGGCGGTGCGGTGGAAAAACGCCTCGGTAGCGGTAAGCTAATTGTTATTACTCTCATTAGCGCCCTGTTAAGCGGCTATGTGCAGCAAAAATTCAGCGGGCCGTGGTTTGGCGGGCTTTCTGGCGTGGTGTATGCGCTGATGGGCTACGTCTGGCTACGTGGTGAACGCGATCCGCAAAGTGGCATTTACCTGCAACGTGGGTTAATTATCTTTGCGCTGATCTGGATTGTCGCCGGATGGTTTGATTTGTTTGGGATGTCGATGGCGAACGGAGCACACATCGCCGGGTTAGCCGTGGGTTTAGCGATGGCTTTTGTTGATTCGCTCAATGCGCGAAAACGAAAATAATTCCAGGGATTTATAAATGAAACAAACACAACGTCACAACGGTATTATCGAACTGGTTAAACAGCAGGGTTATGTCAGTACTGAAGAGCTGGTAGAGCATTTCTCCGTCAGCCCGCAGACTATTCGCCGCGACCTCAATGAGCTGGCGGAGCAAAACCTGATCCTGCGTCACCATGGCGGTGCGGCGCTGCCTTCCAGTTCGGTTAACACGCCGTGGCACGATCGCAAAGCCACCCAGACCGAAGAAAAAGAGAGGATTGCCCGCAAAGTGGCGGAGCAAATCCCCAACGGCTCGACACTGTTTATCGATATCGGCACCACGCCGGAAGCGGTGGCGCACGCGCTGCTTAATCACAGCAATTTGCGTATTGTCACCAACAATCTCAATGTTGCTAACACGTTGATGGTAAAAGAAGATTTCCGCATTATTCTCGCCGGTGGCGAATTACGCAGCCGCGATGGCGGGATCATTGGCGAAGCGACGCTCGATTTTATCTCCCAGTTCCGCCTTGATTTCGGCATTCTGGGGATAAGCGGCATCGATAGCGACGGCTCGCTGCTGGAGTTCGATTACCACGAAGTTCGCACCAAGCGCGCCATTATTGAGAACTCGCGCCACGTTATGCTGGTTGTCGATCACTCGAAATTTGGCCGTAACGCGATGGTCAATATGGGCAGCATCAGCATGGTAGATGCCGTCTACACCGACGCCCCGCCGCCAGTAAGCGTAATGCAGGTGCTGACGGACCATCATATTCAACTGGAGCTGTGCTGATCCTGCACGGCTTCCCACGTCAGACCAAAACGCGCCAGGTATTTGCGTAGCCGATCCGCGTCATTGACGCTGGCTTTGCCCTGGCGCGAAACATCAAAAAGCAGGCGTCCGGCAGCGGAAAGCGACTTTGCCTGGCGACAGAGAGCTATCACGTGTTCCAGTTGCATACGGTCGAAGAGATCGATGTTTTCTGCCTCTGCGCCCAGCAACGCCGTAAGCGCGGAGGGGCGGCTCTCCTGCCAGTTATAGCGCAGACGGTTTATCTCATCTTCAACCACGTCCAGAGTGATGCGTCCGCTAGTGGCAAAGGTGGCCATCCGCGTGACGCTGGCAGAAAGTTCGCGAAAGTTACCGCGCCATGTTGCCTGGGGAGAGGTCGCAAAAGCCAACCAGGCGCGCCGCGCTTCGGTGTTAAAACGCACGCTGTCGCCAGTGAGTGTGGCGTGGCGCTCCACTTCATAATCAAGGTTCGGTTCAATATCTTCCTGGCGCTGGCGTAGACCCGGCAGGGTGAAGGTCCAGAGATTGATCCGCGCGTACAGATCTTCGCGAAATTTGCCTTCGGCAACCAGCTGGCGCAAATCGCGCACCGTTCCGGCGATAAGCTGAAAATCACTGCTCACCTGGCGATCGCTGCCAAACGGGTAAAAGGTTTTCTCTTCAATGGCTTTTAGCAGCATTGCTTGTTCGTCTGCGCCCAGTTCGCCAATCTCATCAAGAAACAACATTCCGCCGTTGGCGCTGCGTAATAAACCTTCACGAGATTCCCGCGCCCCGGTAAACGCGCCTTTTACATGACCAAACAGCGTCGACATGGCGGTATCGCCGCGCAGGGTGGCGCAGTTCACTTCCACAAACGCGCCGCTAAACTGATGCCGCGCCTGTTTTAACTCGAAGATGCGTCGCGCCAGAAATGACTTGCCCGCGCCGGTTGGACCGTTAAGCAGAATCGGCGCGCGGGATTTGATCGCCACTTTTTCGATCTGCTCAATCATGCGGTTGAAGTGGGGGTTACGCGTGGCAATGCCGGACTTAAGAAAATCAAGCGTTTGCTGGCGTTCCTCGGCAAAGCGGCTGGCGATGGCGTTATAACGGCTTAAATCGAGATCGATAATCGTCACTTCACCTGCGCCGCGCGGCTGTTCTTTTTTGCGCGGAGGTGAAGATTGTATCAGCCGGGCGGGCAGGTAACGCGCTTCTGCCAGCAGAAACCAGCAAATCTGCGCGACGTGGGTACCGGTGGTGATGTGAATTAAATAGTCTTCTTTTTCTGGCTGAAACTCGTAACCACGGGCGAAATCATGCAGGCAGGCGTAGACCTCTTCGAAATCCCACGGGTTATGCAGTTCAATCTCAACGCTCACCACTTCTGTTTCTGGCGAAACGCTGGCGATATCGCGTTTAAGCGTTTCAAATAGCGAGCGCGAGCGGGCGTCGTGCAACAATTCCAGTCGATCGATGACCAACGATTCTTGCTGGCATAAACAGAGTGTCGGACGCCATTTTGACCAGCGCTGACTGCCGCGCCCGGCATAATCCAGTACGGTACCGACAAAGCCAAAAGCCACTGTTTTACGCATCTTAGATATCCTTATAAAAGACGATATTTCATTATCGGTAAATTGGCTTTGCGGGAAATCTCCGGTTACGGACGTAAAGATATAATCTTTTTTAAAACAATGAATTAAAAAATTAAGCTGCTTATTTAATTTTCTGGCACGACGGTTGCAATTATCAGGACAGCAAACAACGAAAAGAGAAAAACAAAATGAATTACGAATTACTGACCACTGAAAATGCCCCGGTAAAAATGTGGACCAAAGGCGTGCCGGTAGAGGCCGATGCGCGTCAGCAACTTATTAATACGGCGAAGATGCCGTTTATTTTCAAACATATTGCGGTAATGCCTGATGTACACCTGGGTAAAGGTTCCACCATTGGTAGCGTGATCCCGACCAAAGGGGCGATTATTCCGGCGGCGGTGGGCGTGGATATTGGCTGTGGAATGAACGCGCTGCGTACCGCGTTAACGGCGGAAGACCTGCCTGAAAACCTGGCAGAGCTGCGTCAGGCGATTGAAACGGCCGTGCCGCACGGGCGTACCACTGGCCGTTGTAAACGTGATAAAGGTGCCTGGGAAAATCCACCTGTTAACGTCGATGCTAAATGGGCTGAGCTGGAAGCCGGTTATCAGTGGTTAACGCAAAAATATCCGCGTTTCCTGAATACCAATAACTATAAACATCTGGGAACGCTGGGAACGGGTAACCATTTTATTGAAATCTGTCTTGATGAGTCGGATCAGGTGTGGATTATGCTGCACTCCGGTTCACGCGGAATTGGTAACGCCATCGGGACTTACTTTATCGATCTGGCGCAAAAAGAGATGCAGGACCAGCTTGAAACGTTGCCGTCGCGTGATCTGGCGTACTTTATGGAAGGTACGGAATACTTTGATGATTACCTGAAAGCGGTGGCCTGGGCGCAGCTTTTTGCCAGCCTTAACCGCGATGCAATGATGGAAAACGTAGTAACAGCGTTGCAGAGCGTTACGCAGAAAACGGTAAGACAACAGCAAACGCTGGCGATGGAAGAGATCAACTGTCACCACAACTATGTGCAAAAAGAACAGCACTTTGGCGAAGAGATCTACGTGACGCGTAAAGGCGCGGTGTCTGCGCGTGCTGGTCAATATGGAATTATTCCCGGTTCGATGGGAGCGAAAAGCTTTATCGTCCGTGGGCTGGGAAATGAAGAGTCGTTCTGTTCGTGCAGCCACGGTGCCGGGCGGGTAATGAGCCGTACTAAAGCGAAAAAACTGTTCAGCGTGGAAGATCAAATTCGTGCCACCGCGCATGTGGAATGCCGTAAAGATGCCGAAGTGATCGACGAAATCCCGATGGCGTATAAAGATATTGATGCGGTGATGGCGGCACAAAGCGATCTGGTGGAAGTTATCTATACCCTGCGTCAGGTGGTGTGCGTAAAAGGATAAATGATGAAAAGGATGATTGCGCTGGATGGCGCACAGGGCGAAGGTGGCGGGCAGATCCTGCGCTCGGCGCTGAGCCTGTCGATGATAACCGGCCAGCCATTTACCATCACCAGCATTCGTGCCGGGCGAGCGAAACCGGGGCTGTTGCGCCAGCATCTGACCGCGGTAAAAGCGGCTGCGGAAATTTGTAGGGCAACGGTGGAAGGCGCGGAGCTGGGGTCGCAGCGTCTGGTCTTCCGGCCTGGCACCGTGCGCGGCGGCGAGTACCGCTTTGCTATCGGTAGTGCCGGAAGCTGTACGCTGGTGCTGCAAACGGTGCTGCCCGCGCTGTGGTTTGCCGATGGACCTTCGCGTGTTGAAGTGAGCGGAGGCACCGATAACCCGTCGGCCCCGCCTGCGGATTTTATCCGCCGGGTGCTGGAGCCGCTGCTGGCGAAAATAGGAATTCATCAGCAAACCACGCTGTTACGTCACGGTTTTTATCCTGCCGGAGGCGGCGTGGTGGCAACGGAAGTCTCGCCCGTGGCATCGTTTAACACCTTGCAACTTGGCGAGCGCGGGAACATTGTGCAGATGCGTGGAGAAGTTCTATTAGCTGGTGTGCCGCGCCATGTTGCTGAGCGTGAAATCGCTACACTGGCGGGGAGTTTTTCCCTGCATGAACAGAATATTCATAACCTGCCGCGCGACCAGGGGCCGGGTAATACCGTCTCGCTGGAAGTCGAAAGTGAAAATATCACTGAACGCTTTTTCGTCGTCGGTGAAAAGCGCGTCAGTGCCGAGGTGGTAGCCGCGCAGTTAGTGAAAGAGGTGAAACGCTACCTGGCAAGCCCAGCGGCGGTGGGGGAATATCTCGCCGACCAACTGGTACTGCCGATGGCGCTGGCGGGCGCGGGAGAATTTAAGGTCGCCCATCCTTCATGCCATCTGCTGACCAATATCGCGGTGGTGGAGCGTTTCTTGCCGGTGCGGTTTGGTTTGATAGAAACAGATGGCGTAACGCGGGTGAGTATTGAATGATGTAAAGATGTAAACCGGATCCAATGCATTATCCGGCTAAACTCACACCCCATAACCCATCATCTTCAGCAGTTTCTGCGCGTGCTGCACGGCAGCCTGACGGTGGGCGACGCCGAGTTTTTGGTACAGATTGCGGATATGCGTCTTGATGGTGGTTGCCGCCACTTCCAGTTCGCCCGCAATTTGTTCATTGCTGTAACCGGAGTAAATCAGCCCCAGGACCTGCCATTCACGTTGGGTCAACGGGCTGGTGCGGATCAGTTCTGGCACTTCCGGATGATTTAGCAGACGTTCAACGAAATTCTCATCGAAATGGGCGAATTTATGCCGATGATGTTGATTGATTTCTCGCAGAATACGCTGTGCGCGATGCTGTTCCAGTTCCGGCAGCGTATTGAGTTGAATCAGCTGGCGCAGTTGTTGCGCCATCGCTTCGCCTTCGATGACAAAATGGCTGATAAATCCGGTGCGATTCGCCAGTTTTAATGCGTCCAGCAACACGCGCTGGGCGTCACTTTTACGTCCGGCCTGCCAGTACAGTTGATTAAGCAGCAACAGGTTACGGTTGAGATCGCTCATCAACCGCAGACTGCGGGCATTTTCATTGAGTTCTTCGAGAACAATTTCCGCAGGTTCAAACTCGCCCAGCAAGATTTGTGCGCGGGCAATGTTGCGCCATTGACCTTGCAGGAAGTGGTTGTTCGCAAACTCCGGTTTAGCCGTATGACGCAACCAGTTGGCAGCGGCGGCTTTATCGCCGGTCATTTGCCAGTAAATCACCCGGACTTTGTTGGCGTTAGAGATCCAGTCGCTGTGATATTTGCCATTCCCCAGCAGGTTTTCCAGACGGTTCAGCTGGCTACGGGCGTTATCTAAATCACCACGGGCCAGCGAGCATTGAATCAACATTGCCAGGCACTGAAGCTGTTGCTGTGGCTGATAAGACGACAAGACTTCAATCCCGCTACGCGCCGACGCTTCGGCTTCATCCAGCCGTGCCCAGGCCCATAACAGTTGTGCTCGGATGCGCACCAGAAACTCATGCATCGGCAGCTGTTCCAGATGCTGCTCGTTGATCAGCTGGAACGCTTTTTCCTGTGTTTCCCACGCGGTTTGCAGGAACCCTTGGGCAAACAGAATTTCACTTTGCTGGATTAAACTCCATAAGGCGTAGTGCCAGACGTCGTGCTGGCGTGCCATCTGTTCGGTTTGCTGCATTAGCGCCAGTGAGCGGGTCAATTCGCCTTTGCAGTGCAGCACTTCACCCAGCACCGAGGTTGCCACAATGCGGCTATAGAACCAGCCCGGCGGCAGCTCTTCCAGTGCCAGTTTTGCCAGCCGTTCCGCTTCATCCGGATTACCATCGTTAATCGCCACCTGGGCGCGCAGAGCGTTAAATTCTGCGTGCATGGTGCCTTCTCTGATGTCCTTGATTTCATGTTCAGCACGGGCTAGCAGGGTGTTAACTTCGCCATAGCGATGTTGGCTTTGCATTAGCCACGCCTGCAATAACACTAACTGCGGATTTTCCAGCAAACTGTCCCACGGCAGGGCCTTAAGCGACTCTTCCAGCAGCGACAGTTCGCTATGGTTGAACAAACTCCAGGCGTGATTAAGCAGAATATCGCGCAGCATCAGCGCATCGCCTGCCGCCAGCGCATGATGAATCGCTTCGCTGGGAAATCCCTGGGCCATCCAGCTTTCTGCGGCGGCACGGTGGATTTCCGGCAGCTCCGCCGCCAGTTCCCACTGGCAGCGCTGGCGCAGGAAGTTGCCAAACAGCGGGTGATAGCAGAACCACTCGCCGGTATCATCCATCCGCTGTAAAAACAGCCCCTGACGCTCAATCTCTTCGAGACGCATTTGCCCGTTTTCTTCGCCGGTCACACGGGTGATGAGGGCATCGTTCATTGAGCGCAAAATGGCGCTTTTCAACAGAAAATGGCGCGTTGCGAGATCGACGTTATCCAAAACCTCATCGACCAGATAATCCGAAAGATGGCTGGCATTGATTCCCGCCAGGCGGCGTGCCGACTTATGGGCTGAGTGGGTATTCTGCCGGGCGGAGAGGGCGATTAGCTGTAGTGCCGTCGCCCAACCGGAAACGTCATCGCAAATCCGACTGCTTTCTGCGGCTTCAATCGGCGATGACAGACGGCAATCAAAAAACTGCTTCGCTTCCTGATGGGTAAATGCCAGTTGCTGACTGCCAATTTCCAGCAGTTGGTCACGAACACGCAGATTGGCAATGCCCAGTTGCGGAAGGTTGCGTGACAACACCACCAGGGTGAGATTTTCTGGTTGATGGCGAATAAAGAAGCGCATTGACTCGTGGATCACTGGATTAGTGATCAGATGATAGTCATCGATGACCAGATAAAGTGGGCTATGCCATTCCGCCAGCTCAATGAAAAGCTGGGCGAAGAGTGACGTCAGGCTGGCATATTGCCGTTTTTGCGCCATCGTCTCACATATCGCACAGTGACCGTTGGTTGCCTGCTGCACGGCGGCAATGAGATAGCTGGCGAAACGCTCTTGCTGGTTATCACCTTCATCCAGCGAGTACCAGCCGATATCGTTTTTGCCTGCCGCCCACTGGGAAATGAGGGTGGTCTTTCCGTAGCCCGCAGGACTCGTGATCAGCGCCAGCCGGAAGTTGTTCGCGCCGGAAAGTTTAGCCAGCAGGCGCTCACGAACCACGGTATGGTCGAGTCGAACCGGACGACTTAGTTTTGACGGAATCAGCATAGTTAATCACTTCACTGTGGAAAATGAGGAAATATTATTTTTTTTGCGCTTCGTAATTAATGGTTATAAGGGCGGCCAGAAACCTTTCTAATGAAAGCGATGACGTTTTTTTATGTGTCTGAATTTGCACTGTGTCACAATTCCAAATCTTTATTAACAACTCACCTAAAACGACGCTGATCCAGCGTGAATACTGGTTTCCCTTATGTTCATCAGATTCATTTAAGCAAGGGTTTCTTCTTCATTCCTGATGAAAGTGCCATCTAAAAAGATGATCTTAATAAATCTATTAAGAATGAGATGGAGCACACTGGATATTTTACTTATGAAACTGTTTCACTCCTTTACTTAATTTATAGAGTTACCTTCCGCTTTTTGAAAATACGCAACGGCCATTTTTTGCACTTAGATACAGATTTTCTGCGCTGTATTGCATTGATTTGCTGCTAATCCTGTGGTTTGCACTAGCTTTAAGTGGTTGAGATCACATTTCCTTGCTCATCCCCGCAACTCCTCCCTGCCTAATCCCCCGCAGGATGAGGAAGGTCAACATCGAGCCTGGCAAACTAGCGATAACGTTGTGTTGAAAATCTAAGAAAAGTGGAACTCCTATGTCACAACCTATTTTTAACGATAAGCAATTTCAGGAAGCGCTTTCACGTCAGTGGCAGCGTTATGGCTTAAATTCTGCGGCTGAAATGACTCCTCGCCAGTGGTGGCTAGCAGTGAGTGAAGCACTGGCCGAAATGCTGCGTGCTCAGCCATTCGCCAAGCCGGTGGCGAATCAGCGACATGTTAACTACATCTCAATGGAGTTTTTGATTGGTCGCCTGACGGGCAACAACCTGTTGAATCTCGGCTGGTATCAGGATGTACAGGATTCGTTGAAGGCTTATGACATCAATCTGACGGACCTGCTGGAAGAAGAGATCGACCCGGCGCTGGGTAACGGTGGTCTGGGACGTCTGGCGGCGTGCTTCCTCGACTCAATGGCAACTGTCGGTCAGTCTGCGACGGGTTACGGTCTGAACTATCAATATGGTTTGTTCCGCCAGTCTTTTGTCGATGGCAAACAGGTTGAAGCGCCGGATGACTGGCATCGCAGTAACTACCCGTGGTTCCGCCACAACGAAGCACTGGATGTGCAGGTAGGGATTGGCGGTAAAGTGACGAAAGACGGACGCTGGGAGCCGGAGTTTACCATTACCGGTCAAGCGTGGGATCTCCCCGTTGTCGGCTATCGTAATGGCGTGGCGCAGCCGCTGCGTCTGTGGCAGGCGACGCACGCGCATCCGTTTGATCTGACTAAATTTAACGACGGTGATTTCCTGCGTGCCGAACAGCAGGGCATCAATGCGGAAAAACTGACCAAAGTTCTCTATCCAAACGACAACCATACTGCCGGTAAAAAGCTGCGCTTGATGCAGCAGTACTTCCAGTGTGCCTGTTCGGTAGCGGATATTTTGCGTCGCCATCATCTGGCGGGGCGTAAACTGCACGAACTGGCGGATTACGAAGTTATTCAGCTGAACGATACCCACCCAACTATCGCGATTCCAGAACTGCTGCGCGTGCTGATCGATGAGCACCAGATGAGCTGGGATGACGCCTGGGCCATTACCAGCAAAACTTTCGCTTACACCAACCATACCCTGATGCCAGAAGCGCTGGAACGCTGGGATGTGAAACTGGTGAAAGGCTTACTGCCGCGCCATATGCAGATTATTAACGAAATTAATACTCGCTTTAAAACGCTGGTGGAGAAAACCTGGCCGGGCGATGAAAAAGTGTGGGCCAAACTGGCGGTGGTGCACGATAAACAAGTGCATATGGCGAACCTGTGTGTGGTTGGCGGTTTCGCGGTGAACGGTGTTGCGGCGCTGCACTCGGATCTGGTGGTGAAAGATCTGTTCCCGGAATATCACCAGCTATGGCCGAACAAATTCCATAACGTCACCAACGGTATTACCCCACGTCGCTGGATCAAACAGTGCAACCCTGCACTGGCGGCTCTGTTGGATAAATCACTGCAAAAAGAGTGGGCTAACGATCTCGATCAGCTGATCAATCTGGAAAAATTCGCTGATGATGCGAAATTCCGTCAGCAATATCGCGAGATCAAGCAGGCGAATAAAGTCCGTCTGGCGGAGTTTGTGAAAGTTCGTACCGGTATTGAGATCAATCCACAGGCGATTTTCGATATTCAGATCAAACGTCTGCATGAGTACAAACGCCAGCACCTGAATCTGCTGCATATTCTGGCGTTGTACAAAGAAATTCGTGAAAACCCGCAGGCTGATCGCGTACCGCGCGTCTTCCTCTTCGGCGCGAAAGCGGCACCGGGCTACTACCTGGCGAAGAATATTATCTTTGCGATCAACAAAGTGGCTGACGTGATCAACAACGATCCACTGGTTGGCGATAAGTTGAAGGTGGTGTTCCTGCCGGATTATTGCGTTTCGGCGGCGGAAAAACTGATCCCGGCGGCGGATATCTCCGAACAAATTTCGACTGCAGGTAAAGAAGCTTCCGGTACCGGCAATATGAAACTGGCGCTCAATGGTGCGCTTACTGTCGGTACGCTGGATGGTGCGAACGTTGAAATCGCCGAGAAAGTCGGTGAAGAAAATATCTTTATTTTTGGTCATACCGTGGAACAAGTGAAGGCTATTCTGGCCAAAGGCTACGACCCGGTGAAATGGCGGAAGAAAGATAAGGTGCTGGACGCAGTATTGAAAGAGCTGGAAAGCGGTAAATACAGCGACGGCGATAAGCATGCCTTCGACCAGATGCTGCACAGTATCGGCAAACAAGGCGGCGATCCGTATCTGGTGATGGCGGATTTCGCAGCCTATGTTGAGGCACAAAAGCAGGTGGATGTGCTGTACCGCGACCAGGAGGCCTGGACTCGCGCGGCGATCCTCAATACCGCCCGCTGCGGTATGTTTAGCTCGGATCGCTCTATTCGCGATTATCAGGCTCGTATCTGGCAGGCAAAACGCTAAGGAAGCTCGATGGAAAGCAAACGTCTGGATAATGCCGCGCTGGCGGCGGGGATTAGCCCCAATTACATCAATGCCCACGGTAAACCGCAGTCGATTAGCGCCGAAACCAAACGGCGTTTGCTTGACGCGATGCATCAACGTACCGCCACGAAAGTGGCGGTAACGCCAGTCCCGAATGTCATGGTTTATACCAGCGGCAAAAAAATGCCGATGGTGGTGGAGGGCAGCGGCGAATATAGCTGGCTGCTGACCACCGAAGAAGGAACACAGTACAAAGGCCATGTAACGGGGGGCAAAGCGTTCAATCTACCGACGAAGCTGCCGGAAGGTTATCACACGCTGACACTCACCCAGGACGACCAGCGCGCGCATTGCCGGGTGATTGTCGCCCCGAAACGCTGTTACGAACCGCAGGCGTTGCTGAATAAACAAAAGCTGTGGGGTGCCTGCGTTCAGCTTTATACGCTGCGATCGGAAAAAAACTGGGGTATTGGGGATTTTGGCGATCTCAAAGCGATGCTGGTGGATGTGGCAAAACGTGGCGGGTCGTTCATCGGCCTGAACCCGATTCATGCGCTCTATCCGGCAAATCCGGAGAGTGCCAGCCCATACAGCCCGTCTTCTCGCCGTTGGCTGAATGTGATTTATATCGACGTTAACGCCGTTGAAGATTTCCATCTTAGCGAAGAGGCTCAGGCCTGGTGGCAGTTGCCGACCACGCAACAGACGCTGCAACAGGCGCGCGATGCCGACTGGGTCGATTACTCCACGGTTACCGCCCTAAAAATGACAGCATTACGAATGGCGTGGAAAGGTTTCGCGCAACGTGATGATGAGCAGATGACCGCGTTTCGCCAGTTTGTTGCAGAGCAGGGCGACAGCCTGTTCTGGCAGGCAGCCTTTGATGCGCTACATGCCCAGCAAGTGAAAGAGGACGAAATGCGCTGGGGCTGGCCTGCATGGCCAGAGATGTATCAGAACGTGGATTCACCAGAAGTGCGTCAGTTCTGCGAAGAACATCGTAATGACGTCGATTTTTATCTCTGGTTGCAGTGGCTGGCTTACAGCCAGTTTGCCGCCTGCTGGGAGATAAGCCAGGGCTATGAAATGCCGATTGGCTTGTATCGTGATCTGGCGGTTGGCGTAGCGGAAGGTGGGGCGGAAACCTGGTGTGACCGTGAACTATATTGCCTGAAAGCGTCGGTTGGCGCGCCGCCGGATATCCTCGGCCCGTTGGGGCAGAACTGGGGATTACCGCCAATGGACCCGCATATCATCACCGCGCGTGCCTATGAACCGTTTATCGAGCTGTTGCGTGCCAATATGCAAAACTGCGGCGCATTACGAATTGACCATGTGATGTCGATGCTGCGTTTGTGGTGGATACCGTATGGCGAGACGGCAGATCAGGGCGCGTATGTTCACTATCCGGTGGATGATCTGCTCTCGATTCTGGCACTCGAAAGTAAACGTCATCGCTGTATGGTGATTGGTGAAGATCTCGGTACCGTACCGGTAGAGATTGTCGGTAAGCTGCGCAGCAGCGGTGTGTACTCCTACAAAGTGCTCTATTTCGAAAACGACCACGAGAAGACGTTCCGTGCACCGAAAGCGTATCCGGAGCAGTCGATGGCGGTTGCGGCGACACATGACCTGCCTACGCTACGCGGTTACTGGGAGAGCGGGGATCTAACGCTGGGCAAAACCCTGGGGCTGTATCCGGATGAAGTGGTACTGCGCGGTCTGTATCAGGATCGCGAACTGGCGAAGCAAGGGCTGCTGGATGCACTGCATAAATATGGTTGTCTGCCAAAACGTGCCGGGCATAAGGCATCGTTGATGTCGATGACGCCGACGCTGAACCGTGGTTTGCAGCGCTACATTGCCGACAGTAACAGTGCTCTGTTAGGACTACAGCCGGAAGACTGGCTGGATATGGCCGAACCGGTGAATATTCCTGGCACCAGTTACCAGTATAAAAACTGGCGACGCAAGCTTTCCGCAACGCTTGAGACGATGTTTGCCGATGATGGCGTGAACAAGTTGCTGAAGGATTTGGACAGACGGCGCAGAGCTGCAGCGAAGAAGAAGTAGAGTGCGGTTGATGCCGGATGCGATGCATCCGGCAGTCAGTGTTATCAAATCACCATATTCAGCAGCAGACAGCCTACCAGACCGCACACCGAGATAATGGTTTCCAGCATCGACCAGGATTTGATGGTCTCGCCGATAGTCAGGTTAAAGTACTCTTTGAACAGCCAGAAGCCCGGATCGTTCACATGAGAGAAAATCACACTACCGGAACCCACCGCAATAACCATCAGCTCTGGGCTAACACCCGTCGTTGCAATCAGCGGTGCCGCGATACCACCCGCAGTGATTGCCGCAACGGTTGCGGAACCCAGCGCGATACGCAGTACGGCAGCAATCGACCAGGCCATCAGCAGCGGAGAAATGTTGGTTTCGTGCATCATGGAAGCAATGTATTTGTCCACGCCGCTGTCTACCAGCACCTGCTTGAACGCACCGCCACCACCGATGATCAACAGCATCATCGCAATGATTTTGATGGAAGAAACCAGCGTGTCGTTAATCTGATCCATTGAACGACCACGGTTCAGACCAAAGGTGAACATCGCAATCAGCACGGCAATCAGCGTTGCCATTACCGGGTCACCGAGGAACTCCGCTACCGGCAGGAAAGCGTGACCTTTCGGCAGGATCATTTCGGCAATCGCACGCATCGCCATCAGCACAACCGGCACCAGAGAAGTCCAGACGCTGACGCCAAAGCTCGGCATCTCTTCTTCGCTGAAGGTTTTCGCGCTGTAGAGACCTTCCGGAATTGGCTTATCGATACCTTTCAACACGCGAGCGTAAACCGGACCGGCGAGAATCACGGTCGGGATTGCCAGAATAGTACCGTACAGCAGGGTTTTACCCATATCGGCATTGAAAATGGTGGCAATCGCAGTCGGACCCGGATGCGGTGGCAGGAAGCCGTGGGTCACAGACAGTGCAGCTGCCATTGGTACACCAACATACAACAGTGGAATATTCGCAGAAGCCGCGATGGTAAACACCAGCGGCAGCATCAGCACAAAGCCCACTTCATAGAACAGGGCAAAACCAACGGTAAAACCGGTCAGTACCACCGCCCACTGGATGTGTTTTTTACCAAATTTGGCAATCAGCGTGGTGGCGATACGTTGTGCGCCACCGCAGTCTGCCAGCATTTTGCCCAGCATTGCGCCAAAACCCATGATCAGGGCAAGGCTACCGAGCGTCCCGCCGACACCGGCTTTGATGGAGCCAATAACTTTATCCAGCGGCATTCCTTGCATTAATCCAACAGCAAGCGCCACGAGGACGAGAGCGATGAAGCCGTTCATTTTGAAGCGGATCATCAGGAGCAACAACAAGATTACACCGATAGCAACAATGACTAATGGCATGATTTACCTGGCCTTTCATTTGTTATGGGTAACGTCAATTTTCTGACGACAAACTCTAATTATCCCAATCGGGAACAGAGATATTGCGGCACCACGACTGATACCCACTAAAACTAATTATTGTAGTCAGATGTCAGGAGTATGTTTGGTACCCATGTGAATGATACGGGTAACATCTGGCGTTTGAGAATCACCAGAGCGGGGTAAATTTAAATTATGAGAGGTTGGTCATATTATCGCGGGGAAACGAAGGGAGGGATTTGCCAAAGCAATGCTGTGCCAACGTCTGGCACATGTTCAACGTAGGCCCGAAATGACGCTTTAGCGTCGCATCGGGCAATCTACAAAAGAGGGGATAACTTAGTAGTAGGAGTGTTCGCCGCGCTGGTGTTCGGTGAGATCGCGCACACCTTTCAGCTCCGGGAATTCGTTCAGCAGCTGCTTCTCGATCCCTTCTTTCAGCGTCACATCGACCATGGAACAACCGTTACAGCCGCCGCCAAATTGCAGAATGGCGTAACCGTCTTCGGTGATTTCCATCAGCGAAACGCGACCACCGAGACCAGCAAGCTGTGGGTTGATCTGCGACTGCAGCATATACTCCACGCGCTCCATCAGCGGTGCATCGTCTGCCACTTTACGCATTTTGGCGTTCGGGGCTTTCAGCGTTAACTGAGAACCCAACTGGTCGGTAACAAAGTCGATCTCTGCATCTTCCAGGTATGGTGCGCTTAACTCATCAACATACGCGGTCAGCAGGTCAAATTTCAGGGCAGTGTCGGTGGCTTCCACGGCATCCGGCGGACAATAAGAAACACCACATTCAGCGTTAGGCGTGCCAGGGTTAATCACAAATACGCGGATTTGTGTCCCTTCTTCCTGATTTGCCAGCAGTTTGGCAAAGTGCGCTTGTGCAGCATCGGAAATACGGATCATAGTAATGGCCTAATAGTTGACTATTTTAGTTGGTTATAATACGCCCATCATCGAGGCTCTACAAGGTTCGACAAAGGCACCAGACCTGGACAGTCGCCGCACCATTGCGTAAAAGCAACTGCGCAATCTCTGCGACGGTACTTCCGGTGGTAACGACATCATCCACAATCACCATATGGCGACCTTGCACGGGCAATTCAAGACGAAAGGCATTTTTCAGGTTGCGCTTGCGCAGCCGGGCACTGAGAAAATGCTGGGTCGCAGTGGCCCGTGTACGTGTGACGGCTTCGCTATCCCATTGGCAGTGCAACCAGCGTGATAACGGCTGACACAGCAAATCGCTCTGATTAAATCCCCGACGCCAGTGACGCCGCTGCCATAACGGAACGCTGATGATGCGATCCGGCAATTGCAACCCGGTGGTGCGACGAGCGTGTAAGACTTCCAATAGTAACAGACGTGACAGGGCGCTGGCGATTTCACTGCGCCGGGAAAATTTAAGCTGGTGGATAAGCGGACTTAACGGCGGCGCATAGTCGGCAACCGTGACCAGTCTTTGCCAGGGCGGTGGTTTTTGCAGGCAGCGACCGCAGGGAAGATGTGAGTGTGTGGCGGGTAATCCACATTGTGGACATAACGTTTTATCTGTACGGGCAGCGCGTGAGCAGACCGAACAAATCCCCCAATGACCTAACGCCAGTGGCATTCGGCATAGCCAGCATAATCCCGGTACTGTTAGCATATGTTCATCCTTGTAAGTCAAAAGAGAACAATAGCGGATGAATAACATCTGGTGGCAGACCAAAGGTCAGGGGAATGTTCATCTTGTGCTGCTGCACGGATGGGGACTGAATGCCGAAGTGTGGCGTTGCATTGACGAGGAACTTAGCTCGCATTTTACGCTGCACCTTGTTGACCTGCCCGGCTTCGGGCGTAGCCGGGGATTTGGTGCGCTGTCACTTGCTGATATGGCCGAAGCCGTGCTGCAACAGGCACCTGATAAAGCCATTTGGTTAGGCTGGAGTCTGGGCGGGCTGGTGGCAAGCCAGATTGCGTTAACCCATCCCGAGCGTGTTCAGGCGCTGGTCACCGTGGCGTCGTCACCTTGTTTTAGTGCTCGTGACGAGTGGCCGGGGATAAAACCGGACGTGCTGGCGGGATTTCAGCAGCAACTCAGTGATGATTTTCAGCGTACAGTGGAGCGGTTCCTGGCGTTACAAACCATGGGGACTGAAACGGCGCGCCAGGATGCGCGGGCGTTGAAGAAAACCGTTCTGGCGTTACCGATGCCGGAGGTTGACGTGCTTAATGGCGGGCTGGAAATCCTGAAAACGGTCGATCTCCGTCAGCCGCTGCAAAACGTGCCCATGCCGTTTTTGCGATTGTATGGCTATCTCGACGGTCTGGTGCCGCGCAAAGTGGTGCCGATGCTGGATAAACTTTGGCCTCACAGCGAATCATATATCTTCGCCAAAGCGGCCCATGCGCCGTTTATTTCGCATCCGGTCGAGTTTTGTCACCTGCTGGTGGCGTTGAAGCAGAGGGTGTAGGCAACTTTTGAAATGGCGAGACAGAAATTTACTGGCTCGCCGCAGCCAACTCTTCTTCTGACACCCCGGTAAAGCGCATGATGTCTGTAAGAGGGACTCCGGATTCAAGCATTATTTTGGCTATATGCAGGGCTTTGGATTGTTCCCCCTCCTGCCGCAATCTTTCCGCAATTGTCATTAAACTCTCCTTGTGTTTCGGTGAACGTTCGGCAACGCCGTCGATAAAATCGTTAAAACGTACCGCGTCGCCGGTTTGCAGTATGTAATTAAACAGCCCTTTGATTTGTCTGTCATTAGCGTATCCACTACTTAATAAGCAGGCCATTTGCTCTACCAGCCCCATCAGGTCGCGTTGACGAATATGTTTTTGAATTAACTCCAGCAGCGCCATACGTCGGTGCTGCATGATTTCATCATCAGGCATGACGGTGACATCAATCAGCGGAAATGCGGAGGCATAAAGCTGCCTTGCCAGTTTGGGATCGGCGAAACAATCCAGCCAACACAGCGAATAGGGATAGGGGCTTTCAATACCGTGGTAAAACAACAATAGCACCACCATCGGCAACGTTTTGTATCCAGCATCAAGGTGATTTTGCATTGCGGCAATAGCGTAACGCATCATGCGAAATGCGATCAGTTTGTTTGAGGTGCTTTGATGTTCAATCAGACAATAGATGTATCCTGGTCCTTGTTCCGTTTTCACCGACCACAGCACATCGGAATAGCTTTCACGCAGATCGTCATCAATAAAGCTGCTCGACTCCAGCTTGAGGGTTTTCATATCACAGAGCGCGTGAATGGGGGCCGGTAAATGGAACGCAAGAAAATCGCGAGCCGTGTCCGGTTGGCGTAAAAAGAGTTTGAACAGCGCATCATGTGGGGTGGAACTCTGCTTTTTACTCATGGCGTTCCTTCACCTGTTGTTTGAATGCCGCGACTCTACGCGCCACTCCACATCTGTGCATTAGCGAGTTTTCATCCCTGCGAGATACTTTCAAAGGAACTTACGCCGTGCTGCAAGAGTTGCATTTTTATGGAAAGCCGCACGCAAAAAAGCCCGGATGCAGACGCATACCGGGCTTTCCAAAACAGGCGATGGAGTAAGGTTAACGCAGCGCCCACCACTCGCGCAGACAGGCTTTTCCTTCCGGGCAGCTTTTACAACTGCCAGAGAGGCAGCCGTCAGGTTCTTCCTGAATCCGCACGGCTTTGCCCATACTTTCCAGTTGTTGCAGCATGGCGTTAATCATTGGCTGTGGAGTGTTCAATGTCTGGCTTATCTGGGCCGCTTCCATACGGCCCCGTAACGCCAGCAAATCGCGCACCTGAATAAGTGAAGCCATTAATGGCAATCACCGGTGGTGCTGGCTGCGCAGCAACTGCTTACCGACTTGCGGGTTGCCAGCAGTTCGATATCCACCCGGCTACGCGCGCGGCGCAGCAGACCGATAACCACGATGTTAAACAGGATAACCGCCAGAATGCACACCAGGCTGTAAGTTGGGTGCTGACTGTAGCTGGCGACCTGATAGAACAATGTTGCCAGCGAGTAAGCGATATTCAGCCCCCACAGGATGGAGAAGCCCATCCAGCCACGGCTTGATTCACGGGCGATGGCTCCCATCACCGAGATACATGGTACATACAGCAGGACGAAAATCAGGTAGCTGTAAGCTGCTGCTGCGCTACCGAATTTCTGATCCATCACGCCCATCGCCCCGGTACCCATTTCGCCGTCGCCTTTGCTGGCTTCAATGGGGTTCATCAGTACGCTAAGGCTGAAGGTGTCTTTCAGGCTCTGCCAGGTTTCATCTATCGCACTGAACAGCTCTTCACCGAGGTTAAATTCTGCCGGATTGAACTCTTCGTCCTGAATATTTTCTGCGGTGTAGAGGGTGTTGAGCGTACCCACTACCACTTCTTTCGCCATGGCACCTGTAAACAGGCCAACCGTTGCCTGCCAGTTATCTTCATGCACGCCAATTGGCTTGAAGACCGGGGTGATCACCCGGCTGACGGACGCCAGCGCCGAGTCGTTGATGTTATCGACGATTTTCCCGCTCAGCGAGAAGCTGTTGAAAGCGCTCAGGAAAATGCTGACGATGATGATCACTTTACCAGCACGCAGAACGAAGCCTTTCAGACGCTGCCAGGTCTGGATAATCAGGCTTTTAACGTGTGGTACATGATAGACCGGCAACTCCATGACAAACGGCGTCGCTTCACCGCGCATGATGGTGTACTTGAGCATCAGGCCAGTCAGCACCGCCATCACAATACCCAGCATATACAGCGAGAAGACCGCCAGCGCACCGTTCTGCCCGAAGAAGGCAGCCGCGAATACTGCGAAGATAGCCAGACGCGCGCCGCAGGACATAAACGGTGCCATCATGATGGTCATCAGACGTTCACGCGGTGCATCAAGCGTACGTGCACCCATTACCGACGGTACGTTACAACCGAAACCGACGATCAGCGGCACAAAGGATTTCCCCGGCAAGCCCAGCGCCTGCATCAGACGGTCCATCACAAACGCCGCACGCGCCATATACCCGGAGTCCTCAAGGAAGGAGAGGAACAGGTACATCATGCCAATCTGCGGCACCAGTGGCAGCACGGTGTTAATGCCGCCACCCAGGCCCTGGGCGAGGAAGATAGTCAGCCAGTCCGGGAAGTGGAGCGTGTAGCCAATCCATTGAATACCATGCACAAATAGCGCCACGGAGCCGACGTCAAACAGCGGCTGTAACGCCCCGCCGATGTTGATAGCCAGCAGGAACATCAGGTACATCACAAAGAGGAAAATCGGCAGACCGAGGAAACGGTTGAGCACGATTTTATCTACCGCAGTGGTGAAACGGCTGGGTTCTGCCGTCAGGGTGTTGCTTACCACATCACAGATGGCAGCAATGCACTGGTAACGCGCATCGGCAATGTGCAGCGCCGGATCGTCCATCTCATTACGCAGACGGGCGAGGGCGGCATCCAGATGCTGCGACGCTTCACCGGCGTAGGCGCGGCTGTAGATATCGCCTTCCAGCATTTGCAGGCCCAGCCAGCGACGTTGTTTCAGCGGGATGTCGGAAGGCATCACTTTTGCCAGTGAATCTGCTTCGTTGAGTAGCGGCTGTGCGTAATGCACCAGTTCCACATTCTCGTTAGCTTTATAGCGATCAATCGCCAGCTTGAGCGCTTCAATACCGCGACCACGGGTTGAAACCAGCGGGATCACTAGGCAGCCAAGACGCGCCGACAGAGCATCAATTTCAATACGAATATTTTGCTTCTCGGCAATGTCGAGCATGTTCAGTGCCACGATGCAGGGAATGCCGAGTTCCAGCAGTTGTAGCGTCAGGTACAGGTTACGCTCAAGGTTAGACGCATCCACCACGTTAATCAGCAGGTCGGCGTCGCCACTCAAAATGTAGTGACAGGCGATTTGCTCATCGAGCGAGGTCTGCGATGAGATGGTGGTCAGAGAATAGGTGCCGGGCAGGTCCACCAGCGTGACCTGATGATCGGTGGTGGAGAATTGCCCTTCTTTACGTTCGACGGTAACGCCAGCCCAGTTACCTACACGCTGACGTGCGCCAGTGAGCTGGTTAAATAAGGTTGTCTTGCCAGAATTTGGATTACCAATTAAGCCTATGGTTAATTTTTTCATTGTTGTTATCACCGTATTAACAGGAAACCGCTTCCACTTCTAATAAGGCCAGATCTTTTTTGCGTAATACCAGGCTCACACGACGGGTTTCGATATGAATGGGGTCGCCGAGTGGAGCGACGCGCACCACATTAAAAGAGGAGCCAGGTAACATGCCAAGAGAAAGCAGTTTTTGGCGATATGCCGGGCTGATTTCATGGGAAAAGCCAGTGATTTTCCACGCAGTATCTGGAGTGTATTGCATAGGTGCCTACTTGTTTCTCATTAACTGGATAACTACCTCATGGGGCGTTTGACAGCGACATGAGACCAGATGATTTGCCAACGAAGGAGAGATTAAATAATCAACAGCACAATGATAATGAGAATGGTTTCTATCAGCAATACTTAAAATGTGTGCGAATGTTGGTTTGAATAATAATCTGACTCAATGTTGATGTGGCTCAAGGTTATATCGCAGCGAAAATATAATTCGAATAGCGAATTACCAGGACTGGCTAATGTTTAATTAAGGTTTCAGTTGTTAATGAAGTGATAAATGTTGCCGGAATATATTGTGAGTTTGGCTGTGGAATAAAAATGCCGGAGATATTCTCCGGCACTTTTATGTCAGACAAGGCGTTCGTTGCCAGATGCGGCGTGGACACCTTATCGCGCAGGTTTAGGGGTCAATCAGGGCGTTTAACGTTTTTTGCCCATTGCTGCCGCCAGCGCGTCCATCATCGCGCTGTTACCGGCAGGCTGCGCTTCACGTCCGCGCGGTTTGGCTGCCGGGCGGTTGTTTTGCGGGCGTTCATTACCGCCGCCGCGACGGGCGTTGGTTTCGCCAGGCTGCTCGTTCAGACGCATGGTCAGGGCGATACGTTTACGCTGAAGATCCACTTCCAGCACTTTCACCTTCACAATGTCGCCCGCTTTCACCACGGTATGCGGATCTTCTACAAACTTGTTCGACAATGAAGAGATGTGAACCAGGCCGTCCTGATGCACGCCGATATCGACAAACGCGCCAAAGTTGGTGACGTTGGTCACCGCACCTTCGAGGATCATACCCGGTTGCAGGTCGTTCATTGTCTCGACGCCATCGGCAAACTGAGCGGTTTTAAATTCCGGACGCGGATCGCGACCCGGTTTTTCCAGCTCTTTGATGATGTCAGTTACTGTCGGCACACCGAATTTTTCATCAGTAAAGTCAGACGCTTTCAGGTTACGCAGTTCGCTGCTGTTACCCATCAGATCTTTCAGTGCCTGCTGTGTTGCTGCCAGAATGCGTTCCACCACCGGATAGGCTTCCGGGTGGACGGTAGACGCGTCCAGCGGGTTATCACCATGGTTAATGCGCAAGAAGCCCGCGCACTGCTCGAAGGCTTTCGGCCCCAGACGGCTCACTTTCAGCAGTTGCTGACGGTTCTGGAACTGACCGTTCTCATCGCGCCAGGCCACGATGTTTTGCGCCATCATGCGCGTCAGGCCCGCCACGCGGGTTAACAGCGGAACAGAAGCAGTGTTGAGATCGACGCCAACGGCGTTTACGCAGTCTTCTACTACTGCGTCCAGTTTGCGGGCCAGTTGCGTCTGGCTGACGTCATGCTGATACTGACCTACGCCGATAGATTTCGGATCGATTTTCACCAGCTCCGCCAGCGGATCCTGCAAACGGCGGGCGATAGATACCGCACCACGCAGCGAAACGTCGAGATCCGGGAACTCCTGCGCTGCCAGCTCGGAAGCTGAGTAAACCGACGCGCCAGCTTCGCTGACGATCACTTTCTGTGCGGTCACTTTCGGGAACTGCTTCTGCACGTCGAGATAGAAACGTTCAGTTTCGCGGGAAGCTGTACCGTTGCCGATCGCCACCAGTTCAACGTTATGTTTTTCACACAAGGCAGCAACGGTCATCGCTGCTTTTGCGGCTTGTCCGGTGTGCGGGTAAATGGTATCGGTCGCCACCAGTTTGCCAGTGGCATCGACCACCGCCACTTTTACCCCAGTACGCAGACCCGGATCGAGGCCCATCGTTGCACGCAGTCCGGCAGGGGCCGCCATCAGCAGATCGTGCAGGTTACGGGCAAAGACGTTGATTGCTTCATCTTCCGCGCGTTCGCGCACGGTACCCATCAGTTCGGTTTCCAGATGCATCAGCACCTTGATGCGCCAGGTCCAGCTCACTACGCCTTTGCGCCAGCTATCCGCCGGGGCATTGTTCAGGCGCAGGCCAAGGTGATCCATGATGATTTGCTCGCAATAGCTCTCTTTGGGCGGCTCATCGAACTGCGGATCGGCATTCAGCGAAAGCTGGAGTACGCCTTCGTTACGCCCACGGAACATCGCCAGCGCGCGGTGAGAAGGCACCGTGGACAACGGTTCGTGATGATCGAAATAGTCGCGGAATTTCGCCCCTTCCTCTTCTTTACCGCTCACCACCGTAGAAACCAAATGCGCGTTCTTCCACAGATAATCACGCACTTTCGCCAGCAGCGCGGCATCTTCGGCAAACCGTTCCATCAGGATATAGCGCGCGCCATCCAGCGCGGCTTTGGTATCTGCCACGCCTTTATCGGCATCAACATATTGTGCAGCGGCGACTTCTGGCGTGTGTGACGGATCGCTCCACAGCAGGTCAGCCAACGGCTCAAGCCCTGCTTCAATGGCGATTTGCCCGCGGGTGCGGCGTTTAGGTTTGTAGGGCAGGTAGAGGTCTTCGAGTTCGGTTTTGCTTAGGGTGGCGTTGATGGCCTTCGCCAGATCATCGGTGAGTTTGCCTTGCTCGGAAATGGACTTGAGGATCGCCTGACGTCTCTCTTCCAGCTCGCGCAGATAGCTCAGACGCGTTTCCAGATTACGCAGCTGCGTGTCATCCAGACCGCCGGTGATTTCCTTACGATAACGTGCGATAAACGGCACGGTATTCCCTTCGTCAAGCAGGCGAACGGCAGCGTCAACCTGTTCCGGGCGCGCCTGAATTTCACCCGCAATAATGCGGCAGAACGAATCATTCATCATGGTTTGAGTTCATCTTTTCGGATCAAAAATCAGGGGATAGTTATACGGACTGGCTGGCAAAAATGCCAGCCATCGGCAGGAGGTTAAGACTCTTCCTTACGGTTTCACGTACTCGATAGCATTAACATACCAGCTCGCTTCCCCGGCAGGGGTATTCACCACCGCCAGATCGCCGACTTCTTTTTTCAGCAATGCGCGGGCCATCGGGGAATCGATAGAGATGTAATCTTTACGGTCAAAAATTTCATCGTAGCCGACAATACGGAAACGGTGAGTCACGCCATCGTCGTTTTCAATCTCCACCCACGCGCCAAAAAAGACTTTGCCTTCCTGCTGAGGGGAGTAATCGACGATTTTGAGATTTTCCATGCATTTAGTGAGATAGCGCACGCGACGGTCGATTTCACGCAGACGCTTTTTATTATACTGATAGTCAGCATTTTCGCTGCGGTCGCCCAGACTTGCAGCCCAGGTCACCTTTTTTGTGACCTCCGGGCGTTCTTCACGCCAGAGATAATTAAGCTCTTGTTTGAGTTTTTCATACCCTTCCCGGGTAACCAGGGGCGTTTTCATCTCGTTGATTCCCTTTGTCTGTTTGATAATGCGCACATTGGGTATAACGTGATCATATCAACAGAATCAATAATGTTTCGCCGAATAAATTGTATACTTAAGCTGCTGTTTAATATGCTTTGTAACAATTTAGGCTGAAATTCATACCAGATTTAGCTGGTGACGAACGTGAGCTTTTTTAAGAATACACGCTTACAAATTGTTGCGAACCTTTGGGAGTACAAACAATGCAAGAGAATTATAAGATTCTGGTTGTGGAT
>ENA-UERT01000552-UERT01000552.1-human-gut-metagenome-genome-assembly--contig:-NODE-552-length-29167-cov-153.810657_pt1 | contig 29167 bp, 34 predicted proteins | sample MGYA00242996_ERZ507997 | MGnify/ENA primary metagenome ERZ507997 (study PRJEB26167, sample SAMN06115458) | human gut metagenome | host: Homo sapiens | place: China:Neimenggu | collected 2014-11-07... | reverse complement strand
AGCGAAGATGAGTTCGACAAGATAATGCTCTCCATTCGCAAGAAGGGTATTCAGAACCGGATTATCATTATAATGAACCCATGCGATTCCAATCACTTCATCTACAAGAAATACATTGAGAAAACTCACAAGCTGGTAGAGATTGACGGTGTGCAGGTTCAGATTTCCACTCATCCGAATGTGCTCCATATCCATACTACGTATTTTGATAACTTGGATAACCTTTCTCCTGAGTTCCTGAAAGAGGTGGAAGATATGAAGGTGAGTAATCCTGAAAAGTATGCTCATGTGGTTATCGGCCGGTGGGCTGACGTTGCAGAAGGTGCTGTGTTCAAGAAGTGGGGAATTGTTGACGAGTTCCCGGCTTGGGCAAAGAAAATTGCTTTCGGGCAAGACTTCGGTTATACGCATGACCCGTCTGCTTCCATTCGTTGTGGTATCGTTGATAACGCCCTTTACTTGGATGAAGTGGATTACCGTACTGGATTGCTTTCTTCTGACATCATCAAGACTCTTCGCCCGTGGGGATTGAAAGTCATAGCTGACAGCGCAGACCCACGTTTGATTCAAGAGATACACAACGGAGGAATCAAGATCTATGCCGTAGAGAAAGGTGCAGGCTCTATCAATGCCGGAATTGACAAAATGAAAGATATGGAGATTTATATAACCAAACGCTCGTACAACTTGCAAAGCGAGTTCAGAAAGTATGTTTGGGCAAAGGATAAGGACGGGAACTATATCAACGAACCGGAAGACCATGACAATCACTGTTTCGTAGGAGAGACTCTTGTAATGACAAGCGTAGGGAATAAGCGAATTGATAAGATTAGAAAGGGTGATTATGTACTCACATCAAACGGTTTTAGAAAGGTTAACAAATTCTTTGATAATGGATGTAGAAAGATATTGCATACTCGGTTGGTTTTTAGTAACTTTATAGTTGAAATAAAGGCAACGCCTGAACATAAATTTAAAACTATAAATGGATGGAAGCAATTACAAGAACTGACGAAAGGGGACGTACTCTATACGTGCAAGTCTTTAATGGCAAAGAATACAAATTATATGCCGGAGAACGTTATTTCTCCCGTGGAACTAAACGACTACATCGTGAAGTGTGGAAATTCTATAATGGGCAAATACCTAAAGGGTATCATGTTCACCATAAAGATGAAAACACTTGGAATAATGATATATCCAATCTTGAACTTGTTGAGATGCACGCACATTTACGGCATCACGCAGAAGAGCAAAGTAGAGATAATGAACTGCTTGCATGGAGAAGAGAGAATATTGCCAAAGCAAGCCAACTTGCCGTTGAATGGCACAAATCAGAGGAGGGAAGGAAATGGCATAGCAAAAAAGCAAAAGAGCAATTTGCAAATGCAAAGCCGGAAACCTTCATTTGTGAATGGTGTGGAAAAGAGTTCTCTGCCATTTCAAACGGAAATAATAAGTTTTGCTCAAACAAATGCAAAACAGCCTATCGGTATCATTCAGGGACTGATAACGAAAAGAGGAAATGCAAATGGTGCGGCAATGAATTTGTTGCAAACAAATACAGCAAGACCGAATTTTGTTGTAGGAGATGTAGCGGACAATATTCTGCAAGCGTCAGAGCTGAAAGAGATAGAGATAGTAAAGGAAGATATATGTAACGTTTATGATATAGAAGTTGAAGATATGCACGAGTTCTTCGCTAATGGGGTTCTCGTGCATAATTGTATAGATGCTGTACGTTACTATGTATTGGGTGAGCTTCTTGGTAAGATTCAGAAACCGAAAGATTTAACAGGAATATTCACACATTAAAAATATAAACTATGCCATTGAATTTAGAAGAAATATTAGCATTGCCTGACATCGGGCAGAAGATAAACTACCTGAAGAAAGGTAGGAAGACTGAACTTCCCGACCGTTGCAAACTTTGGGATGATTGGAATCCGGAACGACATGAAATCATGGTTGACAAAAAGAAGTATCCGGACAGAAAGGTTCTTGAAAAAGAAGCAGAGAAGCACTTCGATGAAAAAACTGGTAAGACTTATGAAATCGAAGCAAAGTATAAGACTGAACCGGTGAACCGTATTTCCATTCCATTGGAACAAGATATAGTGAACATTCAAACTGCTTTCACGGTCGGCACAGAACCGTCTATGGATTGCATTCCGACTGATGATGATGAAAAGAAGTTGCTGGATGCGGTAAAGGCTGTATTTAAATCCAACAAAATCAAATACCAAAACAAGAAGATTGTCCGTGCCTGGCTCTCCGAACAAGAAGCGGCAGAATATTGGTATGTTACCGATGATGATTCGTTTTGGGCAAAGTTTTGGAAGAAAGTTAAGACTACGTTCGGTGGCAAGGTCAAGCCCACCAAGAAACTGAAAAGCGTGTTATGGTCTCCATTCAGAGGTGATAAGCTATACCCGTTCTTTAACGACGAAGGTAAAATGATTGCTTTCTCACGTGAGTATAAAAAGAAGCTCATGGATGATTCGGAGGTCACCTGCTTTATGACTATCACGGACAAAATGGTTTATCAATGGGATTTGTCTAAAGGGTATGAAGAAAGAACGCCTTTTGCTCATGGATTCCCAAAACTACCGGTTCTCTATGCTTATCGTCCTGAACCTTATTGCAAGAAGATAAAGACCTTCCGGGTCCGGTTGGAGAAACTATTATCCAATTATGCTGATTGTATCGACTATCATTTTTTCCCCATTTTGGAATTAATTGGTGAAGTGATAGGGTTCACTGGTAAGACAAAGGATAGAATGGTAAAACTGGAAGGAGAGGGGGCTGGTGCACGATATTTAACATGGAATCAGGTGCCAGATACCGTAAAATTTGAAGCAGAAACACTCACTAATATGGCTTATGATATGTCAAACACTCCAAGAATATCCTTTGAGACGTTGAAGGGGGTAGGCAAAGCATCAGGAACCGCTTTCCGCTTTATGTTCATGGGTGCACATATGGCGGTAGAAAATCACGGTGAGGTTATCGGTGAGTTCTTGCAGCGGAGAGTAAATTTCATTGTTTCCGCTTTAGGCTCTATCAATCCAACCGAGTTTAGCAAGGCATCGCAGACCATTGACATAGAAACAGAACTGGTTCCATATATGATTGATGATTTGAATGATAAGGTGACTACTGCCGTTTCCGCTGTCAGTGGTGGCATCTGGTCAACGCGTGAGGGAATCATGTTTGCCGGAAATGCTGATAGGGTAGAAGAGGAACTTGCAGAAATCAAAGAGGAACAAGCAGCAAAGAATGAGCAAATCGGAGATAAGGGAAAGAAAAACGCCTCTTAGTTAGAAAAATTACGGGACTTATAGTTTTAGTATAAGAAAATAGTTAGCGGTGGCTTCAAAGAGTTGCCGCTATTTTTTTTGCTCTTTTAAATTATAAATATTAGAATATAATTTTGAATTATAGAATTATATATGTATTTTTGTCACACGATAATTGAGTAACCAATGAGAATATTTACCGAACAAGCATTAAAAGAATATGCAGAGAACCATCCCGATTCAAAGGTCGCTTTGCAAGAATGGACTACCATTGTGAAAAGAAGCAAGTGGACCTGTTTTGCCGATATTAAGAAAACGTTTAATAGCGTTGATAATGTAGGTAATCAACACTATGTTTTCAATATCAAAGGCAATAACTATCGTTTGGTAGTAGTGATTAAATTCACTATTCAGTTTGTGTATATTCGCTTTATTGGTACTCATAAAGAATATGATAAAATAGATTGCGCTAATATTTAGGATTATGACAAAGATAGAAAATCAAGCCCAATATGAATGGGCGGTGAAAAGAGTAGAGGAACTTCTTCCATTAGTGAAAGATGATACTCCTTTGAATGACCCAAATTGCATAGAATTGGAGCTTCTTTCTAATTTGGTTGCTGATTATTCCGAAGAACATTTTGCATTGGGAGAACCAACACTTGTGGATGTTCTTAAACTTCGTATGTACGAAATGGGGCTTAATCAAAAATCACTTGCAAAGTTGGTTGGTGTCAGCCCATCACGATTAAGTGATTATATATCTGGTAAATGTGAACCAACCTTGAAAGTTGCTCGTGAGATAAGCCGGAAGCTAAATATTGATGCAAATATAGTGTTGGGAGTATAAGTATAAGTTTTTGTCGTGATATATTTTAGGCGTGATTCATTCGGTTTCACGCCTTTTTTTATACCATTTTACGACAATCGTTTTATTGTCGTGTATCACCTATCTGATAATTTTTCACCTTCTTTATAAATAACGAAATTTACCGTAGAAATTTATAAATCAAATTCATACGGTATGACAATCTTAGAACAAATCTTAGCAGGGCTACAACAGAAATTCGCTGGGGTGGACACTGCTATTCTTACCCGCATTGCCACCAAAAAGGCAGAGGGTGTAACGGACGAGACAAAAGTAAACTCCATTGTTGAGGGTATCAGTTTTTCGGACGTGCTTAATTCCTATGGTGATTTCCGTGCCGGGGATGCTTCAAAAACGGCAGTGACTAACTACGAGAAGAGGCATAACCTTAAAGACGGTAAGCCAATCGAGACTATCACAACCACCAAAACGGAAGAGAATAAAGACGATGTGCCTGCATGGGCGCAAGCTTTAATTGACTCCAACAAGAACCTTTCTGATAAGCTAACACAGTTAGAAACGGAAAAGACTCAAGCAACACGTAGCCAGCAGATTTTGGCAAAGGCAAAGGAGTATGGTATTCCCGAAAACTACGCCAAACGATGCGCCATTAAGGACGATGAGGACTTGGACGCATACTTCAAGGACTTGAAGCAGGAGTTTGCGAATGACGGCTTTAAGGGTGTAGTTCCTCCAGATACAGCAAAAAAAGAACTGGAGAATGAGACTCAGGCGTTTGCGAAAATGATTGCAGACGACACTAAAGAAATTGTAGAACAACAAAAACAGTGATTTTATGGCAGCAGGATTTAAGTATAATCTTGAACCGGAAGTTGAGCAGGAAGAACGCTACGACGTAGAAACCGGACGCAGACGCAGAGGTCCGTATAAGTTGGACACAACCAACCTCGTTGTCGGCTCGTACTTGCCCTCATTCACACCGATTGCAGCTGACTTGGTGAAGAAAACATCCCAAGTGGCTATCCGTGTGGAAGTATATGAGAAGTTTACGACAGGCTCCAATACCACATTGAAAATCAAGAAACGTTCTTTGGCTTACAAAGGTATGCACTTGGGTAACGGTGCGCATGGAGCGACAATCAACGCTATTGACAAGGCTGACAAAGCTTTTGATAAGCTGACGTTAGCGGCAGACTTTGGAGAAAATCTAGAAGCTGGAACAGTTCTTTACGAAGCGACAGCCGCAGATGGTACAACGCCCAAAGTTATCGCAAATTCAGCTCTGTATGAAAGGAAGCAGGTAGAGGATGGCATAGTATTGGTTTCCCTTTTGATGCGTGCGTTTGAAATCGAACCGACCAAGCTGGTAATGCCTTTCGCAGATATTGACAAGGCGAATATGCCGCACTTCCAGTTTAATGCTCAGGATGTCAAACAAGAAAAAGACACTGTATCAATTCCTAAGGCTTCTTCCAGTCGGGACGGATTGATGAGCAAGGAAGATAAAGCCAAATTGGATGGGGTTGCAGCACAAGCTAACAAGTATACTTTAACAGCAGCTACGACTTCTGCTCTTGGAGGTGTAAAGCAGGCAGCCAAAGTGAATGATGCATCTGGTACGGTGTCGGTAGAAAACTTTAACGGATTATTGACAGCGTTGAAAAACGCAGGTATAATGGCAAAATAAAGAAAGGAGGACTAATATATGATGCTAACTATTCATACATTGTTTAATGACCCGAACATTGTAAATGCAGTGATTCAGCGTGTCCTCAAGACAAGAAAGGACACAATTTATTGGCAGCAGTATTTGGGCTTCCGTAGGACTACTACTCGTGTATTTAAAGACTACATCGGTCAGGTTACTGGCGTGATGGCTGGTTCCATCAACTCCCGTTATGGCGAAAAGCCTATCCGTGAACGCAGGAATATCGGTTCCGGATATGGTGAGATTGCCTATTTGGGTGACCGCTATCAAATCTCAATCGACCGTTTGTCTGACTTGCAGGACTTGATAGATAAGTATAATGCCGCCAAACCGGAAGACCAGAAAGCAGCCATGCGTGACATCGTGGACTTCATCTATGACGATTACCGTCAGGTATTGCTGGCACCGCACAAGCGTATGGACATTATCGTAGGCTCTCTGTTGATGACTGGAGCAGCAAGCGTGAAGAACAAGGACGACAATGCCGGAGGAATTGACTTATTGAACATCGACTTGCCGTTTAAGTTTATCAAGCCGGACACAGAGGATAAAGACTATTTCGTCACTTACTTGCAGCAGAAACTGAATGAGCTGAAATCTATTTACGGCACATTCCCCAAGATGATTATGAGCCGTGGCACATTCATCAAGAATATTATCGGTTCAAGTGAATTTGGAGATAAGTTCAAAATGCAGCTTACAGGCAATGAAATGTATATGTCTACCGGGCTTATCACCTCGCAACTGGCTTCTACCATTTTTACAGGTATCGGACTTCCGGCTATTGAAATCAAGGAAGATTATGTGGTAGACCAAACAGGTAAGAATATCCCCATTTATGCAGATGGTCGTATTTCCCTGCTTCCGCAGGATAAAATCGGTTATATGCGCTTCCACACTCCTTATGAAGCTGTGGATGGTGTACCGGGACGTAATTACACTCAGGCAGATGGCGATATGCTGATTTCAGGTTACAAGGGCGGCAATGGTCGCTATCTGGAATACACAGCCGAATGGATTCCGCAGATTGCGAACCCGAACCTGATTGTGAACTTCGATTTGAGTGAGATGAACGCATGACAGTAAACGATTATATATTACAGAAGTTTCAGACCTTCGGCGTTAACTTGTCGGAGGCTGACCTTTTCGATATATGTCTGAACGCAAAGATAAGCGGAGGGGGTGAGATGAACGAGGATTGCCAAACACGGGTGTCGGTGGCAATTGCGAAGTTCATCCCCTCTCTATTGCTTCGTGCCACTTCCATCAGCGAAAGCGGTTTTTCTATGTCTTGGAACATTCAAGGCATTAAGGATTACTATTCATTTCTGTGCAAGCGGTACGGTTTGAAAGACGAATTGAGTGATAAGCCTAAAGTGACTTTCTTATGATATTCGCCCCACACATATTGCAGGTAAAAGTTATCACCCCAATGGATAAGGATGAGTTTGGCAGACCTATTCCCGGAACAGGTGGTGAAAGCTGGCAGGAGGTGTGCAAATGCCGTTGTGATGATAACACTACCAAAGAGTTTTCATCTGATAACGGCTCTGTGTATCGTCCGAATTATCATGTGGTATGCGAGAAGAGAATTACTGTCAAGGCTGGTGATGAAGTACGTTGCATGGATGGTGATAGCGTAAGAGGTCAAGGCGAAGTTTATACAGTGAAGAGTACAAACTACTTTAACTACTCGGAATTATGGATGTAGATTTCGATTTCTCAGATGTTGACTCCTTTTTCGATGAAGGAGAATGGGAGGTCGAAAAGAAGATGATTGATGTAGGTGATGAAGCTGTGAAGTACGCAGAGGAACATGGGGATTATCAAGACCATACACTCACTTTGAGAACGTCCAATGATTACGATGTCGATAAAGATGGTTTGACACTGAAAAACGAAGCGGAATACGCATCATTCGTAGAATCTAAAGGGTATGATGTTTTGAGTAGTGCTGCTTTATTTGCGGAGAAACGATTAAAAGAAGAATTTGAAAAATGAAAAAGTATATTGGTACAAAGTTAGTTCAGGCTACACCTGCAATTCGCAAGGGTGGTAAGGTATATCTGCCCACTGATGCTATTCCAAGAACTATGGAACAAGTGGAAGAAGGATACAAGGTGGTATACGAAGACGGCTACGAGAGTTGGTCGCCTAAAGATGTGTTTGAAAAGGCATACAAGGTGGCTGAAACATTCAAAGACCGCTTACTTATCGAACGGCAGGATTTGGCTGAAAGATTTAGTAAACTGTGTGCTTTTGTAGACACTCCCAAGTTTAAAGAAGTTGTAAAAGACGAACACCAACGTGATTTGCTTCTGCAACAGCGCGATTATATGGGTGAGTATCTGAACATTCTCAACCAACGTATCGAAGCATTAGTATGATAGTAACTACCGACATAGGAAACATTCTCTACCGGGACTGCAAGGCTTTCGGGATAGGCATAGTGCCAGCAGGAGAAACGCTGACGGGTGAATTGACCTCTGAAAGAATCGTTATCCACACAAAGAAACAACAGCCGGGAAAGTATTGGAAGAAATCTTTCGCAGAAGTGAATCTATGTGTACCCAATTTAAGCGAGAATGAAGCGAACACAATCCGGCTTAACGAACTTGAAAGAAAGGCTGGCAAGCTGCTTGATGATGTAGTAAGCACCTATGACGGTACAACCTATCGTTACTCTATCGAATCAATTGGCACGGAAGCGGATACAGCTTTGAAATGCCATTACGTGAATGTGAGAATTTTATTTGAAGTAATAAATGTAAAACTATAAGATTATGATTTCAGCAGTAGGAATAAAAAGAATCTTGTTTGCCGATATTGATAAGGTAACGGCAGACATTACCCCCGAAATCGCAAAGACTTTGATTCAAGCCGCTATCAAAGCGAAAGATGAGGTTTTGAATGTACACGGGGAAACGTGGCAGATTGAGGAAACGGAAGCCTCTGTCACTGGGTACAAGAACCAATTAACGGGAAAGAATTACCGTTACGATGATGTGCCGGGAGAAGTATCGCCCGCTTTCTCTATCGGACAATATGACTGGAAGACCAAGAAAGCGTTCATGGGTGGTGATGTTATTCAGGCCACATCTAAAGATGTGGGTTGGAAGCGTGCTTTGGATAAAGTTATTGTCAACAAAGCATTATTCTGTCTGACCGATGATGATGTCTGGTTCATCTTCCCAAAATGCCGTATTGTTTCCCGTGAAGCCAATACGGATAAGGCAATTGCAATCGCTGTAAAAGGCTTGGTGCAGGAACCGGGAATTGAAGGCGTTTCTTCTGAGTATAACTACGAAGAGGGGCAGATTAAAGCTTTGCAGGCATGAACTACAGTAACCATTGTACCTACTCCTTCCGATGCGACCGTAAAGCTGGACGGTGCAACGGTCAAGTCAAAGCAGGTGAATGCTGGGGCTACCGTTCACTATGAAGTGTCGAAAGTGGGGTACGTCACTCAGTCAGGAGATATTAAAACCACTCCTTCTGAAGTTGATACCACTCTTAAAAAAGAGATAACATTGGTAAAAGCACAAGAGTGATAACCGGGGGATGGATATATACCATTCCCCCTTTTAGTTTAAGAATATGAATCAAGCAGCAAAAACGGTTTCTGATGCTTTGTTAGGGCTGGATTTCAAGAATGTGGAGATAGGAGGGATGGTTTATACCATTAAACCTCCTACAATTAAAATTATCTGTCGTGCCATTCATCATTTTTCCGATATCGCCCTGAGAGGAGATAATATCATGGAGGCTATTAAAGAGCTTCCTGAAGCTACTGAAGATATGCTGAAAGGTATTTCATGCTTCATCTGCGGGAATGATAGTTTGGTCAAAGAATTGGAGAACGGCACTTTTGAAGAAGTCAAAGATGCCTTGGAAGTCTGTTTCTCTATGATGGATATTTCGGCTTTTCAGTGTGTCAGCTCGATGAGGAACGTGTCGATGCTGGCAGCAAGACCGAAACAGTAGGAAACACAACGTTCTTCGGGCAGATAGCCCATTTGATTGACACGCTGCATCTGAGTTATACAGAAGTGTTTGAGATTATCCCTTATCGGAATCTGCTGATGATGCAACGGGATAAATTACGCGCAGTATATGGTGGTCAGAAGGTGAATAGAATCAGTGGTAAGGAATTGGCTAATCGTAGGAAAAAGAAATAGGATAAAGCCGGATTTCTCCGGCTTTACTTTATGAAAGTAAAAGTATGTTTGTATCATCTACTATTTGAGCATGGTTTGTAGCTCGTATGATTATTTTATCATTGATTCTGATATCTAAGATAGATTCCTCAATGCCATCATGCTTAATAGGGAATACCCATGAATTAAATCCTTCCATAAGATTAGGGAAAGCAATAATCGCATGAACGATTTTATTTTCTGAAATTATTCCTTTCATCCTAAAGTATGAGACCGTTTCTTTTATTTGACGTACCATACAATAGGGATAATCTGAATCAGGATTCTTTGCAGCATGAATACTATTTGCATATTTGGTTTCAATAAATAAAATCCATTCATCTTGATCACAAGTTATTGGAAAAACAACACATTCACATTGTCTGGAACGCTTTTTTTAGTGATAGGTAATGCATTTTCAGGAAATGCATCAAAAAAAACTTTTACATTATTCTCATTTAATATATGAACAGCGTTAATAACATTTCTTTGAGCGCCAGAAATTTCAACTGCTCCTTTATTATAATCTTTCCAGTCTACAATATATAGATGAGGATTGTATATAGAACAAAGGCATGTTTTATGTTGGGGTAATTGTGCCAATAATCTATTCTTCATTTTTCTTCTGGAATAAAATAATTAAGCATTGTATAATATTCGTCCATCGTTTCGTTCATTATTTCATTGAAATAATGTTTCCCAATACTATTAGTATGATGCTCTTGAATGGAAAATATTTCTCCATCTTTTATTTGCCATGCAGAAACGAGTTTAGGGTTAATCCATGAATTGTAGCTTTCCAAAGAATTTGCAATATCTTTGGGCATATTATTCTTCACAAGCCAACCCATTATACAATTATTTAATGAATAGAGTATGTATGGACTGTGAGTTGTTAGAAATAACTTATGTTCTTTCTCCTTTATTGAACTTATTATGAAATACAATAAATTCTTTTGTGTAGAAGGGAATAAGTTTAACTCTGGCTCCTCCATGTATAAACTTGTATAATTTGTTTGGATAAAATGAGTAAAATAGTCAGATAGTGAACTTAAAAAAGTTTCTCCAGCCTTAGGTAAATGAATTTTCTCATTCTCCTTTGTGACTTTTAAGATCGTTTTTAAATATTGATGTAGCCATTTTTCGTTATTGAGATTTGTTTTATTATCAATAACTTCTGATAATGATTTTGATATTATTATATTTAATAATTTAGCATCTCTTTCTTTATTATCAATGTTGTCGTTTCTATCTCCTTCATAAATAGATTTAGTAAAATAGTTGACTAATGTATATAAAGGAATCATAGATTGCTGCCCACTTGAAGCATTTATTAATTGGATTTTGTTTCCGTCCAATGTTTCTAGAAAATCAATATCTTGATTCTCATCATAGTAATATTTGGTGTCTAAAGATTTAATATCCAAGCCATTGTCAACAGTATATACTTTTCTTGCAATATTCCAATCTGACATAAAATTAAAAATATTGTTTTTAGGTAAATTGACTTGTTTCCAATCAGATATCATAGAAACGATATTACGTTCAGCAGGTATGTATGAAATTTTAGTTCTAATATAATTGTATTGATTTATCCATTCAAAAGTCGGAACTTTACTTCTATATTCAAAAGAAAACTTAACAACAGAAGATGCGTACATAATCTTTGAATCATTGGAAAAATATCCATCTAATTTGTGAAAAACGATTAAATTAGTAATGAAATTATCATCTTTAAGAAAAAAGTCAAAAGATTGTTCCAATGAAACTTTCTTTTCTACCCATGAGCAAAAGCATGCAATTTTGTTAATAGTGCTTTTACCTGAACTTTGCGGACCTATAATTACATTTACTTTATTTAATGTAATATCTATGTCTTTTATTGGTCCTATGTTCTTAATTATTAATTGAGCCATTGATTTATAGGGTTAGTTTATTGTGCAAATATAGTGTTATTAAATAATGAAATAACAATATATACTATTAATTGTTGTCTTAAAAACAAAATTTGTTTATTCTATAAATTCTCCGCTAACTTCTTAATATCATCCTTACTATTGATAACATGGGTGCTATCTCCTATGCGAACAGCTCCTATAACTTCATCGGAAGATTTTTCAAAAAGGTCTGAAACTTGAACATTCAAAGCAGATGCTATTCGTTCTAATACTTCTACTGAAGGATTGCCATTTATGTGTTGACTTAATCCTACTCTGGATATTCCCATCTTATCAGCAAGCTCTTGAACAGTTGTTCCTTGCTCTTTTATAACTTCTTTTATTCGTAAAGCCATAACTATTCTAAATTATATTTTGTGCAAATATACATACTTTTAAATATGTAAAGCGATAGCTATTCTTAAATTGAGTTAATGTAAAGCGAAATATTTCTATTTTGTTTGATTATTTAAAGTGAACGGTTTACATTTGCATCGTGGTTATAAAATGATAGATATATGAAACGCTACAACTTATCTCAAATAATGAAAGACGCTCACCGCTTCTACAATAGCCGTTCAAGAATGGGCAGAACTTTTGGCGAATGCCTGAAACTCGCTTGGCGTTGGGCGAAAGACGCTATCAAGTTTGCAGAAGAAAGAGAAGTTAAGATCAAGGCTATGTTAGCCAACCAGAAGCCGGTAGAGCGTACATCTTACAATGATAGTAAGATTACTTGGTCTGACTGCTACAATTCAAATAGCCGTGGGTATATGGGTTCTCAATATTGTGGTGATTAAAGTCAGAGCAAAGTAGAAATGAATAAATAACTCAAAATATAAAGATTATGGAAACAATAGAACTAAGAGAAAGCGATAAAAGAAGAGCTGTGAATCTTAATCGCAAAAACGGTTACGGCTTGGATAGCAAACAGATGATGCGCCTTATTAACAATCATAAGAAAGGTGATGCGTACAAGTGTGCTTTGATAGAGTTTCGCTTGACTGATATAAACTTTCATCGTGAAGTTGAAATGCTGATGAACGGCAAATATGATGAATTGAAAGAACAGGTAAAACAGTGGTAAGCAAAAAGCGCACCATCTTCACAGGCAATGCGCTCAAAATAGTATAAACACATAATGCGATTATGCGCATTATGAATTTAGTTGTAAAGATAGTATAAACACATAAGATAGGAACGAATATGAGAACAGAAATTATTAAAATGGAAAATTCTTCTTCATGTGAAATTGATTTGATTGAAGTAAGAGATGGACAAGCGGTAACCTCTTCATTGGTGGTTGCCAAGTATTTTGGCAAAGCACATAAAGATGTATTAAGGGCTATTAAATCATTGGATTGTAGTGAGTTATTTAACCAGCGCAATTTTGCGCCCGTTGAATATGTCGATAAAAAAGGTGAAAAAAGACCCATGTACTATTTAACTCGTGATGGGTTCACCTTTTTGGCTATGGGGTTCACTGGCAGGGTGGCTGCACAATTCAAAGAAGCGTACATTAACGCCTTTAACGAAATGGAAGAAATGCTCCGCAAGAATGATTGCACCAAGTATGCTGAAAAGATATTCAAATCCGAACTGAATTGTTTCAATAAACGGTTGAAAGAAACAGCAGCAAAAATAAGAAGAGAGAATGGAGTCGGATTTGGTATTTATGGTGAGATACAGGCAGGCGTATATGATTGCGACAAATTGCCTTTCCAAGAAAGATTGCGCAATATATTTGCCCAAATAAGCAATGCCTATGTAGAAAGTTATTATTTGGCAGGACACTATATAAACGCTGATAATCAAAACAAGCAGATACGCAAGCTGATTTCTGATTTTGAAGGGAAACTGGTAGAGGGATTTAGAATATATCCAAGCATATAAATACGATTATGAACTTCAAAACAAGACCACCGCCAATAATTGCTACCAAATGAGAGATTAAAAACATAGTTATAAATCAAAAACAACAAGAAAATGAGTAAACGATTTGCTATCGCCATTTTACCCAAAGAGAAACAGCAGGGGGGGGTAAAGTACGGTTTAAAGATTGAAAAACCTTCAGCATTGGGTAATGTGTATGGATTGACCGAAGAAGAACTGAAAGAACTTCGTGGATTGATAGACAAGGTATTGACTAAATGATTATGAAACAGATAAAAATCAGACCACCGCCAAAAACTTTACGACAATGAAACGATTGTCGTGTTATGGTAAAGTGAAAATCTCTCTCTTACACGATTATATAATAAGTTTGTAAACAGAAACAACGCAGCTATCCTCACGGCTGAAAAATATAACCCCGCCATTGGTAAGAAGTGAGGAGCTTGCCTTTGGTGGGGTCTAATTTTTTAAACTGTGTAAAAGTATGAATAATATTCAGATTTTCCAAAATGAGCAGTTCGGAAAAGTAAGAATCGCGATGAATGAGAGTAATGAGCCTTTGTTTTGTTTGGCAGATGTGTGCGGTGTTATAGGCATTGCTAACGCAAGAAATGTCAGGTCAAGACTTGAAGAAGATGATGTCCGCCAAATGGACACCATAGATTCGTTAGGTAGAAATCAACAAGTTACATTTATAACCGAAAGCGGTTTATATGATGTGATAATTCGCAGTGACAGCGAAAAGGCAAAACCGTTTCGCAAATGGGTTACAAGCGAAGTTTTGCCCTCAATCCGCAAACATGGTGCATACATGACCAGCGATACACTTGAAAAAGCTTTGACCTCACCCGATTTTCTGATTCAGCTTGCAATCAACTTAAAAGAAGAAAAACAGAAGCGTATCGAAGCCGAACAGAAGATTCAGAAAGATGCACCTAAAGTCCTTTTTGCTGATGCTGTCTCAACTTCACATCGCTCTTGTTTAATTGCTGAACTGGCTAAAATATTACAACAAAATGGGGTGAATATCGGTCAGAACCGTTTGTTTAGCTGGATGCGCGAGAATGGTTATCTTTGTCAAAAGGGTGACTACTACAATCAGCCGACGCAGAAAGCTATGAAATTGGGGCTTTTTGAATTGAAGAAAACCACCATCACCAAGCCGGACGGCTCTGTATTGGTCACTACTACTACCAAAGTGACTGGTAAGGGGCAAATTTACTTCGTAGAAAAGTTCTTAGGTAAAGATGCTGCTTAAATAATAATGCGCACCTCATTAGGTTGGGGTGCGCTTAATATGAATATTACAAACTCCCTCCCATTGCGAGATATAAGTTTACGGCATCTTTTATTCCTTTAATCTGTTTTTGTGATATGGTTTTTATATCGTGATATTGCCTCCCAATAAATTTTATTTTTGCAGTTTTAGCATTAGAAAGTGCCTTTATTAATTCAATGTCATTATTGGAATGGATATTTTCATCACACCATTCCCATATATATCCTCCATTACCTGAATCAGTTTCTACATTATTGGGGATAAATTCATAAGCTTTATTGTCAATAGAAAATTGATATTTGCGAATGAATAACCAATCGTCAGAATAATATTGTATTCTGAGTCTAAAGTTTGATACCCCATCAATATCTTTCATAAAATAACAATATATTCCATTCTGGTTGGTATATTGGGGAGCAGATTTTGGTTTAATCCATGTTAGTTCACGTGGGTCAAATTCGTCCTTGTTAAATGTAAATAAAGAGGATATTTTTTTTACTGTTATAGAATCAATAGGATTTTGTTTTTCTTTTTTTATGTCCGATATTGTTTTTCCAATGTTATCATCTAAAGACATAACATTATTTTTTATATTGTCAAGGGTTGATTGGTTTATATACGGATTTACTTTTTCACCGTTTGAGTTGTACAGTGAGAATTTTATCGGAATATTAACAAACTCTATTCCTTGATTAGTCATATCTTTATAAACTTTTTGAGAAATGCAAAATTTTTGATATGCTTCTAAATACGCAAGGGAATCATTCTTTGAGCTTATCGTCTTAGGTTCCTCCTCCTTCTCATTGTAAGAGTTGCTGAATAATGACTTTTCTTTAACCGTTTCCACATATTTATATGACTTATTGCAACTTGAAAAAGCAAATATTGACAATATCAGAAGCAGTGTATTTTTCATGACAGTACATTTATTAACTTAAACGTTTGCAAAAATATCTCAAAAATCAATCATTTCCAATTATTTCACGACAATTATTCCGTTGTCGCATATCAAATACTTGAAATATTGCTGGATAACTTGTATTTGTCGAATTTAGCACAAATGAAAAAATAATGGAGTTTAGAGGAGATACATCTGGATTAGATGAGTTACTTGAAAGTGTAGACGATAGATATTATAATACCCTTTCTCAAATAGGGAGAGACGCCACCCGAAATGCGAAGATTAACAAGACTTATGAAAATAGGACTGGCAACTTGAATAATGCAAATGGGGGATGTGTTGTCCGTAATGGGAAAATAGTAGATATGTGGGTGGAATCAGACGGTTCTCATTCCGAAGCGGTAAGAAATACAGAGAATCTTCTGATTTATTCCGAAAAATCAAAGGATGGGCTTTATTTGGCTAACGGTCAGCCTTATGCAAGCTATGTCGAAAGTAAAGGGTTTGAAGTTATTATGACTAATGGTATCTTGTATGCAGGTAGACAAATAGAAAAAAAATTATAGATATGGCAGGCATTATTTCAAATGTAGACAGTGATGTTCAGAAGTTGCGCAAACTGAAGAACGAGATAGAAAATGTCAAAAAAGCATTGATGGGTATTAATATCAAGGTCGATATTGATATAGCTAAAGGTTTGCAATCACAGTTAACCTCCCTTTTGGGGCAATACGATACATTGGTGGATAAGATTGCGGCAGCGGAAGGAAAGATTATGCTTTCTGTCAGTCGAATCAATAAAGCAACCGAAAAGATTGTCAAAGCACAAGAGGTTGTATCTAAACCTACGGCTGATCTGGCACAGAATGGAGATGCTGCAAGGCAAACAAATACGGCTGAAACGGAAAGTGTTCGGGCGCAAGCAAAGGCTTATGATGACCTAAGAACCGAGATAAACGGTATTCTTGGCACAAGAGAAGAGAATGTCAAGAGAATGATAGATGAAATGAACGCTATCCGTTTGATTAATGCTGAGATTAAGAAAATCAACAAGTCACAAGGTGATTATTCTTCCTTGTCTTCTGCTCAACAAAAACGGCTTGAACAGTTAAACAATTCATTATTGACACATAAAACTGCTTTGTCAGAAGTGAGACAAGCATTGAACAATAATGCCAAACTTGATAATGTAGCCGCTACTTCCATGAACGGGTTATCCCAGTCTTTATCAAGAATGAGGATAGCTTATCGCGAATTGACAGAAGAAGAGCGCAATTCTCCTTTTGGTAAAGAATTGCTTGCGTCTATTCAACAAGCGGATACAAAAATAAAGGAACTTGATACCACTATTGGCAATCATCAACGTAATGTAGGTAATTATGGTAAGCAGTGGAATGGGCTTAGTATGTCTATTCAGCAAGTAGGACGCGAACTTCCTTCTTTGGCTTACGGTCCAAAAGTTTTTTTCTCTGCTATATCGAATAATATTCCAATTTTAGCAGATGAGATTAAACGGGCGAGAACTGAATATAAACTATTGAAGGAGTCGGGGCAGTCGGCGATTCCAGTATGGAAGCAAGTGGTATCGTCTTTGTTTAGCTGGCAGACTGTATTAACGGTTGGTATTACACTGCTTACTCTTTATGGCGATAAGGTGGTGGATTGGGTTGCAGGGCTGTTTAATGCTAAGAATGTCATGAAACCTCTTGTTGATATTCAACAACAACTAAATGACGTTCAATTAAAAGGAGTTCAAAATGCTCAATCCGAAATAACAAAGTTGGAATTATTATATAAAGCTACTCAAAATGCTTCAAAGCCTATTCGTGAAAGAAAAAAAGCTGTTGATGAGCTACAAAAATCATATCCTGATTTCTTCAAAAATCTTTCAGAAGAAGAAATTCTAACGGGAAAGGCAGCTGACGCTTATGCAAGACTTACTTCTTCGATTATTGCATCTGCACGTGCGAGGGCTGCACAGGATAAAATGACAGAGAATGCTAAAAAAATATTGGAAAATGAGGCTAAAATAACAGAAGAATATGCTAAAAGGGAAAATGCACAACTAAAACTTGACAAACAGATTGAATTAAGAAATAAAATAGACAGAGAGGCGAATCCCGATATGTATGCAGGTCAACAAATGAAGGTTGGTGCAGCTTTGGGTAAGGTCGAAGAAATAGATGAAGGCATTGCTAAACTTAGACGTGAAATATACGAGCTAAATAAATCTCAAAATGAATTAGCACAAAACATAGATGTTAATGATTTGATATTCAACCCGAATGAAGATTCTTCAAAGATTGGTGAAGAAGAAAGGAAAAGACGTCAAGAAGAAGCAGAGAAATTATTGAAACAGCAAGAGCAACTCTCTGAACAACTTGCCGAAGAACTCTTGTCTCTTCACCGTCAGAACCAACAGGATGAAATCAACCTGATGAGAGAAGGCACGGAAAAGAAGTTGAAACAGATTGACCTTGATTATCAGAAACAGATTGATGCGATAAGAAAACAGGAGGAAGAATGGAGCAAAGCCGGTAACGGTAAGCTGACCGACAAGCAGGCACAGAAAATTTCAGAAGCTTATACCAATGCCGAAAGTATGAGAGATAAAGATATTTCCGATGTAACTGAAGGACAGCTGAAAGCCGAACAACAGGCTTTGAACGACTACTTGAAAGAATATGGCACGTTCCAGCAGCAGAAATTGGCTATCGCCCAAGAGTATGCAGAAAAAATAAGGAAAGCACAGGAAGAAAACGGTGTTAATAGTGCACAAGTAAAGTTACTGGAGAAACAACGTGATGTTGCCATACAGAACAAGGAAACAGAAGCCATAAAAGCCAATATAGATTGGGTTACTGTGTTCGGTGAGTTTGGTTCCATGTTTTCCGACATGATAAAGCCCGCCTTGGACGAAGCGAAAAAATATGTACGGACTGACAAGTTCAAGAACTCCGATCAGGCAAGCCAGAAATCATTGATTGACGCCATCAGCCAGATGGAAAAGTCTTTGGGTGGTACAAGTGGAGTCAACTTCAAGAAACTTGGAGAGGATGTAAAAGCCTATCAAATAGCAGAACAGAATCGTATCAATGCCATAGGGATTGAAACAGCTGCTTTGGAAAGACTAAAGAAATCACAGGATGATTACACCAAAGCGCAGAAGGGCGGAACGGAAAGTGAGAAACAAGCCGCAGCAAACGCTCTTGAAACAGCACGGCAGAATGCTGACATTGCATCCGCCAATGTGAAGACACAGACTGATATCGCCAATCAGGCCCAGCGTAATGTGACTGATACTGCCACCATACTGAAAGCAAGCATGGAAAATTTATTGGGAGGCTTGCAGCAGATTTCATCCGGTGGATTGTATAACGCATATAGCGGAATTATCAAAACCGTGAACGGATTCAAGGATGTCATAGGAAAAACGTCAGAATCTCTTAAGGAGGTTCCCATTGTCGGATGGATTCTGTCCATCATTGACGTACTCAAAGACGGATTAAGTGATCTTGTCGGTGGTCTGCTTGATGCTGTTCTGAACGCTGTCAGTGGAATTATCGGTGATGTCTTGTCAGGGGATTTGTTTGTCACAATCGGCAAGTCATTGAGGAACGGCATAGGAAACATCCTGAACGCAATCTCATTCGGAGGCTTCAACTCCTTGTTTGGAATAGGTGGAAACGCCAAGGAAGTACAGGAAACGATAGACAGGCTGACGGACAGGAATGGAACTTTGCAAACGGCCATCGAGGATCTGACTGACGAGATGAAGGCAAGCAAGGGAATGAAATCGGTTGAATCTTACAGGGAAGCTGTAAAGTATCAGGAGGAAGTCAATAAAAACTATCTGCAAATAGCAAAGGAGCAAGCCGGATATCATAAGAGCCACGGCAGCTGGCAGCATTATCTGAAATGGACGGATGAAATGCTGGAACACGCAAGAAAAGCTACCGGCATGCAGGATTTCTCCGGCACCGATTCCTTGTGGAATCTGACCCCCGAACAGATGAAGGCTCTACGGTCGGACGTATGGTTATGGGATATCATGGAATCTTCCGGTAAGGGAGGTTACGGTGAGCGTGTTACCGACAAGCTGGATGATTATATAGAGCAGGCAGGAAAACTGGAAGAACTGACCGACAGTCTTTATGAGGGCCTGATCGGAATGTCATTCGATTCCATGTATGACAGTTTTATAAGCAGTCTGATGGATATGGAGAAGAGTGCGGAGGATTTTGCTGATGACATATCCAAATATTTCATGCAGGCGATGCTGTCAAATGCCATCGGTGAACAGTTTAGTGACAAACTGAGGACATGGTATGATAAATTCGGTGAAGCCATGAAGGATGATGGTACGCTTGATAATAATGAGCGTAAGGAGCTGATGGATGAATACATGGGTTATGTGGACGAAGCCATGAAGCTCCGTGACGAGCTTGCCGCAGCAACCGGATATGACAAGATTTCACAGGAGTCCTATTCCCAATCTTCTTCATCAAGAGGTTTTCAGGCAATGAGTCAAGATACTGGCGAAGAGTTGAACGGTAGGTTTACAGCATTGCAGATTGCAGGAGAAGAGATAAAGAATCAAAATATCATTCAATCTCAATCGCTTAATTTACTAACAGTAAAAGCAGATGCTCTACTTTCCATAAATACGGAAACAAGAAATATTGCTGATGATACGCGGGATTTGATAGCGCAATCCTATCTTGAATTGGTACAGATTTCAGAAAATACAGGGGCAATCGTCAAACCTATTCAACAGATGCAAAGAGATATAGCAGAGGTTAAAAAGAATACAGCAAAATTATAGTCTATGGATGAATTATTAATTAATGGCGAAAACGCTTATACAACATGGGGTGTGAGAATGGGAGAGGGGTTTCTTGATGTTATTGGGGCATCCGCTTCCATGAAGGATTTTATTGAGAACAAAAGCCGACTTGAACATGGGAAACGGGTAATAATCAATAATCCTAAAGTCGATGAGAGGGAAATAACTCTTTCGTTCACTATCGAGAGTAATTCTCAGTCTGATTATCAAGCAAAGAAGAAAGCTTTCTTTGATGAGCTGTATAAAGGTGTGGTTGATATTCAGATTCCTGCTAATAGTAGCGAGGTTTACCATCTTATTTATACTGGCAAGAGTGTCACTTACGCACAGAGTTTAGACCGAACTTTCGGAAAAATTTCAGCCAAGTTTAACGAGCCAAATCCGGCAAACAGAAGCTAATTCACGACATTGGTTTTATTGTCGTGTATGTGAGTGCTCAAAATTGGGCACTCTTTTTTTTATCCCCGAACTTTGAAGACATGGAACAAATCGACATCAAAGACATATCCGGTGCTATCCAGCTTACAACTTTGATCAATGAAGGCTGCAAGCGTAAGTTCACTCTGATGAAGGAGGACTACATCATGTTAAAGTTCTCCTTAGAGAATCCCATATATTTCAAACTTGGCTCATACGTGGAATGTAACTTCGGATTGTTCGAGGTGTGCGACTTGCAGAAGCCCGCATTCAACACCAATACCGCCGGCTACGATTACGAATTAAGACTTGACGCCTACTACTGGAAATGGAAAAACAAAATCTTCAAATATACCCCGGAGACGACCGGACAGGAGGCGTCCTGGAACCTGACCGCTCCGCTTGACGTACAAGCCGGTATAGTCCTTAGAAATCTGAAAGCTCTTGGTTACACATACAAAGGACAGGATTTTGTTTTCTCCATTGACAGCACTGTAGAGAATAAGGCACTACTGATGACTTATGACAACATCAACATCCTTGACGCCTGCTTCTCTATGGCAAAGAAATGGGATTGCGAATGTTGGGTGACTGAAAACATCATCCATTTCGGGCGTTGTGAGTCCGGTGACGCGGTGGATTTCGAGATCGGGAAAAACGTGCAGGAAATGTCACAGTCAGAATCCCAGTCCACCTATGCCACCCGTATCTACGCTTTCGGCTCAACAAAGAATATCCCATCTGACTACCGTCCGGTTGATGAGACCGTGGTTGTGAACGGCGTGGTGCAAAAACGCTTAATGCTTCCCGAAGGCACTCCTTACATTGACGCTTATCCTGATATGACTACCGAGGAAGCCGTCGAGCAGGTGGTTATCTTCGATGAAGTCTATCCCCGAAGAACGGGCATCATGTCGGATGTCACCACTATCGAAGTGACGGACAAGGTGGAGAATGAGGACGGCACAACCACCGAGGAAAAATGGAATGCCTACCGCTTTAGGGACACGGGTGTTAACTTTTCCGAGAAATATATCCTCCCCGGTCAGGAGCTGAGGATACGTTTCGCGTCCGGACTTCTCAACGGTTTGGAGTTTGCCGTGAAGTTCAATCCTGAGGGAAAGCCGGAGATATTGGAGGATGGCGGATGGAACCCTGAGGCACAGCTTTGGGAGATAGTCAGGAATGAGGACTATGGCAGACCGCTTCCTGGTGATGTGCTCTTTCCCCAGGATGGAGATGAATATGTGCTTTCCGGCTGGGACAGCACGAAAATAACCGAGCTGGGGCTTGTGGGTGCCGCCGAGCAGGAGCTGAAGGAAAAGACTGAAAAGTACGCTGCCAAATCCAAGATAGACCCGAGTACCTATGGCTGCACGATGATGTCAAATGACGCATACCGTGAGGATGGCATTCACAACCTCTACAGCATCGGTCAAAAGGTCAACCTTATCAACAAGGCTTATTTCGAGAACGGAAGGCAGTCAAGGGTTATCGGATTTGAATTCAATCTTGATTTAGCTTATGATTCCCCTATATATACTGTCGGGGAAACCGCCGCCTATTCCCGTATCGGGGAGCTGGAGGAAAAGGTTGAGAGCCTTACCCTGAAGGGACAGACCTATACGGGCGGTGGTGGCAGCGGTGTGTATGTGATCGGAAGCCACGACTCCACCCCTGCGACAGACCATAACGTGTATTCCGCATTGCGCTCCTTAGTAATGTTCCTTCGTAAGGATCAAGCGGACGGAACAAATTTCTTATTGAAGTTCGGCAAGTTCATCGACTCCATGATTGCCGGTAAAGGTGCCGGTATCTATCCTGACGGGCGCGGTCAGTTCGAGCGTCTTGAGGTACGCGGCTCCGCAGTGTTCAAGGAAATCATCTATAACCGTCTGAACGCACAGGAAGGCGACACCTCATATTCCGAGAACGGAGTCATTGAGTCCGTGGCTTTAGAGAGCGACGGAACTTATACCCTGAAATTGCGCAAGCGCTGGGAGAATGACTTCACCGCATTCCAGGAGGGTGATATAGTGTACGGGATTGTAAACAACCTCTTTTCAACGGGGGAGTATTACGCCTCGTGGATGCGCGTGCTGTCCAAGAATGTCCCGGCCAACTCCATCTCTGTGTTGTCATACCCGGACAGTGAGGTGCCGGGCGGTAAAAACTATCCTCCCACAGAGTTGACGATCATTACCAGAAGAGGAAACGCCTTCAATGAGGACAGGCAAAGCTACTGGTATTTGTCCGCCACCACGGATAAATGTCTTGTCTGGCTGGAAGGAGTAACGAAGCCTGTCTTGGAACAGAACAACTATTACATGATATTGGGGCGTTTGCCCAATTTGGATTTGTTTGACAATCTCCCCGTCAACTATAAGCACTCGTACATATTCGCCCGTGCCGGCATCTTCGGTGAACTTTACCGTGTGGACTGGCAGGGACTGCCCGTACAGGAACTGGTGGACCGTGGCTTTTGGTCGGCCGAAGTCGCGTCCTCTGACAATCCTTACACCAATACGCAGGAGCGGGCGGACACGGTTTGGCACTACGGCTGCAAATGGAAGTGCCTGATGACGGGAACAGCCGACGAACCGCAATATGCGGCGGCCGGATGGGCGATGCTGGAAGGGAACCCGGAATTTACGATAGAGATCGGCAGCACAAAGGGGTGGTATTTTGATATCGAGACTTTTTCCACAACGTTATATATTACCGGCAAGCTGTACAACCGTGACGTGACAGATCATATACTTGACGCTGATGTGAGCTGGACGCGTGATACCGGGAATGTATCAGAAGATAACGCATGGGCGGTGAAGCGTGCCGGCGCCGGGAAAAATCTTCCTCTGACGATAGATGATCTCGGACCGAATTATACCAACATGCGGGTGTGTACGTTTAAAGCACAGGCGTTATTGCGTGACGGGCAGCAGTTTGAAGTGGCGGAGAATTTTGTAACATTTTAAAATGGTTTTATACAATGGCAACAAAGCAACGAAAAATAGAAATCAACTACCGGCTGTTACAAACCAGTTGTAACATCGAGGTGGTGGGCAGCGTGCCGGACATGCAGGTCTACCAGGCTGACAAAGCTGAATACACTCCGGACTATACGCTGACACCGCTGGTCCTGTTTCCGCGGTGCAACGCCACCGATCCGGAAGCGGTGACTAAAATCGGGGCGGTCAACTCCAGGCTGACCAACATGAAGTGGTACGAGCGCATCGGAACCACACGCACACTTATCACATCGACAAACACAGGCTACAGCATTACGGAGTCCGGTGACAGCAAGGGACAGATCACAATGAAAAAAAATGTCACCGTCCTAAAACCCGTCACGCTGGAGTTTTACGCGGAATATGCCGACACACGTACCGGACAGCTGTTTACTTTTCAGATGAGCCGTCTTGTCCGCGCGGTTGACGGTACGGATGCGATCCCCGTATTGACGATAGACAGCCCGTCCACGCTGGACTGGAACCCGGTGCGTGACATCACCGCACAGACCATCACGGCTAAACTGATGGTAGGCGACACGGACGTGACGGCTACGGGCAAATGCAAGTTCTTCTGGTACCGTCTGTTGTCTACGGGAGCGCTGGAGGCGATAACCACAGGAGCGGGTGACAACGACTGGGAGTTTGTATCACTGAACAAGAATGTATATAAGATTGACCGCAATTATATAGGTGATGACATCACGATTGTCTGCAAGGCCACCTATGCGGCTTCCGGGACTCCGGCATCAACCCCGGGCACATCGGACCCGGCAGTCTCTACGGTGATACGCCGCAGGATTCCGAAGATTGAAGCCGACTGGGAGGGCGTACCTACGGGTGTTCCGGATGGGACTTACGCCATCTTTCCCAGACCCGTCATTCGGGATACCATGGGGGTTATCCCGAATCCATCCGCCATGTTTAACTGCCACTGGTACGTCAAGAAGAGCGGAGATGCCGGATATGCCAAGGTTGCCGACGGATACTCTCCCAGGATACCTTTCAGCAACGGCATGATGTTAAAGCTGGAGGTGGAGGACAGAGGCCCTTACGTGGCGCTGACACAAGGCGGCAAGGTGCTCACACAGGGGGGCAAGGCGGTAGTAGTAAGAAAATTTGGATAACATTAAAAACAATAGAATTATGGCATTTTACATTAAAGTAACGAAGGAGGTTGCCGACCGGTTGCATCTGACCGATATCCGCAACAGGACAGCGGATGGCAATGTATTATTGTGGCAGGCGGACGTGGCACGTTTCCCCGGCGACACGGTATTTGACAGGGCCAAGGAAGCGGGCGGCATCTGCCTGACCCCGCAGGCGGCGAAAGAAGAGATAGACGGTACGGACCATCCCGTCGAAGTATTCACACCTGCCTCTTGGGGGGAGGACAACACCGAAAGCTCCGAAGGCACGGATAGTACGGAAACGACCGGGGAAGGAGGAGCGTCATGAGTTTGGCCAGCGCGACCGGACAGGTCATATTTTCGCAAAAGGGCGGCGTATACATGCCTGCCATCCAGTGTAACCAGGGAGATCTGTATCAGGAGTATATGGGCGAAGCGTCCGCGCCGACGAACATCGCACCGGATTTCGCTTCGCTCAAGCCCGTCTTGTCCTTCATTCTCACCTCTTCGCGGGTGGCGGAAGGGCTGGTGGTCCCTTCCTCCATGAAATGGTATTTCAATGATGTCGAGATCAAGTTCTCGGGCAATGTCTCCACCAACACGTTTGGCGGTGAGACGGGACATTTCAAGTTTATCCCTTACCAGCCCGGTACGACGGATTACTACGGATTGCAGATCGTCAAGAATTTGGTCAAGGCGAGTGGAGCGGCCTCTTGTACCATCAAGGGTGAAGCTACCGTGACGATAGGGAATACCAGCGACACCGTCCAGTTCGTCTATAGCATCCCCATCACCAAGGGGGTCGGAAACCAAAAGCATGTGACGATCATTGCCGGTGACAACAAGTATTTTACCCTTCGGGACAAAGGGCAGAGCTGCATTCTGAAAGCCGTAGCGCGCATGGGCAGTGACGAGATCACTACCGGACTGGCGTACAAGTGGTACAACCAGGTCAACGGTGCGTGGAGCGTGCTGAGCGGAAAGACCACACAGACATTGACCGTCACCAACGATATGGTTGACACGACAGGTGTGTTCAGAGTGGAGGTGTACCAGGGCGGCAAGCTCATCGGTCAGGACACGCAGTCCGTAATGGATGCGTCCGATCCGTTTGATTTGATCCTGAATCCCACGCCCGAGGACGAGACCATCCGGGAAAGTGGTGACACGGTGGTCTATAAGCCCATTCTGGTCAAGCGTGGAAGTACCACCAAGTACAAGGACATGACTTTCTATTTCGTGTTCATGGACAGTGCAGGAGTAGTCCTTAACCCGTCTACTTCCGGTACAGCAGCCACTTCCGGCACGTGTACTTGGGACATGTGCCAGCAGGCAGGAGGCAACGTGGCATGGACCATCACAACCAAGGAATAAGGAGGTGATATGCCGTTGGTGACTAGAACCGGACAGGTCAGTTTTGCTCCAAAAGGTGACAAGGGAGATAAGGGGGCGCGCATGCGTATGCGTGTATGGGAGGCGTCTGTGTCTTACCTGGAGGGCAAGCAAGGGCAGCAGTTTTACGACATTGTACTTTATGACAACCTGCTGTACCTGTGCATCCGTTCGCATACGTCGGTATCGACGGAAACCCCCAAACAGAATGTGGCTTCGGGAAAAATAAAATACTGGGAGGTAGCACAGAGCTGGACTTTTATCGCCACCAAGCTGTTGCTGACCGAGAAGATCAAGGCGTCCATGATTGATGCGGACGGTATCAGGGCGGTCAATGTGGACATCAGCGGAAAAATCACGGCGGATAGCGGACGTATCGGTCCGTTTTCCATAGATTCCGGCATGTTGTCCTCAAAAACTCTTTATAAGGATACAACAGATACTTATGTTGGTTTCAATCTGTCTGCCGGACAAATTGAGTTTTATAACGAAAGGACATTTGCACGTGTGAAAATCGGGGGAAACACGCAGTTTGTCACCATTGAAGGAATTGCGTATGATGCCGGAATTGACATACAGAGTCCGAATCCCATGATCGGGATGCACATCAAGACTCCGAGCATTCCTCTGTTCGTGGAGGGGGGTAACATTTTCCTTCATCCGAACAATGACAGTTATGTGTCTCTTCATGGCATAGTGGGGAACTGGAGGAACATATCCGACAGCACTTCCCTGAATAACAATGATGACAATGTGATGTTTATTAATACGGGTAATATAGAAGTGACACTTCCTCCGGATGTTCCGGGACATACCATATACTTCAAACGTATGAACGGCGGGGTACGACTTAAGGGAGGACGCATCCTGCCTGCCCCCGGAGGAAAAGAGATGTCCTCCATTGATCTGGATTATGCGTCCGGATTCGTTAAATGTATGGGCAATTATTGGGTTATGTTTTATTGCGGATAACAGTATTTAATTAAGAATATTATGAAAGTTGATTTTACAAAATTTCCCCTGTTCACGGGGATAGACAGACAGGATATGGTGATAGCGGATATCCGTAAGGATATTGCTGACGGCATTTACAGGAACGTGCCCGGTCTTCCGGCGCACGTGCTTGCGGAGAAGATCTATCGGAACGAGCTTGTGGAGCTTGCCGATGACGAGATTCATATACTTGACCTCTACACTTCCGCTTCGGTGGGGCAGCTCGCCGACTCATGGCAGGATTATAAGAAAAACAATTTGGAAACTGAAACTGGTAAATAAAAAATATTATGGAAAAGATGGAATTAAGTGAGGCGTTGAAAGCCAATGCCTCAGTACTGGAAGGACTATTCACAAGTTTGAAACTATTTCCATTTATGTTCAGAGGCGATGTCAACGTAACATCTTATGACGAAACGGGTGCGTTGGATACTGTAATAGAAATGGGTATTTATAAAGTTAAGCCGAAACAAGGTGTATGGGGAACCTTGGTCGTATTTAATGCCTTCGATGGTGCGGGTGGGGTCGTACAAAAACTATATAATGCAACAGGAGCTAAATATAGAGTTAAAAACTCAAATACAGATAACTTATGGACTGATTGGAAATCTTTTTAACGAAAAATTCCAATTGGTTCATGCCTGGAAGAACTGGTGTTTAAATATACATTAATATCCCTGCTGTCAGAACTGGATGGCTTGTTATGGAACAACACTTCTCCCGGCAGCATATATACTTTTAACTCCACATCGGACTATGACTCAAAAAAGCATCCGTTTGGAGCAGCAGGAACAGTAGAGGTCAAACGTTTTGGCGGCAGTTCCACTATTCAAATTCTCTATGACATCAACAATCATGTTTTTTTGCGGAGGAAAGTAGGGGAAGAAGCTTGGAACGCATGGACACAGGTATAATTGTACACCAAGAATCCCAAAAACTAATATTACCATTTACAGGAAACTGACATAGAGACAGTTTCCTGTATAGTATTTATGGATTATAAACTGATGATGTATAAACATACCATGGATTCCATACTCCACTTGTGCTTCTATATCTATGGTAAATCTTATTCCTAATAGAAAACATGACTTGAAATATTCCTCCTGATGGAGTCACTCCACATATAAGCATTCCATGATCATTAGGACCTACACCACTCGCATCAGGTTGTCCTAAAACGCATACTCCCCGCTCAATAAAACCATCTAAATTTTCATTTGTTGCTAACTTGTATCCACGATAAGGAAAACCAATCAGTTCTTCCAGAAGTGCAAACAGATAAATTTTATGTCAAAGAAACCGTCTTCCAGGTTCCCCAAGCACCATTCCACCATTT
>ENA-UERT01000464-UERT01000464.1-human-gut-metagenome-genome-assembly--contig:-NODE-464-length-31943-cov-8.013651_pt1 | contig 31943 bp, 21 predicted proteins | sample MGYA00242996_ERZ507997 | MGnify/ENA primary metagenome ERZ507997 (study PRJEB26167, sample SAMN06115458) | human gut metagenome | host: Homo sapiens | place: China:Neimenggu | collected 2014-11-07... | reverse complement strand
GGAAAGGGAGGGATGGGGTTTGGGGAAGGGAGGGAAAAGCTTTTCTTCAGAAAAGTTTTCCCTCCCTTCCCCAATGCGTTTCATCAACCCTGCTTCCTCAAACTTTTTCTGGGCCGCGAGAGGCAGAAGGCCAGCACGACGAGGGCGATGGTCACGCAGAACATGATGGCGGAAAGCGCGTTGATGTCCGGCTTCACGCCGAGCCGCACCATTGAGTAGATGCGCAGGGGCAGCACCTCAAACGTCGGCCCGGCCACAAAAAAGCTGATCAGCACGTCGTCCATCGACAGCGTGAACGCCAGGAGCCACCCCGCGACCACGGCGGGCATGATCACCGGCAGGATCACATAGCGGAACGCCTGCGCCTCGGTAGCCCCGAGATCGCGGGCGGCCTCCACCAGGTGCTCGTCGAATTCGGCCAGGCGCGCCAGCACGGTCAGGGCCACGAAGGGCAGGCCGAGCGTCGTGTGCGCGATGAGCATGGACACGAACCCGAGCGGCAGCTTGACGCTGATGAAGAAAATGAGCAGCGAAATCCCCATGACCATTTCCGGCGAGACGGTCAGGACGTACAGGGAGGCGTGCAGGAGCTGGCGTCCGGGGAATTCCGTGCGCTTGAGGCACAGCGCGGCGAGCACCCCGAGCAGCGTCGCCAGCGAGGCCGCCAGCGCCGCCACGGAAAGCGTGTTCACCACCGCGTCGATCAGCGCCGCATTGCCGAAAAGCTGGCTGTACCACTTGAGCGTGAACCCTTTCCACGCCGACGTGTACTTGGCGGCGTTGAAGGAATACGCGATCACCACAAAGATGGGCAGAAACAGGAACGCATACACAATCCAGAGCCACAGTTTGCCGAGTTTCCGCATCATCACGCCACCTCGTCCATGCGGTCGCGCGAGGCGACCTTGCGGTTGGCCATCCGGTACACCGCGATGAGCAGGGCCAGCAGCAGCGTCAGAATGGTGCTCGCCGCCGCGCCGAGCGGCCAGTCGCGGGCCACCATGAACTGGTTCTTGATGAAGTTGCCGATGAGCATACTCTTGGCCCCGCCGAGGATTTCAGGGATATAGAACGCCCCGAGCGAAGGCAGGAAAACGAGCATCGAGCCCGCGATGATGCCGGGCAGGGTCAGCGGGAACGTGACGTGCCAGAACGACTGGAAGCCGCTGGCCCCGAGATCCCGGGCCGCGTCGAGCAGGCGGCTGTCCAGCTTTTCGATGGATGCGTACAGCGGCAAAACCATGAACGGCAGGAACGTGTACAGGATGCCCATGAACACCGCGAAATCGCCGTACATGAAGGACACGGGCTGTTCCGTAACCCCGAGCCACACCAGCAGCGTGCTGATGAGCCCGTTGGCCTTGAGGATCAGGATGAGCGCATAGGTACGGATAAGCGAGTTCGTCCAGAACGGGATGATGACCAGCAGGAGCAGCCACGGCTTCATCTTGGCGCTGGCCCGGGCGATCCGGTAGGCGAACGGATAGCCCACCAGCAGGCACGCCAGCGTGCTCATGAAGGCCAGCCACAGGGATTCCCACAGGATTTTCAGGAACGTGGGATCGAGCAGGCGCAGGTAGTTGTCCAGCGTGAACTGCGGCAATACGAAATCCTGCTCGCCGCGCGTCAGCACCGTCACCACCAGAAGGCCGATATTCGGCAGCAAAGCGAACAACAGCAGCCACAACGCCGTGACGCCGATGGAAAAGCGGTTGAAAAAGGCCCTAGTCTGCTTCATACGGCAACACCACTTCCCAACCGTCAACCCAAGTCACGGCAACGCGCTCCCCGCGGTTGTAGCTGATTTCCGCGTCGTCCTCGTTGAAGAACTCGGCAACGGAAAGGGTCTCGCCGCTGTCGAGGGCGATGGAAATATCCACGGTCGCCCCCTTATAGACGGTTTCCTCAATGCGCCCGGTGAGGTACGGCCCTTCGGGGCGCTCGTCGTCATGCGCATAGACGCGGATGTCCTCGGGCCGCAAAAGCACGTTCACCCGATCCCCCGCCGCGAACGGGCGCGACGTGCGCAGGGTGAAGCGGCGGCCGCTGATGTCCGCGATATAGATGCCCTCGCCGGGCACGGACATGATCCGCGCGGGCAGGATGTTGATCTCGCCGACGAAACGGGCGACGTACAGGTTGGACGGCTCCTCGTAGATTTCCTGAGGCGTGCCGATCTGTTCGATGCGGCCCTGATTCATGACCACCACGCGATCGGACATTGCAAAAGCCTCTTCCTGATCGTGGGTCACGAACACGAAGGTGATGCCGAGGCGTCGCTGGAGGCGTTTGATCTCAAGCTGCATGGCGCGCCGCAGCTTGTAGTCGAGGGCGCTGAACGGCTCGTCGAGGAGCAGCACCAGCGGCTTGTTGACCACGGCGCGGGCGATGGCCACGCGCTGCTGCTGGCCGCCGGAAAGCTGATGCGGGCGACGGTCCGCGTACTGTTCGAGATGCACCATGCGCAGGGCTTCCAGCACCCTGCCCTCGATCTCGCCTTTCGGACAGGACTGCATCCGAAGCCCGAAAGCCACGTTGTCGCGCACGGTCATATGCGGGAACAGCGCGTAATTCTGAAACACGGTATTGACCTGACGGCGCTCCGGCGGGACGTCGTTCATCCGCTGCCCGCCGATGGATACGTCTCCCTGATCCGGGGTCTCGAAGCCCGAAAGGATTCGCAGGATGGTCGTCTTGCCGCAACCGGAAGGCCCAAGGAGGGTCAGAAACTCGCCGTTGCTGATACTCAGATCAATGCCCTCAAGCGCGCGAGTGTCCTCGAAAGATTTGTCCACACCCCTCAATTCGATGATATTGTCCTGTCCGGTCATTCTTCCCGACTGCCTCCGTATCCTTGTATGGAAGGGCGCGCGTCCCCGAACGGGATCGCCACATATCGGCCATTCACGGCTCCGCTCGTCCTTCAGTGCAGATTCTTGCGAAAAAGCCTTCAGCGGCTTGTCCGGGCGGCCCGTCAGGACTCCCGAAGGCTGTCTCAGGACCTTCTCTTTCACGCATCCTCTACATGAGGCGGGTCAAAGGGTCAAGAAAAGCCCCATCCATGATTTTACAGCTAACCTTTTGTTTCTAAAGATTTTGTCCAAACAGGCCCTTTCCTTTTTTCCACAGGTGCCAAAAAAACGCTTGTCTTTCATTTTGGTTCGGGCTAAGAAGGGCTTCTTCACGGGATGTGGCTCAGTCTGGTAGAGCGCTGCGTTCGGGACGCAGAGACCGCGCGTTCAAATCGCGCCATCCCGACCACTTGGGTCTTAAGGGTTTGCTTCACGGCAAACCCTTTTTTCATGCCCAATGCACGGCGCAAAAAAAGGAATCCTTCCGTATGAAGAATTCCCTCTTCGGCGCGGGGAAAACCCACCGCACGCCTGCGTCCTCAGATTGCGTCGGCAACCACCGACTGCGGGGTCAGCAGATCCGCATGTATGGCCAGCCAGATGCACGGGGAACTGGTGTAAACCACCCGGTGCTTCCTGCGCTTCGGCAGAAACAGCGAATCCCCTTTCTTCAGCCCCACTTCCTCGCCATCCATGTAGTGCAGGCGGGCTTCGCCCTCAAGCACCACAACCCACTCGTCCAGATCCTGATCGTACCATTCCCCTTCGGGAGTGACCTGCCCGTTGGATACGATGCGCTCCACGCGGATGCTCCCCGCACCCGCCGCAAGCGTATCGAAAAGTTCCGGCTCTTCAAGAGAGGGGTACGCGTCTTTATCTACAAAAAGGATGTTACGTTTTCCGTTCATAGTTATACCTCCATCCTCAACTATAGGCTCCGCTGTACTTTCTGTCCATGCCGCTATTTATCATTTTCAATCCTCCGCCGGCGGGTATACGCCTTGAAAAAAGAATGCGGCCCCAATCTCTACGGATGGAGGAGAAAACATGCGATTCGGTTATACGCTGCTCTTGGCGGGAGCCCTCTCCCTCGGTATCGGCATCCAAGCTCAAGCCGACGATTTTATTCCCCAGAAAGCGGGAAATGTCACCATCAGCCTCCCTTCCGGCTGGGAAGTCCTCCCCAAGGGAGTCCTGAAACAGTTCTCCCAAGAGAATGGCCCTGAAATCCTGCTTCTGGCACAAGGCCCTGCGGACGACTTCCTCAAACTGAGCATCATCAGAAATCCCGATCCCGGCACGCAAGAGGCATTTCTCAAACAAGATGCCGCACAAACGGAAAAACACTGCAAGAAGCTCATCGGCGAACTGGAAAGCCAGCTTGGCACAGGCAAAGCTGAAGCCACATGCGGCAAGGTCGAGAACAACGGCGTCGCCGCCCTCGCTACCCAAATGACCATCCCCGCTCAGGATAACCGCCCGGAACTCATCAACATGACGTGGACCTACCCCAATGGGGACAAGGGAGTGATCGCAAACGCCATGTTCCTGAAGAAGGACGCCGGGAAGTACGAGGCCGACGTCAAGAAGGCCCTCCAGTCCGTCAAGTTCGACAAGTAAAGGGCATTACGGCAACCCCTGCCGGATTTGGGGATTCCGGCGCGGCCTTTTCGCCAGCAGAGGCCACACCCCGGACTCTTTAGGAATAAAAAACGCTTCACTATCCGGTTCACACGGACACTGAAGCGTTTTTCTTTTTCCGGAACACATGGCCGTGCCCATTTTCACGCCACGGCATACATCCTTTTCCCACAAAACAGAGAAATCCCCATCCTCCGCCGGAACGAACTCCCTCCACGCCGCCTCCCCACCAGCCAAAAGTCTTGGGAGGGAGAGAGGAGGGTTTTGGGGAGGGGAGAGGGAGCCTTTCCTCAGAAAGGCTCCCTCTCCCCTCCCCGATATCATCCCATCATCTCCGCCTAGAACTCCAACGAGCCCGGCGTACGGGGGAACGGGAGCGCGTCGCGGATATTGGAAATACCGGTGAGCATCATGACGAGGCGCTCGAAGCCCATGCCAAACCCGGAATGCGGAACCGAGCCGAAACGGCGCAGATCCAAGTACCACCAATAGTTCGCGGGATCCTGATTCATCTCGCGGATACGGCTTTCGAGCACGTCGAGGCGCTCCTCGCGCTGGCTGCCGCCGATGAGTTCGCCGATGCGGGGAACCAGTACGTCCATCGCGGCCACGGTCTCACGGTCGTCGTTCTGGCGCATATAGAACGCCTTGATCTCTTTGGGATAGTCATACACCGCCACCGGGCGCTTGAAATGTTCCTCGGCGAGGAAACGCTCGTGCTCGGTCTGCAAATCAAGGCCAAACTTGGCGGGGTACTCGAAATTCTTTCCGCTCGCTTTCAAAATGTCGATGGCCTCGCGGTAGGAACAGCGCGCAAAGGGCTGCGCCACCATACCCTTAAGGCGATCCACCAGCCCCTTGTCCACAAAGCGATCGAACAGATCCATATCGTCGGCGCGGCGTTCGAGGACACGGTTGATCACAAAGCAGGTCAGGCTCTCGGCCAGATCCATGTTGTCGTTGATATCCGTGAAGGCCACTTCCGGCTCGATCATCCAGAATTCCGCAGCGTGACGGGGGGTATTGGAATTTTCGGCGCGGAAGGTCGGGCCGAACGTGTAGACTTTGCCGAGCCCAAGGGCCAGCGCTTCGGCCTCAAGCTGGCCGGAAACAGTCAGGCTGCACTCCTTGCCGAAAAAATCCTGCGCATAGGGGTTTTCGCCGGGCTTCACGGGCGTGTTCAGAGGCAGGGTCGTCACCCGGAACATTTCACCAGCGCCTTCGCAGTCGGACCCCGTCAGGATGGGCGTATGCACATAATAAAACCCGTTCTGATAGAAAAAGTCGTGCACGGCGTGCGCGGCTTCGGCACGGATGCGGAAGGCCGCCCCGTACTTGTTGGTACGGGAACGCAAGTGCGCAATGGTACGCAGGAATTCGTCGGAATGGCGCTTCTTCTGAAGCGGGAAGGTTTCAGGATCGGCGAGGCCGAACACGGTCATATCCTTGGCCCGCACTTCCCATTTCTGGCCTTTGCCGGGCGACTCGACAAGTTCGCCCGTAACGGCGACGCACGCGCCCGTGTTGACGCCTTCCAGTTTGTCCCATGCGGCGGTACCCTCATCAACAATACACTGGATGTTGCCGAGGCAGGAACCGTCGTTGAGTTCGAGGAACGAAAACCCCTTGGCGTCGCGGCGGGTCCGGACCCAGCCGCCGATACGGATTTCAGACGCGGCGGACGCCGCACCGAGCGCTTCAGCTACAGGAGTACGCAGCATAGAGCCTCCTCAGATTATATGTTATTTCTTGATTTTTGCCCGTATGAACTCGATAACCACCGGCAGGACCGAAACGATGATGATGCCGTAAATGACGACACTGAAATTGTTCTTTACGATCGGGATGTTGCCAAGGAAATACCCGGCGGAAACCAGCCCCACCACCCAGAGGATGGCCCCGGTGATGTTGAAAGACAGGAACTTGACCGGGGACATAAGCGCAATCCCAGCCACAAACGGCGCAAAGGTACGCACGATGGGAATGAACCGGGCCAGGATAATGGCCTTGCCGCCATGCCGTTCGTAAAACGCATGGGCCTTGAGCAAGTGCTCTTTGTTCAGAAACCGTGTCTCCCGGCTGAATATGCTCGGCCCCACGTGCCGCCCGATCTCATAGTTTACGGCATCCCCCAAAATCGCCGCCCCCAACAGGACAAGCATACACACCGGGTAACTGAGATGCCCGGCTCCGGCCACGGTCCCCGCCGCAAACAGCAGCGAGTCGCCCGGCAGGAAAGGCGTCACTACCAGACCGGTTTCACAGAACACGACGATAAACAGAAAAAGATACAGCAGCGCCCCATATTCCGCGACAAGTGCGAAAAGGTGCTGATCGATATGCAGAACAAACGAAATCGCCTGTTCAAAAAAAGAAAGGTCCGTCATGAAAAAGTCCTGATCACGCAAATACAGGTTTGAAACGGTTTGGAAAACAGCGCACAGGATACGGACAGACCTGTGGAGAATCAAGCCCTGATCGCCCCTTCAAACGTCCGTAATCCATTTGTCACAATCTCCCTTTACGGCCCGTCTGCGCACCTGACGCCGTAGGTGCCGCAAGCCGTCCCCAAAACCTTTTATTCCTCCAAAAGGAAAATGGCTTGACTTTAAACCGGGGACAAGCTATTGATTCCCCCTGTATTGGCCATCGGTCAATGCGCCAGCATAGCTCAGCTGGTAGAGCAACTGATTCGTAATCAGGCTTGCCCCGGACAAGCGGAGGGATGAAAGTAGAAATAAATTAGCCAGTTACCCAATAGGGCGAAGTTGCGAATTTCGATTTTTGCTACCCTATTGCTACCCTGGTGCGAGAAATGGCTTCTCACAAGCCGCCTTGGCTCAGTTGGTAGAGCGGCTGATTCGTAATCAGCAGATCGTCAGTTCAAATCTGACAGGCGGCTCCATAAAATATAAGGGTTTATGCAGAAATTTTTTGCATAAGCCCTCTTCTTTTGCCCTTTTTCAGGGTAGCAATAGGGTAGCAAAGTGACTGCGGCGACAGGAAATCGCTGCGGCCATGATCCCAGACAACCGCACCTGACCCCAGCCCTCCCCATTCGCAAAGGCAAAGGCGGTTTGCCGCGCATTCTCTCCCTTGCCGCCGAGCGGGCGAAAGCCTGGTACTTTCATCCTAAAAAATGCCCGCCCATGCAATCCAATCCGAAAAGGAGAACTCGATCAGAGCGCCGGGAGGCCTGCCAGATTGTCCTGGAAACAATTTTATCCCATCTGGATCTGGCTTCCATGTGCTTGGGCACCCCAACAGCCGCCAGTGGCTTCATCGATATCGACATGCGCGCCATCGTGCGAGACTCAGGCATCGGCCAACGCCGTTGCGAACGGGCCATTACTGTCCTGAAGGAGGCCGGATTCATGAAAGTAACTCAGCCGCGTACCCAGAACGATGAAGGCCAGTATTTCGGCTGCCGGGCCATCCGGGTAGTAACGGAGGCGTTATTTGAGTGGCTGGGCCTTGGCCCCATGCTGCACCGGGAACGGGCCAGAGCATCGGAAAGGTTGCGCCGCAAAGCCCAGAAGGCAAACCGCAAGCTCTCGGACTTCATGGGCCGAATGCGCGACAAGTTCAAAGTCCCATCATTCGGGCGAGCCGCCCGGCGTCTGTCTCCCCGTGAGGAAGAACAACGCATGGAACGCCGCATAGCCTGGAACAGAAAATGGGGCGAGTTGGTTTTACAGGGCATAGACCCCCATGAGGCCCAACGACGAACAAACGAGGCCTTGGGGTTTCCGCCAGGATACAGCCCAGGCCAAGACGCCAGCTTATAGGGAGCTACCCACCGGAGCCAGATGCGCTTCCACGGTGAGCCACGCCCTTTTTGTCTTCAAAACAGCATATCCTTGCCCTTCACAGCTCAAATTCTCGACTGTAAAAGATACTCAGACCGTCTTTGGGCGACTTTTCAGTCCAAGTGTTCGCGGCAACAAAAATAAGTGTCGCATGGTTGGCCCGCAAGTGTCGCGCACCAATACCAAGAGGCAAAAAATTAAAAGAAGGAAAAGGAAGGGGCCTTTCAGATCGGATTTTGCCGCCAATCAAAATCGAGCAGATTGCTACCCTATTGCTACCCCGTGGACGGAAAGTCAGAATACACGCGCCTTCGGCGCGGCCAATGAAGGAAAGAGGCTATTGGCGTTGCCTTGCCTCGCGCCTCTGCTGCCGCCAAAGCCAAGGAGGCGTTGGGTTTGGCTCAGACCAAAGACCGCGCCGGGACATGCGGGCATCATCCTGTAAGCCCTGCCACACTTGGCAGTTTTTGCAATATCTCGGCCAGACCCAAGCAAGGCCATTACGCAAAAGAGCCGCCTGAAGACTGTCGCCATCCGAAAAAAAGATAATAGCCACCGTGCGCCCGTACCGGTCAGGGCTCTTCCCCTGCTCCTGAACCTGAACCTCCCGATACAAAAAGCCAAAAACAAATCCCGTGGCTGACTCTCCCCACGGTTGCCGTTTCTCCGGAGCGTCAATCCCATGAAGCCGAACACGGACTCGCTGCCCGCCCATGGAAGGTTCAACCTCAATGGTATCCCCGTCTATTGCGGTCACAATGCGACCTGGCCATGCAGAGGCCGCAGGCGGGAGAAATAAAAAAAGTATCGGAATGATAAGGAAGTAACGCATTTTCTATCTATAGATAGAAGTGATAGAAACAGCAATAGTCTATATTCCTTGAATGGAAAAAAACTTGGAAATACCGCCCTTTGGGCCTACGCTCCGGAAATACCGGCTGGCTGCGGGATTATCCCAGGAAGAGCTTGGGGCTCGATTGGGCTATGAAACAGCGAACTACGTTTCCTGTCTGGAAATCGGCACTAGAAAACCGTCCGTCGAGCTTCTTTTCAAGATTGCGCTGGCTTTGAATGTTAAGCCGTCAGAAATAATTCGTTCCCTGGAAGAATCAGGCTAATTTTTCACTGTGATTGCACATTTCGCGTCTCAAGCCCGCCCAGCGCGGGTTTTCTTTTTGTCAAAGTCGATGTTGCATAATCTTGTATTCAGAACATGTCCCGAATAGATACACTGGCATTCATTTCCAAGCGCTTCACAAAACATCGCATCTTCTCGTAATTCAAACACAAAAGAACGCATAATGTATGTGACAGCATATCTTTTATGCACGTCATTATGCTATAATTTGCTTTCTCCAAAGGACAGGACAAGCGAGGTAGGACCACCTTTGGGGTGTTCCTACTCACGTCCTGCCCTGCGGGGCTGGCTTATTCGCTTCGCTCAACGCAAATTCTAAGAGGTCTGACTCCATGAAAAGCATGATTGCTCTGGCCCTGGCACTTTGTTTCCTACCCTTCGGCGGAGTCAAGGCCCAGGAGCCGCCGCCCGCTCTGGTCAAGGCCATTGCCCGGCAGGAATCCGGGCTGAACCCGCTGGCCGTCAATGTGGCCGGTAAATCCTATTATCCGGCCACGCGGGAAGAGGCTGAGCGGCTGATCCGTGAGGCCATCGCAGCCGGGAAGTCGTTTGATGTCGGCAGGATGCAGATCAATAGCTGGTGGATGAATCGCTTCGGCATTGATCCCGTATCCCTGCTTGATCCGGACGTGAACGAGGCTTGGGGAAAGCGGATTTTGGCAGAAGAAATCGCCCGGCACGGTCTGAACTGGCAGGCTGTGGGCAAATACCACTCCCCCGATTCGGAGCGCGGCAGGCAATACGCCTGGCGCATTTATCTTCACTACGCAGGCCCACGCGCCTCCACGCACAAGGAGGCGGGCCATGCCCAGCAAAAAACACGTCCTCAAGGTCTATCTCAGCCCACAGGAGTTTGGCGAAATCCAGGCATCAGCCGACCGGGCCGGATTATCCCTCTCGACCTTCGGTAAGCGGGTTTGCCTTGGCTACACTGTGCCGAGCCTGGAGCACCAGGAAGCTCGGTTGGAACTGCGCCGACTCAAAGGCGATCTTGGCCGCTTGGGCGGACTGATCAAACAGGCACTGGCCAACGGAGCCGATCGCCAGACCGTCCACAAATTGCTGCATGAACTGGACGCCCGGCAGCGCGAAGTGCAAGCAGCCGTGGGTCGCATTCGATAATATGATCAGCAAACGGGTGTTCGTAAACGCGAGCAACGACAACTACGCCCGCCTTGCCGCCTACATTGCTGACGCCGGGCCGTCAGGTGAAAAGTGCCTGATGAGCTGGGCCGAGGGGTTGCTTGGCGGCGATGACTACGCGGAAGGCATTGAGGAGGCCGTGGACGTGCAGGCTCAGAACACCCGCGCCGCCAGCAAGACCTATCACCTGGTTATCAGCTTTCGGCCTGAAGACGAGGACAAGCTCACGCCGGAGGCCTTCAAAGCCATAGAACAACGCTTCGCCGCCGCTCTCGGCTATGCCGACCATCAGCGCCATTGCGGCGTTCACAAAAACACAGGCAACCTGCACATGCACGTTGCGTACAACATGATCGATCCGGAAAAATACACCTGCCACAAAGAGTTCCGCGATTTTTGGATACGCAACAAGGTATGCCGGGCTGTGGAGCGGGAATTTGGGCTTACGGTTGATAACGGCATCGAGGTCAATTCACCGGAGCAGGCCCGTCAGCGCCGGAACGAGAAAGCCAGTCTGGTGGAGGCGCACACCGGCCAGCAGTCCTTTGACGCCTACGCCAAAGAGCACCATGAAGAGATAATGCGTTCTCTGGACGCGGCAGCCTCCTGGCAGGATCTGCATACGGCTTTGGCGGAGCGCGGCATGGAGATCAAACCCCACGGCAGAGGCCTGGTCATCAAAGACCGGCACAGCAAACGCGCCACTCACTCCATCAAGGCCAGCGCATTGGATCGAAACCTTTCCAGGCAAAATCTGGAAGCCAGGCTTGGCCCCTACCAGCCGCCGCAGGCTCTGGAAAACATCCAGGAACGCTCGCGCTATTCCGCCGCTCCCCTGCATCGTTCACCGGAGCGCGGACAGCTTTTTGCGGAATACCAGGCAGGGATCGCCACCCGCAAAGATCGGCTGCAAACCGTCAAAGAGCAGGAAGATGCCACACTTGCCGCCATCCGGGCTGAATGGACAGCCAAGCGACAGGAACTGGAACGCAAAAATATCGCCAAGAAAAACCTGCGGCGGCTCCTGCAACTTGCCCGCAAGCATGAAGCTGAAGCCCTGGCCAAAGCCCGGCTGGATTTTCAGGAGCCACGCAGCGCCGTGCGTCGGGATATTCCCTTCACTTCATGGAACGCCTTTTTGCAGCAGAAAGCCGACCAGGGGAATGAAGTTGCCCTGGCGGTTCTTCGCTCCAGGAAAGAGGCCGTGGAACCGGAGCAGGCAGCGCCAGTCAAAGACTGGTCGCAGCATGGCCAGGCACGGGCTGAATTTGCGTCCAGGGAACGCGCCATTCTGGAAAAGGACGGAATCAGCGGCAAAGCAAAAAGCCGCCTTCAGGGGGTATTGCGTATGGAGCAGGTTCTTCAGGAGGCCGGGCTTGATCCGACTGAATACCGTCATCATGTGGATCGCAAAGGCGCGGTAGTCTTTACACTCCAGGATGGCAGTACCGTGCGTGATAGTGGCAAAGACGTGCTCTTTTCCGCAGCCAGTGACAGCGCCAGGCAGACCGCCATGCTCTATGCGTGGAGGAAATGGGGCCGCTCCATTACAATATCCAATAACAAAATAATGTTCTTTCAAACCGTGCAACGTGCCCTTCAGCATTAACAATTTGACAAGGGCAGAAGTGCATTCAAAGGCTGTTTACCTTAATCTTTTCGGCTTCTTGCTTGAGTATCGCGACTTCCTCTTCGGTAAAGTGCGCTTCTTTGATAAAGCGAAGAAGATTCATGACTGCCGGTTGTTCATGGAGAAAGTTTACAACTTCCGGGTCAGTGGATGAGGATAGGCGGAAAAGCACGTCAGGGTCGGCTGCTAATGCTTTAGCTAAACTCTTGATCACTTCAGGCCTTGGCGGCCGCTCCTTGCCACGTTCGATACGACTAAGATAGGCTGGGGAGATTCCCAAAATAGTTGCTGTCTCGCGCAACCCAAGGTCCTGGGCGACTCGTAGGCTGCGGATGGTTTCACCAAAGTTTTTCATGGAACTCAGGATACTCTTTTGTTGAGTGTTATGCAACACAAAAACATCTGGTGTTTTTAGTATAATTTTAGTATATATATCAGTTCGGACCTCGCAGAGATGTTTTTGATAGCTATTTGTTTTGGCGGTTAATAGTCTTGCAAGAGAGGCCGTATGGCACTGAAGAAGTTCTCAAGCTGAAAGACCCGGCTGCTTTGCTCAGGGTTGGTGAAAAGACGGTTTACTCCATGGCGCAGGCCGGAGAGTTGTCCGCGTTTAAAGTCCGGGGCAGTAGCGATTTGCCAGAAAACATATCGATGAGTGAATAGAACGGCAAAAGCAAATGTCCAAAAATTTCAATGAAGACGACCGCCTTGAAAACGGAGCCCTATATGAATAAAAAGAAGAACAAGCAGGTCGAGAACACCATCCCGGCGGGATACACGCTCGATTACGTTTCCGGCAAACAGGTCAAGGAAACGAAGAAAGAGCTGGTGCGCCAGCGGATTGTTCGCGCCCTGATCCATGAATACGGATTCTCGCCAGAGGACATGGAGCTGGATTTCTCCATCGGCGGGCGCAAAAAAGTGGATGTTGCCATCTTCCATCATGGCAAGGAACACATCATTGAAAACCTGGGCCGCGCCGTGCTCTGCCGCCAGGAACCGAATGTCGGCAAGAATGCCGCTCGCATCCGTGATTTTGAGCAAGCCGCAAAAGATCTCGACGAGATTGAAACCATTATGCGCGAGGTCGAAGCGGTTCAGTATGGCCTGTGGACCAACGGCCTGGAATTCTTTTTTGTCGAGAAAGAACAAAAGCGCTTCGAAACCAAGTGCAACCCCATCGGCGACTGGCCGATGGCGGAAGAGTCGGTTGGCACCAAGGAGGTCATTTCCGACGCCCGTACCCGTGTCGCTGACAACGAGATGCTCAAAATCACCTTCCGCCGCTGCCACAACTACATTCATGGCAACGAGGGCATGCCCAAAGACGCCGCCTTCTGGCAGTTTCTTTATTTGATTTTCTGCAAGATGCACGATGAAAATCTGCGTGGCAAGCAGCGTCAGGCCTGGCAGCGCCGCTTCTGGGCTGGCCCCAGAGAACAGTTTGAGGAAAAAGGCCGCAAAGAAATCCGCAAGCGCATCGAAGAGCTCTTCACCGAGGTCAAAAAGCAGTACAAGAATATCTTCCGGGGCAACGAAGAGATTACCCTCTCTGACCGGGCGCTGGCCTTTATCGTATCCGAATTGGCCAAGTACGACTTCACCCGTACCGATGTCGATGCCAAGGGCGTCGCCTACCAAGAATTGGTGGGCGTGAATCTGCGCGGTGACCGGGGGCAGTACTTTACTCCGCGAGGCGTGGTGAAGCTGGTAGTTGAAATGCTTGCCCCCAGAGAAAGCGAAACTCTGCTGGATCCGGCCTGTGGTACCGGCGGCTTCCTGGTCGCAACCTTGGGGTACATGCTGAAGAAATTCCGCGAGGAGCAGAATACCCAGGTCGGAAACGAGAACACGACCGAGTTTCTGAACGTCCACGAGCGGTTGAAAGAGTATGCCGCCGCCAATGTGTTCGGGGCCGACTTTGACCCGTTCCTGATCCGCGCCGCTCAAATGAACATGGTGCTGGCGGGTGACGGTCGGGGCCACATCTACAACATAAACTCCCTGGAATTCCCGCTGGGGCATCTGGCCGATCTGCCCACCGCCAAGAAGGAGATCCCACTGGGGTCGGTGGATATCATCGCCACCAATCCCCCGTTCGGCTCCGACATCCCGATCACAGACAAACACATCCTGGAGCAATACGAGCTGGCGCACGCCTGGGAACAGGACGGTGAAGGCGGTTTCCGCAACACCGGCACCCCCAAGGGCAGTGTCGCGCCGGAGATTCTCTTCATCGAACGCTGCATCAAGTGGCTCAAGCCGGGCACCGGTCGCATGGGCATCGTCCTGCCAGACGGCGTTCTGGGCAACCCGGCGGCGGAATACATCCGCTGGTGGATCATGCGTGAAACCCAGGTGCTCGCCTCCGTCGATCTGCCGGTGGAGGCCTTCATCGCCGAGGCCAACGTCAACATCCTCACCAGCCTGCTGTTCCTACGCCGCAAGAGCGAAGAGGAAAAACGCGCCGAGGCCCTGGGCGGCATCGATGAATATCCGGTGTTCATGGCCGTGGCCGACAAGGTTGGCTTCGACCGCCGTGGCAACAAGCTCTACAAGCGCACCCCGGACGGTGAAGAGATCGTCGAGCCCAAACAGCATATCGAGCGCATCCGCATCGGCGGGCGCTTCGTGGAACGGACCCTGACCCGCAGTGAAAAGATCGAGGACAACGATCTGCCGGTCATCGCTGAGAAGTACCGCGAATTTCTCAAGGAGCAGAACGGATGAGCGATCAAGACGACATCATTGAAGCCCCGCAGGATGCTGCCGAAGAGAGCGGCCCGGATAACTTTTTCATCGACATCCTGACCGGTAACAAGGAGAGCGCCTCGGCCAAGAAGCTGCTGGTGCAAAAGGTTCTGCGCCAGCTCATCGAGAGCTACGGCTTTGACCGGGACGACCTGGAGGTCAACTACAACCCCCAGATCCCCGGCCAGGGGCGCAAGCGCATCGACGTCGCGATTTTCCGTCCCGATGCCGAGCATACCAACGACAACCTGCAGCGGATCATCGTCTGCAAGACTCAGAAGAAGCGCGACAAGCTCCGCTCCATTACCGAGGCCGATGCCGACCTGCGCGAGCTCAAGGAGCTACTGGAACTGATCCCCGGCGCGACGCTGGGCATGTGGACCAACGGCCAGGAAGAGTTCCTGTTCCAAGTCGAGCGCACCCGCTTCGAGGTCCGCGCCAAGCCGCTGGGTGTCTGGCCGGTTCCGGGCGAACGGACCACCGATCTCGACCGCACCGGCGGTGTCATTCAGGTCAGCGCCGAAGCGGAAGACCTGGAAGACGCTCTGCTGCGCTGCCGCCAGTATCTGAACCGCAACCTGGGGCTCGATCACAAGGATTCTTTCAAACAGTTGGCCGTGCTGATGCTGGCCAAGATCCACGACGAGACCCTGCCCACCGGCGAGCGCAGATTCTGGATCAAGGGCGACGAGCCTTTCACCGAGGCGGGCCAACAGGCCATTGCCCAGCGCATCAACGAATCCATTGCCGCTGCCAAGGCCTGGCAACCGAACCTGCTGACCCGTGGCTGGGAGCTGACGCTGGAACCCCACGAGACCGCCCGCGTGGTCATGGAGCTGGCCCGTTATAACTTAAGCGAAACCCAGCCCCGTTTCCGCACCGGGGCCTTCCGTGCGGTCGCCCGCAGCGTGATGGACGGCCGCGAGGGCCGCTACCCCACGCCGCTCAACGTGGCCGAAATGGCGGTGGAGATGCTCGACCCGCAACCCGGCGAACGCATCATGGACTGCTCCAGCGGTACCGGCACTTTCCTGGCCATGACCGCCGCGCACATCTTCAAGAAGAAACTGGCGGCCATGGGCACCACACCCGATGAAGCCACCAACGAACAGATCCGCCAGGCGCAAAACGAAACCGCCGCTTGGGCGGCCAGCAATGCCCTGGGCTGCGACATCGATCCCTTCCTGGCCGTGGCCAGCCGCATGAACCTGCTGTTCACTACCGGCAATCCTGGCCGCGTGTTCCGCATTGATGCCCGCACCTTCCCAGACGGCGATCTGGATGGCATCGAAGCCGCTCGCCCGGCGCTGCCGCTGGGCAGCATGGATATGGTTCTGCTCAACCCCTGGTTCTCTACCCAAGACACGGTGAGCGACACCTCCATTCTGGAGCGCTATGACCTGGGCAACAACTGGGAGCGCGACGAAGAAGGTGGATTCCGCAACACCGGCAATCTGAGCACCGGCGGCGTGCCGCCCGAAGTGCTGTTCATCGAACGCGCCCTGCAATGGGTGAAGCCTGGGACTGGCCGCGTAGGCATCCTTCTGCCCGACGGTCTGCTGGGCAATCCCGGCGATGAGTACGTGCGCTGGTGGATTCTGCGCCACTGCGAGGTCATGGCCTCGGTTGACCTGCCGGTGGAACCGTTCAAGGTCACCGTGAAGGAGTATGGCCTGACGCCCGCCTTGCCCAGCCTGCTGGTGCTGCGCCGCCGCAGCCAGGAGGAGCTGATCAACACCGAACACCCGGAATACAAGGTCTTCATGGCTGTGGTGGATCGGGCCGGTGTCGACGCCCGGGGGAATCTCCTGTTCCAGCGAGCCCCTGATGGAGAGGAACTGGTTTTCGATGAGGAAGTGATCGAGCGGGTTCGTGAAGGCGGTGAAGTGGAAATCCGCCGAACCACGCGCCGCAATCGCCGCATTCATGACGAGCTGCCGCTGGTGGCAGAGAAATATAAAAAATTCCGCGCAACCGGCGAGGTGACGTTATGAGCAGAAAATTCCAAATTAAAGCAGTTCCAAGCTCTTGGCTGGAAAACAATGGTCGTCGGCTTGATTGTGGCCCCTATATGTCAGGAGCCCTTGAAGCTAGAGAATTGCTTCGAAAGCACATTACAGAACCTCTTAGTAAAGTCACTTCTGAGATTTACCACGCAGGAAGAGAAAGTCGAATATGGGTCGATTCACCTGAGCATGGTGTCCCATTCATGGGAAGCACCGATATCTTAGCGATGGATCTTTCATGCTTGCCGCTAATATCAAAAAAGCAAATAGCCTCCAACCCAAAGTTTTCGATTGGGAAAGGATGGACATTAATTACTAGATCAGGAACTGTTGGACGAATGGCTTTCGCCCGTTCTGACATGGATGGAGTCGCGTGTTCAGAACACGTGATGCGAGTTGTTCCCAATGAAAGCTCCATTAAGCCAGGTTATCTCTACGCTTATTTGTCTAGCCGATTTGGAGTCCCAATTGTCGTGTCCGGCACTTATGGTGCAATTATTCAACACATTGAGCCCGATCATATCTCTGGTCTGCCAGTTCCACGTCTAGGCGATGTAGAAGAACGAGCACATAATCTTGTTGAAAAGGCTTCAGAACTACGACTTGAAGCAGCCAAGCAAATTCAAAATGCAAGCCTTCGATTCTTATCGGCGGCTGGCATAGAGGATATTTCTGCGTATGACTGGATTCAACGGTCTGGAAGAATAGGATTTTCGACAACAATATCAAAAAACATCCTGAGAGCTGTTAATTATATCCCTCTTAATCAGGAGCTGGCAGACACTGTCAAGCGTGAAAGTTCATCATGGCGTCCCTTGGGAGAGTTAACCTTACCTGGAACATTGCGTAGAGGACTTAGATTTAAACGAATCGATGCAGAACCTGAATTTGGCGTTCGATTAGTTGGACAACGTGAAGGCTTTCATTTGGTGCCTGAAGGGCGATTCATTGCGAAATCACACCTTCCTAATGACCCTTTGATTTACGTCCCCGAGGGGACCATAGTAGTAGCGTCACAGGGTGGAATCAATGAAACGGACTCATTTGCAAGAGCCCAATTCATGTTTGGCAAACGACTTGAGTATATTTACTCTGAGCATTTCCTAAGAATAATTGCTGATCAGTCAAAGATTCTTCGCGGAGCGTTATTTGCCTACATCCGATCAAATCTCGCCTTTCGCCTGCTGAGATCTTGCGCTGTTGGGAGTATGCAACAGGATTTTCACCCGGATCTACTTGCAGAGATTCCTGTCCCGATTATTTCTGACGACGAGTCCATCGCTATCGATGCGATTGTAAGGAATGCATTCCAAAAATATGACGAAGCGATTGATTGCGAAGACCTGGCTCGCACCCTCGTCGAGCGCACCATTGAGGAGGGAGGTCGCTAATGGCGAAGGTCATACCCATCGGGCAACCCGCGAACGAATCTGAACGCCAGGCCATTGGTTTCCTTCGGGATCATCTGCCCGATGGCTGGCTGATCTTCCACAACTTCGAGATGCGCCAGGGTGAGGAGGTGTTCGAAATTGACATCGCCATCCTCGCGCCTCACGCGGTGTACCTGGTGGATGTCAAAGGAACGCGGGGCAACATCGATGTGTATGGTTCCAAGTGGTATCCCGAGGGGCGGCAGCCGTTTTTCTCACCACTTGCCAAGCTGCGCAGCCACGCCAAGACCATGGCCACCATCATCCGCGAGAGCAACACCGGCCTGATCGAGCTGCGTAAGGCCCATGTGCACGCCGCCGTGCTGCTCACTGCCGATGACGCCGCCGTGTTCGACCAGGCAGGCATCGACAGTCCGGACGTGACCGACTTCAAGCACTGCCTGAAATACTTCCGCGATGCGAGCCGCATTCCCGATAACCGGCTGGACAACATCACCCGCTTCCACTCCCAGATCGCCAAGGCGATCACCGGCAACGCCAAACCCAAGAGCGCGGCGCTGGTGTTCCGCGACTGGCAGGTGGAAGAAAAGCTGGGCGGCACCGACCGCTACACCGAATACCGCGCCAAGCACAATCTGTTGGGCAAGAGCGGCGGCATGGCCCGTCTGCGGGTCTATCAGGCCGACCCTTATCAGGACGAAGCCGCCCGCAAGGAAGAGTTCAAGAAGATCAGCAACGCCTATCGCGCCGTGGCGCACATGCCGACCCACGCCAACGTGCTGGCGGTGAAGGATCTATTCGTCTCCGACGATGAAAATAAGGTGGTGCTGGTCACCGAGGACTTGCCCGGTCAGGCCCTGCGCCTGCACATCAACAAGGCCTCCCTGGCGCTGACCTTTGACCAGAAGCTCCAGGTGATGCGCGACGTGCTCTCCGCCCTGGACCATGCGCACCGGCACGAGGTGATCCACCGCAATCTCACCCCGGACGCCATTCTGGTGACCAAGGGCGGCCAGGCCCGGGTGACGGGTTTCGATTTCGCCCGGGTGGGCAAGAACCGCACCTCCACCATCGCCGATCAGGTGGTGGATGACCTGGAAGCCGCCTACCAGGCTCCGGAGTGTTTCAAGGACCCGACCCAGGCCAGCATCGCCTCTGACCTCTACGCTGCCGGGCTGATCTTTTACGAGCTGCTGACCGGCGAGCTGCCCTTTGAAAGCGTCGACCAGATGATGGAGGCCGACGGCCGCTTCCCGATGAAGCCCTCGGAACACAAGCCCGATCTGCCCAAGGGGATCGACGAGTGGCTGCAGATGTTCTGCGAGTTCGACCCCGAGGAAAGGCACGCCAGCGCGGCCATCGCCCGCAAGGGCTTGGATGACCTGATCCTGCCCGAGGCCAAGAATGACTCCGCCCCGGATGTGAGCGGCTCGGCCGTAGTCGTGCCGCAGCTCCCCGATAACCTGATGAACCTGCCGCAGGATTTCATCCTGGCGGATCGCTTCCGCATTCAGAAGAAGCTGGGCAGCGGCGGCTTCGGCGTCGCCTACAAGGTGTTCGATTCCCTAGGCGATGTGGTGCGGGTCATCAAACTGGTGACCAAGGACCGCCGCAGCGTGTACGAGCGGCTGCGCCGCGAGTACAAGACCCTGACCAATCTGCCCGACCATCCGCACGTGGTGAAGGTGATCTGGGCAGACCGCATGGCCGACGCCAAGCAGACGCCGTACATCGTCTTTGAGTATGTGGAAGGTCTGGATGTCTCCGATCTGATCGATGCCGAGGCGCTGTCGCTGGATGATGCCGTGCGCATCGTGCGCGAGGCCGCCGATGGGCTGGCCCATCTACACAAGCACGGCGTTTACCATCAGGACGTCAAGCCCTCCAACCTGCTGTGGACCGATAAGGGCGTCCGCATCATTGACTTCAACGTTGCGGTCTCCGAGAACGATGAGGTTCAAGGCGGTGGCGGCACGCGCCGTTACCTGCCGCCGGATTACGATTACAACTCCGAGCCGGATGCTTCGGATCGGATGGACCGTGACCTCTACGCCCTGGGCGTCTCCTTCTATGAGTGCCTGACCGGCAAGTATCCGTTCGACGACCCCACGCCGCCGATCAAGACTCAGCCCAAGGACCCCAAGCAATTCAAAGGCTGCGCCGACCTCAGCTCATCGCTGGTCAATGTGCTGGTGAAGATGATCGCGCCGGAGCGCAAGGATCGCTTCGCCTCAGTCGATGAGTTCTTGACCGCCATGGCCGAGGTCAAGCGCCTGCGCTCGGTGTTGACCACCGGCGAGATTGGTGCCGGACCCAAGGTGGTGTCCAAGCTGGGCTTCGAGCCGACCAAGCCCAACACCAACCCCTTTGTCACGCATCTGCTGACCCTCTACAGCCAGAGCCAGGTGTCCAACGCGGGCACCCGTGGCCTCGACGAAGTTGGCAAGGCCACCTACGTGCCGACCTATCTGGATGAGAAGCTCAAACCCGCGCTGCTCAAGGGCGAGTTCCGCCTGGTCATCATCAGCGGTAACGCCGGTGACGGTAAGACGGCCTTCATTCAGCAGTTCGAGGCCTTTGCCGAGAGCAAGGGCGCAGAGATGCAGCGCGGCGCGAATGGGGCCGTGTTCCAGCTCAAGGGGCATACCTACCAGAGCAACTACGACGGCAGCCAGGATGAAGGCGACGAGCGCAACGATGCCGTGCTGCAGAAGTTCTTTGCCCCCTTCGCGGGCAAGGACGCCTCCGGCTGGCCCGAGAATCAGACCCGCCTGATCGCCATCAACGAGGGGCGGCTGGTCGATTTCTTCCTTGAGCACGAAGAGGAGTTCCCGCTGCTCGCCAAGCAGATCCAGCAGGGTTTGGCCGGGGCCGCTCCGGAGGGCGGCATCGCGGTCATCAACCTCAACCTGCGGTCGGTGGTCGCCGAACCCGAGGAAGGTCAGCCTTCGATTCTGGAGCGGCTGATTGCCCGCATGACGCAGCAGGAATACTGGCAGGCCTGCGAGAAGTGCGACCTCAAGGGCAAGTGCTTTGCCTACCATAACGCCCGGACCTTCCAGGACCCGGTTGCCGGACCCAAGGTGATCGAGCGCTTGAAGATGCTCTACACCATTACCCACCTGCGTGGGCGACTGCATATCACCATGCGCGACCTGCGTTCGGCGCTGGCCTTCATGCTGGTGGGCACCCAGGATTGCGACGGCATTCACCAGCTCTATCAGAATGGTGGTGAGGAGACACAGAATCGCATCCTTGACGGTTTCTATTTCAACTCATGGCTTGGCGGGGCGGAAGGTTCCAATGACCGGCTGATTGCCTTGCTGCGTGAGATCGACGTTGCCGAAGTCAGCAACCCCGATCTGGACCGCGAGCTTGGCTTCCTCAATCCAAAGACCAAGGCCATGAGCCGCTTCTCGTTCGCGGAGCGGGCCGGATATGACAATGAACTGGTGGAGACGCTGTTTGGCAGTCTGCCTCGCGATTACTCATCGAAGAACCGTGCCCGATTGATCGCCAAGCACCGGAATTATCTCTCACACATGCGCCGCCGCCATTTCTTTGAACGACGCGACATCGGCTGGAAGGAGATGCTGCCTTACGGAAGCATCGATCCCTTCCTGGATGCCATTGAGCAGCCGGGCGCGAAAAGCGCCGATGAGGTGACCGCCATTCTCCGTGCCATCAACCGGGGCGAAGGCTTGAGCGATCCGGCACGGCTGGGCAACCAGTTGGCGCTGCGTGTCCGCCAGGTGGATAAAGGCACCATCCGCAGTTACCGCCTTTTTGACGACGACCATTTTACGCTCCGCACCGAGCAGGAAACTGCGGCTCATCCTTTCCTCGAGTGCCTGTCTCAGGCGCTGGTGCTGCTTTACGACTCAGGTGACGGGCACAAGGCCAACCTGCGCATCAATCTCGACATCTATGAAATGCTGATGCGGCTCAACAACGGCTACCGTCCCAGCATCGAGGAGCAGGAAGGTTTCTACCTGAGTCTGGCGGTGTTCAAGAACGTTCTATCCGCCGCTCCCTATCAGGAGGTGCTCCTCACCGAAAGCGGCTTCGAATTCTTCCAGATCCGGCGCGACGACAAAGGCATCCTGCATCTGGGAAAGGTAAGCAGGAGGGCTGAAGCATGAGCATCAAAGGTAGAGACAAGGAGTTCCGCACTCCCAAGACCACCTACGTCGATTTCAAGCACATCGAGATGGATCGTGTGCTGACCATGCTCTTTCCCCGGTTGAAATATGACGGCTATGCCAGCCGACGCCCGCCCCGTGGCGGCGACCTGACCGTTGAAGAGTTCATGGAGGACTTCCTTGAGCATCCTGAATGGTTTGCGGGCTTTGATCGCTTTCCGCAGGTGGTACACCGCTGGATCGAAACCGATCTGATGGATGTGGTGAATCGGGGAAAAGCCAATCAGGCTGTGGCCGCCCCGAGGCCGCTGCATGGCAATACCTATAAGTTCCGCAACGCCAAGCATACCCGTGACTACGGCGCGGCCGAACAGATCTACTGGATGCTTTTCTATGCCCGCAAAGGCAAGGGCCAAGCGGTGCGGGATGCCTTGAAGCGCTTTTTCTTCCCGGGAATCGACCTGGTGACGGACCGCTACGATCCCAACGCTTCCGTGGACGTGGAAACGCAGGCCATCCTGCGTCTGGATCATCAGGTTACCCAGGACATGAAGGACTCCAAGGAGCCCTCGCGCTTCCAGCCGCTGTGTATCGGCCAGGCCGATATTATGGCCGACGATATTCTGCGGCTACTGGCCTATGAGACCTATATTCCGCGCTCGGTGCTGGTGGACTATCTCAAAACCCTGATGGCATTCCATCTGGCGCTTTACCACCTCAAGCTGCTGCAGATGCTGCCCAAGCTGGTGAAACAGCGTTCCGGCAACGATCTCTGCACTGCCAAGGAATGCCCGATCAACCCGGGCCTCGACAATGCGTTGGAAGGCTGTCCTTACCGCGTGGCGCTGGTCGTCGATATGGGCGACGTCAACAATCCGCACATGGCCGAGTTAGCTCGCAAGTCCACTGACCGTCTGTATCGCCAGATCCCCGCCTTTGTGCAGGCCAACTTTGTGGTCAAGAAACTCGATGAAATGGCGGAATACCTGAGCAAGAAAACCGGCAAACTCGCCTCGCCAGCCAATGGCGTGTTTGGGGTCGGCGACCTGGTTTCCTTGCTGAAGCCTGAACACGATGCCGAGCGGCAAGCCTACTTCAAATTCCGTCTGGCCAGCCTGATCGAGGAGTCTACCTCTGGAAACGAAGATGTTGATCCGGAAATCAGGGAAGTCATGTCCATGGGCCTCGGGGAATTTGAGTCCTTCATCGAAATCCTGATGGCCTATCGCGGCAAATATCACCGCCAGTATATCACGGAGTGTCTGGATTCTCTGTTGCTGAAAAACAAAGAAATTGGCCTGTTGGCCCAATCCCGGGCCAAGGGAAGCCCCCGCCGGTTCGTGTTGGGAAGCAAACTGCTTGAAGTCCTCCTCCAGGTGGCTGTGTTAACACAAGACGACGGGCGTTTTGTGACCCGGGAAGTACGCATCGAGGAGTTGTTGGCTTTCCTGAGAAACCGTTACGGCCTCCATATCGACCGGCTGCCGGAGAGTGCTCAAGCGAACAGCAGCATTCTGGACCGGCGAGCCTTACGCCTGAATCTTGAGGCTTTCAAGCGTCGTCTGCGTGAAATCGGATTCTACGAGGATCTGTCGGACGCCTACGTGACCCAAAAGGTATCGCCTCGCTATGCAATTGAGAGAAATGACAGAACAGATAAGAACGGGAGGCACGCATGAGTAACGCGTTCACCAAGCTATCCCAGGATAAATTGAACGCGGCGGTTGCTGACCTGCTGTGCCCCCGTATCGGAACCATCCTGGGAGATCGCGGTCCAGGTCACTGCATGCGTATCACCGATCTCGATGACGATGTCATGGAGTCAGTTTGCAAGGAGCTGCGCCGCACTCGGCCCGACGGCAATATTTTCATCCTTGGCGGCCATGACCAAGAAGGCATGCCTTTCCGGGTGACCTCCACCAAGCTGGTGGAACTGCGTAACCCGGACGCGAATGGCGAGTTGCGTCAACCACTTCTCGTCTTCATCCCAACCTCGCTGCGCACCAGTGCCGAGGATTCCTTTGGCGTGGCCACCTTCGAAGAACTGACATTCACTGGTATCTACGAGAACCTTATTGACTCCCTGATTGATCGGCTTCCGGCAACACTGGTCGGTCATGTACGCGACCTTTTTGGCATCCTTTCCGAGGAAGAATGGCTTTTCGCTGACGATGTTTCCCGCGTGAGGTATCTGCTCACGGCGCTGGAAAATGGCATTGACGGGGAAACTCTCGGAGCCAGCCTGTATGAGCTGACGTTGATTCCGGACTTCAAGCTCTTTGCCGATACTGGAATGGTCAACAGCAAGATACGACGAAACCTGGGCAGCGTTCGGAATCTGATGACCTCCCATAAATCCGTTCGAGGGCGCATCGCTGATTTGGGCCTCAGCGACAAATCCCTCGAAGCTCGGCTGCCCACCTACTTTGGAAAATACGACATTCAGGAACCAGAAGCCTGGACACCTCCAATTGCGATAGATAAGAGTTGGTGGAACATCTCGTTTGACAAGTGGGCCTTCCAGGAAGAACTCTCACTGGACAAGATTCTGCTGGAGGTTTTAGAAACCGATTTGCCGGTTGTGCAGGAAGATGAAACCGACGATCAGCTATCCGGCCTTATCGGGCAGCAGGTTCTGGTCCCTAACGACCGCCGCAAGATGAACATAGTTTTTGGGGTCAATCCTCACCCGGGCAAGGTCAGCGGGTTGGATCATTTTACGGTCCAAATCGTTTCACAGAACGATGGACCGGTCGGAAAATCCAAGAAGGTCAAAGCCTGGACGCCAAATAGACCGCAATGCACGACCAACCTGGCCAAACTCAACAAGATCGAGTTTGAAGAAGGTTGGCATTTCATCCGTATTCTTCCATGGACCGCCGATGGCGATCCGATTCCACTGGAATCAAATTCCGGTTCTGAGTCCGCTAAGCGTTCTTATGAGAGCGAGCCGTTCTATGTCCTTCCGGGCGGAAACATTGAGGAAGAGCCGCCTCAAAGGGCGATCCCCATCGAGCAGAGTCTTGAACACGCCCGATTCCGCTTGCAGCTTACCGCCCTGGGGGACGAACGCGATCCCGAGGAAATCGCTATAAGCGGAGTTGCATGGGCTGAAGGTGGACGCCCAAAAAAGGTTTCTCGCCAGGAGACCTTGCTGGCCAAATTTGGCCGTGAGGGCGCGGTGCAGATCCCGTTGTCACGTATGCTAAAAAACATCGAACAACGAATTCTAGCCGAACCGAAACATCCATCTGGCTGGCGAATGCAGATCAACCTGGACACTGCGGAGCCGCCTTCAGAAGTTGGACTCACACTGCCATCCTCAGCCGCGATGGCCTCGTTCTTGGCTGCTCGGGAAGAGCTGTTTGCCACGGTTCGCAAAGATACGGCCGAGCTGATCATGCAGGGGCTTTCTTTCAGAGATGCCGAGACGGAGTGCTTGGCGTATGCCGACGCCTACCTTGATCTGGTACGGAACCTCATTCGCCAAGCCGAAACAACTTCCGGTGCCGAGAGGCAGCAACATCTCCAGGCGCTGCGAAATGTGTTGGCCGTGGATTCCATTCACGTCATCTTGACCGATTTCCGGGGCAGGCATCGTGAGGCAGTTCTGGTTTCCCCGACCCACCCCCTTCGCGCCCTATGGCTGAGCAGTTGGGTGGCTTTGGGCAAGGATTGGATTAAAAAAATTAAAGCGGGTGGAAAAGACTACATCCCGCATGTTCGATCAGCGCTCCTGGATGGTCTCGTACCCTCGTCGTATCCAGTTGGGGTTCCCGTTGAAGATGGTCGTATTTTTACCCCGGTCGATAACCTGAACGCTTTTTGGGCTTTGTACGCGCCCACCACGGAAGAAAACTCACGCGGCTTGATGGCGGAGATCTGCTCCGCTCTTGGCCTGGCTGAGCCGTCAACAGCGGGAGCGGACATCTCCGGAAAAGTGATTGCGGATAAAATTGAGAGGTATCTTTCCCAGCACCCCTACGTTCGTGAGTTGTCACTAAACGTTTTCAACCCCGGAGCCGGATCGGTGATAGCGGATGCCCTCGTGTCGCTACAGCAGAAGCGCGAGCATGCCGATCTGCGCTACGACATTCGGCTATTCACATCAGATCCCGATTCTCCGGTGCTGGGAGAAGCCCTTGAGTCGATGGTTCGTCCGGGAGCTACGGTCAACGAAGCGGCAGATGCCTTTGCAACCTCGACCGGCAGCCATCTGTTTTCAAAGCTGAATCTGGCCAAACACGCGCTTTCCGAGTTCCATGCAAACGCAAAAGAGTTTCCCGCCCACATCAGCGTATTGCTGGACGTGTTCCCCGCAGAGGAGCTTTCCATTGCCGAGAAGCCTATGGGAATCACCCCACTGCACGGATTGATACAGGACTTCGACACCGAGTTTGTTGACGATGATTCCGGCACCTTCTGGAACAAGCGTCCGATTGTCGGGCGCTCTCTCAATTCAGGCAGTCACGCGGCCTGTTTTGATTTGCTGTCAAATCTAAGCCGTCACCTCTGCTTTGCGACCTCAGCGGTTGCGGCCTCCGGAGCCAGCTTTAAATCGGTGCCCGTCGTGACCCTGGGCCTTGATGTCGCCCAACGAGAGATGATCTATGAAGTTCATCAGATCAGTGACTGGGTGTTCACCATTGATCGCAACATGGGAATTGAATTCTTCGATCATGGGGGACGGAAGAACAGGCCCGATTACCTCATTGATTATGTCCCAGGAGCCAGCTCACAGGCGACGCACAACCTGATCATATCCTCACGCTCCAACGATGAACTCGAGGCTATGTTGAAGCCGGTCTTGCTCGGGCACGGACTATCAGCCGATGGCGAGCAATCAGTTCAAATTCTGGCAAACCTGCGCTCGCTGTCAGGGCAACTTGCGTTGAAGCTGATCTCTGCGCCTACACAGCAAGCGGAGGCGCTCGGTCTGGCTTTGGCCAGGCTCTACCTCGAATACCAAGGAGCCTTGAGCAACCAAGTCATTGTGCCGTTGGACGCGCACACGGACCTTTACCGCTCAAGCGGTGAATCTGACGATGTCAACGATGCCATCAGCCTGCAACGCACCGACCTGGGGTTGTTCGACTTGGACTTGAACACCAGGACGATTACGTGCAACCTAGTTGAGGTGAAATGTTACTCGCAGGTGGGCGACTTCGCGGCCTTCAACCAACTGAAGGAGCGGATTTCCGCCCAAATCAATCAGAGCGAGCGCATCCTCCAGCGCCACTTTGATCCGGCCCTGAAAAAGCCGGACCGGCCGGATAGGTTGCTCAAGAGCCGGGAGTTGGCTCAGATCCTTCGATTCTATCTTGAGCGTTCCCTGCGTTACGGCATTTTCGATGTGACTGCCGCACAGGAAGCACGAGGTCTGTTGGAATCGATTGAGCAGGGCTACTCGCTTCAATTCCGTCGCTGCGCACTGATCTTCGACTTCGACAAATCCGGAACCGAAGCTCCGGACAACGAGGTGGGCATTGAATTCCACCGCATCGGCAAGGATCTCATTCACGCCTTGCTGGACAACTGCCGCAAGCCAGTTTCCGTCGAGATTGAGGAGGAACCGACCGCGCACCTCCTGAGCGAGCAGTTTATACCGAACGTGCCGAAGCTTGAGACAGCCGCTTTCATCGCGCCCAAGAGAGACCGGTCAACGTCCTGGACGGTGGACGAGCTCTGGGACGAAGAGCCAGAGGCTCCAATAACCCAGCCAACGCATCCTGCCGTAGAGGAAACACCCGCACCTGCACAAGAGGAAAAGGAAGAACAGGCGGAACCCGTCGAGCAAGCACCTCGACCTTCCACTATTGCGTCAGAAGAAGAAAAACAAGACGAACAGCCCGCCGCCGTTGCTGTTGAACCGGAAAAACCTGTCCAACCCGAGCATGAAGAGCCGGAGCATCTGACGCCCGAGCCCGCGCCTCAAGCCGAGGTCAGCTATGACATCATGCTAGGCGTTAATGGTGACTCTCCCCAGTACGGATTGCTCGGGGAGGTTTCTGGTAGGAAAATCGCGCTAGACCTCAACCACACCCACACGATCAGTCTCTTTGGGGTTCAAGGCGGCGGCAAGAGCTACACCCTTGGAACAGTCATTGAGATGGCCTCCATGCCGCTTCAGCACATCAATGTGCTGCCAAGCCCGCTCGCTACGGTCATTTTCCATTACAGCCCGACGCAGGATTATGCGCCGGAGTTTACTTCGATGATCAATGCCAACTCGGTGGATGAAGAGATCCGCATCCTTCGTGAGCGTTACAAGGCCAACCCGGAAGCCCTGAAGGATGTCCTGATACTTACCCCGGCAAACAAGGTGGATGATCGTCGGGCCGAGTACCCGGATATCGAGGTCAAGCCAATTGCCTTTTCTGCCTCCGAACTCAAGGCGGGGCACTGGAAATTCCTGATGGGAGCGATTGGCAGCCAGAGCATGTATATGCGGCAAATCAATCTCATCATGAGAGGGCTGCGTGATAACCTGACCTTAGATGCCCTGCGAGCAGGCATCCATAACTCTGGTCTGTCCGATCACCTGAAAGAGCTGGCTCAGACGCGTCTGCTGTTTGCCAGTGAATATGTCGATGATGGCCAACGCCTACAGGATTTAATTCGCCCTGGTCGCTTGATCATTGTCGACCTGCGCGACGAATACATTGAAAAGGACGAAGCTCTCGGGCTGTTCGTTGTGATGCTACAGATTTTCTCGGAAGCAACCTACCATGGAAGCGCCTTCAACAAGCTGGTGGTTTTTGACGAAGCCCACAAGTACATCGAGAACGATGATTTGGTTTCCGGCTTGGTTGAGGTCGTCCGTGAGATGCGACACAAGGGAACCAGCATTATGGTTGCCTCTCAGGACCCGCCATCGGTCCCTGTCTCTTTGATCGAGCTGTCATCACAGATCATCATGCACAAATTCAACTCGCCCGCCTGGCTGAAGCATATCCAGAAGGCAAATGCCGCCCTTGGTGAGTTGACCTCCGACAAGATGAGCCATCTCGGAACCGGCGAAGCCTATGTGTGGTCGAGCAAGGCCACAGACGACTCATTCACCCGGGGCGCGGTAAAGATCAAGTGCCGTCCTCGCATCACGCAGCATGGTGGCGGCACCAAAACGGCCGTGGGACGGTAAGACCAATTTGGCTTCTCTTCTGGACATAGCGCATAGTATACATGAGTTCAAGATTAGATTCCAAAATTAGTATTGGTACGCGGTTTCAAGTTCAAAGTGCAACACCCAGTCCTTGGGTATTGGCGTCTTCTAAAAAAACTTCATAGGGTGTCTTAAACCCAAGGCATTTTCTAGGCCGCCAGTTCAAGCGGCACATTGCCGCTATGATCTCATCTTGCGTGACCGATGCCAAGCTTACCCCCTTGGGGAAGTATTGGCGTAGAAGGCCATTGGAGTTCTCGTTCAAGCCACGCTCCCACGAATGGTAGGGGTGCGCAAAAAATCCCTGAGCCTCGAGTGTAGCTGACACATCGGCATGGTAGCTGAACTCCTTGCCGTTATCATAGGTAATAGTCTGAACAAAGTCCTTAATGGGTGTCAAGAGTCCTTCAATGACCCGCCTTACTTCGCTGGCGCTTTTGTTGGGAGCCTTGCCAAACAGGAAAAGACGACTTTTACGCTCTGCAAGTGTCACCAAAACGGGGCCTCCTTTACTGCCTTCAACGGTATCAGCCTCCCAATCACCAAGGCGTGAGCGCTCGGCAACAATGGACGGGCGTATGTCTATGCTGATACGCCCCTTGATTTGACCTCGTCTGTCGGGTTTGCCATATCGTCGTTTGCGTTTGCGCTGGCAGCGCAAATGGCTGTGCAGCGTTCCTCCTCGTTTTTTGTCCGCCAGAATGTACTGGTAAATCCATTCATGACTGAGGGCAAAACCTTTGCGTTTGAGAACTCCAGAGATTTGCTCCGGACTGAAGTCCTGGTGCAGACACTGTTCAACATACGTCCATACCTCAAGGCCAATGCGCTTCTTCCCTTTACTGGTCTGCCTTTTCTGACTGCGCTTGTGTGCCTGCCTGTAGCGGTAGCCACGCGCCCCGGTATTTCGCGCAAGTGACCTCCTTGTGTGACCGCGCCGGAGTCCGCGTCGATGGTCACCATGGCTGGCGGCTCGTTTTGCGGCGTGGGCGGGGCCTCCCCTCCTTGTCGTTGGGTTTGCCCTGGGACTCGGCGGACTTGTCGCCCGCGCCCTTGCCGAGGGCGTTTTTCTTGAGTTTGAGTTCGCAGAGATAGCCAGCGCCGCTGATGCTGTGGCGCACCGAGTGGCAGTAGTAGATGCCGGAAAACTTCCGTCCCACGCCCTTGATCTCGACGTTCTTCTTGGCGCGTAGCTGGGGAATGCCGATGGTGGCGGCATCCGCTTCGACCTGCCGCAGCTCGGCCTCGCGGAATTTGCCTTCGGCGCTGTCCTGGGCGGGCTCCTGGCGCGGCTCTTCGTGAAAGCCTTCGGAACGGTCGAAGTTGGGCACGATCTGTCCCGTCTCCTGTTCCTTGAAGCTGCCTTCGCCGGTGTTGCCGTCGACCAGATAGGTCTGTTTGCCCAGGGCCGTCCGCTCGGGCGTGGTGGCGTTGTTTGCCTTGTGTTCGACCACGTCCTTCTTGCGCGGGTCGACGCCGACCGTCTTGGTCTCGACACCTGCGCCCTTGGCTCCCTGGGATTGTGTGCTGGGGCGGAACGAGCGCAGCAGGCCCTTGGTGTCGGTGAAATATTCGAGGGTCAGAAGCGGCGTCTGATCGAGCTCGCGGGGATGGAAATGGAGTTCGTCGTCCTGGATGTAGAAGACATAGCCGCTCACACCGTCGCCATCGCGGTCGCGGGCCTTTTCCGCCAGCTCCTTGAGGAACTGGGCATCCGAGATGTTGCTCTGGGTTACACGAAGATGATGGCCCTTGGTGGCCGTCACGACCGGTTTGAGGCCGTTGGCCGAGGCGATCTGCTCGGCTATTTCGGAATAGAGAATACCCGGCGCGGGTTTCTGCCAGACCTTCTGGTTTTCCTTTCCGGCCAGCTTGAAGCCTTTGTCGTAGGCTTTGATACGGATGGTGGGGTCGCCGTTTTCTGGGAAGTCGTAATCGATATCCTTGATGACCGCCTTCTTGCGGGGCGAGAGATTACCCACATAACCGAACCGGGAAATGATCTCGTTGCCTTCCTGGAACAGCGGATCGTCGACGAACTGCAGGTTGCGGTCGGTCACCGACAGTTCGAGGACATCCAGCTCCTCCTCGTTGTCTGTGAAGACGAACGAGGTGATCTCCTGGGTGATGTCCTTCGAGAGGTCTTGCCCCTCGATCTGAATCAGAAATGTCGGCCTGAAGGTATCCAGATCCATGCGTTACTCCGGCGGTTCGCAGTTCCCTGCTTACTTACCGGAAGGCATGGCGAGGTGTCGGGGGGGATCAAGCTTTAGGTTTG
>ENA-UERT01000462-UERT01000462.1-human-gut-metagenome-genome-assembly--contig:-NODE-462-length-32018-cov-2.854951_pt1 | contig 32018 bp, 26 predicted proteins | sample MGYA00242996_ERZ507997 | MGnify/ENA primary metagenome ERZ507997 (study PRJEB26167, sample SAMN06115458) | human gut metagenome | host: Homo sapiens | place: China:Neimenggu | collected 2014-11-07... | reverse complement strand
GATCGAGCGGATCACGGTCAACGTGGCGCTGGAGTGGATACGCAGCCGCAGCAAGCTGGGAAGCGTGACGCTCGACGAGGGAAAGGCTGCGGCGGAGGTGGCGGAACCGGACGTGGCGGAGATGGCCCGCGTTCCGCGCGAGGTGCTGATGCGGTTCATCGGCGAGCTGCCCGAGGGTTACCGGGCGGTGTTCAACCTCTACTGCATCGAGGAGTATTCCCACCGCGACATCGCCCGGATGCTGGGAATCAACGAGAAAAGCTCCTCTTCGCAGTTGTTTCGCGCCCGGGCCATGCTGGCCCGCAGGATCAGGGCTTATTTGGAGACGCATTGAAATCGAGAGGATGCAGCTCCGGAATATCAGAAAAAGGTGGATCATCCGGCGCTGCCGGACTCACATAGAACTATGAAACAAGACAAGGATTGGATCAAAGCCATGCGGAACGCGCTTCGCGACGCCGAACTCCCGCCTCCGGCGGGGGGATGGGAGCGTTTGCAGCGCGAGTTGGGCGGTGCGGCTCCGGGGCCGGAGGTTTCCGGGACAAAACCCCGCGGGTCCGTATGGCGGATCTACCGGCCGCGGATTGCCGCCGTAGCCGCTGCCGTGCTGATCTTGGCCGTTGCGGGTGAATTCCTGCTCCGGCCGGACAAGGCGTTGGAAAATGATGGGACTGTTATCGCATCGGTGGCGGAAGACGGAGCAACCGCGGTTGCCATACCGCAGCCCGCGGAGCCGGAAACCGTACGGGACGCCCTTGCAAAGGCGGTGGGGCTGCCCCGGGAGCAGGTTGCCGGGGAGGTGTCCTCCGCGGGGCGGCGGTCGCTCCTCGCTGCGGCCGCAGGGCAGCCTGCGCAGACGGCGGCCCTGAAAGATCTCCGGACGGACGGTGAGCCTGCGGTCCGGGCCGGAGAGGTCGCGGCGGCGGAAGTTTCCGGAGAGGCGGCGAAGGCGTCGTCCGGTGAAGTCGCGAAGGCGTCATCCGGTGAAGTCGCAAAGGCGGCCTCCGGAGATACTGCGGAGACTTCCGGCGAAAGGGTTTCGAAGCAGGCTTCCGGGCGGCCCGCAACGCGGTCGGCGGCCGGCGCGGCCGGTCGTGCGGGGTTCTCCGACGAGCCGTTCGTAGCCTACACCAAACCGCATAAAAAGGCGTCGTTCTCCCTGTTTGCCGGCGGCGGCGTGGCGGGCGGAAACAGCGAAGGTCTGGCTCCCCGGATGCTCAACACTTCGATAACGAATGATGCTTCGTCGGTGATCGGCAACGGCAACAGCCTGGCGCCCCTGCGCAGCAGCGGATACGGCGAGAGTTCGTTCCGCCACCACCAGCCGTTGAGCTTCGGCATCGCCGTGCGCAAGGAGTTCGCCCACGGACTGTCGCTGGAAAGCGGCGTGAACTACACCCTGCTGCGTTCGGACGTGAGGATGCAGTACACCTCGGACGACGTGGCGCAAAAACTCCATTTCATAGGGGTTCCCCTCCGCTTCAACTGGCAGTTCCTCGAGCGCGGCCGCTTCTCGTTATATATGGGTGCGGGCGGCATGGTCGAGAAATGCGTTTCGGCCCGGCTCGGCTCCGAGACCGTCGACGAACCGGGCGTGCAGTGGTCGGCGCTTGCAGCCGTGGGGGCGCAATACCGTGTAGGCGGTATGGTGGGGCTTTATTTCGAGCCTGAAGGATCGTATTACTTCACCGAAACCGGATTGCGTACGTCGCGTACGGATTCACCTCTGACGCTGACCTTGAGACTGGGCGTGCGCCTCTCTTTTTGAAGTCTGATTTTATAAATCGCACATTTATTGTATAGGAGGAGTTCGCACCGGGAGTGCGGATTCCTTTTATCGTATTACGGGCAGGCGTGTCTAAAAGTGGCATTCGGACGATTAAATATGCTATTTTTTGTTGTATGATCGAAATTTGTTACTATGTGTGTTGAATAAATTAAGTGACGCCCGACTTTGCATTCGCCCAGATACGATAAAAAAAAGCACAAGTGCGCTTGTTGCGCACCTGTGCCTGGTAGTCCCGACGGGAATCGAACCCATATCGTAAGAACCGGAATCTTATATTCTATCCATTGAACTACGGGACCGGGTGTGCAAAGATGCAAAAATTTTTTTAATATTCGAAAAAAAAATGCGAGAAAAGCAGAATAATTGGCAAAGAATCGAGGCCGTAATCAAGTGGGCGAATATGGCGACCAACTATTTGGCGCTATATATCGGCCTGGCGCGCGGCGAAAACCTCTATCAGATAAAGCGGGGCAACAACGGCATTTCGCTGGACGTCGCCGACCGTATCGTCAGCAAATTCCCCCAGGTCGACAAACTCTGGCTGCTGACGGGGGAGGGGCAGATGTTCTCCGAGGAGCGGATACGCGGCGCGCAGATACCTTATTATAATGTGGATGTCGAACAGGGCATCGCACATCTGGAGCATCTCGACGCCGAGAGCAACCTCGTCGTGCCTCCGGTGGGGGCGTGCGACCTGGCGATGTGCTATACGGGGCGTGCGATGGGAAACATCGTGCCGCCCGGAACGGTCGTGCTGCTGAAAGCCGTGGACCGCGATGCAATTATTCCCGGGGGTGAATATGTGATAGTCTGCCGAAAAATTGTAACTTTGCGGATAGTTCGGGCCGCCGACGAGGAGGGCAAAGTCCGCCTGGTGGCCGGGGATCGGGAGAATTACGATGACATCGTTTTGAACGTCAACGATATAGTCTCGGTCTACAAAGTGAAGGGAAAATTGATCATAAACAGTTGAAGAGTATGTTTTCAGGCATCGTGGAACGTACGGCGGAAGTGGTTTCGATCCGCACGGACCGTCAGAACAAGGATTTCACGCTCCGGGCGGATTTCTGCAAGGAGTTGAAAATCGACCAGAGCATAGCACATAACGGCGTATGTTTGACAGTTGTGGACATCACGGAGGACACCTACACCGTGACGGCCATGAAGGAGACGCTCGACAGGAGCAACCTCGGGTTGCTGCGCGAAGGCGATCTGGTCAACCTCGAACGGTCGATGAAACCCGATGCCCTGCTCGACGGGCACATCGTGCAGGGGCACGTCGACCAGACGGCGGTCTGCACGGCGAAGGAGGATGCCGACGGAAGCTGGTACTTCACCTTCGAGTACGAGCCGCAGGGCGCCGGACTCTGCACGGTCGAGAAAGGTTCGGTGACGGTCAACGGCGTGAGCCTCACGGTCTGCGACTCGAAAGAGAGCAGTTTCCGGGTGGCGATCATTCCCTACACCTTCGAGCACACGAATTTTTGCCGCATCGAAGTCGGTTCGGTCGTGAACCTTGAATTCGACATCGTCGGCAAATACATCGCCCGGCTGATGCAAAACTACATGCAGTAAGCCTATGGTACACATCAAGACAAAGGAGGGCGCGTCGCTGTGGATCGCCCTGCTCGCCACGGCGATCGTCGCCGTGGGTATGGTTATACAGCATATCGAATGGTGGATCACGCTCTGCACGTCGGTCGGGGTCTTCGTCGTGGTGGCGCTCGCGGCGCTGTTCATCATCCGCAAGTACGTGGCTTACAAACTCAAGCCGATCTATTCGATCGTGCTTTCGCGCGACGTGCACACCAACGAGATCTTCTCGGAACTGAAGGACAAGCGCGTCGAGAACATCGGCGAGGAGCTGACGGCCTGGGCCGACACCAACGACCGGGAGATCGCCCGGCTGAAAGAGGCCGAGTGCTTCCGCAAGCAATATCTGGGCAACGTGGCCCACGAACTGAAAACCCCGATATTCAATATCCAGGGATATATTTCGACGCTGCTGGACGGAGGGCTGGAGGACGAACTGATCAACCGCAAATACCTCGAACGCGCCGAGAAGAGCATCGACCGTCTGATCAACATCGTCAACGACCTCGACACCATTTCGAAACTCGAAAGCAGCATGAACAAGCTCAATCTGGAGCGATTCGACGTGGTGGCGCTGGCCAAGGAGATCGCCGAGCAGGCCGAGATGGAGGCCGACAGGAAGGAGATCCGGATTTCGGTCAAGGGGACCGACAACCTGCCTTCGCCCTTCTGGGTGCTGGCTGACAAACACTACATCGGGCAGGTGTTCGTCAACCTGATCATCAACTCGATCCGCTACGGCAAGGAGGGCGGGCAGACCCGCATCCGTTTCCGCGACATGCTGGATAAAATTCTGATCGAGGTGGAGGATAACGGTTCGGGTATTGCCAAGGAGGACCTGCCGCGTGTGTTCGAACGCTTCTACCGTACGGACAAGGGGCGGTCGCGGGAGCAGGGCGGCACGGGACTCGGGCTGGCCATCGTCAAACATATCGTCGAAGCGCACGGCGAACGGATCACGGTCCGCAGCGAACTCGGCGTGGGCAGCACGTTCTCCTTCACGCTGAAGAAGGTGAATTTGCAGGAGATGAAATAGAATGTACGAAATCTGGAGTAAGATCCGTTAGCATTTCGGTCTGAATTCCGGTTGCGTCGCGACAAGTCCTTTACGTGGGTCGTTTGAGAGACGGCTTTCGGACGAGAGGCGCGGGGCGTACGCCGTCTCCCTCCCCGAAAGAGGGGCGGGGTGGCAGATTCGAATGCGACGCCGGAGACGGCGACTGTGACCGCCCGAAAAGGAATCGGGGCTGAATAATAAAGAAACAACTTAAATAAATGATTCTACAACCTCTTTCCGTTGTCTGGAATTTCGATCCGGTGCTGTTCAGCATCGGGTCGCTCGACATCCGTTATTATGGGCTGATGTGGGCGCTGGCCATTCTGATCGGCGCGAAATTCTTCGATAACTTCGTCAATCGCGAAGGACTTCCCGCAAAGGTCTCGGAGTCGATTTTCATTTACGGAACACTCGCCACGATCCTCGGCGCGCGGCTCGGCCACTGTCTGTTCTACGACACGATGGAATACCTTTCGAAGCCGTGGACCATCATCACGGGATTCCGCGACGGCGGAATGGCCAGCCACGGCGCGGCCATAGGCCTGCTGATCGGGTTGTGGCTCTTCTCGCGCCGCAACAAACTGCCTTATATCTGGTCGCTGGACCGCATTATGATTCCGGTGGGCATCGGCGGTGCGATCGTGCGGTTGGGCAACCTGTTCAACTCGGAGATTTTCGGCCAGGCGACGACCCTGCCGTGGGGCTTCGAGTTCGTCCGTTCGCACAAGTGGGTGGCCGAGTTCGCCCCTGCGGCGGTGCACCCGACGCAGATTTACGAGGCGCTCTGCTACCTGGCGACTTTCGGCATCCTTTGCTGGCTCTATTACAGGAGGGACATCGCGCGCCGCCGTCCGGGCATTCTGTTCGGAATCGGCCTGATCGGTACGTTCCTCACGCGCTTTTTCATCGAGTACATCAAAACCGAGCAGGAGCCTTTCGAAGTGGGCTGGGCTTTGGACATGGGCCAGTGGCTCAGCATTCCCTTCATCCTGCTGGGAATCTATATGATCTGGCGGGGCGCGACCCGGCCCGGAACGGTTCCGGCCCCGGTGCCGAAAGCCCCGGCCGCAACGCCTAAAAAGAAGAAAAAATGAACGCGAACCCGATGGAAGAGCAGATCGGCAGGCTTGTCGGCAACCTGCTGGCCGGCGGCGGGGAGATTTTTCTGCCCGGCGTAGGCTCGCTCTACACCGAGCGGCAGGGAGCCAGGCGGCTCAACCGGCGAACCGTACTGCCGCCGAGCCGCACGGTGGCCTTCACCTCGCAGCAGCGGGGCGTGTCGCTGGTCGACGAGATTGCCCGCGTCATGCGTGAGGCCGGCGGATACGAAAATCCCGAAGCCGAGGCGCAGGCCGTTTACGACCGCTGGATCGCCCGGGTGCACCGGGCCGACCTGCTGACCGTCGAGGGCGTCGGAGAGCTGAAATTCAAGAATTTTATCCCCGACGAGGCGTTCGACCTCCGGCTGAATCCGCAGGGGCGCGAACCCGTGCGGGTTCGTGTGCAGCGTCGTTTCGACTGGCCGCTGTGGGTCGGCATCGCGGCAATCGGGATTGCGGCAGTCTATGGCGGGCGGGAGTTCCTGCTGCTCTATCCGGAGGCGCCGGAAGCGGCGGCCGTGACGGAGATTCCCGCTGCGTCCGACAGCTTCGGGACTGTCGAAGCGCCCGATGCTTTGGTCGAGGCTCCTCCGACGGAACGGTCTGTGGCCGGGGAGTCCGCTGCGCAGGCGGGAGGCGCGGCTTCGGGGGCTTCCGTTCCCGACGCAGCCCCGGAACCGGAGATCGCCGAAACGCATCCGGCGCAGGAGCAGGACGCCCCGACGGCGTTGCTTTCGGGCCGCCACTATGTCGTGCTGGGGGTTTTCAGCACCGAAGAGAACGCCCGGCGCGCCGTGCGGGAGACCGAGGCCAGGGAGTCGGCGCTCCGTTGCCGGATTTACCGTTTCGGGGGGAAATTCATGGTTTCGCCCTTCTCGTCGGACGATGCCGGAGCCTGTGCGCAGTTCATCCGCGTGCAGGACGGGCGTTTCCCCGACATGTGGACCTACACCGCCCGCTGATGGCCCTTGCAGAGTTGATAATCCGGGCGATTGACTGGTTTTACATCCGGCCCGTCGCCGCGGTCCTGCCCCGGCAGGTGTTCCGTTACGTGGTCTGCGGCGGTGTGACCTACATCCTGTTCGATCCCGTCTGCTATTTCCTCTTTTACAATTTCATCGTGGCGCACCGCTACGTCGACCTGGGATTCGTGGTCGTCTCCCCGCACATCGCGGCGATGATTCTCGTCTTTCCGTTCACCTTCTTCGTGGGCTTCTGGCTCAACCGTTACGTGGCGTTCCGCCGGTCGCCGATCGGGGCCGGGACGCAGCTTCTGCGCTACCTGCTTTCGGTGGCGGGGTCGGTGCTGCTGACCTATGCGGGGCTGAAGTTCTTCGTGGAAGTCTGCGGCGTGTGGCCCACGCCGGCGAAGATGGTCACGACGCTGCTGACGACGGTTTACAGTTTCCTCGCAGCCAAATATTTCACCTTCCGCCACGCGGAAAAACCGGAATAGACAAGAATCTGAATTCCATTCATAGCCGAACGACTTTTCGTGTCGTCGGGAGCGGACTTTCAGGCCGATTTTTGCAGAATGCCCGATTATGAATTGTGAATTGTGAATTTTGAATTCTGATTCCGGTTCTCCTCCCGCAGTTTCTGGAGTTCGTACATCCGGTCGCGGAATTTCGCCGCGGCGAGGAAATCCAGCGATTTGGCCGCGCGTTCCATCTCCTCGCGGGCCTTGTCGATCAGCGCGTCGATGTTCTCGCTGGCCGTGTAGCTTTTCTGCACGTCGGCCGCCGCTGCGTAGTGGTCTTCGGCGATGGGGTAGGCCGTCATGTTGACCTCCGACGTGTCGACGCGGCCCGCCAGCAGCGCGCTCTGTCCCGAGCCGCTCTTCTGCGCCTGCCGCGGCAGCATTTCGTGCTCCATGTTGTAGCGCACCTGCTTCTCGCGGCGGCGGTTGCTCTGTTCGATGGCGTAGCGCATCGAGTCGGTGCAGGTGTCGGCGTAGAGGATCACGTTGCCCTGCGAGTGGCGCGCGGCGCGTCCGGCGATCTGCGTGAGCGACCGGACGTTGCGCAGGAATCCCTCCTGGTCGGCGTCGAGGATCGCCACGAGCGCCACCTCCGGCAGGTCGAGTCCCTCGCGCAGCAGGTTCACGCCGATCAGCACGTCGAACATGCCGGCCCGCAGGTCTTCGAGAATCTGGATGCGCTCCAGCGTGTCGACGTCCGAGTGGATGTAGCGGTTGCGCACGCCCACGCGGTCGAAGTATTTCGAAAGCTCCTCGGCCATGCGTTTGGTGATGGTCGTCACGAGCACCTTGTCGTCGTTCTTCACGCGCTTGTCGATCTCCCCGATCAGGTCGTCGATCTGGTTCAGCGTCACGCGCACCTCCAGCGGCGGGTCCACCAGCCCCGTGGGGCGGATCAGCTGTTCGACGATCACGCCTTCGCTCTTCATCAGTTCGTAGTCGGCGGGCGTGGCGCTCACGTAGATCGACGTGCCCTGCAACTGTTCGAACTCCGAGAAGGTCAACGGGCGGTTGTCCTTGGCCGCCGGGAGGCGGAAGCCGTACTCCACGAGGTTCTCCTTGCGGGCGCGGTCGCCGCCGAACATGGCGTGGACCTGCGGCAGGGTGACGTGGCTCTCGTCCACGACCATCAGGTAGTCCTTCGGGAAATAGTCGATCAGGCAGAAGGGGCGCGTCCCGGCGGCGCGGCCGTCGAAGTAGCGCGAGTAGTTCTCGATGCCCGGGCAATAGCCCAGCTCCTTGATCATTTCGAGGTCGTACTCCACGCGCTGCTTGATGCGCTGCGCCTCCATCGGACGCCCGGCGCGTTCGAAGAACTCGATCTGCTTGCCCAGGTCGAGGTAGATCTGCTGCACGGCGGCGTTGATGCGCTCTTTGGTCGTCACGAACAGGTTCGTGGCGTAGAGCGTGATGCTGTCGAGCGAGGCGATGCGCTGTCCCGTGACGGGGTCGATCGACTGGATGGCCTCCACCTCGTTGTCGAAGAACATCACGCGGAAGCATTGGTTGCCGAACTCGCCGAAGGCCGCCATGATGTCCACCGTGTCGCCGTTGACGCGGAACGTCGCAGGCTCCAGCTCGCGTTCGGTGCGGGTGTAGAGCGCCTCGACCAGCTTGTAGAGGAAATGCTTGTAGCTGACGACCTGCCCCACCTTGATGTTGATGGCCGTGGCGTGGAAGTCCGCCGGGTTGCCCGCGCCGTAGAGGCACGAGACGCTCGACACGACGATCACGTCGCGGCGGCCCGACAGCAGCGTGGCGACCGTGCCGAGGCGCATCTTCTCGATCTCGGCGTTGATCTGGAGGTCTTTCTCGAGATAGGTGTCCGTCGAAGGCAGGTAGGCCTCCGGCTGGGAGTCGTAATAGGAGACGAAATACTCCACGGCATTCTCCGGGAAGAAGTTTTTGAACTCCCCGTACAACTGCGCCGCGAGGGTCTTGTTGTGGCTCAGGACCAGCGTCGGACGGTTCAGCCGCGCGATGACGTTGGCCACCGTGAAAGTCTTTCCCGAACCCGTCACGCCCAGCAGCGTGTTGTGTTTGGACCCGTGTTCGATCGAGCTGACGAGCTGCCCGATCGCCTCCGGCTGGTCGCCCATCGGGGCATAGTCCGATACTAACTTGAAATCCATAGATGCAAAGGTAGTGAAGAATTAAAAATTAAGAATTAAAAGTCGCGAATTATTTCCTCGTGTTCGAATCTCATGCCGAAGAAGTGCGGGGACATCGGATGGAAGACGGCGGGCGGAGAATAATTTTTAATTCTTAATTTTTAATTCTTAATTCGATTATTCGTACCTTTGTAGGCTATGATCGACCGGGAAACAGTAGACCGCATTTACGCCGCCGCCAATATCGTGGATATTATCGGCGAATACGTCACGCTCAAACGAAAGGGCGTGAACTATGTCGCGTGTTGTCCTTTCCACAACGAGAAGACCCCGTCGTTCGTAGTCTCTCCTTCGAAAGGCCTTTATAAATGTTTCGGTTGTGGGAAGGGCGGTAATGCCGTGACTTTCGTAATGGATCAGGAAGCCACAACCTATGCCGAGGCGCTGAAGATGGTGGCCAAGCGTTACGGCATCGAGGTTAAGGAGGAAGCGTTGACCGAAGAGGAGGTGCGCCGCAACGACGACCGCGAGTCGATGTTCGCACTCAACGTCTGGGCGGCCGATTATTTTGCCAACTACCTCCATCACGAGACCGAGGGGATGAGCGTGGGCATGGCTTACTTCCGCCAGAAGCGCGGGATGACCGACGCCACGATCAAGAAATTCGGACTCGGATTCTGCCCCGCGAAGGGCGACCGGATGTCGAAGGACGCCCTGGCGGCGGGTTACAAGAAGGAGTTTCTCCTCTCGACGGGACTTTCGCTGGTCAGCGACCGGGACGGCTCGTTGTACGACCGGTTCCGCGACCGCGTGATCTTCCCCGTGCACAACATTTCGGGGCGCATCGTGGCGTTCGGAGGCCGCACGCTGCGCACCGACAAGCAGGTGGCCAAGTACCAGAACTCCCCCGAGAGCGAGATATACAGCAAGAAACGCGAACTTTACGGTCTCTATTTCGCCAAGAAGGCCATTCAGCAGCAGGATTTCGCCATCATGGTCGAAGGATACACCGATGTGATTTCGATGCATCAGGCAGGGGTCGAGAACGTCGTGTCTTCGTCCGGCACGTCGCTTACGACGGAGCAGATACGCCTGCTGAACCGCTTTACGAAGAATATCACGGTGATCTACGACGGCGATTCGGCGGGCATTCACGCCTCGCTGCGCGGTATCGACATGATCTTGAAGGAGGGCATGAACGTGCGCGTGGTGCTGCTGCCCGAGCCGGAGGACCCCGATTCGTTCGCGCGCAGCCATACGGCATCCGAGTTGCAGGAGTATATCCGCGCCAACGAGCAGGACTTCCTGGAGTTCAAGGCCAAACTGCTGTTGCAGGACGCCGAGGGCGACCCGATCCGCAAAGCGGCGCTGATCGCCGACATGGTGCAGTCGGTGTCGGTGATTCCCGATCCGATTCAGCGCTCGGTCTACATCAAGGAGTGCGCGCGGATCATGGACATCGACGAGCAGATACTCATTTCGGAGGTGGCACGCAAGCGCATGACCACGTCGGGCGACCGCGAGACCGACGAGTTCCTGCGCCGTCAGACGACCCTCCGGCAGCGGGAGGCGCAGCAGCCCGGGGTGGAGTTCGTCAAACAGGTCGAGGCGGGGAGCAGTTTCGAGACGCTGGAGCGCGAGATCGTGAAATACCTGCTCAAGTACGGGCACTGCTCGTTCGATTTCAAGGAGGGCCGGACGATGGTGGCGTGCAACGTCGCGGAGGTGATTTTCTCGGAGCTCAGCGACGACAACATCGCCTTCCGCAATCCGGTCTACAACAAGATCATGGCGGCCTACCGCGAGCAGTGGGCGCAGCTGGGGACCGGCGTGGAGGTCCCGGCGCACGTTTTCCTGAACCACATCGACCCGGAGGTGTGCAACATGTCGGTGGACATCCTCACGGCGGACGACAACTATGTGCTTAGCGAGCTGTGGCGGCGCAAGGAAATACACCTGGAAACCGACGCCGAGATGCTGGCCGTGGGGGTCCCGAAGGCCGTGACGCTCTACAAATCGAAAGTCGTCGAGGCGCTGATCAAGGAGTTGCAGGCGAAGTTGGACGACGAACTTCCCGACGACGAACAAAAGGATATCATGCAGCGGTTGGCGGCTTACAATCAGGTTAAAAAGACGATAGCCAATAAGATAGGACGACCGATTTTATAAGAAAAAAAGGGGCGGGTCTCGGGTCGTACACGCATCACTGCGCATACCGTGTGCAAACAGAAAATAAACAGAAAGATGTGTAAAACATATCAAAGATAAAAGAATTAGTTACCTTGACCGATTCCCACCCCCGCAATTAAAATCGCAATTTGTGTGCCGTTTTTGAGTATTATGAGTGAACAGAAAAAGATAAATATCCGGAACAAGCGCGCGACGTTCGACTATGAGATTCTGGAAGAATACGTTGCGGGCATCGTGCTCGTCGGAACGGAGATCAAGTCCATCCGCGCCGGCAAGGCCTCGATGGTCGATACGTTCTGTTATTTCGACAAGGGCGAACTGTGGGTACGCGGCGTCAACATCGCCGAATACGCCTGGGGAACGTGCAACAACCACGTGCCGCGTCGCGACCGCAAGCTGCTGCTCACGGCCCGCGAACTGGACAAGTTGCAGCGCGCTTCGCAGGACAAGGGCCTGACGATCGTGGGCCTGCGGCTGTTCCTGAACGAGCGCGGCCTGGCGAAGGTCGTCGTGGGGCTGGCCCGCGGCCGCAAGTCGTACGACAAGCGCGAATACCTCAAGGAGAACGACGCCCGGCGCGAGATGGATAAGGCGATGAAAAACTACCGGTAATTTATCGTGATGGCGGCCTGTTTCCGGGCTTCCCTTGCAGCCCGCGAATGGGAAATACTCCAGTATGTCCCATCCGCATGCTGTGGCACGAAACCCGAAACTGCGCTCGCCCAGACGATAAATAAAAAAAGAGACACTTATGACGAAAGCGATATTTTTGGACGTCGACGGAACGCTGATCAGCTTCAAGACCCACCGGGTGCCCGCTTCGGCGCTCGATGCGTTGCGTGAGGCCCATGCGCGCGGCGTGCAGCTGTTCATCGCCACGGGGCGCGCGGCGGCCGATCTGGCCGATCTGGAGGCGATTCCTTACGACGGCGTGGCGGCGCTCAACGGTGCCGACTGCCTGATGCGTGACGGCCGCGTCGTGGCCCGGCATCCGATTCCGCGCGCCGACTTCGAGAAGTCGCTCGCCTTGTCGGCGGAGCTGGATTTTCCGGTCGGGTTGGAGTTGAACGACGGAGTTTTCGTCAACCGCGTGACGCCCGAAGTGGTGCGTCTGGCGGAGATGGTGGCGCATCCGGTCCCCGAACAGGTCGATCTGCGGGCGCTTTTCGACCGGGGAGACTGCTGCCAGATGTGCTTTTATTTCGATCCCGAACTCGAAAAGAGGGTGATGGCCGAACTGCCGTCGCTCGTGGCGTCGCGCTGGTGCCCGATCTTCGCGGACGTCAATGTCCGGGGTGTCGACAAGGCGACGGGCATGGCCGAGTTCGCTGCGCGTTTCGGCTTTGCGAACGGCGAGACGATGGCTTTCGGCGACGGCGGCAACGACGTGGCGATGCTGCGGGCCGCAGGCGCGGGCGTGGCGATGGGCAACGCATGCGACGAGGCGCTCGCCGCCGCGGACTATGTGACGGCTTCGGTCGACGACGACGGAATCCGGCGCGCATTGGAGCATTTCGGGGTGATATAGCGTCTGCGTTCCGGCGGATAATCCGGGTTGCGTCGCGACGAGTCCCTCCCGAGGGAGGGCAGATTTGCAAACGACGCCGAAGGCGGCGACAACCGCCGATGGTGGCGAAAAAACGATAGGATAACTTATGAGTTTAATACTTGCTATTGAGACCGGAACGGACATCTGTTCCGTGGGCATCGCCAAGGACGGCGAACTGCTGTCGCTGCGCGAGAGCGACGAGGGGCGCGACCACGCCCGCAAGGTCGGCGTGTTCGTCGACGAACTGCTGCGCGAGACGGACATTGCGCCCGACGAACTCGACGCCGTGGCTGTGGGTAAGGGCCCCGGATCGTATACGGGACTGCGCATCGGCGTGTCGTTCGCCAAGGGATTGTGTTACGGGTTGCAGAAGCCGCTGGTGGCCGTCGGGTCGCTGGATGCGCTGGCCGAGGTGACCCGCGAGGACTACGAGGCGGGGATTCTCGCCGTAGATGACTGGTCGAACGCCTTGCTGTGTCCGATGGTCGACGCCCGGCGCATGGAGGTCTATGCGCAGGTTTTCGACGCCGAAGGGCGTCCGCAGAGCGAAGTTTCGGCCGAGGTGGTCGACGCCGGGAGTTTCGCCGCCTTCCGCGGTCAGGGGCGTCCGTTCGTGATCTTCGGCAGCGGGGCGCGCAAATGCGCCGGCATCCTTTCCGACGCGGTGTGCGTGGAGGTGACCCCGTCGGCCCGCGGGCTTGCCCGGCTCGCCCAGCAGGCCCTCGACGAAGGCCGCACGGAGGACATCGCCTATTTCGAGCCGTTCTATCTGAAGGATTTCGTCGTTACGACATCCCGCAAGAAGTTGTTTTGAGCGGTTTCCGGCAGTATGACCGAGGCTGACCTGATACGGCTCCTGTCGGAGCGGTTCCACGGCAATTTCGCCGACGAGACGGCCCGGAGGGTGCGCGATGCCGGGGCTGTGGATCTGTTGTACGCGGTGGTGACCGCGCCGCATCCGGAGCTGCCGGGACCTGTCCGGCAGAAGGTGCTGTTCCGCGGCGCCTATGTGCTCGAACGGATCTATTTCGACGCCCCCGAGGCGTTCATGCCCCGTGCCGAATCCTTTTGCCGGGTCGATTTCGCGGCGTGCGCCAACGCCAGCGCGCAGCGTCATTTCGGGAAGATCATGGCCGACCTGCTGGGGCGTTATGCGCCCGAACCCGGCGATCTGGAGCGGATCGCCGAAACGGCCGCCGGATGGGCCGTGTCGCCGGAGGCGAAAGTCGCCGTGAAGGTCTGGGCCGTGGAGGTCCTGAAACGCTGCCGGGAGCGTGTCGGCTGGGTCGCCGAATTGTGGGACGACATCGTGGAGACGGTGGCCCTCGACGCTACGCCGGGCATCGAAAGCCGGATGCGCAAAAGCTGGAAAACGAGGTCGTAACTGGGTCGGAGCAAAATAAAAACCCCGCTGATGTCAGCGGGGTTTTTCGTTCGGAGCGGGCGGCTATTTCACGCCGCCGATCTGCGCGCGCAGTCGTTTTTTGAAATTTTCACCGATGATGGTCATTTTGTCCGTGGTCTCGAACAGCGCGGCCTTGTTCTTCTCGTAGGCAGCCAGGTAGCCGGCGATGCGACCCGGGTCTTCGAGAATGAAATTGGGGCACTGCGAGACGTTGAGGTACTCCTTGGGCAGCATGAGGTAGGGTTCCGTCTTGCCCTGTTCGGTCTTGAATTCGACGGTCAGGTCGATGCAGCGTTTGAAGACTCCGCTTTTGCCGTAGAGGTCGGCCTGGTGCGCCGCGGCGTGGTCGTTGAAGGTCAGCACGACCTCCAGCGGACGGTCGCAGGGCGCGGCGTCCGTGTAGACGACCGGGGCGAGCGTATAGGCGTCGTAGGTCCACTGTCCGGCTTTCGGGAAGCGGGCGTAGGGGAGTTCGCGGCCGTTTACCTGCACCGTTTTGGGCGGGAAGGTCGCCGGGAAGCGCATTTCGTAGCTGCGGCTGTCGGGAGCGCCGGCGTAGGTGCCTTCGCGGGGCGCGACGACGGCGCGCAGGGTGTTGCCCTCCTGCTTCTTGGCGACCTTCGTGGTGGCGTAGGCCGTGGCGTACTGCTGGCTGACGCCGTCGTCCTCGTAGTGGACAAGCTCGCCGTCGGCCCCGGGGATGAAGGTCAGCACCAGCGTGTCGCAGGGCTGCTGGAGGTTTTTCACCGTCTGTGGGTTCATCGGAAGGATGGCTCCGGCCCGCGCGTACCAGGGATTTTCCGAGAGGGTGTAGTGCAGCTCCTCGGTGCGTCCGCCCTCGTACATGGCTCCCGTGGCGCAGTCGTACCACCGGCCCTCGGGGAACCAGATCCGGCGCGCGGCCAGCCCCGTGACGCTGTCGACCGGCTCCACGACGGCCGTGGCGAGGATGTCGTTGCCGAACATGAACTGCTCGGGGACGTTGTAGGCCTCGTCCCGTTCGGGATGGTCGTAGTACATCGGACGGCACATGCCGACGCCGGTGTCGTAGTTCTCGCGGGCGGCGTTGTAGACGTAGGGCGCCAGCGTATAGCGCAGGCGGATGGCGTCGCGCATGACGAACAGGTGGTCGGGGAAGAACCAGAGGTAACGCTCGATGCGCGGGTCCTTGGTCGAGTGGGTCTTGAAGATCGGGGTGAAGACGCCGTATTGCAGCCAGCGGGTGTAAAGTTCGGGATCGGTGGCTTTCGTCTCCTTCTTGAACATGTGGCCGCCGATGTCGTGCCCCCAGTAGCCGTAGTTGACGTTGGACGAGGTGGCCGTGAAATAGGGCAGGAAGGCCAGCGTCTCCCACTTGGCGTAGGTGTCGCCCGAGAATGCCAGCGGATAGCGGTGCGATCCGAGACCGCCCCAGCGGTGGTAGATGAAGGGCCGCAGCGCGGGGTTCTGCTGCTCGGCGTGGTGGAAGAAGGTGTAGTTGAGCCAGAAGGTGTTCGAAAGTCCCGGGGTGAATTTCGACTCCATCCACTGTTGCCAGTCGAGCCACCAGAAATCGACGCCCTGGCGCTCCATCGGGTTCAGCACGGTCTTGAAGTAGGCGTCGGCCCATTTTTGTTCGTCGATATGGAACGGCACGCTCTTGCCTTTTTCGGTCCATCCGTACTCCCGGGTGAACGGCTCGTAAACGTCTTCGTAGGGTTGGATGCCCGAGGCGGGGTGGAGGTTGAGCGCTACTTTCAGCTGCTCGTTTTCGGTCCATCGGAGGAAATTCGCGGGCGAGGGGAACAGCTCCTTCTGCCAGGTGTAGCCGGTCCAGCCGATGCGCTGTCCGTACTCGTCCTTGGCGGGGTTTTTCTTGCGCAGGCCCCAGGTCTCGTGCCAGTCCATGTCGACGATCAGCACGTCGATCGGAATGTCGACCGACTTGAGTTTCTGCACCAGGTCGACGAACTCGTTGTCCGAATACTGCCAGTAGCGGCTCCACCAGTAGCCGAAGGTGTACTTCGGAGGCAGCGGCGCGCGGCCTGCGACGAGCTGGAAATCGGCGAGCGCCTGCTTGTAGTCGTGCCCGTAGGCGAAGAGGTAGAGGTCCTGGCGGTCGCCCGCGGGGCGCGCCTCGACCCACTCTTTCCAGGCGGAGCCGTCGGGCGTCAGCACGTGGCGGCCGCTGTCGTCGACCACCGACCATCCTGCGCGCGAAAGAAGCCCCTGCTCCATCGGTTCGCGCCCCAGCTTCCTGCCGTCGCATCCGTCGAGCGTGCGGGTCGTGCCCATGAGGTTCTGCGGGTCCTCCGTGCCGGGGGTCCATACGACCTCGCGGCCGTTGAGCCGGAAGACGGCTTTCAGGTTTTTGTCCGAAAACTTGCCGCCTTTGGTGTAGGTCAGCGTCAGGGCCGGGGTGGTGATCGTCAGCCGGGATTTCGTGTCGCGGACCTTGAAGTCCGGCACGGGCGTCTCACGGTTGACGAAGGTCAGCGTGGCGCGGTCCTCGAAACGGCCGTCCTCGCTCCACTCCATGCGGATCAGCTGCGGGGTGAGGACCGTGAAGCGTGCGTTGCCCGCCTCGACGACGGCCCGCGGGTCGGCCTTGGGATTCCCGGCCGCGGCCGCACCCAGCGTCAGCCACAGGACCGTAAAAAGAATTGTCGCTCTTTTCATAAGTTTATGGGGTTAGTTTGCTGAATAGACACATCCCGCAGGCAAAACGATGAGCCTGCGGTGCGATTTTTTTTGCGGAGGGGCTATGCGCCGCTGTCCGGCAGGGCGGCGGGGGCCTCGGAACGGTCGTCCGAATCCGTATCGCTGCCGGCGATTTCGAGCGTGCGCGCGGCATGCTGCCGCTTGGTTTGCAGGCGGGCGGTTTTGCGCAGGCGTTCGCCGACGCGGATGATGTTGTCGTTGCCCGTGCAGAGGCGTTTGTGGGCGTCTTCGTAGGCGTCGCGGGCCTTGTCCAGCGCCGTGCCGACCCCTTCGAGCGAGGCGGTGAAGGCCACCAGCTGTTCGTAGAGCTTCAGTCCGCAGGCGGCGATCTCCTTGGTGTTCTTGTCCTGGTCGTTGTATTTCCAGAGGTCGGCGACGAGTTTGAGCAGGGCGAAAAGGTTCGTCGGCGACGAGATGATCACCTTTTTGTCGTAGGCGTCGGACCAGATGGCCGTGTCGTTCTGCAACGCCGCGAGGAACGCCGGTTCGTTGGGGATGAACATGATGACGAAGTCGGGCGAATTGAGCCGCCGCTGGTACTCCTTGCGGCCCAGTTCGGTGACGTGCTGCCGCACCGAGGCGATGTGCGCCGCGAGATAACGCCGCCGCTCCTCCTCCGTGTCGGCCGAGGAGTAACCCACGAAGGCCGTGAGCGAGACTTTCGAGTCGATGACGATGTCCTTCTTCTCGGGCAGGTGCAGCACCACGTCGGGCCGCAGGTTGCGCCCCTCCTCGTCCTTGATGTTGTACTGCGTCTGGTAGTGGATGCCCTTCGAGAGGGCCGAACTGTCGAGGATCGTTTCGAGCAGCATCTCGCCCCAGTCGCCCTGCACCTTCGAATTGCCTTTCAGGGCGTCGGTCAGGTTCCGGGCCTCGGTGGAGATCGTCTGGTTGAGTTCCATCAGGCGTTTGAGTTCCGATTTCAGCTCGCCCCGCTGGGAGGTCTGCGTGGTGTAGATCTCCTCGACGCGCTTGCGGAAGTCGACGATGTTCTCCTTGAACGGTTTCAGAAGGATGTCGATCGACTCCCTGCTGGTCTCCTTGAACCGCAGCGACTGCTCGCCCAGAATCTCCGTCGCGAGGTTTTTGAATTGCAGGCGGAAACGCTCTTCGAGCTGTTCGCGTTCGGCTTTCTCGGCGGCGCGCTCCTCGGCGTTCTTTTGTTTCAGGCCGGCGATTTCCGTCTGGGACGAGGCGCGCAGGGCGGCCAGTTCGGTTTCGGTGCGCAGCCGCGTTTCGATCTGCACGCGGATGTCCGCTTCGGCTTGCAGACGGGCCTGCTCGGCGGCGGTCTTGTCGGCACGCAGGTGGCCGGCTTCGCGGCGGGCGGCGGCGAGCATGGCCCCGAGCGCCGCCGAGAGGGCGCCGAGCACGATGATTGCAAGAATGAATGCGGTGTTCATACTGACAAAGGTAGAATTTTCCGTGGAATTTTTCGTATCTTTGACCGACAAACTCTTTGATTCATGCAACGTATAGTAGCCCCTTCGATGCTCTCGGCCGACTTCGGCCATCTGGAGCGCGATACCCGGATGGTCGACGCCAGTGCGGCCGAATGGGTCCATATCGACGTGATGGACGGCGTTTTCGTCCCCAACATTTCATTCGGGTTTCCCGTGCTGAAAGCCATCCGCAAGGCGACGGCGAAATTTCTCGACGTGCACCTGATGATCGTCAGCCCGGAAAAATACGTCGCGCGCTTCGCCGAGGCGGGGGCCGATCTGGTGACCTTCCACCTCGAAGCGACGGACGACCCCGCGGGGTGCGTCGCGCTGATCCGCCGGGCCGGAGCCAAAGCGGGCGTGTCGATCAAGCCGGCGACGCCGGTGGAGGCGCTGCGCGAGGTGCTGCCGCTGGTGGACCTGGTGCTGGTGATGAGCGTCGAGCCGGGGTTCGGCGGACAGTCGTTCATCCCGGGGTCGCTGGAGAAGATCGCGCAGCTGCGGGCGATGGCCCGGGAGATGGGTCTCGAAACGATCATCGAGGTCGATGGAGGCATCTCGGCCCGCAACGCCGGAGCGGTTTACGGGGCGGGCGCCGACGTGCTGGTGGCCGGCAGCAGCGTTTTCGGAGCCGAAGATCCGCAGGCCGAGGTCGTGAAGATGCTCAACGCCTGACCGGAGGGTCCGTCCGGAAGAGCGCAGGGGATTTCATTTCGGAAAAAACACTCCGTCAGCGTCCGGCGTGCCGGGCCGTCTCGGCGTCGAGCAGGCGGCGCAGTCGGCGCAGGAGCGCATCGTCGCGGAACCACTCCGCGCCATAGGTCAGGTTGAAGTCGTAATCGAAATCGGCGGGATTGGCTCCCTGATTGTGCTGGAGGATGGTCTCGGCCTTGTCGAGCGCCTTGACCCAGCGGGCTTCGGGCGTGGCGCAGGCTTCGTACTCCTCCCAGAGCGTCCGGATGCGTGCTGCGGCTTCTGCGGGCAGCAGGGGCGTGAGCCGCTCCATGGCCGCAAGTTCCGCCGCGGCCTTGGAGGCGGGGTCGCACTGCGCAACGGCCGGGATGTCGCCTTCGTAAGCCTCCCCGAGGTCGTGGACCAGGCACATCGCAAGGACCCGAGGCAGGTCGAGTTCCGGTTTTTCGTCCGCAAGGACGAGGGCCAGCAGGGCCAGCCGCCACGTGTGTTCGGCGGTGCTTTCGTGCCGTCCGGTCGAGGTGCGGGCCGAGCGCAGGACGTTTTTCAGCCGTTCGGCTTCGCGCATGAATTGCAGGTATCGTTCCAGTTTTTCCATCTCCGGGATTCTGTTTCGGGACCGTAAAGATACGATATGTCGGATTAAATCGCTAACTTTGCGGTGTTTTTAGATTCGCCATGATTTCATTAGACAACCTTACCGTCAGTTATGGGGGCTGGACCCTTTTCGACAATATTTCGTTCCTGATCAACCCGAAGGACCGCATCGGACTGGTGGGCAAGAACGGAGCGGGCAAAACCACGCTCCTGCGCATCATCACGGGCGAACAGCAGCCCACGTCGGGCGCCGTGACGCTCAACGGCGACTGCACGATCGGATACCTGCCGCAGACGATGCGCGTGGCGGACACCACGACGCTCGCGGAGGAGACCGCCAAGGCCTTCGAGGAGGTGTTGCGGCTCGAGGCCGAGATCGAGGCCCTGACGCGCGAGATCGCCGAGCGCACCGACTACGAAAGCCCCGAATACGAACAGCTCCTGCACCGTCTGAACGACGCGCAGGATCACTATCATATCCTCGGCGGCGAGACCCGCGACGCGGACATCGAGAAGACGCTGCTGGGCCTCGGGTTCAAACGGTCGGATTTCGGGCGCGCCACGAGCGAGTTCTCGGGCGGCTGGCGCATGCGCATCGAGCTGGCGAAGCTGCTGCTCAGGCGGCCCTCGATCTTCCTGCTGGACGAACCGACGAACCACCTCGACATCGAGTCGATTCAGTGGCTCGAAGAGTATCTCCGGAATTACAACGGCGCGGTGCTGCTCATTTCGCACGCCCGCGCCTTTCTGGACAACGTCCCCAACCGAACGGTCGAACTGTCGCTGGGCAAGATCACCGATTACAAGGTCTCCTATTCGAAATACGTCGTCCTGCGCGCCGAGCGCCGGGCGCAGCAGATGGCGGCCTACGAGAACCAGCAGCGGATGATCGAAAAGACCGAGGAGTTCATCGAGAAATTCCGTTACAAACCCACCAAGTCGAACCAGGTGCAGTCGCGCATCAAGCAGCTGGAGCGGCTGGACCGTCTCGAGATCGAGGAAGAGGACCTCGCCACGCTCAACATCAAGTTCCCGCCCGCGCCCCGCTCGGGGCAGATCGTCGCGGAGATCAGCGAGGCCGGCATGTCGTTCGGCGAGAAACATGTCTTCAGCGGCGCGAATTTCGTCATCGAGAAGGGCGACAGGATTGCGTTGGTAGGCCGCAACGGCGAGGGCAAGACGACCCTCGCACGCATGCTGATCGGCCAGCTGACGCCCACCGAAGGGTCGGTGCGCCTCGGGGCGAACGTCAATATCGGCTATTACGCCCAGAATCAGGACGATCTGATGGACGGCGATTTCACGGTCTACGACACGCTGGACCGTGTGGCCGTGGGCGACATCCGGACCCGCCTGCGCGACATTCTGGGGGCGTTCCTGTTCCGCGGCGAGGACATCGACAAGAAGGTCAAGGTCCTCTCGGGCGGCGAGCGGGCGCGTCTGGCGATGGCCCGCATGATGCTCGAACCGCGCAACCTGCTGGTGCTGGACGAGCCGACGAACCACATGGACATGCGCTCGAAGGACATCCTCAAGAACGCCATTATGAAGTACGACGGCACGGTGGTCGTGGTGTCGCACGACCGCGAATTCCTCGACGGCATGGTCGAGAAGGTCTACGAGTTCCGCGACGGCGGGGTGAAGGAGTATCTGGGCGGCATCTACTATTTCCTCGAAAAGCGCAAGCTGGAGTCGTTGCAGGAGGTCGAGCGGCGCGACGCTCCGGCCAAAACGCCTGCGAAAGGCGACGAACCGAAGCCGGCCGTATCCGGAAAGCTCTCCTACGAGCAGAGGAAGGAGCAGGAGAAGCAGCTGCGCAAAGCGAAAAAGGTCGTGGAGACGATCGAGGCGGAGCTGGCCGACATCGAGAAGCGGATCGCGGAGTACGATGCGCGGTTCGCCGCCGCGACCGAATACAACGAGGCCGACTACAAGGCTTACAACGAACTGAAAACCCGTTACGACCACCAGATGCACGAGTGGGAGAAGGCGTCGTATGAACTGGAAATCATCGAAAACGAGTGATTCCCAATTCTCTCGGGCACCTTTCGAACTTCCCTCGCCGGTCGAGACAGTCACATACGTGGAGTATGCTCCTGCCTTGCCTGACTCGCGAAACTCAAAATATGCTCCGCGATAATCGGAAATCGGGAATGGCGAAGAACGAACAAAGCAAATATACCTAACTATGGATAGCAACCTTATTTTCGGGATTCGTCCCGTGGCCGAAGCGATCGAGGCCGGAAAGCAGATCGAGAAACTCTACATCCGCAAGGGCGCCGAAGGGCAGCTGCTGCGGGGGCTGAAAGATCTTTGCATGCGCCACCGTCTGCATTATCAGGAGGTTCCGGTCGAGAAGCTCAACCGTCTGACGCGCGGCAACCACCAGGGCGTCGTGGCGCAGACCGCGGCCATCGAGTATGTGCAGCTGACCGACATTCTGGAACGTGTGCCCGAAGACGAGACGCCGCTCGTGGTGTTGTTCGACGGGGTGACCGACGTGCGGAATTTCGGGGCCATCGCCCGCTCGGCCGAGTGTGCCGGGGCGCACGGGCTGATCACGCCGCTGAAGAACTCGGCGCCCGTGAACGCCGAGGCGATCCGTTCGTCGGCCGGTGCGCTGACGACGATTCCCGTGTGCCGCGTCGGTTCGGTCCGCAATACGCTCAAGGCATTGCAGGCGGAGGGCTTTCAGGTCGTGGCCGCCACGGAGAAGAGCCGCAAACTGCTCTACGATGCCGATTTCCGCCGTCCTACGGTGATCGTGATGGGCGCCGAGGATACGGGTATCTCGAAAGAGGTGCTCAAACTCTGTGACGAGCAGCTGGCCATTCCGCTGATCGGCCACATCGAGTCGCTCAACGTCTCGGCCGCGGCGGCCGTGATGCTGTTCGAGGTCGTGCGCCAGCGCATCGGGCCGGAGAACTGAAAGGAGGAGACGGAGTCCCGTCATTGCGAGGAGCGCAGCGACGCGGCAATCTTTGCGGCGTTACGACACTCTCCGCAGATGGCCGCGGCATCTGACGACGCCTCGCCATGACGAACGAATATGCAAAGCCGATAATCAAAATCATAATTCTGTGAAAGCCAAACTCGAATACTGCCTGCGCTGGCTCCGCGAAGGGGCCGTGCGGGTCGTGCGGTCGTACCCGGTCGAAACGCTCCTGGCGCTCTACGCCTGCATCCGGTGCCTGCTCACCTACGAACTCGACTGGAGCGAGGAGGAATTGTTTAATAGACTCGGCCTCGTGCCGCTGTTCTTCGCTCTGGCGCTTGCCGTCAACAACCTGGCGGGGCGCGGACCGTGGCGGAAAGTCTATTGGGTCGTGTGGGCGCCGATCGTGCCGCTGACGCTTTGGAGCGGTCTCGGCGACTGGATCGAAAGCGCGTCTTTCCGCATTTCGCTCGGCATACTGGCGCCGCTGCTGTTGCTGTTGAGCCTGCGGGCCGTGCGCAACGACCGGTTCGTCAACGGCGCGCTCGTCTGGCTGCGCTCGGGTGCGCTGGCCCTGCTGTTCGCCAATGTCGCGCTGGGGCTGTTCTATGCGATACTCTATTCGGCGACCTATATCTTCGGCCTCGGCGGAGCGTGGATCGAACACGTCGCGGTGTGGTCCGTGACGATCTGCGAGACGCTGGCCGTGCCGCTGCTGTTCCTGATGATGGCCGACCGCTGGCGGGACGCCGAACTGCGCGGCAGCCGCATCCTCGAAATGCTGCTGAACTACATCGTGACCCCCGCGCTGCTGATCTACGCCGCAATCCTCTACCTCTACATGGCCAAAATCCTCGTCACGTGGACGCTGCCCGAGGGCGGCGTGGCCTATCTGGTCTTCGGGTTCACGATGACGGCGCTGGCCGTGAAGGCGCTGGGGCGGCTGCTTGAAAAACGGATTTACGACTGGTTTTTCGACCGTTTCAGCCTTGTGTCGCTGCCCGTGCTGACGCTGTTCTGGATCGGCGTGGTGCGCCGCACGAACGAATACGGCCTGACCGAACCGCGCGTCTACCTCGTGGTGTGCGGCGGTCTGATGACCCTCTGCGTGCTGTTGTTCCTTTCGCAGCGTACGGGCCGTTACCTGTGGGTGTGTCTTGCGGCATGGGTGAGCTTCGCCGCGCTGGCTTACGTTCCCTTCCTCGAGCCGGAGCGTATCGCCGTGCAGTCGCAGACGCAGCGCGCGGAGCGGGTGGCGGAGCGGCTCGGACGCCTCGGCGGGGACGGACGGCTGCTGCTGACGCCGATGCCGCTGGCCGATACCGTTTATAAGAAGGAGTACCGGAAACTCTACGAGTCGCTCGACTATATCCGCCGCGACAGCGCGGCTTTCGCCCGTTTCGGCGTGAAGGACCTCGACGATCTGGCCGCGATTTTTCCCGAAGCGATGCGCGATTACGTGAGGTGGGGCTATGATTGGAGCTGTGTCGATACATGTGTCGATACCAATATTATTGAACTGGAGGCGCCCGTTAATGTCCGGTTCGAGGTAAATGCGGAATATCCGCATTATTATACGAATCTCCGGAACTGGCACAACGATCATAGTTATGATGTCAGTAACGATACGCTTCGTCTGTTTTTGGGGGAGGAGTGTGCCGTGTACCGGATTTCCTGTCGGGATTTGCTGGAACGCCAGCTAGAAAGGAGTGGATTCGATCCGGCCGAAGCGTGCGAGCCTGCGCCGGAGCAGTTGCTGCGGCTGTTGGATTACCGCGATGACCGTTGCCGGATTCTGTTCGAAAATATTAAGTTGGAACGTACGGATTCTGCCGTTGTAATACAGGGAATGGCGATCAATGCTGTGCTGATGCGATGACCTCCCTCTATGTGCATCCCCGGCTGGGCGAGGTGACCCTCTCGCAGACCGTGCGCGCCCGCCGCATTTCGATTTCGGTGCGCGCCACGGGCGCCGTGCGGCTTTCGTTCCCCTGCGGGGTGCCGCAAAAACGGGCTTTGGATTTTCTGGAGCAAAAAGCGGAATGGATCGGGGCGGCGCGCGAACGGCTCGCCCGCAAGCGGGCATCCCTGCCTCCGCAGTTGCCGCCCGAGGAGCGGAAAGCCCGCATCGAGGAGCTGCGCCGTGCGGCGAAAGCCGACCTGCCGGGCCGCATCGGGCGGCTGTCGGAGGCGACGGGCCTGAAGTGCGAAAAACTTTCGATCCGCGCCTCGCGCACGAAGTGGGGGAGTTGCTCGGGGTGCAACCACATCTCGTTGAGCCTCTTTCTGATGACTCTTCCGGAGCACCTGCGCGACTATGTGATCGTCCACGAACTCTGCCACACGGTTCACCACGACCATTCGCCCCGTTTCCATGCCTTGGTCGACCGTCTGGTCGGAGGGCGTGAAAAAGCCCTTAACCGGGAGTTAAGGGCTTTCACGATTCGTTAGCGGGAATTTTCTATCGGGAGAGAGCCTGTTTCTCGCGTTTCCAGGTTGTGGCGCAGAATGCCGTGGCAAGCAGGCTGGCGACAATGAACATCCAGAAGGTGGCGTTCCATCCCAGCGAGTTGTCGTTGGCGACCGAACCCATGACGATTTTCGCCAGCACGGCGTCGCCGAACAGGTAGCCGAACAACCCGACGAATCCTGCGGCCGTTCCGGCTGCATTCTTCGGCACGAGGTTCAGCGCTTGAATGCCGATCAGCGCCACGGGACCGTAGATGCAGAACCCGATTTCGCAGAGCGCCGTGTAGACGACCGTGCGGCCGATGGCGGCAGGGTCGCCGCCGAAGATTTCAGCCAGCGACTGGGCAATGGGAGCGGCTTTCCAATAGACCAGAATGCCGATCAGCACCAACACCATGTAGATCACGTTGGCCGGGGCGCAGCGTCCCTTGAAGAATTTGGCCGAGATCCATCCGCAGATGATCGTTCCGGGGACGCCCGCGTAGTTGTGCAGCGAGAAGGCCAGGTTGCTCTGCGAGGCATCCATGATATTCATCTCCTGCAGGTAGACCGGCGCCCAGTCGCTGATGCCGTAACGCACCAGATAGACGAAAGCGTTGGCCAGGGCGATGAGCCAGAGAATCTTGTTCTTGAAAATGTAGTCGACGAAGAGTTTTTTGAAGGGGATTTTCTGTTCTTCTCCCTTGGCGGCCTTTACCGCCGAGTAATCGTTGCGGTATTCGTCGATGGGAGGCAGCCCGCAGGCCTGGGGCGTGTCGCGCAGCGCCCACCAGCAGAAAACGGCCAGAAGAAGCGCCACGCAACTCGGGAAGATGAAGGCTGCACGCCACGTGTCGCCCCATCCCAGCATGGCGAAGATGGCGATTCCGGCGGTTACGAGCAGTCCCAGCGAGCCACTGCCGATCGTGTGCGACGTATTCCATACCGACATTTTGAAACTGCGTTCGTTCTGGGAGAACCAGTGGGCCATGATACGCCCGCAGGGAGGCCATCCCATGCCCGAAAGCCAGCCCACCAGCAGCATCAGACCGAAGATAATGCTTACGTTGATGCCGGGATTTGTGTGGCTGTAAGGGATCAGTCCCGTGCAAATCATCAGCAACGATGAGAGAATAAGTCCTACGACAAGGAATTTGCGTGCGTCGGAACGGTCGGAAAGGCTGCCCATGATGAACTTGCTGAAGGCATAGGCGATCGAGATCGCCGAACCCGCGAGTCCTACGCTGGCCTTGTCGAGGAGTCCCGACTCGATCATGCCTGGCGCTGCGAGCGAAAGATTCTTGCGCACCAGATAGTAGGCTGCGTATCCCAGAAACGCACCCAAAAATACGCGCAGACGCATCTGCGCGTATTTGGCCGGGATTTTGTCCTGGGAGAGCCTCGGTTTGGGAGCCGGAGGATTAAAAAAATTGAACATTTTAAGCTTGGGTTAAAGTCCGTTTAAGCTTCAAAGATATAATTTTTCGCCATCTTCGTGAAACTTTCGACCTGCGCATCGATCCATGCCTGGTCGCGGCCCAGTTCGCGGGCCATCGTTTCGGCGACCTTCGGGGCGGCGGCCATCGCCTCGCGGGCGTCGACGAACAGCAGCCGCACGCGGCGCGCCAGCACGTCCTCGACCGTGAGGGCCATCTCCTCGCGCACGGCCCAAACCACCTCGGCAAGCGTGTAGCCGAACTTCGGAGAGAGCTTTTCGCCCAGCGCCGGGTTTTCCTTGATCAGATTCAGGATCTTCGGCTCGTCCGAACCGTAAACGTACATATGGTCGGCGAGGTTGGGATTCTTGCGGTAGCCGTGGATGTGGAATTTCTTGGTCACGCACTTGCGCCGGGGAAGTCCCGCTACTTCGATGGCCTTGTCCACCGTGTCCTCGGCCATCAGGCGGTAGGAGGTCCACTTGCCGCCGGTGATCGTCACCAGACCGTTGTCCGAGGTGATGACCTTGTGGCTGCGCGAAATCTCCTTCGTGTTCTTGCCCTCCTTCTTGGGCGCCGCCAGCGGACGCTGACCCGCGAATACCGAGAGGATGTCCTTGTAGGTGGGCGCCGGGTTCATGTAGAGTCCCGCGGTGCCGAGGATGAAGTCGATCTCCTCCTTCAGCGGACGCGGCTCCTCCTCCGGGGTGGGGCGCACGATGTCGGTCGTTCCGACCACGACCTTGTCGTGCCAGGGCACGGCGAACAGCACGCGGCCGTCCGAGGTCTTGGGAACCATGATCGCATAGTCGCTCTGCAGGAATTTCATGTCCAGCACGAGGTGCACGCCCTGGCTCGGGGTGACCATCTTGCGGTGTTCGGGGCTGTCCATGTGCATGATGTCGTCGACGAAGCAGCCGGCGGCGTTCACGACGCTGCGCGCCTTGATCGAATACTCCTCGCCGGTGGTGTTGTCGACGAACTTCACGCCGGCGACCTTGCCCGCCTCATTGTGCAGGATGCCCGTCACGGTGGCCTCGTTGACGACCGTGCCGCCGTTCTCGACGCAGGTCTGGGCGAGGTTGATGGCCATGCGCGAGTCGTCGAACTGTCCGTCGTGGTAGACCACGCCGCCCTTCAGCCCCTTTTCGACCGAGGTGGGGATGTATTTCATCACTTTCTTGGCGGAGATGTACTTCGAACGTCCGTAGCCGAAGCCGAACGAGAGCAGATCGTAGAAGGTCAGGCCGCAGAAGTAAAGGAAATTGTCCCAGTAGCGGTAGTTCGAAATGACGAACGCCTGGTCCTTCACCAGATGCGGGGCGTTGGCCTTCATGCGGCCGCGCTCGCGCAACGCTTCAAGCACCAGCATCACGTCGCCCTTTTGCAGGTAGCGCACGCCGCCGTGCACGAGTTTGGTCGAACGGCTCGACGTACATTTCGCAAAGTCGGTCTTCTCCAGGCAGGCTACGCTCATGCCGCGCGTGGCTGCATCCACCGCGACGCCGAGTCCGGTCGCACCGCCGCCTACGACTACCATGTCCCAGATTTTGCCCTTGTCGGACAACTTTTTGATTGGTGATGCTCTTTCCATAAATATCGGTTTGATGATTCGGAACAAAAGTACAAATCATTTCGGCGATTTCAAAATAAAAAACCTTTTAATTTGAAATATTCTGATCGGACATGCAATTTCTTGCGGGAGGGAAAATAATCGCGGCGGAATGTTCGTGTTTCGAATATTTTTCGTATATTAGTCTCTCAAAACTTTAAAATTTTAATTGCGCATGAACAAACCAGGTGAAGAACCACTTCTGAGCCTTCCGGAACGGCACAGCCGTATTTTGTCGCTGTTGCAGCAGAACGGCTCGATTTCGGTGACACAGCTCTCCGAGCTTTTCAAGGTTTCGGAAGTGACCATCCGCAAGGACCTGTCCTACCTCGAACAGCAGAAGAAACTCTACCGGACGCATGGCAGCGCCATTCTTATAAGCCCTTATATCAGCGAGCGCCACGTCAACGAGAAAGAGAAGAAGAACGTCGCCGAGAAGCGGGCGATCGGTGCCGCCGCCGCGGCCCTCGTGTCGCAGGACGATTCGATCATCATCGCTTCGGGCACGACGATGGCCTTTCTGGCCCGGGAGATCAAACCCGTAGGCCGCCTGACGGTCATCACGGCGGCGGTTCCCGTGACGCAGATTCTCTCGCAGCACGCCGATGTGGACGTCATCCAGCTGGGCGGCATCACCCGCAGCAGTTCGGTGTCGGTCGTGGGGCCTTTTGCCGAGGCGATGCTCCGCAATTTCAATTGCAGCAAACTGTTCGTAGGCGTGGACGGTATCGACACGGAGTTCGGACTGACGACGACCAACGTGCTCGAAGCCTCGCTGAACGATGCGATGATCAATGCCGCGCAGAAGGTCGTGGTGCTGGCCGACTCGTCGAAATTCGGCCGCCGCGGGTTCAGCAAGATCTGCGATCTGGAGGCTGTCGACCGAATCATCACCGACAGCGGTGTGCAGCCCCTCTATCTGGAGCGTCTGCGTGAACGCGGCATCGAGGTGACGGTGGTGGATGTCTGACAGATACCTTATTATATAAAACGAGAGCGGCAACCGATTTTGCCGCTCTCGTTTTTTTGTGGTCCAGGAACCCTATTTCTTCAGCAGGGCCTGCAAACGCTCGGGATAGTCGGTGGTGATGTAATCCACGCCCAGGTCGATGAAGTATTTCATGTCCGCTTCCTCGTCCACGGTCCAGACGTTGACTTCGAGTCCCAGGTCGTGGGCCTGCTTCACCCATTCAGGGTTTTTGCGGAGCACCTTCATCGAGTAGTCGATGCCGGCCAGCCCCAGTTTCTTGATGCTCTTGGGAGCCAGGTCGCCGTTGAGGTAGTAGATTTTGGTGTCGGGAATGAGTTTCTTGAATGCCATGCAGGCGTTGATCGAGAAGGCGATGATCTCCGTCTGGTCCAGCACGCCGTATTTCTTGAGCTGCTTGACGATCTTTTTGGCGGCGAGGTCTTCGCGGTTGTAATCCGAAAGAGACTTCATTTCGAGAATCAGGCGCGTGTCGGGTTTCGAGGCGACGAGTTTCAGGTAGGCGTCGAACGTGGGGATGTTCTCGCCGTTGGGCAGCACGATGGCCGTGATCTCCTTGGCGGTGGCTTTCTCCATGTTGACGTCCGTGCCTTTGTAAATGCGGTCGTGGTTGACGATCAGTTTGTCGTCGGCGGTGAGCCATACGTCGATTTCCGAGCCGAAGACACCGACGGCGTCGGCTTTCGTGAACGAAGCGATCGAGTTCTGCGCCGATTCGGGGGCTGTCCAGTAACCGCGGTGTGCGATTACCTTGGGTTGGGCTGCGACGGCGCCTCCTGCTAACAGCATGGCGGCGGCCAAAATGAGGTTTTTTGTCATATCGTTTGAAATGTTAGTTGGTGACTTCTGAAACGAAACCATTACAAAGGTAGCAAACATTTCCGGATTTACAAGTCGAAAAGAAGGCAAAACTTTCGTTTGCATAAGGATGTCGCCGCAGCCGTTTTCGGGGATTCCGGGCATGAAATGGTCGATTTTTATTGTTAATTGAAGCAAAATTATGCCGGGCGTCACGGATTTTTTCCTATCTTCGTGCAATCCGAATCCGGATACTCAAACTTAAAACCACAAAATAAGAGCCATGAAAGAAAAAGTCAGCAAGAAATTCAATGAACTTTACGGCGAAGGAGCCATCTTGTTCGCTTCTCCGGGCCGCATCAACCTGATCGGCGAGCATACGGACTACAACGGGGGTTTCGTCTTCCCGGGGGCGGTCGATAAGGGTATTGTCGCGGCGATCCGGCTCAACGGCACGGACAAGGTGCGCGCTTATGCGCTCGACCTGGGCGAAAGCTCGGAGTTCGGCCTGAACGAGGCGGACAAACCGGCCGAGAGCTGGGCGTGCTACATCTTCGGCGTCTGCCGCGAGATTCAGAAGCGCGGCGGCAAGATCGGCGGTTTCGACACGGTGTTTGCCGGAGACGTGCCCCTGGGCGCCGGCATGTCGTCGTCGGCAGCGCTGGAGTCAACCTACGCCTTTGCGCTGAACGACCTCTATAACTGCGGTATCGACAAGTTCGAACTGGCGAAGATCGGTCAGTCGACCGAGCACAACTACTGCGGCGTGAACTGCGGCATCATGGACCAGTTCGCCTCGGTGTTCGGCAAGAAGGGCAACCTGATCCGTCTGGACTGCCGTTCGCTGGAATACGCCTACTTCCCGTTCGACCCGAAGGGCTATAAGTTGGTTCTGCTGGATTCGCGCGTGAAGCACGAACTGGTAGGCTCTCCGTACAACGACCGCCGCGCTTCCTGCGAGCGCGTTGCGAAGGTGCTGGGGCAGGAGTTCCTGCGCGGCGCCACGATGGAGCAGCTCGAAGCCGTCAAGGATCGGATTTCGGAGGAGGACTACAAGCGCGCCCGCTATGTGATCGGCGAGGAGAAGCGCGTTCTGGACGTATGCGAAGCGCTCGAAAAGGGCGACTACGAGACGGTCGGCAAGCGCATGTACGAGACCCACTGGGGCATGTCGAAGGACTACGAAGTGTCGTGCGAGGAGCTGGACTTCCTGGCGGAGGTCGCCGAGGAGTGCGGCGTGACGGGTTCGCGCATCATGGGCGGCGGCTTCGGCGGCTGCACGATCAACCTGGTGAAGGACGAACTTTACGACAACTTCATCGCCACGGCCAAGGAGAAGTTCAACGCCAAATACGGCCACGAACCGAAGGTTTACGAGGTGGTGATCGCCGACGGTTCGCGCCGGCTGTAATTTTCGATGATTGCGGCGCATCCGCCGCAATCACCCCCCCCCGAACGGGACGAATGGAGCATACGTCATCCATTCGTCCCGTTTTTACGATGTATGCCTCGCTGATCAAAAACGACGGAACTTTCGGGGGGGGGGCAATCCGTGGACGGCTTCGGTCGAATTGAAAACAGCGGACTCTTGTGGTCCGCCCTTTTCGTTTTTGCAGGCTATATGAAAAACGCCATCGCCGAGAGCAGTTTGCGCAATTCGGCCAGCGCTCCCGAGATGTGGTACTGCACGGTCTTGGGGCTGATGTTGAGCGCCTCGGCGATATCGTTGTAGGACATGTTCTCGTAACGGCTCATGCAGAAAACCCGCCGACGCTGCTCGGGCATGTTGCGGACCGCCAGGTCGATCATCTCCAACAGGTCGTCCGTCGACACGCTTTCGTCGGCCTGGGGCGCGGCGGGACTCTCCGCAGCTCCAGTTTCCGCCTGATATTTGGACTCTACCTGCCGGTGCTTGTAGGCATTGAAGATGGCATTGCGCGTCATGCGGAACAGATAGCCCCGAAACGAAAGGACGGCCCCGAGTCCCCGGCGCTGTTCCCAGATTTTCAGGAAAATATCGTGCGTGACATCTTCGGCGTCGGTCCGGTCCTTGAGCAGCCGGAAGGCGAAATCGCGGACCTTGGAGGCATAACGC
>ENA-UERT01000447-UERT01000447.1-human-gut-metagenome-genome-assembly--contig:-NODE-447-length-32536-cov-4.183770_pt1 | contig 32536 bp, 28 predicted proteins | sample MGYA00242996_ERZ507997 | MGnify/ENA primary metagenome ERZ507997 (study PRJEB26167, sample SAMN06115458) | human gut metagenome | host: Homo sapiens | place: China:Neimenggu | collected 2014-11-07... | reverse complement strand
CTTAAGTACGCAGGATGAGACTTGAACTCACACGCCGTAACCGGCACTACCCCCTCAAAGTAGCGTGTCTACCAATTTCACCACCTGGGCATTGCTCTCCCGAATCAACTTTCGGGAGTGCAAATATAGGCACTATTTTGCGATTCGCAAAATTTTTGCGGAAAAAACGACAAAATTTGCATGGGGACCGCCCGGGTCGTTCTGCGGCGGTCCCGGAATGCTTTATTTGAGCGTCATCTCCTTGAGCAGGTAGCCCGCTCCGCCGACACGGTCCACAACGAACAGCACGTAGCGGATGTCCACGGCGATGTTGCGGCAGATCGCAGGGTCGAAGGCGATGTCGCTCATCGTCGAACGCCACGTGCGGTCGAAATTGATGCCGATGAGTTCGCCCCCGGCGTTCAGCACCGGTGATCCCGAATTGCCGCCCGTGGTGTGGTTCGTCGCCAGGAAGCAGACCGGCACGGTCCTGCGGCCGTCGATCACCGTGCCCCAGCGGCCGTAGTTCTTCGAAGCGTAGAGGTCGCGCAGCGACTGCGGAATGTCGTAGTCGTAAATTTCGGGATTGTCCTTGGCGATGATGCCGTCGAGCGTCGTCTGCGGTTTGTGGTATTCGCCGTCGGCGTACTCGTATCCGGCCACGGAGCCGTAGGCCACGCGGAGCGTCAGGTTGGCGTCGGGATAGAAGGCCCGCTCGCGGTCCCATTCGCGCAGCCCTTTTATATAAGTAGTATAAAGTTCGTTGAGGATTTTGCTGTTGAGGTTGCGCAGCGACTTGGTTCCCAGCATCCACGAGATATGGTCGAGCATGCGTTTGGTCTCCTCGCGCAGTCTGACTGCGGGTTGCATGGCCACGCTGTCGGAGCCTTCCCATACGGCCTCGAAAAGGGCGTCGGCGTAGGCTTCCGGCGATTTGTAACGGGCCATGCCTTCGGCGTAGGAGGGCGTGCGGTAAACCTTCGGGCAACGGCCGTATTCGCGGAACGCATGGCGCCAGAGCGCCTGCTCGGCGAACTTGCGCCGGGCGAAGCACTCTTCGGCCCGTTCTTCGGGGGTGTAGGCTGCCGGCAGCGTCGAGAGCGTTTCGCGCGTGATTTCGTAAGCGAAATAGGCGTCCATGATCCGGTCGTACTCGGCGCGCAGGCCCATCACTACGCCGGCGTATTCGGGACGTCCCACGGACCACAGTCCGAACTGCGTCTCGTAATCGAATTTCGCTGCGACGGTTCCGCGGCGGTCGATGCCCAGCGCTTCGCCCTGCCATTTTTTCCAGGCGTTGGCGATCGAGGCGTGCTTGGCGGCGTAGTGGATGCGCAGCGCGGGGTCGGACTCCTGCGCTTTGGTGATGATGTCGAGACGGCCCGTGCGGACGGCGATCTTGGCCGGGTCGGAACGCTCGGCGATGTAGGCCACGGCGTCGGAGAGGATGTACTCCTGCGTGTTGCCCGGGAAACCGTAGATCATCGTGAAATCGCCCTCTTTAACCCCTTTCGTGGATATGCTGAAGTGTTTTTTCGGACGGTAGGGGACGTTCTGGGGCGAGTAGGCCGCCGGACGGTTGTCCTTCGAAGCGTAGACGCGGAACATCGAGAAATCGCCCGTGTGGCGGGGCCAGATCCAGTTGTCGGTGTCGCCGCCGAACTTGCCGATCGACGAGGGCGGCGCGGCCACCAGGCGCACGTCGTCGAACTGCTCGTAGAAGAGCAGGAACGGCTGGTTGCCGTAGTACATCTGTTCGACCGAGGCTTTGTAGCTCGTGCCTTCGGCCTGGGCTTTTTCGACGATCTGTGCGGCCGTCTCGCCCGCGGCGATCCGGTCGGTTACCTCCTCCATGCGGACGAGGAAGCGGACCCAGAGTTTTTCGTTGGGCAGCTCCTCGGCCCGCGACATGGCCCAGAAACCGTTGGTCAGGTAGTCGTGCTCGACGGTCGAATGTTTCTGGATGGCGTCGTAGCCGCAGTGGTGGTTGGTGAGCAGCAGGCCTTCGGGCGAAATGAGTTCGCCCGTACAGCCGCCGTTGAAGAGTACGACGGCGTCTTTCATCGAGGCCTTGTTGATCGAGTAGATGTCCTCGGCCGTGAGGCGGAAGCCTTTTGCACGCATGTCGTCGATGCGTTCGGAGATCAGGCTCGGGAGCCACATGCCCTCGTCGGCCAGCGCAGGCAGGAGGGCAAGGGCGGCGAGCAGGGTCAGCAGGGTGCGTTTCATGGATTCAAAAATTTATCTAATTCGGTGTATACTTTCTGGACGGGAAGTCCCATGACGTTGTAGAACGAGCCTTCGATGCACTCGATGGCGGCGTAGCCGATCCACTCCTGAATGCCGTATGCCCCGGCCTTGTCGAAGGGTTGGAAGGTGTCGACATAGTAGGCGATCTCCTCGTCGGTGAGCGTGCGGAACCAGACATAGGTCAGCGAAGTGAAGTGGGTCATCCGCGCGGCGGAGCGCAGGGTGACGCCGGTTGTGACCAGATGATGCGCGCCCGACAGGATTTTCAGCATGCGGCGGGCGTCGTCGCGGTCGCGGGGTTTGCCCAGAATCTCCCCTCCGTGCCATGTCGTACCCTCGGCCGTCATCCGGAATTCGCCGCCGGCCAGCACAACGGTGTCGGCCGTGAGCAGGATGTCGTTTTCGAGCAACGGAACCGGATAGGCTTCGCTTTTGAGCGTCGAGAGGTACTCCGAAACGCCGATAAGCGGAAGGTCGTCGGGATAGGTCTCCTCGCAGTCGAATTTTTCGGCCAGTTCGTAGGGCAACCCGCAGCCGGTCATCAGCTCCCGCCGCCGCGGCGACTGCGACGCCAGCAGCAGGCGGTAGGGTTTGAGTTTGTCGTTGAGCAGCATGTATAAAGGTGAAAAATTAAAGGTGAAAGGTGAAAAGTTTTACGGAGCGGTTCTGCTTTTTTTCGATTTCGGAACAATCGTTTTTCAAGGTTCATCTGATGTCGAAATTTAACAGTTCGCGTCCTTCGAGCGCAGCGCGCAGTGTGTCGCCGGGGCGGACGGGGCCCACGCCGGCTGGCGTTCCGGTGTAGAGCAGGTCGCCCATGCGCAGGGTCATGTACCGCGACACCGTGGCGATGATCCGGTCGACCGTGAAGAGCATCTCCGCCGTGTCGCCTCTCTGGCGGCGCTCCCCGTTCACGTCGAGCGTGAAGTGCAGCCGCTGCACGTCGCCGCCCAGCTCCTGCAAGGAGACGAATTCCGGCGAGATCGCCGCCGAGCGGTCGAAAGCCTTGCAGCTCTCCCACGGAAGCCCCTCGGCGATAGCCCGCCGCTGGAGGTCGCGGGCCGTGAAGTCGATGCCCAGTCCCACCTCGTCGTAATAACGGTGGGCGAAACGCTCGGCGATGGCCTTGCCCACGCGGTTGATCCGCACCACCAGTTCGCATTCGTAGTGCACCTCCTGCGAGAACGACGGGATGTAAAACGGGTCGTTGTTGCGCAGCAGCGCCGTGTCGGGCTTGAGGAAGAACATCGGTTCCTCGGGGAGTTTCCCGCTGTCGTTGAGCTGTTCGTGCAACTCGGCGGCATGTTCGGCGTAGTTGCGGCCTATGCAGATGATTTTCATGCTCTCTCCTTATTTATTGTGGTCGTAGCGCTGTGCCCGGACCACCATCCAGATCACGTAAACCGGCAGGTAGACAGCGAGGATTATGGAAAAAGCCTCCTGTTGGCCGGTCAGTTCGAGTATTGTTGTAAATAAAATCAATAACCCTCCGATTATCACCGGGTGTCGTCGCATGAACGACGAAAGACCGTCGATGTCGACGTTTTTGCGTTTCTCCTTCGGCAGGGTGTTGTAACCCGAGATCAGCATCGGGAACCGTTTGACCAGCAGGCTGCATACGATTACAAATGCTCCGGCGAGCAGAGGAGCGAGCGGGTCGTTCATCGGAAGCTATTTTATTTTCTGTGCGTGTAGTTCTGCGACCATCCGTGCCGCAAACCGTTCGCTGGCTCCCGGGCCTCCGATGATCGTTTTCAGTTCGCCGAAGTCGGCGAGCATCTTTCCGCGCTTGCTGCCGCCGTGCAGGATCGCCCGCAGCTCGCGTTCGGCGCGGTCGACCGAGAAATCCGACTGGATGATCTCGGCGACGGCCTCGCGCCCCAGGTTCAGGTTCACGAGCGACACCCAGGGGACCTTCAGCACGTAGGGCCGCAGCCAGACCTGCCACCACACCGTGCGGTAGACCACCACTTCGGGAATGCCCAGCAGGGCCGTTTCGAGCGTCGCCGTGCCCGACGTCACCACGGCCGCCTCGGCCGCCGCAAGCGTCTCGTAGGTCTGGTCGCAGACGTAGCGGATGTCGCTTCCGGCTGTGTATTGTTCGTAAAGCGCCCGGTCGAGCCATGCGACGCCCGCCACCACGAACTGGCGCTCGGGGAATTTTCGCGACAGCGCGGCCATTAGCGGCAGGTTGTCGCGGATCTCGTTCCGGCGGCTGCCGGCCAGCAGGGCGACGATCGGGCGTTGGTCGAGGGAGTTGCGGCGGCGGAACTCCTCGGGCGTCGGGAGCGTCGTCCGCCGGGCCTCGATGGCGTCGACGAGCGGGTTGCCCTCGAAAACGGGCGTGATGCCGTGTTTCGGGAAATAGGTGCGCTCGAAGGGGAAGATGATGAAGAGCCGGTCGACGTATCTGCGGATCGCCTTCACCCGCCATTCGCGCCACGCCCAGACCTTCGGGGCGATGTAATAGAAGGTGCGGATGCCGTGCTCTTTGGCCCAGCGGGCCATCTTCATGTTGAATCCCGGATAGTCCACCAGAATCAGCACGTCGGGGGCGAACTCCGCCACGTCGGCCTGACACTCCCGCATCTGCCGCCGGATGGTCCCGAGGTTCTTCAGCACCTGCACGATGCCGAAGAACGAGGTCTCCCGGTAGTGTTTGCGCAGATTCTCCGCGCCGCCCGCCGCGGCCATGCAGTCCCCGCCCCAGAAGCGGAATTCCGCCCCGGGATCGGCTTTTTGCAGCCCTCGGATCAGGTTTGCGCCGTGCAGGTCGCCCGAAGGCTCCCCGGCGATGAGGTAGTATTTCATCTTTTCGATTTTATAGGGCGCCTTTTGCCCTGCCTCGTCCTTCGCAAAAGGGAAATACACTGGTATGTCCCTTCTGCGTCGGCCTTCGTTATGTCAAAATCCGCTCCTCTAAAATCAAAAAGTGCGGGAGCGTAAGGGGGCTGCTATTCGTTGAGCAGGTCGGGGCGCAGGCGCTTGGTGCGTTCGTAGGCCTCGTCGTCCTGCCATTTGGCGATCTCGGCGAAGTTGCCCGACAGCAGCACGTCGGGGACCCGCCAGCCGCGGAACTCCGCCGGCCGCGTGTAGACCGGGGGAGCCAGCAGGTTGTCCTGGAACGAGTCCGTGAGGGCCGACGCCTCGTCGCCGATGGCCCCGGGGATGATCCGCACGACCGAGTCGGCGATGATGCAGGCCGCCAGCTCGCCGCCCGTCAGCACGTAGTCGCCGATCGAGATCTCGCGCGTTACGAGGTGCTCGCGGATGCGGTGGTCGATACCCTTGTAATGGCCGCAGAGGATGATGATGTTTTCCAGTGTCGAGAGGCGGTTGGCCTCGTGCTGGTCGTAGCGGATGCCGTCGGGCGAGGTGTAGATGATTTCGTCGTACGGCCGTTCCGACTGGAGCTTTTCGACCAGTTCGAAGACCGGTTCGCACTTCATAACCATTCCCGCCTCGCCGCCGAACGGATAGTCGTCGGTGGTCTTGCGGCGGTCGTGGGCATAGTCGTGCAGGTTGTGGACGACGATTTCGACCAGCCCTTTGTCCTGCGCCCGCTTGAGAATCGACTCGTTGAGCGGCGAGGTCAGGAGTTCGGGAACCGAGGTGATGATGTCAATGCGCATGGCGATTCATAATTCATAAGTAATCAAGTTGTTATTCTGCTCTGATTCTGGTTCCCGACCGCCGTATTCGTCGTCTTCGACGCCGTTTGCAAGTCTGACCCCATCCCAAACCCTTCCCTCGGGGAAGGGCTTGGTGCCGCTGTGCGGCAAAATCGGAGCTTCCGACCCTCGGAGCAAAATATAATTACCATTCATAGTCAGTTTCCGGGGCGGAAGATGATGTCTTTCGACGAGTCGTCCGTCAGCGGGATCTCCCGTCCGCGGTCGAGCGTGTAACCCGTGTAGCCCAGTCCGGTGAAGAGCGCGACGATCTGCGGGCGGTTTTCGCCGCCCGTTTCGATCAGCACCGTGGGGCGGTGACGCTCCAGCAGGGGACGCATTTCCCGCATCACGATGACCTCGTAACCCTCGATGTCGCATTTGATGAAATCGAGACGCTCCAGTTTGCCGAACAGTTCGCTGCCGCGGCGCATCTGGGCCGTGAACTCCACGTCGGCCTTGCCGCCGGCGTCGTTTACGAAGTTCTGCCCCGTGCCGAAGTAGCCCGTCTCGCGCGCCGAGTCGTTGGCCATCACGATGGGTTTCGACTCCGTGCCCAGGGCGTAGGGAAGTATTTCGGTGTTGGCGCAGCGGCGGAGGTTGCGGCTCAGCACCTTGCGGATCGGGGCCACCGGTTCCACGGCGTAGACCTTGCCCGCGGGGCCTGCGAGGCGGGAGATCGTGCGGGCGTAGTAGCCGAGGTTGGCGCCGATGTCGATGCATGTGTCGCCCGCGCGTACCAGCTTCGGCAGGTGGTAGACGTACTCCGTGGCAGGGGCCTCGCGTCCGATGCCCATCCGCTGCCAGAGGAAGAACAGCCGGCTCACGGCGCGCAGGTAGCCTTCTAACGGCAGGGTGCGGTAGAGAATCTTATGGATGAATTTCCCCAATTTCAATTTTTAATTTTTAGTTCCGGTAGTTGACCTCCTCGTTCAGCACCTCGACGATGAAGGGGTTGTAGAGCGTTTCGTGGCCGATCGTCGACTCGGGACCGTGGCCGGGATAGATGTGCACCTCCTCGCCCAGCGGAATCAGCGAGTCGAGGATCGAGCGCATGATCCACGAATAGTCGCCGCCCGGCAGGTCGGTGCGGCCGATCGACTCGCGGAAAAGCGTGTCGCCCGTGAAGAGCGATTTCGAGTCCGGCTCGTACAGCGCCACATGGCCGGGGGTGTGGCCGGGGGTGCGGATCACGCGCAGGGCGGTGTTGCCGAAACGCACTTCGGACAGGGTGTCCAGGTCGAGGTCCGCCGCGGGCATCGCGCCGATCTTCACGCCGAAGACCGAACCGCTCGTCGCTGCGTTGTCCAGCAGGAACCGGTCCTTCGACGAGAGGGCGAAGGGGATGCCGTAGCGCTGTTTGAGGTGCTCGACGCCCAGCGTGTGGTCGAAATGGCCGTGGGTGTTAACCGCCATGACGGGTTTCAGCCCGTGCTCGGCGATGAAGTTGTCCAGCGCGGCGTCCTCGCGCGGGTTGCTGTTTCCGGCGTCGATGACGATGCACGCTTTGGTGTCGTCCCAGACGACGTAGGTGTTTTCCTGTATCGGATTGAATTGCAGGCAGGCGATTTTCATAATGATGGCTGTTTTAATGCAGTCGGTTTTGCAAAGATAGTGTTTTTTACGGGATTTTACCTATCTTTATGACCCAAAACGACCTGATTCCATGAAACGATTTTTTGCGCTTTTCGCGGCTCTGACCCTGTTCTGCACGGGGATTTCGGCCCAGACGGCCGCCTGCCGGACCGAAACCGGCATTGCCTACCGCGACGCGGCGGGCGACGGCTATGTCGATTCGCTTTGCCGGCTGGACATTTGCTGGCCGGCGGATAGGAAGGGATTTCCGACCGTCGTGTGGTTCCACGGCGGGGGCCTGACCGGCGGGCGGCGCGAGATTCCGAAAGCGTTGTGCGGCAAAGGATTCGCCGTGGTGGGCGTGGATTACCGCCTCGCTCCGCGCGTGAAGGTCGCCGACTGCGTGGCGGATGCCGCCGCTGCGGCCGCATGGGTGGTGAAAAACATTGCTTCCTACGGCGGCGACCCGCGGCTGATCTTCATCGCCGGACATTCGGCGGGCGGTTACCTGACTTCGATGATCGGGCTGGACAAACGCTGGATGGCGCCCTACGGCATCGACCCCGACACGGCGTTCGCGGCGCTGATCCCTTACAGCGGGCAGGTCGTGACCCATTTCGCGCGACGCCGCGAAATGGGGATTCCCGATACGCAGGTGGTCGTGGACGACATGGCGCCGCTGAACTACATACGTCCCGACTGCCCGCCGATCCTGATCCTCTCGGGCGACCGCGGGCGGGAGATGCTGGGCCGCTACGAGGAGAACGCCTATTTCTGGCGCATGATGCAGGTGGCGGGGCATCCCGACGTCGAGATCCGGGAATTCGACGGGTTCGACCACGGCAACATGCCCCAGGCGGGCCATTACGTCGCGGTGCGCTACATCCGCGACTTTGTGAAAAAACTGGAAAGATAATTGCGGGCCGGACCCGTAAACGGAATGACGATGAACGGATGGATGAAACTGGCGGCCGCGCTTTTCGCCGCGGCGTCGTTTGCGGGGTGTTCGCTGCTGAAGGTGGCCGTGGCCACGGGCGACCCTCTGTCGAAGGAGCAGATGAACGTGCGGACCATGACGCGCGGCTTTTACTACGACATGGCCGGCGAGGTGGCCCGTGCGGCCGACTCGATCGTCGCTGCGTCGCCCGACGTGAATGTGCGCGTAGCGGCCGTGCGGTGGAAGATCCGCGCCACGCGCGCCGGGGTGACCGCCGCCATGCAGGGCATTCCCGACGTGGCGCTGGCCGACCTGTGGATTCTGTGCCGCCGCATGAACGAGGGTTTCGCCCAGGCGCCCGATTCGCTGCTGTTCGGTCTTCAGAGCGATATCGCCCGCGACGCCGCCCTGCGGCTCGACCGCCGGGCCGGAAGGCTCGCCCGGCAGGTGCTTCCGGACGACCGCTATGCGCTGATGGAGCGGTTCGTTACGGACTACGTGCGCGACAACCCCGCCTCCGAGGGCGACGAGACCGACAACACGACCCTCGCGTGGCTGGAATACCTCCGGGCGGCCGGCGTCGAACAGGATTACGCCACCGGCTCGATCGCCGAGGTGCTGGCCGACGTCAACGACCGGCTGAGCGGCCAGACCCAGCAGGTGACCAACAGTGTGAGCTGGTCGAAGGACATCTTCGAGATGCGGCTCCGGCAGGACAGCCTGCGCCTGCAGGTCGGGGCGCAGCTCGATTCGCTGGAACGCAGTTTCAACCGTATCGTGGTCGTCGCCGAGCACCTGCCCGAGATTTCGGACAAGGTGCTGGAGGAGCTGAACCGGCAGGCCACGCAGCTCATCTGGACGATGAACGCTTCGGTGGACAACGCTTTCGCCGACTTCGACCGCCAGCGCGGCGAGTTGCAGCAATACGTTACGCGTGAGCGCGAGGCGTTGGTCGAACAGTTGCGGGCGACGGGCGACGAACTGGTCCGGACGACGCTCGACGCCGTGCCGGGGCTTGTCGGCAAAATCCTGCTCTACGTCGTGCTGGCGCTTGCGGTGCTGATCGGCGGGCCTTTCGCGCTGGGCTTCTGGCTGGGCGGCGTGCGGGCCAAAGCCCGAATTAAAAATGAAAAATTGAAAATGAAAAATTAAGCGTTGACGGTTCCGTATGATGGTTCCGATACGTTTTGCGGGGAAATAATTTTGAATTATGAATTTTGAATTATGAATTGTTTTTAACTTTGCACGCAAAGTTAAAAACCGATGGCAAGAAAGAAAGCGAACTATCCCCTCGTCGAGGGGCTTGAAATAACGACCCTCGCGGCCGAGGGCAAGGCCATGGGCCGCTGGAATGACGTGGTGGTCTTCGTTCCGCTGACCGTTCCGGGCGACGTGGTCGACGTGCAGATCCGCTCCAAACGCCGCCGCTTCATGGAGGGCTTCGTGGTCCGCTATGTGAAGAAATCGCCCCTGCGGGCCGAGGCGTTCTGCGAGCATTTCGGCGTCTGCGGCGGCTGCAAGTGGCAGAACCTGCCCTACGGGGAGCAGCTGCGCTTCAAGACCGATCAGGTCCGCGACCAGCTGACGCGCATCGGCAAGATCGAGCTGCCGGAGATCGCGCCCTGCCTCGGCTCGGCCGAGACGCAGTTCTACCGCAACAAACTCGAATTCACCTTCGCCGACCGCCGCTGGCTGACGCGCGAGGAGATCGAGTCGGCGGGCGACATCGGCGACGCGCCGGCCGTGGGATTCCACATCCCGGGGATGTTCGACAAGGTGCTGGACATCCGCAAATGCTGGTTGCAGCCCGACCCGTCGAACGGCATCCGCATGGAGGCCAAGCGGTTCTGCGTGGAGAACGGCTACACGTTCCACAACGCCCGTTCGCACGAGGGGCTGATGCGCAACATGATCGTCCGCACGGCCTCGACGGGCGAGGTGATGGTGATCGTGGTCTTCAACAGCGACGACCGGCCCCGCATCACGGCCCTGATGGACCATCTGGCGGCCAAATTCCCGGAGATCACCTCCCTGTTCTATATCGTCAATACGAAGTTCAACGACTCGGTGGGCGACCTCGACCCGGTCTGCTACCGCGGCAAGGACCATATCATCGAGGAGATGGAGGGACTGCGCTTCAAGGTGGGACCCAAGTCGTTCTACCAGACCAATTCCGCGCAGGCCTACGAACTTTATAAGGTGGCCCGCGACTTTGCCGACCTCCGGCCGGGCGACGTGCTTTACGACCTCTACACCGGGACGGGAACCATCGCCAACTTCTGCGCCGCGCGTTGCGCCCGGGTGGTGGGCGTGGAGTACGTCCCCGAAGCCATCGCCGACGCCAAGGTCAATTCGGAATTGAACGGCATCGAAAATACGGTCTTTTACGCCGGGGACATGAAGGCGGTGCTCGACGACGGATTCGTCGCCGCGAACGGCCGTCCCGACGTCATCATCCTCGACCCGCCGCGCGCGGGCGTCGACGAACCGGTGATCGAAGTCATCCTGCGCGCCGCGCCCGAACGGATCGTCTATGTGAGCTGCAACCCCGCCACGCAGGCCCGCGACCTCCAGCTGATGGACGCCGCCTACCGCGTCGAGGCCGTGCAGCCCGTCGACATGTTTCCCCACACGCACCATGTGGAGAACGTCGTGAAGCTCGTGCGGCGGTAAACGGCGCGTCCGCGCGGGACGCAACCTGAACTGCAACCTGAACCACAGACCGATGATACGAATTTTTCTGACTGCATCGTTCGCCCTGATGTTCGTCGGGGCGGTCGCCCAGTCGCCGACCATCCGCACGCAGCGGAATGAGAATAACTCCGTGGATTTTATCCTGGAGAATAAGACGCGTCCGGGGATGTTGACTGTTTTTCTGACGCTCCGGGATTTGCAGAACTGTAACACCGCTTCGGGGACCTTCAGATACGAGACCCGCTATACCGGGACGCGGCTGCTGTCTCTCCGTCCCGCCGACGATACCCGGGGCGTGAGGTACGGTTATTCATACCGCTTTTTTTTAGGCCCTGTCGATAAGGAACCCGATACCGCGTTTGTCTACCGCATGCCCACCACTGTTCGCTGGCCGGTGCGTGTGTCGCGCGGCGTGAGCGTTTACGACCGTTTCCGGAAAGAAAAGAAAGGGGCTTTGGGGTTGCATTTCGAAATGGAAAAGGGCGACACGGTCTATGCGATGCGGCGCGGCACGGTCGTGGAGGTCGGCATTCCCGAACGGGAACCCGATGCCCCGGCGGTGAGTTTTACCTCCGAAAGCCCCGATTTGCTGGTCGAGCAGCCCGATGGCACGCTGGCCTGGTATATCTGCCTCGACGGCGACAATGTGCTGGTCGAGGTCGGGGACGAAGTGCTGCCCGGAACGCCGCTGGCGCTGGCGGGAAGCTATGACGGCGAGCGATACAAAGTTTCCGTGCAGACCTTCTGGTGGGAGAGTAATCCGGACCCGAAGGAGCGGGAGCGAAAACCTTTCATCCGCAAGCATTTCTTTCCGCAGTTCGTTACGGAGGAGGGTGTCGTGTGCGTTGAAAAGGGTGTTTACCGACCCGTTGAAACCGAGGAATTGGTAATCCGCGAGATGAACAGGAAGGAGCTCAAGAAACACCGCGGAGGCAAAAAGCGATAGGGAGTTGTTCAAGGCCTGATTTCGCATCGGGGATGCAGTATTTTCGTTTTTCGGCGTTTTACTGGATACAAAGGGATGGAAACCGGCCCGGCTGAAAACAGTTCCGCGCGACGCCCGGCTTGCATAATCTTTGTAATAGGTTATTTAAAAACGAAAAGGCAATGAAACGACTGATTTTATTGGCGGCGGTGGCGTTTTTCGCCCTCCCCGCGGCAGCGCAGATGCAGGAGGCGTTCCCCAGCTACATTCAGGTCAACGGACGTGCCGAAAAGGAGATCGCGCCCGACGAATTCTACTTGCAGATCATCATCAACGAGCGCGACTCGAAGGGCAAGATTTCGGTCGAAAGCCAGCAGCGCGATATGATCGCCGCGCTCAAACGTGCCGGGGTCGATGTCGAGAAACAGCTCAAGATGGCCAACCTGTCGAGCGAGTTCTTCAAGAAAAACACCTCGGTGGCCACGGCCAAATACCAGTTGCAGCTGGGTTCCTCGGCGATGGTCGCCAAGGTGTGGCAGGCGTTGGACGGACTGGGCATCTCGAAGGTCCCGATCCTGAGGGTCTCGCACTCGAAAATCGAACAGTATAAGGCCGAAGTGCGCGTCGAGGCGATGCAGAACGCCCGCCAGAGCGCCGCGACGCTGGCCGAAGCCATCGGGCAGAAGATCGGCAAATGCTTCTACATCTACGATTCGAACAACAACGTGATGCCTGTTTTTTACGACAACATGGCCGTGATGCGCAGCGCCAAGGCGATGGGCGTCGCCGAGGACGCCGCTGCGGACGAACCGCTCGATTTCAAGACCATCAAGTTGCAGTACAACGTGCAGGCGAAGTTCGTGCTCGAATAGGACGGTTTCCGATTCTCTCGGGTGTCTTTCACCTCGCCTTGTCCGGGCTGAACGGGAAATGCACTTGTGTGTCCCGTCCGGCCCGGACTTCGTTAAGGCGAAATTCCCTCCGCGATAGTCGCAGACGGCTCGCGGCGTCCGTCCGCCTCGTTCTTTGCGAGGTGCGGAACCCTCCGGCCTGCGGACCCGGCCGGCCGGTCCCGGCGCCAAATCCCCGTTCGTCGGCCGGAAGGTCCTGAAAATAAAACAATTCATCCGGGTTGAAAGCAAAGAGACTGAAAAAGTACGATTCAGTAAGCGATTTCTGAAAATTTTAGTATCTTTGTAGTTCACCCCTGTAAAAAAGGAGGAGTTATGGAAAAGCAGTTTTGTTTCGATTATGAACATTACGCGGCGCTGTCGGAGCTTTCCGAAGCCGACCGCAGGCTGGTCGCCGAGGCCGAACGGGCCACGGCCAATGCGCATGCGCCCTACTCGAATTTCCACGTAGGCGCCGCCGCGCGTCTGCGCAGCGGGAAAATACTCTACGGCAGCAACTTCGAAAGCGAGGTCTATCCCGCGGGACTCTGCGCCGAGCGGTCGCTGATGTTCTACGCCCAGGCCAATTATGCCGACGATCCGATCGAGACGATGGCCATTGCCTCGAACCCCTCGGAGCGCGAATGCTATCCCTGCGGCCAGTGCCGGCAGGTGATGGTCGACGTCGAGCGTCGTCAGGGTTCCCCGATGCGGGTGCTGATGAGCGGCCACGGTACGGTGACGGCGGTCGATTCGGCCTCCAAACTGCTGCCTTTCACCTTTATTCTGTAATTTCCGACGATGTTCAACCCGGACGACATTCTCTACGAAGACAACCACCTGCTGATCGTCAACAAACGCTGCGGCGATCTGGTGCAGCCCGACCCGTCGGGCGAGAGCGCCCTCGAGGACCAGATCAAGGCCTTCATCAAACGGCGCGACGCCAAACCCGGCGAGGTGTTCCTCGGCGTGGTGCACCGCATCGACCGCCCGGTGAGCGGAGCCGTCGTTTTCGCCAAGACGTCGAAGGCGCTCGTCCGTCTGAACGAGATGATCCGCGAAGGCCGTATCCATAAGGTCTATTGGGCGCTGACCGAAGCCACGCCCGATCCCGAGAGCGGCGAACTGCGCCATTATATCCTGCGCGACGGCAGGACCAACCGTTCGCGGGCCTGCGACGCCCCGAAGGGCGACGCCAAGGAGGCGCGCCTGCGTTACGCGACGCTCGGGGCGGGGACGAACTACACGCTGGTCGAGGTCGAACTGCTCACGGGGCGTCACCACCAGATCCGCGCCCAGCTCTCGAAGGTCGGGTGTCCGATCCGCGGCGACCTGAAATACGGCGCCCGGCGCTCCCTGCCCGGGGGCGGCATCTCGCTCCACTCGCGCCGTGTCGAATTCGAGCATCCGGTGCGCCGCGAGCCGCTCTCGGTCACGGCTCCCGTGCCTGCGGGCGACAACCTGTGGACCTATTTCGAAAACCTCTGAATATCCCTGCCATGCGATTGCTCATTCAGCGTGTAAAACACGCTTCCGTCGCTATCGGCGGCGATGTCTGCTCCCGGATCGGGGCGGGACTGCTGGTGCTGCTCGGCGTCGGGTGCGACGACACCGACGAGGACATCGAGTACCTCGCCGGAAAACTCGTGCGGCTGCGTATCTTCGACGATGAAGCCGGGGTGATGAACCTCGACGTGGTGCAGACAGGCGGCGAAATTCTGGTCGTGAGCCAGTTCACGTTGCAGGCCTCGACCCGCAAGGGCAACCGGCCGAGTTATATCAAGGCGGCCCCCGAAGCCGTTTCTCGCCCGCTTTACGAACGGTTTACGGCCCGGGTCGCCGAGCTGCTCGGCCGCGGGGTCGCCACGGGCGAATTCGGCGCCGACATGCAGGTCGAGCTGGTCAACGACGGGCCGGTGACGATCTGGATGGATTCAAAAAACAAGGAATAACATATTTATATCAAAATGAAGAAAATTTTTGCATTTCTGCTTCTGGGCCTTACCGTGGCCTTCGCCTCCTGCGGGGATGAAAAGACGGAGACCGGAACGGACTGGTTCCTGACGCCTGTGGCCGAGGTCAACGGCACGACGGTCGGATTGAGCTGCCAGACTCGTTTCGGCGAGGGCGTGCTCGAAAACACGAGCGTGGGTTTTTCCTATGCTGCCGTTGTCGACAATAAAATCGGCGCGTTTGCCGATGTGGCGGGTTCCGCGGTTGACGGCACCGGCATTGCCGCCACGCTGACCGGGCTTCAGCCCGAAACGAGCTACGTGGTTTTCGCCTATGCCGGCCTGTCGACCGGACGGGTTCAGAGCGCAGGGGCGGTCTTCAAAACCGGGCAGGACGACATGCCCGACCCCGATCCCGAACGGCCCGCTTTCGGAACTCCTGCGGCGTCGGGCGTGACCAAGACCGAGGCGACGCTGAACTGTACGTTCAATTTCGAAGATACGGCCGACTACGACGTCTATTTCCGGTATAAGCCGGCTTCGTCGGGCAGCTATGACCGGGTAAACGTTCCGACGGGAACGGGAACCAAGACGGCGGCCCTGACCGGCCTGACGCCCGGCACGACCTATGAATTCGCGCTCTGCGCCGACTGGGACGGGCAGACCTACACCAGCGCCGCGGCGACCTTCACCACCTCGTCGGACGGCGGTGGCGGAAATACGGGTTCGGCCAAGTATTCGGGCTGGCCCGAACTGGTTCCGGAGGACAAGTCGAACAGCGACTATTATTACGCTTACCACCTTTGCCCGGACTATCCGGCGACCGGTACGAAGGCGCGTAATTTCTCGACCTGTTACAGCAAATCGTACCGCTGCCCGGTCTGGGTGGCTGCCCCACTACATGACTGCTATACAGGCGATGTGACGCTTACCGGAATGACCCGGACATCAATTGTACGCAAGCGGGTCACTGGAGCGGCTACACGCGTGGTCACATGCTTGGCTCAAACGAGCGGCGCGTGACGAAGAACGTTAACCGTGACGTTTTCTATTATTCGAATATCGGTCCGCAGCTTCAGACTTATTTCAATACCAGCGGCGGTCAGTGGAATACGGCTGAAGACTGGGTCGACAAGCAATGGCGTGGCTTGGCGGATACTTGCTATCAGGTGGTGGGAACCTATTGGGAGAATACCCCCAAGGTTGTGGATGGTACGACCATTCCGACGCATTACTACATCGTGCTGCTCAAAGCCAAGAAAAGCGCTGGTAATAAGTGGGTGGTAAATTGTTCGCAGGGGGAACTTCAATCCATTGCCATCATGGTTCGGCATAAGACCTACGCTAAAAACGAGGTGGTTAAGGCTGTTGATTTTCAGTCGAAGGGGGTGTTTAAGACTGTTGCGGAGATCGAACGCCTCACGGGGCATACGTTCTTCCCTAATGTGCCCAACGTTCCGAAGGATCCCTACAATCCGGGCGACTGGAATTTTTAGGCGGAGATGACTTACCCGTGGGGCGATACGAGGCGGTTCAACTCCTATGCGGGGTACTTCCGCCGTCTGTTCGGCTGCCGGGTGCAGAAACTTTCCGTCGATGCGGGCTTCACCTGCCCCAACCGCGACGGGACGATCGGAGAGGGAGGGTGTACGTTCTGTAACAACGGAGCGTTCACCCCTTCTTATTGCATGCCCTCGAAGAGCGTCGGGCAGCAGATCGCCGAGGGGATCGAATTCCACCGCAACCGCTACCGTTCGGCGCAGCGCTACCTGGTCTATTTCCAGGCTTTTTCCAACACCTACGCCCCGCTGGAGCGGCTGAAGAGGCTTTATGATGAGGCCCTCGCGCATCCCGGCGTGGCGGGAATCGTCGTCGGCACGCGCCCCGACTGCGTCGACGAGCGCAAGCTCGATTACTTCGCCGGGCTGGCCCGGGATCGGTATGTCGCCCTCGAATACGGCATCGAATCGACCTTCGACGCCACGCTCCGGGCCGTCAACCGGGGCCACGACTTCGCGTGCGCCCGCCGCGCCGTCGAGATGACCGCCGCGAGGGGCCTGCACGTCGGCGCGCACTTCATCCTCGGACTTCCCGGCGAGACCGACGCGATGCTGCTCGACCAGGTGGAGCGGATCAACGCCCTGCCGCTCACGACCGTGAAGTTCCACCAGCTGCAGGTTTTCCGCGCGACGCCGATGGCCGCCGAGTACGACGCCGCACCGGAGCGTTTCCGCTTCTGGGAGCCGGAGGAGTACATCGACCTGTTCGTCGAAATCCTCCGCCGGCTGCGTCCCGGCGTGGTCGTCGAACGTTTCGCCTCGGAGGCTCCGCCGCGCTACCATTACGGCCGCAACTGGGGCCTCGTGCGCAACGAGCAGCTGCTCGCGATGCTCGAAAGAAGATTGGAGGAACGCAATGTATACCAAGGCGAAATTTTTACTACCTTTGCCGCAGACAAACTTCGGCAGAGGTAGGCTGCGCCTCGGCAGAACGCGGGTGGACCCGGCTCTGCGTCCGGCCTGCGCCGCCTTTGCGGAGGCAAACCCCGAATAAACCCCTTCGTTATGAAACCCATCAATCCCGACATCGTGCTCAAACCCGTCAAGGAGTATGTTCTGATGGCTGTCGGCATGCTGATGTACTCTTTCGGCTGGATCGGCTGCATACTCCCGGCCGGCGGCGTCGGCGGCGGCGCCGCAGGTCTGTCGCTCGTGCTGTGCAATGCGCTCTCGACGGCGGGAATCGACCTGCAGATCGGTACGATGGTTTTCATCATCAATGCCGTCCTGCTGCTGGTCGCCGGATTTATCGTGGGGTGGAATTTCGGTCTCAAGACCATCTTCTGCGTGGTGATCATCTCCTTGGGCATGAACTTCTGGCAGGAGGTGCTTCCCGATGGCAACTTCCTCGGGGTCGACAACCTGCTGGCCATCGTCATGGGCGGTATTCTGGCCGGCGCCGGCATCGCGCTCTGCTTCTCGCAGGGCGGCTCGACGGGCGGCACGGACATCGTGGCCATGATCATCAACAAGTACCGCACGGTCAGCTACGGCAAAATCCTCATCTACTCCGATTTCGTCATCATCGGTTCGGCCCTGCTGGTGGGCATGGGCATCAGCGCCGTGATTTACGGCTACGTGATGACGGCCGTCGTGGGTTATACGGTCGATATGATCATGGCCGGAAACCAGCAGTCGAGCCAGGTCTTCATCGTCACGCACGACTACGAGAAAATGGCCCAGGCGATCGTCGACAACGTCCACCGCGGGGTGACGCTCATCGACTCGCAGGGGTGGTATTCGAAAAAGGAGTCCAAAATCGTCATGGTGGTCTGCCGCAAGCGGGAGACCTCGATGATCCTCAAATTCGTCAAGACCATCGACCCCGAGGCCTTTATGACCGTCGGATCGGTCATGGGCGTCTACGGGAAGGGATTCCAGACAATCGGGAAGGGCTGATGCAGCTCTACGCCGACATAGTTCTTCCGCTGGCGCAGCCCGTCTACACGTTTGCCGTGCCCGGAGGCACGGACGTCGCGGCCGGGCAGGCCGTGGCGGTGCAGTTCGGCGCACGCAAATTCTATACGGGCATCGTGTGGCGGGTCCACGACCGCCGGCCCGGTTTCAAAACCGTCAAACCGATCCAGCGCGTGCTCTACGATGCGCCTCTGCTCTCGGCGCAGCAGATGGCGCTGTGGGAGTGGATCGCCTCGTACTATATGTGCTCCCTGGGGGAGGTGATGCGCGTGGCGCTGCCTGCGCTGATGAAGCCTTCGGGCGACACGGAGGAGGAGTTCTCCGGCGACGAGTTCCGTCCCCGCACCGAGTGTTACGTGTCGCTGGCTGCGGAACTCCGCGACGAGGGGCGTTTTCACGAAGTCTGCGAGAAGATCGAACGGCGCGCCCCGAAGCAGTACGAGGCGCTGCTCGAGCTGGCTGCGGCCGGCGACGAAACGCGCATCGCGACGGGCGAGGTGGCCCGCCGCCTGCTCCGGGCCGATTATGCCGTGCTGCACGCCCTCGAGCGCAAGAAATACATCGTCTGCACCCAGCGCGAACGTTCGGTCGAGCGCGGCGGGTCGGCCTTCCGCCTTCCGGAGCTGACGGCGCACCAGCTGACGGCGTTGAACGCCCTGCGCGAACAGTTCGCCGCCGGGAAAACCACCGCTCTTTTGCAGGGCGTCACCGGTTCGGGCAAGACCGAGATTTACATCCACCTGATCGCCGAGGTGCTCTCCCGGGGCGGCGATGTTTTGCTGCTGGTGCCCGAAATCGCCCTTACGGCGCAGCTGATCGAGCGCATGGAGCGCATCTTCGGCAGCCGCGTCACTCCGTACCATTCCAAACTCACCAACCGCCGCCGCACGGAGACCTACCTGCGGCTGAACCGCTCCGACGGGGGCGAGTTCGTGGTCGGCGTGCGGTCGTCGGTCTTCCTGCCGCTGAAGCATTTGCAGCTGATCGTCGTCGACGAGGAGCACGACGCCAGCTACAAGCAGACGGAGCCTGCGCCGCGCTACAACGCCCGCGACTGCGCCGTGGTGATGGCGCGCCTGACGGGGGGCCGGACGCTGCTGGGCAGCGCCACGCCGTCGCTCGAAACGTGGCTCAACGCCGCGTCGGGCAAATACGGGCGCGCGGAGCTGACTGAGCGTTACGGCGACGCCCGCCCGCCCGAAATCCTCGTTTCCGACACCCTGCGCGCCGCCAGGCGCGGCGAGCGCAAGGCCCATTTCAACAAACTCCTGCTGGACCGGATCGGCGAGACCCTCGACCGGGGCGGGCAGGTGATGCTGTTTCAGAACCGCCGCGGGTTTTCGCCCTACGTCGCGTGTTCCGAGTGCGGCTGGACGGCCCGCTGCCCCCATTGCAACGTGACGCTGACCTACCACAAGGGCGGGCGGAAACTCGTCTGCCACTACTGCGGCCATACGGAGGACGTGCCGGCGAAGTGCCCTTCGTGCAAGGTCACCGATGTGCTCCCGATGGGCTTCGGGACCGAGAAGGTCGAGGAGGAGATTTCCCGGATTTTCCCCGAAGCGCGGGTTGCCCGTTTGGACCGGGACAGCGTGACCTCCGAAAAGGCGTTCAGCGCCATCATCGCCGATTTCGAGGCCCGCCGGACCGATATTCTGGTCGGCACGCAGATGATCACCAAGGGTTTCGACTTCGCGGGGGTGTCGCTCGTCGGCATCCTCAATGCCGACAACCTGCTGAACAACCCCGATTTCCGGGCCGCCGAACGGGCTTTCCAGCTGATGATGCAGGTGGCGGGCCGCGCCGGACGGCGCGACGACGGGGGCGAGGTGGTGATCCAGACCTCCGAACCGGGGCATCCCGTGATCCGGCAGGTCGCGGCGGGCGATTTCGAGGGGATGGCCCGCGCACAGCTCGCCGAGCGCAAAGCCTTTTTCTATCCGCCCTATGCGCGGCTCACGTCGCTCACGCTGCGCCACCGCGACCCTTCGGTGCTCCGAAACGGGGTCATGGACCTCGCCGCACGCCTGCGCACCCGTTTCGGCCGCCGTCTGCTGGGGCCGATGACCCCGCCCGTCGACCGCATCCGCGGCGAATACCTCGTGGGCCTTCTGCTGAAAATCGAGAGCGGCGCCTCTTCGGCCCGCGCCCGCGAACTGCTCGCGGCCGAGCTGAAAACCTTTGCCGGAAACCCGGCGTTCAAGTCGATCACCGTCGTCGTCAATGTCGATCCTCAATGACCTCGTCCGCGATGTCGCGTCGCTGCTGTTCCCGCCCCGCTGCGCCGTCTGCGGGGAGCCGCTTACGCGCGGCGAACGCACGGTCTGCACCTTGTGCCGCGCCACGGCGCCGCTGACGGGCTACTGGCGCGAGGCCGACAACCCCGTGGTGCGCCGATGCTGGGGCATGGTCCCCGTCTGTCAGGCTTCGGGCTTTCTGTTCTTCGTCCGCGCGAGCGGCTGGCGGCGGCTGATCCACGGCTTCAAGTACCGCGGGGCGTGGCGCACGGCCCGGGAGATGGGCGCGTGGTACGGGCGGTATCTGCGTGAAAGCGGACTCTACGACGACGTGGAGGTGGTCGTTCCGCTGCCGCTGCACCCCTTTAAGCGTTGCCGGAGGGGGTATAACCAGTCGGAATACATCGCCGAGGGGATCGCCGCGCAGTTGGGCGTGGAGGTCGACCGCCGCAGCGTCCGCCGGGTGCGCAACACCGCCAGCCAGGCCCTCAAGCCCCGCCGCGAGCGGGCCGGCAACGTCGAAGACGCCTTTGCGGTGCGCCGTCCCGAACGGCTCGCCGGGCGGCACGTCCTGCTGGTCGACGACGTGATGACCACCGGCTCGACGCTGCTTTCGTGCGCCTCGGCGATCCTGCGCGATGCGCCCGGCTGCCGCATCAGCATCGCCGCCCTCGCCGTCTCGCAGCGCGAACTGGGCGTGAAGGAGTAGGCGGCGATTCGAAAACTTATCAACAGGACGTTATTCCGGCCGCAGGCCGTGAACCCCTTCCGCGAAAGGGGTTTGGGGCAGGACAGGCCCCGAAACGCGGCGGCCCGCCGGGGACCGGCATCCGGTCCGTTCCGGCATTCGGTGGCGGAAGCTGTGTTATAAACATAGTTTTCGACAAACCGGGGTTCCGCCCGGTTTTGATTTCTCCCCGCTTATGCTTACTTTTGACCTTTGAAAGAATCCGATTATCCATGGCGAAAGATTTTACACCCTCCTCCCGCAACCGGGAGGCGTTCGAGGCGATGACCGATACCGTCGGCAACGTACCCCCGCAGGCGGTCGAGCTGGAGGAGGCCGTGCTCGGTGCGCTGATGCTCGAAAAGGACTGCATCATCACCGTGCAGGAGTTCGTCTCCCCCGAGGCGTTCTACACCGAGGAACACCGCCTGATCTACAAGGCGATCAACGAACTGTCGATGGAGCTGAAACCCATCGACCTCTATACCGTGACCGAGCGGCTCAAGGCCAAGAAGGAGCTGAAGAAGGTGGGCGGCGCTTCGTACCTCGCGCAGCTGACCCAGAAGGTCGGTTCGGCGGCCAACGTCGAGTTTCACGCCAAGATCATCGCCCAGAAATACGTGCAGCGCGAGCTGATCCGCTCGGCGACCGAGATTCAGAAACGCTCCTACGACGAGTCGACCGACGTCACGGAGCTGATCGGTTACGCCGAAGGCGAGATCTTCAAGGTCGCCGAGGGGCACGTCAAACGTTCGGTGCAGTCGTCCAAGGACATCCTGGCCCGGGCGCTGATGCAGATCGAGGAGGCGTCGAAGAACACCAGCGCCTTCAGCGGCGTGCCGTCGGGCTTCATGGCTCTGGACCGCGTGACGCTGGGCTGGCAGCTGTCCGACCTGATCATCGTCGCCGCGCGTCCCTCGATGGGTAAGACAGCCTTCGTGCTCTCGATGGCCCGCAACATGGCCGTCGACCACGAGCAGGGCGTGGCGTTCTTTTCGCTCGAAATGTCCTCCGTGCAGCTGATGATGCGTCTGATCATCGCCGAGACGGGACTTTCGGGCAACGACGTCAAGTCGGGGCGTCTGACGCCCGAGCAGTGGCGGCACCTCGAATCGGCCACCAAGCCGTTGGGCACGGCGCCGTTGTTCATCGACGACACTCCGGCCCTTTCGGTCTTCGAGTTCCGCTCGAAGGCCCGGCGTCTGAAAATTCATAACGACATCAAGATCATCATCATCGACTACCTCCAGCTGATGACCGGCAATCAGGACACGAAGGGCAACCGCGAGCAGGAGGTGGCCTTCATCTCGCGTACGCTGAAGGCCATCGCCAAGGAGCTGAACGTGCCGATGATCGCCCTTTCGCAGTTGAGCCGCGCCACCGAAATGCGCGGCGGCTCGAAGCGTCCCCAGCTGTCGGACCTCCGCGAGTCGGGCGCCATCGAGCAGGACGCCGACATCGTGGCCTTCATCCACCGTCCGGAGTATTACGGCATCAACCAGGACGAGAACGGCATGCCCACGGCGGGCATGGCCGAGATCATCCTTGCCAAGCACCGTAACGGCGCGGTGTGCGACGTGAACCTGCGCTTCCTGAAGGAGCAGGCCCGCTTCGCCGACGTGGAGGACTCGATGCTGCCGCCCGCGCAGGCGGCGGAGAGCCAGCAGGCCTACGACGACTACGCCAGCGGTTCGAACAGCCAGCCGGGGACGTCGGGCCTCGGTGCGGCGATGGGCGGGGAGTTCGACGTCAACCGCTCGACGAAGATCGACGACGAAGCGCCTTTTTAGCCATGTTCGTTCGTACATTTGCAGGAGCGGTCGCCGGGATCGACGCCGTGGCGGTGACCGTCGAGGTCAACATCGCCGGCGGCGGTCTGGGCATGTACCTCGTGGGACTGCCCGACAATGCCGTGAAGGAGAGCGAACAGCGCATCCGGGCGGCGTTCGAGAACTCGGGCGAGCGGATGTCGGGCAAGAAGGTGGTCGTGAGCCTCGCTCCGGCCGACCTGCGCAAGGAGGGGGCGGGTTTCGACCTGCCGATCGCCGTGGGAATCCTCGCGGCGATGGGCCGCATCGACGCCGGGGCGGTCGCCGGGACGATGTTCGTCGGCGAACTGTCGCTCGACGGCTCGCTCAAACCCGTGCGGGGCGTGCTTCCCGTTGCGGTCCGGGCGCGTTCGGAGGGGCTGCAGCGGGTGGTGCTGCCGGCGGAAAACGCGGCGGAGGCCGCGGTTGTCGACGGCATCGAGGTGATCGGCGCCACGACCTTGCGCCAGGTCGTCGGATACCTGAACGGCGAGGCGGAGATTGCGCCTGCCGTGCCGGCCGACGACGAACCGTTCGCCGCGGCGGCGACGCACTATGCGGAGGATTTCGCCGACGTGCGGGGCCAGACGCATGTGAAACGTGCGCTGGAGATCGCCGCGGCGGGAGGGCACAACGTCATCATGGTCGGTGCGCCGGGTTCGGGCAAGACGATGCTCGCACGGCGTCTGCCGACGATCCTGCCGCCGCTTTCGCGCGAAGAGGCGCTCGAAACGACTAAGATACACTCCGTGGCGGGCAAGGCGGGCGTGACGGGCGGGCTGATGACCCGGCGGCCGTTTCGCGCTCCGCATCATACGGCTTCGCAGGTCGCCGTGATCGGCGGCGGGCAGTCGCCCCGGCCGGGCGAGGTGTCGCTGGCCCACAACGGCGTGCTGTTCCTCGACGAGCTGCCCGAATTCGGACGCAGCGTGCTCGAAGTGCTGCGGCAGCCGCTGGAGGAGAAGAAGATCGTGGTTTCGCGGGCCAGATACAGCGTCGAATACCCGGCGAATTTTACGCTCGTGGCGGCGATGAATCCCTGCCCGTGCGGCTATTACAACCACCCGACGAAGGAGTGCACCTGTTCTCCGGGGTCGGTGCACCGTTATATGGGCCGTATTTCGGGTCCGCTGATGGACCGCATCGACCTGCATGTGGAGGTGACGCCCGTGACTCCGCAGGAGTTGTCGGCGGCTGCGCCGGGCGAGGCGAGCGCTGCGGTTCGCGAACGGGTCGTCCGGGCGCGGGCGGTGCAGGAGGCGCGCTTCGGCGGTGTCGAGGGGGTTCATACCAACTCGATGATGAACAGCGCGATGCTGCGTGAATACTGCCGCCTCGATGCGGCTTCGGCCGCGCTGCTGGAGCGGGCCATGGAGCGGTTGTCGCTCTCGGCGCGGGCCTACGACCGTATCCTGAAGGCGGCGCGCACGATCGCCGACCTGGCGGGACGCGCCGACATCGTTCAGGCGGACATCGCCGAGGCGATCAACTACCGGTCGCTGGACCGGGGGAACTGGGGGCGATGATTCTGCCGCCCCGGCGGCAGAATCAATTAAAAATTAAGAATTAAAAATTAGATACGATGAAACGCATCATTCTTTCCGGAGGTGGAACCGGAGGCCATATCTACCCGGCCGTGGCTGTTGCCGAGGCCTTGAAACGGCGTTTCGGCGACGGGGTGGAGATTCTCTTCGTCGGAGCCGAGGGCAAGATGGAGATGGAGAAGGTCCCGGCGCTGGGCTACCGCATCGTGGGCTTGCCGATCGCGGGCCTTCAGCGGCGGCTGGACTGGCGCAACCTGGCGGTGCCGTTCAAGGCGGTGAAGAGCATCCGGATGGCGAAGAGGATCATCCGCGACTTCGGGGCCGACGCCGTGGTGGGCTTCGGCGGCTATGCCAGCGCTCCGGTGCTGTGGGCCGCGCAGCGGATGGGCGTGCCGACCGTGATTCAGGAGCAGAACTCCTATGCGGGCGTGACGAATAAAATCCTCGCGAAGGGCGCGCGGCGCATCTGCACGGCTTACGAAGGCATGGAACGCTTCTTCCCGGCGGCGAAGATCTCGCTGACGGGCAATCCCCTGCGGGGCCGCTTTTCGAAGGAGGGCGCTGACCGCGCCGAGGCGCTGGAATATTACGGGCTGACGCCCGATCTTCCGGTGATCCTGGTGGTCGGCGGGTCGCTCGGCACACGGTCGCTGAACGAGATGATGAAGGCGTGGATCGTCGGGACGGACGGCAAGGCCCCCGTGCAGGTGATCTGGCAGACGGGCAAGTACTACGAGCGCGAAATGCAGGCCTTTCTGGCCGCGCACCCCGCCCGGCACGTCTGGCAGGGGGCTTTCATCGACCGCATGGACTACGCCTACGCCGCGGCCGATCTGGTCGTCTCGCGCAGCGGGGCCGGGACGGTCTCCGAGTTGTGCCTCGTTGCCAAGCCGGTGCTGTTCGTTCCGTCGCCCAACGTGGCCGAGGACCATCAGACCAAAAACGCCCGGGCGCTGGAGACGAAGGGCGCGGCGGTGGTCGTTCCGGACGCCGAGTGCCGGACGAAGGCGATGCCGCGGGCCGTGGAGCTGCTGGCGGATCGGGAGACGCTGGCGGCGATGAGCCGCAATCTGGAGGCGCTGGCCAGGCCCGACGCCGCGGAAGATATTGTCAATGAGATTGTAAAGGTAATGAAGTGATGGAATACAAGAACGTCTATTTTCTGGGTATCGGCGGCATCGGCATGAGTGCCCTGGCGCGCTATTTTCTGCACGGGGGGTATGCCGTCGCGGGCTATGACCGCACGCCTTCGCACCTGACCGGCGAACTCGAAGCGGAGGGCGCGGCGGTCCACTACGAGGACGACGTGCGGCTGATCCCCGAAGGATTTCTCGACCCGAAGAAGACGATGGTCGTCTACACCCCGGCCGTGCCGCAGGATCACGGCGAATACCGCTATTTTCGCGAACACGGTTTCTGCGTCGAGAAGCGTTCGCAGATGCTGGGGCATCTTGCGGAGGGCAAATACGTGATGGCCGTGGCGGGCACGCACGGCAAGACCACCACTTCGACGATGGTGGCATGGCTCAACCGCGCGCTGACGGGCGGCGGCTCGGCTTTTCTGGGGGGCATTTCGAAGAATTTCGGCGGCAATCTGGTGCTGGGCGACGGCGGGCGACTGGCTGTCGAGGCCGACGAGTTCGACCGGTCGTTCCTGCGGCTGTATCCCGACGTGGCGGTGGTCACCTCGGCCGACGCCGACCATCTCGACATCTACGGGACGCACGAGGCGGTGAAGGAGGCCTTCTCGCAGTTCGTGCGGCAGATCCGGCCGGGCGGCTCGCTCATCATCAAGCGGGGCGTCGACATCGTGATCGACAACCCCGGGATCGCCGTATACCGTTATTCCTACGACGAGCCGTGCGATTTCTACGCCCGCAACGTGCAGCTGCTCGAAGGGGGGCATTACCGTTACGACCTGGTGACACCCTCGGGCGCGTTCGAGGGGTGCACGCTGGGCGTTCCGGGGTGGGTCAACATCGAAAACGCGGTCGCGGCCGTCGCTTCGGTGTGGTGTGCCGCGAAGGCCGGAGGAACTCCGCTGGATGCCGATAAGCTGCGCGGCGCGCTGGCCTCGTTCTCGGGGGTGAAACGGCGTTTCGAGTTCTATGTCAACACCCCGAAGCAAGTCTATATGGACGACTACGCCCATCATCCGCGCGAGCTGGCCGCAACGCTCACCTCCGTGCGGAAGATGTTCCCCGGGCGGCGGATCACGGCGCTGTTCCAGCCCCACCTCTACACCCGTACGCGCGACCTCCATGCGGAGTTCGCCGAGGCGCTTTCGCATGCCGACGAAGTGGTGCTGCTGCCCATCTACCCGGCGCGCGAGGAGCCGATTCCGGGCATCACCTCGGAGATCATCGCCCGACGGGTCGCCGCGCCGTGCCGTATCGTCGACCGCGACCATTTGGCCGACGAGGTGGCCGCGATGGACACCGACGTTGTGATCAGCTTCGGCGCCGGCAATATCGACGCCTGCTGCCCCGCATTGGCGGAGCGATTAAAAATGAAAAGCTAAATATTAAAAATACAGGCATCTGTTTTTGGCATTTTCGTTTCCGGCTGGAGTTGATGAGGTCTCTTTTGCTTGACAAAAACGACTTCTTGCGTGGCTTGGAGTCTGCCTGAATGATTTTTCATAATTTTTAATAGTGATGTCCCGCTACCTCCGATACACGCTTCTGACCCTGCTGTGGGTCGCCGTGGCCGCATACATCGTCTTTGCGGCCTCGGCGGTGCGGCGCGTGCGCAGGACGGGTACGGTCGGAAAGCTGGAGATCGAGGTGGTGGACAGCTCTTCGCAGGGACATCTGGTCTCGGCAGCGATGGTCCGCCAGTGGATTTCACATGCCGGAATCAAGACACTCGGCACGGCAGTTGATGCGGTGGACCTGACGGGTATCGAACGACTGATCGCCCGCAACGGATTCGTGGATAAAACGGTTGCCTATGTCTCCTACGGGGGAACGCTGCACATCGAGATCAGCCAGCGCAAGCCGCTGGTGCGCCTGCTTACCGACGGCATGAACGCCTACGTGACCGCCGACGGCTATGTCTTCGCCGCGCCCCGCGCCTCGTCGCTCTACGTGCCGGTGGTCACCGGCAGTTACCGTCCTCCCTTCCCTGCGTCGTACGTCGGGAGCGTGCGGGAGCATATCGACCTGCGTCTCGGCGAGATTGACGAACGCATCGCCGAACTCGAACGCGAGAAATACCCTCTCTACCGGCGTGAGATGGAGAACGACCGCAACATTTCGGCCCTGCGCCGCATGCGCATCAAGCGGCAGTGGTGGCGGCTGGAAGGTTCGCGGGAGTTCGATGCGCGGGTCGACGCGCTGCGCGAGAAAAAAGCCGGCCTGCGCCGCACCTACCGCTACCGGGCGGGCGTGATCCGCGAGGAGATCGAGCGTATCGCCGGGTTGCAGGAGGCCGAGCGGCGGAAACAAAAAAAGTTGGAGAAAAGCTACGAAGATTTCATGAAACTCCTTACCTTTGTAGAAACTGTCGAAGACGATGATTTCTGGAGGTCGGAAGTGGTGCAGATCACCGCGAAAACGACCCCCAGCGGAGCATTGGAGGTGGAACTTACGCCCCGCAGCGGCCGCTTCGCCGTGCTTTTCGGCCGGCTGGAGGACGTGGAGCGCAAGTTCGACAAACTGTTGCGGTTTTACCGCAGCGGCCTCTCGTCGATCGGCTGGAGCGAATACCGCACTATTGACATCAGATATAACGACCAGGTGGTTTGCAAGAAGTAAAAGGATTATACCGTGGAAAAAAAGAATTATACCGTTGCCGTCGATTTGGGCTGCTCGTCGGTCGTGGTGGCCGTCGGGGAGAAGACGCCCGAAGGCCTGCTTGACGTGGCGTGTGTCGTCACGAAGCCCGTCGAGGGAGTCAATGCGGGCCGGATCGAGAATATCGAACTGGTGAGCCGCGCCATCCGCGAGGCCGTGTCGGAGGCCGAGCAGCAGCTCGGAATCCGCATCACGGAGGCGTATGCCGGTATCTCGGGCGACTTCGTGCGCTGTGCGCGCCATACCGACCATGTCTTCGTCTACGATCCCCAGAACGGCGTCAACCAGAAGGACGTCGATGCGCTGTTCGACCGCATGCGCAACGTGCAGGCCCCCGACGACGAGACCATTATGGAGCGCGTGCCCCAGAACTACATGGTCGACGACAACCAGGAGGTGCGCAATCCCGTGGGTTCGTTCGGCAAGAAACTTTCGTCGACGTTCAACTTCATCCTTTGCCTCAAAACCCCGATGCAGCGTCTCGATATGGCCCTGAAACGCCTCGGCATCAAGATGCTGGGCGTCATGTCCGACGCGCTGGCGACGCCCGAAGCGGTGTTGCTGCCCGATGAGAAGGAGGAGGGCGTGGCCGTGGTCGACGTCGGCGGCGGCGTCACCGACGTGACGGTCTATTACCGCAACGTGGTGCGTTACGTCGCTTCGATCCCGATGGGCGCATCGGCCATCAACCGCGACATCCGCACGATGAGCGTTCCCGAGAAACACGTCGAGAGCCTCAAGCAGAAATACGGTTCGGCGGTCGCCGAACTGGCTCCCGAGGACAAGCTGATCCGCGTCAACGGCCGTACGGCCCGCGAGGCGAAGGACATTCTGCTGCGCAACCTGGCCACGGTGATCGAGGCCCGCGCCACGGACATCGCGGAGTTCGTGCAACAGGAGATCAAGGATTCGGGATACGCCGGGAAACTGGCCTACGGCATCGTGCTGACGGGCGGTTCGGCTAAATTGAAGGACCTCGACGAACTGTTCCGCCGCGTGACGGGCATGGACGTGCGTGTCGCTGTGCCCGAGACGGGAATCACCGGGGAGTCGAAGGAGAAGGTTGCGGACGCCGCTTTCTCGACCGCCGTGGGCATCCTGCTCAAGGGGGCCGAACTGGGCGGCTGCGCCGTCATCGAGCACCCCGCGGCTCCTCGTTCCGAGCCGCACCGGCCTTTCACGCCGCCGCAGCCCGCAGCGGGCGGGTTCAAGGCTCCGCAGCCGCGTGCTGCCCAGCCCTATACGCCTCCCGTGCCGGCTTCGGAACCCGATTCCGGGGTGCCGGCCGGAGCCGAAGCGGCCGGACGGCCGGACGAAGAGCGTGCCGACGAGCCGCCGGTGATCGAACCGAAGCGCAGCCGCAACTGGGGTGCGATCTTCCAGAAGACCTTCGACAAAATCAATAAGAGTTTCTCGGCCGCCGAGGACGAGGAGATTTAGGGTAGATCAGCTCGTCCGCATTCCGGTTGACATCCCGGCTGAACCCCCGGTTGCGCCGCGACAAGTCCCCTCCGGGGAGGGATTCAGGGAAGGGTCGGATTTGTAAACGCAGGGGAACGCCGCGAAAGCACCGCTCATCTGCGGGAAAGGTAATTTAAGTTGTTTGGATAATTAGGAAATAACGATATGACAGACGAATTGATGTCGGAAATCAAGGTCCCGCGCACGGACGGCTCGATCATTACGGTGGTCGGCGTCGGCGGCGCAGGGGGCAATGCCGTAAACCATATGTGGAACCTCGGGATCAGGGGCGTTACGTTCATGGTCTGCAACACCGACCAGCAGGCGCTCGACAAAAGCCCCGTTGAGCGGAAGATCCGCCTCGGCTCCGAAGGTCTCGGAGCCGGGAACGATCCGGAGAACGGCCGCCGCGCGGCCGTCGAGTCGCTGCCCGAAATCCGTCAGGTGCTCGAAGAGGCCGGTACGAAGATGCTCTTCATTACCGCCGGCATGGGCGGCGGAACGGGCACGGGAGCATCGCCCGTCATCGCCAAGCTGGCCAAGGAGATGGGGCTGCTGACCGTGGCCATCGTCACCTCGCCGCTGGCCGTCGAGGGCAAGATCCGTTACGAACAGGCGTTCCGCGGTATCGAGGAGCTGCGCCAGAACACCGATTCGCTGCTGATCATCAACAACGAAAACATTCTGGAAATCTACGGCCGCCTCTCGCTGAAGCAGGCTTTCGGCAAGGCCGACGACATTCTGGCCTCTGCGGCCAAGGGTATCGCGGAGATCATCACCGTCGAGAGCGATCTGGTGAACGTCGACTTCGCCGATGTCTCGAAGGTGATGCGCAACAGCGGCCGGGCGCATATGGCCGTGGCTACGGCCGACGGCGACAAGCGCGCCGAGGCGGTGGCCGAAGCGTCGCTGCGCTCCCCGCTGCTGGATCACAACCTGATTTCGGGCGCCAAGAACATCCTGCTGAATATTTCGGTGTCGGACGCCGACGCCCTGATGTACGAGGAGGTGGTGCAGATTCTGGAGTATATTCAGGCCCACGCCAGCGTGCAGGACGACAACGGGGTGATCCACAACGCCAACATCATTTGGGGTACGAGCGAGAAGCCGCAGCTGGGCAATTTCATCGAGCTGGTGGTCGTGGCCACGGGATTCGAAGGCGACGCGCAGCCCGGCGTGATGAAGCAGATCATTCCCCCGGTCCGCACCGTCGAACCGGCCGTCAAGGAGACGTCCGCCGCGGCACCCGTGCTGGAGCCGATCAAACCCCTGCCCCCCAAACCCGCCCAGCGTCAGCCCGAACTGGTGATGCTCGGCGCCAAGCCGACCCGTTACAGCAACATCGACACCCTGCTGGCCAAACCCGCCTACCAGTCGCGCAACTCGAAGTTCATCGTGCGCGTCCCCGGCAGCCGCAAGGAGGTGCTGAAGGACGATACGACCGATGCCCAGGCGCAGAAAGAGGAGTCGCAGGGCGGCTCGCTATTCGATTAACTAACCGATTTTCAATTTGGAAGACGCGCATTCCTGGATTACGTTCAACGGGTTTTCACCCCATATCGCCGTGCTTTGCGCGGTGACGCTCTGCTTGTTGTGTGTTTCGGCGCTCGTTTCGGGGGCCGAGACTTCTTTTTTCTCCCTCTCGCACAATGATATACGTCATTTGCAGAGCCGCAGAAGCGCATCGGCCGCCGCCATGCTGCGGCTGCTGGCGAACGTCGACCTGCTGCTGGCCACGATCCTGGTGGTCAACAATCTGGTGAATATCTGCATCGTCATCCTCACGGCCGGGATCATCGACTCGGTCTTCACTTTCCTGCGGTTCGAGTTCCTGTTCAAGACCGTGCTGGTGACTTTCCTGCTGCTGCTTTTCGGCGAGATACTGCCCAAAGTGCTGGCGCAGACGATTCCCCTGCGCTTCGCCTCGATGGTGGCCCGTCCGCTGCTGGTGCTGCGGTGGGTTTTCTATCCGCTCTCCTATGCGCTGGTCCGCACGAGCAGCCGCATCAGTGAAAAGGCCGCGCACAAGAGCGAGATTTCGCTCGACGAACTGGCCGACGCCGTCGACATGACGCAGAGTTCCAGCCCCGAGGAGCACGTGATGCTTTCGGGCATCGTCAGCTTCGTCAATACCGAAGTGCAGGCGATTATGAAACCCCGTGTGGACATCACGGCGCTCTCCATGACGGCCGATTACGAGACGGTCAAGAGGACGATCATCGAATCGGGCTTCTCGCGCATCCCGGTCTACGAGGAGGATGTGGACAATATCCGCGGGACGCTCTACGTCAAGGACCTGCTGCCCTACATCAACAACGGCGGCGATTTCGCGTGGCAGCAGCTGATCCGCAAACCCTATTTCGTCCCCGAGCACAAAAAGATCAACGACCTGCTGGCCGACTTCCAGTCGAACAAGGTCCACATGGCCATCGTCGTCGACGAGTACGGTTCGACGCTGGGGCTGGTGTCGCTCGAAGACATCATCGAAGAGATCGTCGGCGAGATTTCCGACGAGAGCGACAACGACGAGTGCTTCTACACGCGGCTCGACGCCAAGAGCTATATTTTCGAGGGAAAGACCCACCTCGGGGATTTCGAGCGTATCCTCGACAT
>ENA-UERT01000412-UERT01000412.1-human-gut-metagenome-genome-assembly--contig:-NODE-412-length-33778-cov-11.587905_pt1 | contig 33778 bp, 37 predicted proteins | sample MGYA00242996_ERZ507997 | MGnify/ENA primary metagenome ERZ507997 (study PRJEB26167, sample SAMN06115458) | human gut metagenome | host: Homo sapiens | place: China:Neimenggu | collected 2014-11-07... | reverse complement strand
CATAAAAAGAGTGACTGGTACAACACTGCCTTAAACACAACTTATCATGAGATGGCAGAACATTACAATCTTGCCATCCTTCCAGCCAGAGTCCGGAAACCCAAGGATAAACCGAATGTAGAGGGAGCAGTAGGAAAGATATCCACATGGATAACAGCAGCCCTTCGCAATGAGCAGTTTTTCTCTCTTGCAGAATTGAATGCCTCAATCCGTGAAAAACTGGATGCCTACAATGCTCGTAAATTCCAGAAAAAGGAATGTAGCAGACTCAGTTTATTTCTTGGGGAAGAAATGCCATTACTGGCTCCGTTGCCTGCTACACCTTTTGAACTGGCTGAGTGGAAACAAGCCACCGTCCAGTTTAACTATCACATCGCAGTAGACAGAATGTTCTACTCCGTGCCTTATCAGTATATCAAAAATAAGGTTGATGTGCGTATAACAGATACAACGGTTGAAATATTTTATAATCACAATCGTATTGCCTCCCACAGACGACTCTATGGAAGAAGCGGTCAATATTCTACAGTGACAGAACATATGCCACAGGAACACCAGAAATATCTGGAATGGAATGGTGACCGATTCCGTAAGTGGGCTGATTCGATTGGAATTAACACAAGTAAGGTTGTCAATGCGATACTTACCTCCGGCAGAATTGAACAGCAATCCTACAGAAGCTGCATGGGATTATTGAAACTGGCAGAAAAACATTCGCCAGAAAAACTGGAACAGGCCTGCGCCACGGCGCTCTCTTATTCCGGTAAACCCAGCTATAAAAGTATCAAAAATCTATTGGTTGCAGCAAAGGATGAACCTGATACCGGATCAGAATCATCTCAGGCAGTAAAACCACACGGCATAACCAGAGGAGCCAGATACTATGGAGGTAAACAATCATGACAAATCAAAGTACAATCGATAAACTTATTGAAATGCGTCTGACTGCTATGGCAGATGCATTCCGTATCCAGATGGATGATCCTGCAATGAAGGAAGTTCCATTCGAAGATCGGTTCGGTATGCTTGTTGATGTCGAATATAGCAACCGCAAAAACAATCGTCTGAAAAGGCTGATCCGCCAGGCTGAGTTTGAACAGCCAGATGCCAGCATTGCAGCGATTGATTACCATTCTGGACGAAAGCTGAACAAAGCACTGATCAACCGTCTGGCAACCTGTGAATACATTACAGAATACCGGAACATCTTTATTACTGGAGCAACCGGAAGTGGTAAAACTTACATGGCCTGTGCCTTTGGCATGGAAGCATGCAAGCACTATTACTCAGTACGGTATGTACGACTTCCTGATCTATTATTGGACTTACAGGCTGCCAGGGACAATGGAACTTTCTCGACTGTCCTGAAGAAATACACCAAGCCAATAGTACTGATCCTTGATGAGTGGCTGCTTCTTAAACTGACAGAAGCTGAAGCCAGAAATCTTTTTGAACTGATACATAAAAGACGTAAAAAATCTTCAACAATCTTTTGTTCTCAGTTCCGTGAAAGTGAGTGGTACCAGCAAATCTGTGATGGTGAAAGTACTCTTGCCGATGCCATCATGGATCGCATATCGTATGATTCCTATAAGATCGATATTGAAAGTGTTGACCCAGCTAAAGACCTCTCTATGAGAGAAGTATATGGACTGGACCCAGCAATGGCAAAGTAACTTAATAAAAAAATGGGGTGGCTCCGTTAGTCCGGACAGGTGGCTCTCACCACACCGGACTGGCGGCTCTGCCGCACCGTAATATTCAGCTTGCGCAGCCCGGTACAGTTCAAGGTCGGCCTCATGCTCCGCAAGGAATTTCCGGCTGTACTTCGTCGCCTTATACTGCTCAAAGACTGGGCGGGTTTTGGCATACTGAACCGTTGCGGCCTTTAGCCCGGCATTGGTTTTCATGGCCTGTTCCGTCTGCTTGACCTGCTCGGAAATAACATGGAAACGGTCTGCCGCCTCGGTGGCTTTCTTCGCCAACTGCTCATAATCGGTCAGGTTATTGTCCTTTATATAGGCAAGAGCGGCGGCCATCTGCTTAATGTTAAATACCTTCGCCCAGCGTTCATATCCCGGCCCCTTACCGGCAGCCAGCTTTGCTTGAATATCCACCGCCAGACTGATTTTCCGCTCCGAGCGCCCGGGGCGTTTTTCTTTGCCCTCAATGGCGGACAGAACATCTTGCAAGTCATAGCCGTCCCCCAGCGTGGAGGCACGCAGACGGGTGAAGCGTTCCTGTCCCTGCCCGGTCAGCCGGAAGCTGATACCGCCGCCCCGAACCGTCTTGACCTCATACCCGGCCCGCTTCATCAAATTGAGAAATTCGTCCAGATCAGCGGGGCGTTCCGCCAGCGCAGTATCAATAGCAAGGCGCAGTCGGTCCTGATAGGAAAGCGGCCCTTTCCGGTCTTTCTGCCACTCCCCATAGTTCCGATACTTGCTCTTGCTCCGGGGCTTCGGGTTCTCTACAATGGACAGCCCGTTTTCAAGGCACAGCCTGTCAGAGAGCCGCCGGAGAGCGAAGCTGGAGCCCCAAAAGTTTCGGAATTTCCGGGTGCAGTCAAGGGTGGTGGAGTTGTAATAAATGTGACAATGGATGTGCTGCTTATCGGTGTGCGTGGTAACGATAAAAGCGTGCCGCCCCTTTGTCCAGCGCATAGCCAGATCATAGCCGATACGGTTCGCCTCCTTCGGTGTGATCTCCCCCGGATAGAAGGACTGTCGTATCTGATAGCACAGCACATCATTGGCCTTTTTCTGTTCCCGGCCTGTCATGGCGGCATAGTTGGCTTTCGCCAAAAGAAACTCGTCCGCCACGGTAGCGGGGTCGCACTCATAAGTGGAGATATACTTTCCGCTTTCTGTTTTCTCCGGTTTTTTGCCATAGTCCAGACAATCCCGGATAGCCTCGGCAATCGTTTCGCCTTCGCCTGCATGGCGTTGCAACAAAGTTGTGGTAGCCAGAAATCATCCCTCCCTTCTATGAAAAAAGGGCGGCCCGTCCAGACCGCCCCGACTTCGGGCCAGTATGGCCCGAGGCTGCTTAACTTGCCAGAAACCGGTACAGAGCGGATTTGCCTCCGTCCAGCGCCCAAAGAAGGGAGCCCGCCGCCGCTTGCAGTCCATACGGCGAAAGAAGGAAGGCAAGAAACAGAAATACAATCCCGCCTATGGGCGTCGGCGTGAAAAAGAGAGCGACACCCAGCACCGCCAGGATCACAGAGGCAATCGTCAGCAGGACGGCACAAATATCAAACAGGAACACCAGCAGAGCCGCCAGAAGGGACAACGCTAAAGCAAAGGGAGCAACCAATATTTTCAGCAGTATCTTCATCTTCAAAACCTCCTTTATCTATCCTTCCTACCTCTATTTTATCATGCCCGCCCGGGGACATAAATGTTGCGAAAGATTAGTAAATCCTGTCCCAAACCTTCGGGTCATACTGGCCCGAAGTTTGATGGTTTTATCTAAAAAGTTATGATATAATGAAATCAATATTTTAGTTAGACGAGGTGATGAACATGGGGAACATCAGAGACGACTTTACTTCAGCAACAAAGGAATTACTGGCAAATCGGGTTGGTAGAAGATGTAGTAATCCTGCTTGCCGAAAGTTGACTTGTGGGGCAAATACTAATCCTGAAAAAGTTACAAATATAGGGGTAGCAGCTCATATCTGTGCAGCGGCTCAAGGCGGTCCACGCTATGACGCTTCTATGACACCCGAAGAAAGAAAGTCGTTTGAAAATGGAATTTGGTTATGCCAGTCTTGTTCTAAATTGATTGATACGGATATTACTCGTTATCCTAAAGAACTGCTACAAAGTTGGAAGCAGCTTGCAGAACAGACAGCAATTTTGGAAGTCGAAACTACTTCTTCCACACCTGCCTTTGAAAAAGATAAAGAGCTTGTCCAATTTTATTTGGAGTGCTTTGATCGTCCAGCCTTTCAAGATGACATTTATCAAGAAGGTCGAATGGAGGATTTTGATAAAGCGATTGAAGATACGCTAATTGCCTTGAATACAGGGGTACTAAGAACTCGTGATGGCTCCATATTAAAACAGGCTGATGGAAAATCTTCTGTCCAAAACTCTTTATGGAGAGAAAAACTCTATACTATCACTGATATGCTAACAGCAATTCGCAGACGATTGAAAATAGCCAAAAAGGAAAACGCCTATTCGACATATGGCACAGGCGAAGATGTCGCTTATTGTTTCTATGATCGTGAGCTTGCTGAATGGCTTAATTCTACACGAGAAGAAATACTAAAAATTCTATCGTCTATTTGTAAAGAGGCTGGACTTCGGGAATTACATTTTCGGAAACATAGATATAGATGGTAAAAAGAACAAGGCGGCAGGTCCCAACATCGGAACCTGCCGCCCTCGTCTTACTTTGCCACCAGCTCGGAGAGCTCCCGCAGCACCTTTGACACCTCGCCCCACAGCTTTTCATAGTCCCGCTTCAATCCGTCGATTTCCTCCGGGTACACGCCATAGGTATGTGCGTGTATGGCAACCTGATTGAGATTGTTAGAACAGCGCCGTTGCAGAGAGATCAGCTCTTTTACGGGCGCAAGGTCGATGTGCAGGATATACCCATTCAGAGCCATTTTCCGTACATAAGCCCCGGCGTTGGAAATGCCCACCTCAGCCATCCGTTCATGGATGGCTGCCAGCTCGTCCGGCGTTACCATGACGTGCAGATGGACATTCCGCTTGCGGTTCTCCATCAGCGTTCCAGCTCCCGGCCTTTCCGGCGCTCTTTGGGTTCCTTTACCTTATCAAGCGGTTTTGCGTCCAGCTCCGGGGGCGTGGGTGGGATGGGCGTGTTGTTGGGTACGCCGTCGATCATGTTGCAGTTCTGCTCCGTGGAGAGCTCGGCGGTTTTCAGATAGTTGTCTTTTTCGTGCATGGCGTTTCTCCTTTATCGTTTTTTATGGCTCCGCTTCTGGCCGGGCTCCTTCGGGGGTTCCTGCCCTCTGGTTCCTTCTTTGAGCCGGGCGGTAATGGATGGGCGCACCCGGTCAGGATTGCCCGGTGCTGGTTTCAGTTCATAATCCTCCATCTGCTTTTCGGTCAGCGGCTTTGCGTAGGTCAGTTCGCCCCATGCCATCAGACTGCCGTCTGCCACAGGACGCCGCCTGTCGTCATCGTAGTTGACGATGGAAAGAGGCTGGTTATCCGGCAGCTTCGGGTAATTTCCTATGTCCACGGGCCGCTGGGTGGAATAATAGCGGTAAACGCCCTCCGGTCCGAGCTCGGTATGCTTGACCGCCGCATGGTAAAGCTGCTGATAGTCGTCCACCCGGCGGTCAAAGTCCCTCTGCGCCCACGCCTGACTGGTTCCATAGCGACCCCAGTAGTAATCCCGATGGCCGTTTTCCCCCTCGGTAAACTGCCAGGTCACAAAGGGGCTCGGCGCTCCCGGATTATGCCCCAGCGCAAAGCCGTGTCCGGTTTCAAAGGTGGCAGCTTTCAAAATCACATATCCTTGTACTGTCTCCAAGAGATACCTCCTTTCTGTGCCTCGGGCTAACATGACCCGAAGTGCTGGATGTTACGAAATAAGAGGGCAGACCGGGGAGAAATGTAATAAGATATTCCCACCCCGGAAACACCCTTAAAAAAGCCCGGAATGTCAAGCCTGTGGAGGCGGCAAATCGTAACAGCCGCCCGGCCTTTTCTCCCGCATTTTCCTCATGCGTTCCCGGCTTTTCCGTCGGTTCCCTTCGGCCTTGCAGGCGTCGGAGCAGTAGGCTTGACGCCCCTCGGGCAAAAATGCCTTTCCGCAGACCGCACAGGCCCGCAGCTCCGGGGAGATGCCTTCCGTTGTCAGCGCCGCTTGAAGCTCCGGGTTAAGGGGCAGGACAGCCTCACGGAAGTAACGGCAGTACGCCCCTGTCCAGCACTTGTGCAGCATATAGCAGGCACAGTCAAGAGGAAGGCACAGGCCGCTTTCCCGGTCATAGTTGGCGCACATCCCCGTGACCAGAGTGCGGATTTTCTTCTTCTCGTCACGGGTCAGCTCCCGGGCGTCCATTTATGACTTCGGGCCACGATGGCCCGAAGGGCGGGGCTCCACGATCAGCGCCCGGAACTTCTTCCGGCACTGTTTTTTCTTTCCTTTGCACTCCTTGTAATAACGGCATCCCTTACAAGGGTCGTCATTGTCCCAGCCGGGGTGCGGTACTTCCTTCATCATTCGTTCAAAAGGGCTGCTTGTAAAATTCATTCTCATTCCTCCGTATCTTCCTCCCATGGCGGGGTATCTTCGTCCTCGGGTTCCTCTGCGATCTCCTCCAGCTCCCCGTCCTCATATTCGCAGTAATCATCTTCCAAATCCGGGGCTTCATGCTTCGGCTTGTAAATCTTGAAATAGTAACCAATTCCACCGCCGGCCAGCACCACCGCACCGATTAGGAGCAGAGAGAGAAGGGGGCTGTCCTTTTTCTCCGGCTTGGGTTCCGGTACTTCCTCCACCGGTTCGGTGGGCTTTGGCTCTGGCTCAGGGGTCACTTCTTTGGGCGGTTCCTTACCCTGTTCAGCAAGAGGCAGAAGGTCGTCTGTGGTAACGGTATTGAGGAAATAGACATTCTCGCTGGTTTTCTGTTTGTCGATCACCAGATAAAACACGCTCTCGTCTGCTGTGGTGATGGTGTAGAACTCCTTTCCATCCTCGTCGGTGGCGTTGTCCACCACGGTTCCCGTCCCGTCCGGGGTAAAGGGGTTCTGGGTTTCCGGCTCTGCTTCGGTTTCTGCCGGGGAGGGAGCTGTCTCCGGCTGCGGCTCGCTGCTCTGGGCGTAGGCCGGGACCGTAAAGATCAGGCAAAACAAAAGGCTGGCAGCCATCGCCGCCAGCCTGCGAAATTTAGTTTTCTTCATGGGCCGTGTCCTCCTTTTCGGGTGCCTCCGGCTTCGGGTCAGTATGGCCCGAAGCGGTAAGGCTGTTTTTGGGGTCATTCAGAAAAGCCATAAGCTGGGCGGGCGTCAGTTTGAGGGAGCGCACCGCCTGCACGATCTGGCTGTTTTCTTCCTCCTGTTTCTGCTTTTCCAGCTCCCGGATTTTGGCCTGCCATTCGGCGGCCTTCTCCCGGGCTTTTTCCAGTTCCTTATCGAGCTTGTCGATTTTGTTCATGCAAGGACTCCTTTCCTCTGGCTCACAAACGCCCGAAGGCATAGAAATGTGTCTGCCAGTAGCTTGAATTGATGTTTGCGTATTGGATGGGCGAACCACAATGGAGCATCATCCCGTCGCCCACATAAATTCCCACATGGGATACAGGGCCGGGGCTGTCATAGGTTCCCGTGAAAAAGATAATGTCGCCGGGCTTTGCCTCGGAGGGAGAAATGATAGCACACTGGTTGTAAATGCCCTGCGCCGTGGTACGGGGCAGGTTGTGGACGCCGCTGGCCGTGTACACCCAGCAGACAAAGCCCGAACAGTCAAAGGAGGTGGACGGGCTGGAGCCGCCCCACACATAGGGCCAGCCGATGTACTTTGTGGCTTCTTCCATGAGCGCCGCAAAAGCCGGGTCATCCAGCGCCTCGCCGGGTATCTCATAGCTGGGGCCGGTATCTTCGCCACCGTTGTAAATCCCTTCCCACAGATAGGGTTTGTTGCCTTTGAGCTGCTGCATAACGGTGTAGATTTCCCGCTGCTGTTCGTTAAGCCTCGGCAGGATCACGGCGGGCAGCGTCTTGTTTGTGAGGGTCACATTGAGAATGTAATACTCATAGGGGACTTCCTCGGTGGTGGTTTCCCCTGTCTCCGGGTCGGTGCTGGTTTCGGTGCGGTAGCGTATCTCGACTTCCTCCGTCAAGGTCAGCTCATACTGTGCCTCAAAGATTTCTCGCAGTTCGTCCTGCACCTGTTCCCGGAAATACACATGGTACTTTGCCGAGAGATAGGACGCCAGCTCATAGGGGTTATGGCCGATCTCGTCCACGGAATAGCGGTACTCGTCATAGCCGGGATGGGTGCTTTCGATGTTCGCTACCGTCTGCGCCAGCTCGTTTTCCAGTGCCGTGTAGTCCTCGTCCACGCCCAGCAGGTCCGTATCCTCCGAGGCGTAGGAGGTGCCGGATAACGCATTGGCAAGGCCGCTGCCAAGCGTGGGAAAGATAGAGCTTACCGCCGACACAAGAAAACAGAGCAGCAACAGCAGGAGCAGGACCAGCACCGCCACGGGATGACGGGTCACAAACTGCGCCGCCCGACGGGTCGCAGTTCCCGAAGCGGCAGCGGTTTTCTTTGCGGCCTTTGCGCCCTGTTTTGCAGCCGCCTTTGCTTCTTTGGAATACCGGCGTTTCAGTTTCCATTTCTGCTGCACACGGGAAAGCGGATTGCTGGCAAGTTCCGGGTGCTCGGAGGCCATCTTTTGAAAATCTACATTGGCCCGGGCTTTTATGTCCTTCCGTTCCCACTTTGCCACCTTCCGGGCTGGGTGTTCCCGCCAGCGGCGTTTGGCATAGCGGGTCAGTTTCCGGGCTCCGGCCTCTGCGGCCAGCTCGGATTTATGGGCTCCTTCCACACCCACATTTTCATGCTCAACCTCGTGTATCTTGTTGTGGACATAGAACCACGCTTCTGTACGGGCTCCCCGGACTGCCTTTTTTGCAAGCCCCGGCGGCTTCTTCGCTGCCCGTTTTGCCTCGGTCTTGTCCAGTTTCTCCCGGGCCTTTCCCAGCTTTTCCCCGGCGTGTTCCGCTTTTGCCTGTGCTTTCTGGTACTTGTCCTTTTTGCTCCCGGCCTTCTCGGCGGAGCCCTCCGGCTCCTGTGCCTTGCCGGTATCCTGCGGCCCGCCCGCTTCATCTTCCTGCCTCATGCGGTCAGAGGAACGGCTTTTCCGGCTGTCCTCTTGAAACTTACCGCTTTTGGACTTCAGGCCATCATGGCCCGAAGGGCTGTCCTGTCCGGTATCCTCGTCCTCAAACCGCAGACGCCGGGATGGTGCGGGGGAAGGTCCTTCCCGTTCAGCCGGTCCGGGGCGATTGCCCCCGGTATCCTCCGTCGGCCCCGGCCTCTGAAAATTCCGTTTGTCCGGTTTCTTTCCGATGACGTATCCCTCCTTTCCAAACCTCGGGCCAACATGGCCCGAAGTGTGTTATGCCCGGTTCATTTCCTGTTTTTTGTCCTCCGGGCGGGTGGTCATAATGGCGTACAGCTCGGTATTCTGCGGGAAGCGGTCAACAAACGGGATGGTGGTATTCCCGAAGAACAGCAACCCTTCGCCGGAATTGGTATGGGTCACATAGGAAAGCTGGTGGGGGCTGATCCCAAGCTGTTTAGCTAAAATCTGCCGGTCCCCCTGTGCCTGCGAGAGCAGCACAAGGAAGTCCGAGTTTTCAAAGATGTTCTCAATCTCTGGGCTTGCCAGAAAATCCTTTACGTTCTGCGTTAAAGCACTCGGAACGCACCCTTTTTTTCGCAGCATTTTCCAGATCGCCACACAATAGCTTGCCGTCAGCCGGTCGCGGAGCAGCACATGGAACTCGTCGAAGTAGCACCATGTAGCGATACCACGCAGGAAATTCATGGACACCTGCGAGTTTACCAAGTCCTGCATAATGAGCATGGCAATCGTCCGAAGCCCGGCCCCCAGCTTTTTTAAGTCAAGGCATACCAGACGGCGGTTCAGGTCCACATTGGTTTCATGGTTGAACACATTAAGGGAACCCGACACATAGATTTCAAGGGCAGTTGCCAGCCGTACCGCCTCGCCCTCCGGCTGGGAACAGAGCAGGTCATACAGGGTTTGGAGGGTCGGCATTTTGCTTGTTTCCGGGTCCTGCAAGTGTTCCCGGTACATCTGGCGTACACAGCGGTCAATGACGGTCCGCTCCACCGGCTGCAAGCCGTCCTTGCCGCCGACGATCAGCTCCATCAGTGACAGGATAAAGTCGGCTTTCAGCGCCATCGGGTTTTCCTCGTCGAAGCTCAAATCAATGTCCATCGGATTGATGTGGTGGGGGCTGTCCGGGGCGATCTCGATGACCTGACCGCCCAGCCGCTTGATAAGGGGCGAATATTCGCCCATCGGATCAACCACAATGATCCGGTCACGGGTGGCAAGGAACACGTTCACAAGCTCCCGCTTTGCGGCAAAGGATTTGCCGGAGCCCGGCACGCCGAGGAACAGGCCATTGGGGTTTTTGAGCTTTTTCCGGTTTGCCATGATGACGTTATGGGAAAGTGCGTTGAGCCCGTAATAGACGGCTTCGCCATCCATGCGGAGCTCCTGCGTCATAAAGGGAACGAAAATGGCCGTGGAGCTGGTCGTCATGCCACGCTTGATCTCAATGCCGTTATGACCCAGCGGAAGGCTGGAAAGAAAACCGTCCTCCTGCTGGAAGTCCAGCCGCTTCAAGGTGCAGTTGTATTTCTGGACGATACCCGACACCGTGAACAGGTCATTGTCCAGCTCCCGGCGGGTCGGGGCCATGTTTACCACAAGGAAGGTCAGCAGGAACATTCTTTCATTCCGGCTCTGTAAATCTTCCAGAAGGGTCTTTGCGTCGTTGCTGTACGTTACAAGGTCGGGCGGAAGTATGTCCATGTCGTACCCTGACCGGGCTGCCTTCTTTTGTTCCTCCACCTTCATCTTGTCAATGTCGGAGACTTTGGCCTTGATAGATTTTACGGCGGCGGCCTGATCGACGGTTTGGATATGGAGAGTGATGGTCATTTCCGCGTCCATTTCCAAAAGCTCCGCCAGCAGCTTGTCCGAGAGCTCCGAGGCCAAAATCTGCAAGTAGGAGGCAGCGCCCCAAGTCGTCCCCACCCGGAACAGACGGCTGAAACGAAAATCGAAACTGTCCGGGGCGATAAAGTCTTTGGTGGAAAGCCCGGTTTTGGGGATCATATCCCATGAAAACCGGAAGGGGGAGCCGCTGCCGGGGTGGAGTTGCCCGTGAAGAAGTTCCAGCCGTTCCAGCCCCGAAAGGGAACGGCACTTGACGCCCAGCTTTTTGAAGCTCCCGCAAATGTCCGCCTCTACACGTTCCAGCCTTGCCCTGGCGGTGGAAAGGTCGTCCACGTTCACGCCGAAGGTCAGGAGCTTTGTGCGGACAATGCCGTTGTTGCTTTTGGCGATCTGGTTTTCCAGCATTTCCACATACTCACACCGGACGCTGTTGTAATCATCGTCCTGCATGGGGATGTTCACGCTGTACCGGCTGCCCGGGCGGCTTCGGTGGTTGAGGAAGGAAAGCTGGAACGGAAGGCTGCTGTCAAAGTAGTTGAGGCAGGCGCTCCACCCGTCAAAGATGGCCGCCTGATCCTCGGACTGTGCGAGCTGGTAGTTGATGTCCTCGTATTCAATGGTTTTGGTGTAATAGCGGTCCGCTACCCGGCACACCCCGTCCCGGTACATTTCCCGGTAAGGGAGGGTCTGCTGGGCGGTGGTGGGAATGTTCTTTCCTTTCGTGAACAGGCCGGTAAGGCCCTGCTTTTCAGGCTTTCTGCCTGCGGGCTTTCCGGCCCTTCTGCTGTTTCGCAATCGGCTGCGCCTCCTTTCTGGCGCTAAGCAGCGCATAGAAGTTTTCGGTTTTGTAAGGCCGCACACGGGGATAGAGGAACCGGGTGCGGATGATATTTTTCAGCACTTTTTCCAGCGGCAGGCCGTCCCGCTCATACATAGCCAGAAAGAAGAACGGGAGCATGAGGCCGATCATCAGGAACATGGCGGCGCTGTTCCCGATACTGCCACGGGAAAACAGGTAAGCCGGGAGGCCCACCGCCGCCGCGCTGGAAAAACAAACAAGCTGGCGCTTCGTCAGATTGAAGGCCAGCTTTGTCTTGATTTTGGAAAGGTCTTTTGGTACTGGCACATAGGCCATTTGGGTACACCTCCTTTATTGCTTCGGGCCAGCATGACCCGAGGTTATCTTGCGGCCTCTTTGGCCGGGGCTGTGCTGCGGGCAGCTTCGGCGGCCTCTCGTCCGCTCTGCCTTGCCCGCCAGTATTCGGGGTGATACTGCCGGATGGACTGATTGAGTTTTTCTTCAAACTGTCCTTTGTCCTTAATGCGGTCAGGGATTTTCCACAGCTTTTTGTCCAGCAGCTCCCGGAGCACCACACTTTCCTGTGCGTCCTCCTCATAGCAGATATAGCCCTTGTCCTTGAAGCCGCACTTTTTCGCTGCTGGGGAGAGGACGGCGGCTACCTCATTTGCCACCATCGTTCCGCCGTGGCTGGCGGTAGATACCAGAAACACCCCCGGACAGAGGGTTTCACAATTCTGCACCTCGCCCCACGGGGAGCTTTTCGGCCCATGGAACATTCCGCCCGTCCGGCTCCGGTCCGCCTGCATGAGCGCCGCCTTTTCCAAGATGGCTTTCAGTTCTGGGGAAAAATAGGCATATTCCCGAAGAACACGGGCAGCCTCCCCGCCGCAGGCGTTCATCAACAGGGTATATGCGTCGCTGTCCGCTTTGGTACAGCGGCCCAGCAGTTTTCCGTCGTAATAGCAGGCCGCGTCATAGCCCGTCCGTTTGCGTGGCATGGTTCCCGCCTCCTTTCTGCTTCGTGCCAGCATGGCCCGAGGTCAACGCTCTGCACTGCGGCTGGGCTTTTCCTTCGGAGGCCGCTCTGCCTTTGCCTGTTCGGCAGCCGCTTTTCCGGCTTTGAGCTGGTCGCTGATGGACGCACGCCCCACAGAGCCGCGCTCCGCCATCTGTTCCAGCTTTGCCTCATAGGCTTGCAGAACAGCAGTATTGAGCTGTTCCCGGAACTCCTTTGTGACAGGGTAGGCCATATCCCGATAGCCGCCTTTGCCGTCCGGCTGGCTGGGCATCCCAAGAAAGAGGCCCTTGCTGCCCTGTACGATTTTCAGATTTTCCACCACAAAGCAGTCATTGAATTTCACGCTGGCAAAGCCCATCAGATTTTTCACAGGTTCGATGACCCGCACGCTTACATCCAGCTTCAACGGTGCGGCCGGGGTGGTGTTTGCAACCTTTTCCTGCATGGTTTCCTCCTTTCCGGCGGGAACAAGGTTCCCGTCCTTGTAGTCATAGCCTTCCGCCCGGAGTGCCGCCAGCATGTCCGCCGATACGCACCCGGACAGTTTCAGATCGGTTTCCACCATAAAGCGCATGGTGTCTGCTTTAGAAAATTCTTCGGGGAGCTTTCCATAGAAAGCCGGGTGCGGCTGTCCGTCCGCACCCTGTTTGTAACGCCGAGGCATACCGCCTCCTTTCCGCTTCGGGTCAGCATGGCCCGAAGTCTCTTAATGGCAGCCGAAGATGGATTTTGCAAGACTGCCTGTTTTGAATAAGGTGAAACACAGCAGCACCGTATATCCCACGCATCCCCAGATTGCCCCGATGGGGTCGCCGTCGGTGGCGATACTCTGGATCAGCACCGCATAGATGGCGACACAGACCAAGATCAACAGACCTTGAAAGCCCACCGCAAAGAGGGAGCGGAAATAGTTCTGCCCCATGTGTCCGGTTTCCCTGTTGGGGACTGTGGCAAACGGGATAGGCGCTAAACTTGTGAGTAAATAAATTTCAATCATACGGCCATATACGATGACGAAAATCACGATGTTTAAGGCAATCATGGTAAGCTGGATCAGGAAGGACTGGAGCCAGAGTCCGAACAGAGGGCCTAACTCCATCGCCTCAAGCTCTGTCCGCAGACTGTCCAGCACATCCGGCGTGATTTCTGTCCCGTTCTGGATAATGCCCGCTGACTGCTGGATCACATGCTGGCTCACATCAAAGACCGCCAGCACGATATTGAAGGTATTCGTCAGGATCATCACAGCCACAAAGGTTTTGAACACCCACTTAAAAAACATCCATGTGTCAACTTCATGGAGGTTGTTGCGTTCTATGAGCATCTGTATCAGTTCATAGGTCATAACAAAAGTGAGGATGACCCCGGCGATTGGCAGAATGGCAGTTTCGGAGATCTGTCGTATCATGGAAAAGACCCCGGCGTTCCAGTCCGCCGGGGTCGTGCCTACCTGTGTGGCGATTTCGCCAACGCTCTGATTGACGTTATCGAAAAGGCCGTCCAGATTCCCCATGATACCATCGACGAGCAGACCTTTCAGCCATTCAACGATTGCGTCGATGATAAAGTCCATATATCAGCTCCTTTTCTGGAAAAAGGGACAACGGGTGACATTTAGCTGAACAGCCCGGACAGCAGAGGGATAAGCTGAAGGCCGATCAGAACGACACCGCCGCCCGCCATGAGCTGTTTTATCCCTAATTAGGAGTAAAACCTTGCTCGATGGCGGGCGGCGGCGTGTCAAAAAATATATGGAATTGTTTTAGAACCGCCCCAGCGGGAACAGGTCAGCCCTTGACCTGTTCCACCTCCGGGATGGGTTTGAGATTGAAGTGAATTTCGATAGAAATGTGTCGTGTCTTATCGCTGTCGATGTGTTCATGGACAACGATTTCTTTAATCAGGCGGTTTAAGGTGGCTGCGTCCAGCTCCGTGATGTCGGCATATTCCTGAATGGCGTCCACCCATTGTTTGGCGTCCATCGCCAGCCGCATTTCATCAGCCAGCTTCTTGCGCCCCTGTGCAACCCGTTCTTTCAACTCGGCCTGTTCTTTCTGCGTCTTGTCCAGCATGAGATTGAAGTTGGCTTCGCTGATCCGTCCGGCAACCATGTCCTCATAGAGCCGCAGCACCATCTTTTCCAGAACCTCAATCCGTTCCTCGTCTTTTGTCAGGGAACGCTCCAACGCTTCCCGCTGGCCTTTCTGCTCGGCTTCACAGGTGTTGGTCAGCTTCCCGGCAATGGCTTCCCCATCGGTCAGGGCAGCCTTGGCGCACTCCCGGATTTTGTTCAGAACAAGGTGGTAAAGGGTGTCGTACTCCACCCGGTGCTGGGTGCAATGGTTCTTGCCGAACGCCCCATAGGTCTTACAGGCGTAAATCTGCTGCGGGTGCTTGGCGTGGGTGGTGCGGATGGTCAGCGACTTGCCGCACTCGCCGCACTTGATAAGCCCGGCAAACAGGCTGGTTTCCCCATTCTGCCGAGGGCACTGGCGGGATTTCAGCTTGTCTTGTACGATGGCAAAACTTTTGCTGTCAATCAACGGTTCGTGCCGTTCCTCCACCACAATCCAGTCCTGCGGCTTCTTCTCGCCAATGGTGCCGATTTTGAAGCGGTAGTCCTTCTTTTGGGAAGCTATCGCCCCGGTATAAACGGGATTCATCAGGATGTCCTTTATCACGGAGAAATCCCACATATACCGCCCGTTTTCCGGGTCTTTCTTTTCCCATTTGGTGCGGACATTGCGGAAGCCCCGTTCCCGGTTCCACCATGTAGGGCAAGGCACCTTCTGTTCCTCCAGCCTGCGCCGGATGAAGTTGGGGCCGTGTCCTTCCAACGCCCAAAGGAAGATTTGCCGGACAATGGGGGCGGTTTCCTCGTCCACCAACAGGTGGTTTTTGTCCTCCGGGTCTTTCCGATACCCAAAGGGAGCCACACAGCCGGTAAACTGGCCTTGCTGGGCTTTCAGAAGATACGAGGAATGTACCTTCTTGGAAATGTCCTTGCTGTACATCTCGTTCAGGATGTTCTTGAACGGCGCAATGTCGTTGCTGTCCCGCATGGTGTCAATACCGTCATTCATGGCGATATAGCGGACGTTGTGGCGGGGGAAGAAGTCCTCAATCAGTGTGCCGGTCTGCAAGTAATTTCGACCCAACCTCGATAAATCTTTCGTTATCACAAGATTTATCTGCCTGCGCTCGATGGCCTTTAACATTCGTTTCAGGTCGGGGCGCTCCATGTTCAGCCCCGTGTAGCCATCGTCCTGATAGACTGCCACAACCTCCCATCCCTGCTTTTCGCAGTAGCTTTCCAGCATATCCCGCTGGTTGGCAATACTGGCGCTCTCCCCGTCAAGGTCATCGTCTTTGGAAAGCCTGCAATAGATGGCCGCCCGGAAGCTGCCCGCCAGAATTGCGTCCATGCCTGTATATTCGTATCCGTTCATCATAACCGTTTACCCGCACAATCCAGACGGAACACGGTTCTTCTGAACCTCGTCTTTATTATATCGCAAATCTTGTGTTTTCGCAAGATTTTCCTTGCCGGTATTCTGCCCATATTTTTGGGCAATCAGGCTTACAAAGACATCCGCTGCGTCCAGCTCGCCGTCAAAAACTGTGGTAACACGAATCTCTGTTTTCGTTTTTGCCATAGGCAGTTATCCTCCATAATAGAATAGCCAGACAAGGAGAAGGTCGGCAACGAAGTCCGGCAACGGGCTTCAAAAAACCTCAAAACCATCTCTGTCTGGCGGTTTGGTTACAATTTATATTTTCTTTTATTTTTCTGTTGCTTTGGTTGCTGATAGGGGAAAAAGCCCGCAGTTACGGGGCTTTCCCCGGCAACCAGCCCGGCAACGGGAGTGCAACAAAGTCGGCAACGGGGTTGGATTTTCAGAAAGGAAGCTCCATCTGCTCTGTGACCTCCACAAATCCCTCCGGGATTTTTTCGGCTCCGCCCTCGGTATTCGTTGCCGGGGCTTCACGCTCCCAGCCCTTTTGCCTGCCGTATTCCGGGAACATCCGGGGATTGGAAAAGTAGTGCCAGCCTGTGACACAGTGGTTCATAATGTCGTTGACCTCCCGGATTTCCCATTGCTTCGGCTCGTCAAAAGGGTGGTTCAGGGCTTCCCGGAAAAGCTGCTTGGAACACACCATGCTGCCGGTATAGCGGTCAAGGTAGGCTTGGATCATCCCGGCCTTGGTATCCTCCGGCATAAAATCCCGCTGGTGTTCTTTGAGATAGCGTACCATTTCGGGGCTGAAAGACAGCTTAAAATCCCCGCTGCGGTAAATGGTCATGGCTTCCGCCCATAGCTGCTCAATGTAGGCTCTGGAAGCGGCTTCATCATCCAAAATGTGAACTTCCGCCTGTTCCGGGTACACCATGACCGGCAGAAAGCGCCGGTTGCCGGATCGGTCAAGGGGCAGGAAGTCAAGGGCATTGGAAGTGCCGCCGAACACGCATTGCCGCAGCCTGTCCTCCGGGTGGGTTTCGTATGGGATTTTATAGACCTCCTTCTGTCGGCTCAAAAAAGACTTGATTTCCTCAATGCTCTTGGCGTTTGCGGTGGCAATCATCTCCGACATCTCAATAATCCAGTGGCCTTGCAGTTTGCGGTACACATTGTCATCGTCCAGCTTGCGAAGGTCATCGGAAAACCACTCGTCTTTCACGGCCAGCAGCCGGAAAAAGGTGGATTTCCCGGCTCCCTGACCGCCCACCAGACAGAGCATGACCTCAAATTTGCAGCCGGGATGAAACGCCCGGTGGATGGCTCCCAGTAGGAACAGCCGCAGGGCTTCATAGGTGTACTGGTCGCTGTCGGCTCCTAAAAAGTGGTGCAGACAGGTACGGATACGCTCGGTTCCGTCCCATGAAAGGCCGTTCAGGTAGTCCCGGATGGGGTGATAGCCGTTTTCATTGGCAGCGATCCCGATGGCGGCTGCAATCTTCTTTTCGCTGGTCAGCCCATAGGTTTCTTCCAGATACAGGAGCAGATAATTCATATCCGTGTCCGTGATGGCGGTGCCGGTACGGTGGTAGCCGATGGGCTTAATGATGTCGGTACGCTCGGTCAGCAGATTTTTGGCGATTGCTCCGGAAAGCAGTGGGTCATTCTGAAAGACGGTCAGGCAGTTGCGGATACTGTTACGGATGCCGCCTTTCTCGGTGCTTTCCAGCATGGCCTTAACTTCCTCAACGCTCCGGGGCGGCGGTGCTTCTTGTATGGTCTGTTCTGCGGCCTGCCGTATCTTCGGCGGCAAGCTCTGCCATTCGTCTTTCAAGATTGCTCACTTCCTTTCCACAGTCGATGATAAGGGCTGCCCGTTCCTCCATGTCCGGGGAGAGCAGCACATCCAGCAGATAGTCCACATAGTCCTGCTTTTGCAGGGCTTCCACAAATAAAGGGTGGAAATCCTCGTCTGGCGTCTTGGGGGCATAGTCCCGTTTCCAGCGGCACAGCAGGTTTCGGTAATCACACAGCACCCGGAAGCAGTAACGCTCCATACGGCGGAACCGCTGTTCCGGGGTTTCCTGCCGGGGCTTCCTCTGGCTTCTGTGGGATAGCTCCTTGTCCTCATAGGGGACGGAAAACGCCTGTGCCAGCATGAGGGCGGCTTCCTTTGGGCTGACAGCTTCCAGACGGGAAACAAAGTCGATCACATCCCCGTCTGCCTGACAGCCGAAACAGTGAAAGCGCCGGTCAACCTTCATACTTGGGTTTTTGTCGGCATGAAAGGGACAGACGCACATCCCGTTCCGTCCCACCCGGATTCCGAAATGCTCAGCAGCCTGCCGGGTGGTAACAGACTGCTTGACAGCTTCAAATACATTCAACTAAATCCTCCTGAAAATAAGAAAAGCGCCTGTCATTCTCGAAAAGAAAATGGCAAGCGCCTGTTAGAGTTCCATATCCTGTTTTTTCTCTGTGTGGGGCTGCTGGCGTTTCTCGGCCTGTTCCTCCCGGATACGCTGTGCCCGGCCTTTGACTGCCTGCTGGATGGATGGTTTCTTGCCCGGCTCGGCAGTCTGGCGGTACTGCTCGGACGGAAGCACCTGATTAAGCCAGTGGCGCACATCCCGGAGAATCTTCACATCCTCCTGCACCGCTGACAGGCGTTCCCTGTACTCGGCCACCTCTCCGGCAAGCTGCGTCCGTTCTTCGTTCAGCTTTTTGGTGCTGTACTTGGTTCCCTCCAAATGCACCTTGAAATAGCGGACAGCGGCATTGTAGGCGTCCAGCTCGTCCCGATGGGCGGCGGCAAACTGTTCCTTTGGTTTCTTAAACCGGATAGCGGCATATTCCGCATGAACCGGCTTGTGAGCTTCAAAGTTAGCGATATGGGAAAGCATGGTGTCAATCTCCTTCATACGCTTTTCCTTCGGCTTCATCTCTGCCCGGATGGAAACGGCCTGCTCACTGACGGTATCCAGATAGGTGTCAAGGCTCTCCACGGTGGACAGCTCCTTTTCCCGCAGATAGCGGATGGCGTCCATAACCTTGTTGAAGTCGTTCACAGTGCCTTTGAGCTGGCCTTTGCTCGTCCAGCCGGTGCGCTCCTCCCGGCGCAAATCCAGATATTTGCCCAGCAGCTCCGGTAGGGTGGGTTCCTTCGCTTCCTGCAAGGCTTCCAGCAGGGCGGCCTTTTTCTCCTTCAGGTCTGCAATCCAGCCTTTCAGGTGGCGCACCATCTGGCGGATTGACTGCATGAGCCGGTTGGCAGCGGTAATGTCCCGGTTCAGGTTGCCGATGTTGGTCTGTATCCCTCGTTTTTCCATCTGGCTGACCGCTGGCCCCATGTGGACGGTGGGGATTTTATCAAGCCCCTGCCGCTCATAGGAACGAAGGTCGAGGCGTTCTGGGCGGTCATTGGCTTCCAGATAGCGGTTGGCGGCAGCCGCCCAGCCCTGCCGCCACATCTCGCCGTACTTCTGGTCGTTCCAGTCTACAGTGTCCTCCTTGTGGCTTTTCCAGTTCCCGGACGGGAGCCGGATACGCTCGCCGTTCTCGTCAAGGTCATAAACCTTCCGGCTCTTGGAAAGCCATTTCCCGGTTTCGTCCATTGCCCGCATGGTCAGCAGGATGTGGGCGTGGGGATTCCCATCCTCCTTATCGTGAATGGCAAAATCGGCAATCATGCCTTTGGAAACGAAAAACTCCCGGCAATAGTCCCGGAGCAGGTCGGCGTGCTGCTCCGGGGGAATTTCCCTCGGTATGGCAAGCACGATTCTCCGGGCAAGCTGGGAGTTCCATTGTTTCTCAATCGCTTCGGCGGCGTTCCACAAGGTATTGCGGTCTGCGTACTCCGGCGGGGCATGGGGCGGCAGCATGATTTCTGTATGGACGATCCCTCGTTTCTCGGCATAGTATTTCTGCTTCTGGTCGTACTCGGAAAACAGCCGTTCGCCGCTCTGGTAAGCTGCGGCGGCTACGGCTGACTGGCGGTTGCTGCGCTGGACGATCTTTATATCATGGTGGGGACAGGGCATAACGGCTTCCTCCTTCCTGTGGCTGATTGGATGGGGTGGTGGTTTGCCACCTCATTTTGGGCAAAAGAAAAGCAGGAAACCGTTTCTGATTTCCTGCTCGGTGGTGCCGCCGGTGGGCGGCTGGTATTCAGTTTTGAAAGTTCGGGTCAGGTTGGCCCGATGATGGAGAGATTGGCAAACTGGAATTTGTAAACTAATTAGTACAAATCACCTTTGAAGATTCATCATTCACAATAATTGCCTGATGATTGCTAATTGGGCAAATGTTCAAATCTGAAAACTCAGCTAATATCTTTTCAGTAACTTTCTTAAATGGTGCGGTAAGATAATGTGGGAGGATATAATAATCAACAAAACTGAGTCCCTTATCATCTTCTTGTGAATAATCTTCTGGTTTCTTATCCATTTGTTCAATATATGTAATTGTAGGAGAACATATAATTGCCCCAGCCGACTCACCAATCATCAGTTTTCCATTCATAATTTCTTTCTTCAGCAACTCATCAATACCCGTTTTTCGTAATTGGTCAATCAGAAAAAATGAATTACCACCAGTAAAATAAATAACATCCGCTTCTTCAAAAGCAGATTTTATCGTCAAATACTCCTCCTTTGAAATATCCATTTCTGTTAAGATTGCTCCTAATTTCTTGAATAATTTCCTGGCAGAATTCACATAACCCGTATAACCTTCGTGAATTGAAGCTGTCGGAACAAATACGACCTTCTTATTTTCAACTTCTTCTTTTATCAGATTTCCTACACTTGAAAAGTGTGAACATAAAAATAATTTCATTTGTAATCTCCTTTATAAATTCTGATTTGTCATTGCTTTCATTATACTTCATCAAGCCGGGTAAGTATAGGATGATTTTGTAAACTTGTCGGACGGGAACAGCCTACCCCGCAAGGTGTTCCCGGGCGGCAAGTCCACAAAGGGGTAGCTGGCGGCAGCCAGCGCAGGGGAAGCGTAGCGTCCCCTGTGATGATTGGAAGCAGCCGCAAGTGTGCTGGCAATCATCCGCTTTCCGCAGGAAGCCCCCGGCAGGGCGCAACACACCGGCTTGACCGGTGTATAGTTGCGCCCTTACTCCGTAAGGGGTTCCCCGGCTACCCTCCGTTTCACGCTTTCCGCAACAGTTTCCTTCATGCCAGTTTGGGAAAATGCCTGTTTCAGAATGTCCATCACATCATCGTCCGTCAGCACTTCCGGCCTTATCAGAAAACTTTCCAGCATAGCCCCTCTGGTGCAGAGCCGGTGCGTCCGTTCCTTCCGGGTAAGCTGCTTCATTTGGTGTTCCAGTATCTTTTCTTCGTGCTGCGCCCGTCGCAGTCTGGCTTCGCCTTTGGCAAGCTCCCAGTTGAGCTTTTCCAGCTTTTCATTCATCACGGCAGCCCTCCTTCTTGGGGAGCAGCGTGTAAATGCGGTTCGGTTCTCCCACACCCCGGCGCACCCGCAGGATCAGTCCGGCGTCCTCCAATTCTTTCAAGGAACGCTTGACGGTTACGGAGCTTCGGGACAAGGCCGCCGCCAGCTCCACAATGGGGAAACGGACAAACAGTATCCCGTTGGTATCCTCCGTACCCACCGTAAGGGTGGCGTCCAGCAGGCGGGCATACATGACCTTTGCGGTGCTGCTGACCGGCAGCCGCAACATGGCGGGGGGAAGTGGCATACAGGGCGGCAGAACGGTGTCTGCGGTCATAAATTCAAAATCCATTTAAGTGATTTTCTCCTTTCGCTTGGCTCGTTTGGACAGGTAATGGGGGCAGTCGATCACAACAGCCCGGAAGCTCTGTTTGCACTCATGCTGACACTTCCGGCACAGGTCGTTGTAGGCCACACGCCCCCGGTCATTGAGGAAGAAGGACAGCTCCAACTTCCGTTTTTTGCTCATTCTCGGCATGGTGCCTCCTATCATAGAAAATCCGCCCATTTCAGCCGTAACGGTGGAGATGGGCGGATAGCGGTTTTTGGTGTCATGTTTCGGGGCGATTTTCAAGAAAAATACGGCCATAGAGCCGCTTGGAAAAGCCCCATAGTATCACGGACAGGGCAGACTACGCCCTGCCGATTTGTCGTGTTTGGGTAGCGTTTTGGTGTCAGTTCTGCCGGGTTTCCCTGATGTCGTTCCTGCCCCTGAATCTCACAGCAGCGTTTCGTTCCCGTTGGTACGCTCGCTGCGGTCAAGGTTCCTCCAACTCCTTGCCGCAGGTCGTTGCACTACATCGCCAGGGAGCATATCCCATCAGGCCGGTCATTCGATTGGAATAATCCATCGATGAACTGACTTAATCATAGCTCATTTTTGAACCCTTTCCCGTATGTCCAGAAAGTAGGAATACCGCCCCAAAATCGAAAATTTCCACGATTTCGGAACGGTATGGTATAATGACTATATATGCTCGAAAACCACATGGGAAGGGAGTGGCAAACCGATGAAAGACCATGTTTCCTTACAGGAACGCTTGAAAGATTTACGGGTGGAAAAGGGTTTGAAACTGGAAGAACTGGCGGAAAAGACCGGCATTTCAAAATCTGCTTTAGCCAGCTATGAAAATGAAGAAAACCGAAATAAGGAAATCAACCACGGCAACCTTATCACACTGGCAGACTTTTATGAGGTGTCCATCGACTATCTGTTCTGCCGGACGGAAAACCGGGAGCAGATCAACACCCCGCTGTCCGAACTGCATTTGACCGATGAAGCCGTGGCGCTTCTGAAAAGCGGACGGATCAATACCCGGCTGTTGTGCGAGATGATGTCCCACGAAAAATTTACAGAGCTGATGGCTGACGCAGAAATCTATGTGGACGGAATGGCCACCATGCGGTTCCATGACATCAACAGTGCGCTGGCCGCTGTCCGGGCAATGATACTGGAAGAACATCCCGAAGCTGCCGCAGACCGTTCCCTGAAAATTCTGGAAGCCGGTCAGATAGAGGAAGAAGATTTTTTCTGCCATGTGACACACAAAACATGGGACGCTATCCTTCACGATATACGCAAAGCCCATGAGAACGACATGGAGAGTGCGCCGGATACCACGCCCGCCGATGAACTGATAAAGGAAGTCCGAAAGGCCATGCAATCCACCGGCGACAGGGTGCAGGAATTTCTGGAAATCTTCTGCAAGGCGTTCCAGCTAAAATACAAGCGGCTCACAGACGAAGAAAGAACAACCCTGAAAAAGCTGTTCAAAAGATCGCCGCTGATTAAAAATTCCGGAATCAACTTCCGGCGCAGACCGTGGAAATGAAAACAGCCGTTGCGGGATCGGCTCCTGCAACGGCAGCTTTGAATCATACATGAATTTGGAAATCCCGAAACTCAAACAATCCATTTCCCTGTTTGAGTTTTCCAGCTCTCGATAATTTTGCAAATCCGGCTTCAATGTCAGCTATCAAAGAAACAGGAATATCCAACTGGTGGTGTCCGGGCAGAACTTTTTTTATTTTGTATTTCTGTATCCGCCTTATGGATTGATAGAATAACTGCGGGTCGGTAGTTGGGTAAAATGCATCAAGGCTTCCCTTGTATATCAAATCCCCGGAATACAAATAGTTTCGTTTTGGTTCGTAAAAACAACAATGTCCCGGAGAATGTCCCGGCGTGTGAATAACCTGAATTTCTCGCTCGCCTAAATTTAAAAAATCGCCATCATGTAAGATTCTTTGTGGCATACCTTGAAAAATCTGATAAGCGTTAATATCAAAATCTTTTGGGAAATCACAAGGAAGCCTTGTCAAATTATTCTTCACAACTTGCAACGGTATCGGAAACCTGACTGATAACCAGTCCTTTTCCTCTTCATGTACGGCGATATTATCAAAATACTTATGCCCGCCAATGTGATCCCAATGAACATGAGTAGTAACTGCCATAACAGGCAGCTCTGTTAGACTGTCCACAATTTTTCTGATGTTGGAAACGCCTAAGCCTGTATCAATGAGAATAGCGCATTTTTCTCCACATAATAGATAGCAATGTGTTTCTTCCCAGTGTTTGTATTCGCTAATAGAGAATGTATCACGGTCTATTTGCTCAATGGTAAACCAATTATCCATTCTGCATAATTACCTCCAACAACTAAATTTCCCGGCTAAAACCACTTTGCGTTTTCATCTCTGAAATGTGGTATAGTGCCATCTTGATAAGGGTCATATCGATTTTCATTGCAACCAAATTCTTTTAAGAGGGCAATCTTGTCATCTGGTGTCCATTCAATCAGTGATATTCCATCAAACGCTTCTACATTACCGTCGTCCATTTTATTCTTAAAATACCATTCAACGATAGTCTGATTGTCTTTATGGAAAAACTGTTTGATGTCCCATTGTAAGACGGTTCCCCGGGTATTCCATTCCTCAAACCAAAGTATTATCTTCTTTATTTCGTGATATTCCGGCCCCCAGCTTTCAATATAGATGGCATTATTTGAAAAAATATCGGATATACCTAAATCTTTCTTTGTAAGCCACATATCAAACCAAAGTCTGATAATTCTTTCTCTATTGTCCATTTCGCAGAACCTTCCTTGTTAATTTGATATTTCAGCTTCTTCGTCATGCTCTAATTCAATCACATTCAAAATTCCACAGTTCAATGCTTTGCAGATACGCAGTAGTGTTTCCATACTGATATGCTTTCCCTTGCCCATGTTGGCAATCATATTGGTGGTCAGACCGGCGGACAGCCGCAAGTCCTCTTTCCTCATGCCACGTTCTTTCAAAGTGTCCCATAGCGGTTGATAGCTGATGTGCATAGGCTCCCGCCTCTCTTTCCATCGTCAAATGTTCTGTACCCATTATAGCAGAAATCTTGCGTTTCCACAATATTTCTTGACCGCACCGCCGGTTCCGTCTGGATTGTGCTTTTCCTTTCTTCACTTTTATTACATTTAATTAGCCATAAGCTGCTTAATGCCCTGGCTTTTTGCCGCAGGGTTGTCCGACCCGTAACCTTCCAGAAGGTTGATGACGCCCCATACCGCCAGACCAGCGCCAAGAGCCATGACCAGAATTTTAAGAATGTCGATTGCCTGATTGAAAAATTCCATATACGTTCCTCCATTTTGTTTGATGGTTTTGGGTACAAAAAAAGCCGCCCACATCGGCGGCGCTTCGGGTCATCATGGCCCGAAGTTACACAAACTCGTCGCTGTCCAGATCATCGAAATTCAACAGGTCAGCTTCTTCGTCTGTGTCGGAGCCGTCCACTTCGTACACCGTGTATTCGTCCTCCGGCTTTAGTCTCAATGGCCGGTGGCGGAACAGGCTTTCCAAGCGGAAGGCGTTTTTCTTTTTATCAAATTCGGCTGTGTACTTGTAATTCGGGTGCTTTTTCAAGTCATACTTCGGGGACAGGAAAGGCGGGAGCCCCCTAAGCTGCAAGATACATTTATCTCCGGGCATGGTGGTGATCTCGCTGGTGGTCATCAGCTCCCGGCCAAGCCGCTGCATATTCTGGCTGTAACTTTCAGACTGTCCACGGCTGCGGCCCTCGGTCTGCATGGAAATGGTGGCCTTGCCCAGCCAGTTTTCCGAAATATCCTTTAGGGTGGAAGCCTCCCGGCCTCCGAGGAACACGATACTGTCCATGTTTCCCATGATGGTTTCGGAATGGTCTTTGTACAATGCCTTGCACTGGCTCATTGCCTGATAAAAAAGCGTCAGGCTGATCTCACGGGAGCGGATGACAGCCACGATTTTTTCCAGCCCCGGCACCTGTCCGGTATTGGCTGCCTCGTCCCACAGCACCCGCACATGGTAGGGCAGACGCCCGCCATAGGTGTTGTCAGCCCGTTCACACAGAAGGTTGAACATCTGCGAAAAAGCGAGGGCAACCAAAAAGTTGTAGGTGGTGTCCGTGTCGCTGATAAGAAAGAACAGCGCTGATTTTTCATCCCCCAGCTTATCCAGCTCCAGTTCGTCATAAGACATGATCTCCCGAAGCTGGGGAATATCAAAGGGAGCCAGCCTCGCACCGCAGGAAATCAAGATGCTTTTGGCTGTCTTGCCGCTGGCGAGCTTGTATTTCTTATACTGCCTCACGGCGAAGTGCTGGGGGCTGCGACGTTCCAACCCGTCAAACATATAGTCCACCGCGTTTTTGAAGGTTTCGTCATCCTCCCGGACTTCCATGCTGTTTATCATTTCCACCAGCGTATTCATGTTGCGTTCTTCCTCCGGCCCCTCAAAGACGATGTAGGCCACAAGGGCACAGTACAAGAGGGTTTCAGCTTTGGTCCAGAACTCGTCGCCCTCCTTGCCGTCGCCTTTGGTGTTGGCGATCAGAGCAGTAACGAATTTCAAAACATCGCTTTCCGTCTTGATATAGGCCAGCGGATTGTAGTGCATGGATTTTGAAAAGTCGATACTGTTGAACACCCGCACCCTGTATTTCTCCCGTTGCAGGAACCGCCCGCATTGATCGAGGGTGCCGCCCTTCGGGTCTACCACCACATACGAGGAATGGGCTTGAAGGAGCTGCGGGGTCAGCCAGAACCTTGTCTTTCCCGAGCCGGACGAGCCGATGACACAGGCGTTTAGGTTCCGGGCATTGGCAGGTATCTTCGGACGGGTGTTCATGGTAAGGAACTCCGTCCCGGTCAGAATGACATTGTTCTGAAATTTAGGGTCAACAAACGGCTTTATATCCTCCTTTGTTCCAAAGCGGGCGGTGCCGTATTCCGCATCCCGCCGGAGTTTTTTCGCCTGCCTGATCTTTGACTGTATCAGCAGATACACCCCAGCCGCACCGGCAAGGCCCACCAGCAGGTCAGTACCTCCCAGCCCCGGCCAGTAGGTTTCAAAGGCTTTGGGGAAGGTATCGAGCATCCCCATGAGCTTTGTCCCGAAGTCTGTGCCGGGGGCGATCCGGTAGGCCGTCCCGATTTTGGAGAAGAACCAGAACACAAAGAGGTACGGCAGGTTTGGGAGCACATATTTTCTGATCTTGTCACTCAACGTCCGTCCTTCACCGCCTCTCTGGTTCGCTGCTTTTCCTTTGCCTGTGTCCTGATCTGCTCCGTGAATTTCCGAAGCTGGCCGAGCATGGAAGCCTTGTCCTGCTCTTTGTTCAGCACCTTTGCGCTGTACTTCTGGAAGGCCGCCGTGATAGCGTCCGCCTGATTGGCCTTGAAAAACAGCAGGTAATGACCGGGGCTCACTTTATGGAAAGCGTAGTCCACATGGAACTCCTTCGCGATCCGGTCAAAATCCTTTGGAGCTCCCACATAGGGCATGGCACTTTTGCCGCCATAGTGGTTCATCAGCTTTTTCACGCTCTGGCGTCCCTGCGGGGTCAGCGCCTTCTGGTGGTGCTTTTGCAGCGCCCGAACCACCTTGCCAAGAGCGGCAGCCAGCACTTTTCCTGTGAGCTTCGTTGTCCTGATCGAAAGGGCAACCGTTTTTTGGTTTACTTCTTCCTGCATAAAACCTCCTTTCCGTCGGGGTTCCCGCTATCCGGGAGGCCCCCGTACAATCTCGGGGAACAGAAAACCTCGGGCCAATGTGGCCCGAGGCTTACCGCTCGGCATCTCTGCCGGACGGAGCTTTCTTTTCCGGCTCCGTCTGGACTTTTTCGTCCTGTTCCCGCATGGTCTGCAAGATAGAGGGCTTCTTTTGAAGTTGGGAGCGCTTTTCGCCGGACAGCGGCTTGATACATTCCAGACGGTCAGCCGCCCGGATGGCGTTGTCCGTGAGCTGCCTCTGCCATGCGCCCACGCTGGGAGCCCAACGAAAGCCGCTGCTTTTCAGCTCGGCCCGGGTGTCCGCGTCAGGCTTTCCGTCAAAGAACACCTGCAAGCGGTTGTCCTCCCGGTTCATTTCTACACGGCCCCCATCGAACTCCCAGCCGGAAAATTCCTGCTGTGCCTGTTTGGAAAGCTGTTCGATACGGGCCTTTACCCGGCGGATCTCCGCATTGTTGTTGGTTAGCTGGTAGCTTTCAAAGGGCCTCGGGTCGCTCCGCCAGCTTGACGCCATGCTTGCTTTCAGCTTTTTGATCTGGTCCGGAGACAGCAGCGCACAGCCATCCAGCTTGCCATGCTTGCGGTAATAGGCGTTGACCTCCTTCATAATGAGCTGGGAGCGTTCCAGCCCGTCCAGCTTCTTCTGGAGCTTTTCAATCGCTGCCGGGTCATCGGCGCTGATCCCGCCCATGCCGGTACTGCGTATCTTATCCAGAAGCCCTTGAATATACCGCCATTCCTCCATATTGCTGTCCCGAGCCCGGTTTTGCTTTTCCTTTTTTCCCACCGGGAAATTGGCAGGTCCGGCGATCATCACAGAGGGAACCCTTGCGTCAATGGCAAAGCCCTGGTTCATGTTTTCAGCCAGCTTGCGGGCGTAGGTGTCTAACAGATGGTCGATCTTCTCATGGTACATGGGGTCCACCCGGGATTTCTGCTGTTCCGCTATGGCGGCGGCCTTGTCCACCATTGCCCGGTATTCCGCCGTTGCGCTCCCTTCCTTGTAGTCGGAAAAGCTGTTCATTTCCTTTGCCCGGCGGGCGGCTCCTTCATTGATAGGGTAATAGTTGATGGTATGCACCTCCTTTATGCTTCGGGCCATGCTGGCCCGAAGTCTTACCGTTCTTCATGGGAAGGCCCCGCCTTGTCCTTTTTTGGAGCGGGTGGGGCTTCTTGAAACCGTTTGAGTGCAGCGAGAATGGAGTGGACAGGCTCGGCCTTTTCAGGATAGGCAAATATCCGGTGTTCCGGCGGAATGTCCTGCGGCCCGTGGTAATACTCCTTGAAGCCCTCCGGGACTGCCGACACATACCCACCGGGAGCGAATACGCCGCCCTCGTTGATACGCACATCCCGCCCGTATGCCTCATAATCGAAGTAGTTCTGAATGTGCTCCGGTATGTCGATAGTCCCAAGCTCGTCGGCGTAAAGACGGCCCAGACCTTCATCATCAGAAATATCCGGGTAAAAGCGGTACAGGTCAAGGTTCTGGGTCAGGTTTATCAAATCCTTCACGCTCCGTGTGTGGTTTCCCAAGACAAGAGCGGCTTCAAAGGTTTCCAGTCCGCCCTTATCCCGTACTTCCAGCAGGGCGTGGCCCAGCTCGTTCAGCTCGTCGATGTTCTCACATTCGTAGAGATGATCGTAGAGCCCCAGCACATCACTGTCAAAGCTGGTAAAGAACACTTCGCTGTACCGTTTCCCGTCTATCCCGATTTTGGCAAGGGCGGCCTGCAACTCCTGTGTCGTCATGGGGAAATGTACCGTTGTCCCTACCTCAATCCCCATCAAGGGGTACAGGGCGGTGTTGGTTATATAGGCTTCAAACATGGGCTCATTCCTCCTTTCCGGCCCGGTCAGCCAGCACCTCATAAATCCCGGCCATAATGTAATCGGCGCAAGGGAGGGCAATCGCGTTTCCCAGTGCCTTGTAGCGTTGCAGAGGCCGGATCTCCACGCCGTCCGCCCCGTACTTTGTCCAGCCCTCCGGCAGCCCCATCAGCCGTTCACTTTCTGTTTCCGTCAGAAAACGGATACAGCCGCCCTCCGGGTCGCCCTCATACCAGAAGGCAAAGGGCGTTACATCACTGGCTAAAAGAGTGGGAAAAGGGTCAGTTGGTAATCCGAAGCTGTTTCGGAAGGCCGTTTCTTCCTGCCTTTTTGCCGCTCCCCGCATACGGAAGCACTGAAAGGGGTGGATGACTGGTATCTGCCGCCCTGTTTCAAAAGAAGCTGTTCGATCTCCTTCGGCGGCGGCCCACCCGCCCTCTCCGCAAGGCGGAGGAAGTGGGAGCATTGGACGGGGCTTAAATAGTATGTCTGCGGCACGTCTGCCTCCAAAATCCGCCACGACGAAAATCCGCTGCCTTCGTGCCAGCCTTCGGGAGCCTGCCCAATACTGGGCGTCCATGAGTCGCCAGCACACATCAGGCGTTCCCCCTCGCACCATTCCGGCGTTTCCCCATCTTCCCGAAGGAGGCATTGGAACTTCGGTGTCCGAGAAGGCGGATAAGACGGCTCTAAAGTCCATCCGGTCATTTGTAGAAAACGCTCCCATGACGTTTTCCCAAACAGCGATAGCTGGATATAGGTTATCAGTAGCATCCCTCATTTCCTGTATGATACGAAACGCCTGATAGAACAGGCTTGATTTTGCCCCGGCAAGGCCGGAGCGGTTGCCGATCAGAGAAAGGTTCTGACAGGGGGAACCGAAGGTAATTACATGAACCGGCGGGATTTTCCCGCCGTCCACCTTCGTAATATCCCCCAAATGCACCATGTCGGGAAAGTGCCTTTTGGTTATGGAGATGGGCGCTTTTTCAATCTCACTGGCCCATACCGGACGGATACCGCACCGGGAAGCAGCCAGAGGGAACACGCCAATCCCGTCGAAAAGGCTTCCCAGCTTAATGTCCGGCATGGCCCGGGGTGCCGTGTCCCTTCACGGCAAGCACCCCTTCCAGTGTGGTCGCCGCAATGCCCAGCCGCCCGGCAACCGCAATATCATTTTTTACATCCTCGTCCACAGCGCTGCCGCAGACGATCAGGGTGTGGGAACGCCGCAGCATATCCCGGCGCATATCGATCCCGGCCTTATGTTCCTCGGGAACGCTGTCATTCAAAAACAGCGGCAGATACAAGAGCGGGCAGATCGGGGAAAAGCCCGCCTCATAAGCAAGGCGGCAGTAGTGGGCCGCCAGCTCCATATCAACATCCGGCTCACCGCTCCATGCGGCGGTCAGGTATGCTAAAGGTCGTTTCATTGGTTGAACCTCCATTTCTGTTTTGGTTTAGGGAAAAGCAAGGTATCGCCCAACCCCTCCGCCCCTTCCCCCGGGAAGGGGAACGGCTCTGGAGAATTTATATCCCCGTCGCTTGACCGGGAAAAAGCATAACCGGGAGAAATCCGTCAAGGGTGCCTCTGGCACCGCCTGCGGCGGCGCTGCCCTTGACTGATTTTCCCGGCTATGCTACGGAATAACTGGCGACGGGGAATCATTTATATCTCCAGAGCTTCGGGGCGCGGGGCAGAGCCCCGCAATCCTCGGGCCATGCTGACCCGAAGTTTGGGCTTACTTTTCCTGTTCGGTTTTCTTCTCCGGTTTTTCGTGTTCCTTCTGCTGGCCCTTCCAGTCGTCCAGCAGCTTGATGATCTGGTCCTTCATTTCCCTCGGCGTAGTTTCCTTGCCGAAATACTTGCTCAGTTCCGCACCTGTCAAAATCACTTTGTCTACCTCCTTTTTGTCCTCCATCATAATGCCGTCGATCACATCCCCGTTGAGCAGCTTCTTTTCGTCCAGCTCACGCATACGCTTTGCCTGCGCCTGTGAAGGCGAGGACTGCTGGCTGTCAATGGCGACGGCGATATAGTTCTGGTTCTTCTTGCCGATATAGGAAAGCTCCACCGCCGTAGTAAAGCCCAGCTTTTTTTCATCCATCAGCTTCATCAGGTCGGGAACCAGCTCATTGAGACGGATATACCGCTGCACCTGTTTGACGGCCATCTTATTGCGCTCGGCCACGATCTCGTTGGAGCGTTTGCCAGCGTCCTTCGGGTCAATCTGGTCCGAAGTGCGGGAGCCCTGGTGCTTGATAGCCTCAAGCTGCATTTTCAAGGCTTTGGCCCGCTCACTGGGTAGGATTTCTTCACGCTGGTTCAGATTGTCCTCGACCATCTGCGTGATGGCTTCATCGTCTGTCAGGTTTCGGACGATACAGGGCATATCCGCATATCCGGCAAGCTCACTGGCTTTCTGGCGGCGGTGGCCGGACACGATCTCATAGCCGCCATCCTCACGGGGACGGACGATAGCGGGCTGGGTCACGCCCTTGTCCTTGACGCTGGACACCATAGCCCGCATTTCTTCATCATCCCGAACCTCAAAGGGATGGTTCTTGAAGGCGTGGAGCTCGTTCAGCTTGATATAGACGATCTGCTCCTTGCCCCGGCGTGGTGCATCCTTCGGCTTTTCGGGTTCCTTCGGAGCGGGAGAGGTCTGCACCGTTGGAGCCGTTTTTTTCTCCGGTTCTTTTTTGACCGCCTTTTCCGGTTTCTGTGTAGGAGCTTTGGACTTCGGGGCTGGATCCTTGTCCTTATCTGCTTTCGGGGGACGGCCCCGGCGCTTCGGCTGTTCCGGCTCTTTGGTTTTTTCCTCTGCTTTCTTCGGAGCCTCCGGCTGCTTTTCCGGTTTCTCCACTTTTGCCGGGTCAGGCTTTTCCACGCCGGGAGCTGCCGCCCGTTCCTCGGCTTTCTTTTCCTTCGTAATTTCAGCGAAGTTATAGACAGAAACCTGTGGGTTCTTTACCTCTGGTTCCGTCTTTTTTTCCGGCTCCGGGGAAACGGAAACCTTCCCCGGCTCTTTTGGGGGAGCGGGAGGCGTTTCCTTGCCCGGCCCGCTATCCGTTACCGGCTGTTCCGGCGTTTTTGTGGTTTTATCATCTGCCATAAGCATTTACCTCCTGTTTTTTGGCATGAAAAAAGAGGCTCAACTTTTCAGTCAAGCCCCCGTGGGAAGTTCCTCCTTTCTCCGCCATGATACAAAAATACCGCCCGTAGTCTCGTTTGGGCGGTACTTTGTGTAAGATTGGCAGTCCATTATTAAGTTTTTTATTATGTTCCCTTTGTACACCGTTGCAAGCAATTGCAAATATAAAAATGGAGAAAGCGAAAACGTTGTTGAATACCAACAGAGCGGAGGAGAAATGCGAATGAATCATACAGAAAAAACAATACCTGTTTGGAAGAAATATTCTTTAAATGTTTCCGAAGCAGCTGAATATTACGGAATTGGAGAAAAGAGATTAAGGCAGATCGCAGGGGAAAATGAAGGAGCGGATTTCATTTTGGAAGTTGGTTCGCATATCCGGTTCAAAAGAAAATTATTTGAAGATTATCTGGATACAGCCAGCACAGTTTAAGTGACAGAATAGAAAAAATAGTGATGAAAATAATGTTCATTTTATCTTAGCGAAGGGAAGGTCTTGTGGTATAATGAATAAACCGAGACGGTCTTCCAAGTTAAATGAACATTTGATGAAGGAGACTAAAATATTATGAGTGAAAAAGGAGAGATCATAGAGGACGTATATTACACAATGGAGAAATACAGTTATCTGATGGCAGATATCGATTTAAGTATGTCGATGAGATGGGAAAGGAGCGCTGCGTATATAGCTGGCGCTTAGACCATAACGATGCAACTCCGAAAGGAAAGCGCCGTACTTTGTCGCTTCGGGAGATGGAGAAGAAAATCCAGGCAGACCATTTTGAGCAGATTACAACAAATGGCGGAAATATGACGGTACTGGAACTGGTTGAAAAATATACATCAACCAAAACTGGTGTCAGACCTACTACAGTTGCAGGATACGGAACAGTTATCAATTTATTGAAGAAAGATCCATTTGGAAAAAAAGGATTGATACGGTTCGGATTTCGGATGCAAAATGTTGGCTGATACATCTTCAGCAGGTAGAAAAGAAAAGTTATAGTTCTATCCATTCAATCCGAGGAGTTCTTCGTCCGTCATTTCAGTTGGCAGTGGATGATGACCTGATCAGGAAAAATCCATTTCAGTTTCAGCTAATAGAAGTGGTTGTGAATGACAGTGTGACAAGAGAGGCAATCAGCAGGGCTGAGGAACGAAAGTTCCTACGGTTTGTGAAGGAGGATCCTCATTTTTGTAGGTATTATGAGGGAATTTACATATTATTTAAAACGTATGGCAGACGGAAATATACTCTCGGATTTCGGTATTAATATCCTTG
>ENA-UERT01000322-UERT01000322.1-human-gut-metagenome-genome-assembly--contig:-NODE-322-length-38117-cov-11.493428_pt1 | contig 38117 bp, 29 predicted proteins | sample MGYA00242996_ERZ507997 | MGnify/ENA primary metagenome ERZ507997 (study PRJEB26167, sample SAMN06115458) | human gut metagenome | host: Homo sapiens | place: China:Neimenggu | collected 2014-11-07... | reverse complement strand
GTAGTTAAGCATTTAGAGGCCGAAAGTACTTGCATGGAGACGTGCTGGGAGGATAGGAAGTTGCCAGTTAAGAAAAAGCACTGAAGTATTTCAGTGCTTTTTTCTTTATATTTAAAATTTAGATATGATATTATAAAAGTATAGAAATATTTTCTTAAAAGATATTTTTATACTTTTTTTATTTATAAATAATAGGGGTTGCTATTTATGAAAAATAATCAAAAATTACTCCATACAAAGCTGATTATTTGTGACTATTGTATGGAGTAATAAAAGTCACAATATATTGGCTTTGTTTCTTGATATATTATCAAGGGGGAGCCATAATGAAATATATTAATGCAAATGTGATATTACCAGAAAAACTAATAGAAGAAATACAAAAATATATTCAAGGTAATTATATTTATATTCCTATAAAAAAAGAAAATTATAAATCCTGGGGAGCAATTTCTGGAATAAAACAAGAATATAAAAATAGAAATAAAAAAATAAAAGATGATTATAAGCAAGGTATTTCTATAGAAAATTTAGCGCAAAAATATTATTTATCTGTAGATACAATTAGAAAAATTTTATATACAAAATAAAAATAGAAGGTTCAGTTTAATAAATAAGCTGAGCCTTTTATTTTTAGTAAGATTAATTCTGTATTATTCATGGTGTAGAATAAATAATTTCACTAGCATATTATGGATATATGAAAGCTATTTAAATATATTGATTTAAAGGAGTTTATATTTATGAGTTTAAATGATATATATCCTAGAAAAGATGATAAAACTACAATTTATTTAAAAAATGTAATAACTAAACAAGATATTATTGTAGGAGATTATACTATATATAATGATTTTGAAAAAAATCCTGAAAAATTTGAGCAAAATAATGTTTTGTATCATTATCCTATAAATAATGAAAAATTAATTATAGGAAAATTTTGTTCTATAGCTTGTGGTGTTAAATTTTTATTTAATAGTGCAAATCATACATTGAAATCACTTTCTACATATCCTTTTGCACTTTTATTTGAGGAATGGAATATGAATAAAAAAGATGTAACATCTGGGTGGGATAATAAAGGCGATATTGTAATAGGTAATGATGTGTGGATTGGTTATAAGGCAATAATTTTGGCAGGTGTAAAAATTGGCGATGGCGCAATTATTGGGACGGGGGCATTGGTGACAAAAGATATTCCTGCATATAGTATTGTTGGTGGTATACCAGCTAGAGTTATAAGAAAGAGATTTTCTGAAGATATTATTAATAAATTAAAATTTTTAAAATGGTGGGATTGGCCAAAAGAAAAAATAATGCGAAATATATCAGCAATACAATCTGGTGATATAAATAGATTAAATTAAAAAAATACATCTTTTAAAATAATATTATTTTAAAAGATGTATTTTGATTTCAAAGGGGTAATAAATTTAAAATATATTATTTAGAAGCTTCAGTTTTCCATAAGCCATGTAAATTACAATAAGCATAAACTTTTACATTTGTTGCTTTTCCTACATAGAATATTGCTTCTGGAGAATCAGTTGGATCTAATTTAATATGTTGAACTTTATTTCCATATAATACAGCAATCCATTTTATATAATGTTCTTCAGTCATTGGATGAGGAAGTTCGCCAACTTTTACGATGATTTTATCATCTTCAAATTTTACTACAGGAAGATGTTTTTCATGAGAAGCATCTACTGTATTTGCACTTAATAGTTTCATTGGTTTTCCACAGCATATCAGTTGTGCATCAGCTACTGTTAATGTTTTGCTGTATCCAGTACCAGATTCAATAATTGTTCTTTTACCAGAATCAATAACTTCTAAAACGTAACCACAAATGTCACATGTATAAATTAATAAGTCTTTCATAATAATATTCTCCTTTATATTATAATGTTTTATCTAAATTACGGGCATCGTTAGCTGTTTGTAAAACTTTGTCTAAATTAGATCCTAAAGAAGCTTCGATAGTAGCGGCAATTGCACCTTCTATCAATGGAGAGTTAGCTAAATATACGTTATTTGCTATTTCTTCAGGTAATAATTCTTTAGCAATACCAATGCTCATTATAGCACTACCTAAATCAGCAAATACAATAACACCATCATTGTCGTTAACTTTTTCTATTGCTTCTTGTATTGCCATAGGATCTGTGCCGATTTCTCCATCAGCAGTTCCACCAACAACTTCTAAATATGGGAAATTTTTTACCATTTGGGAAATTATATCTTTTATGCCTTCTGCAACTTTAGAGCTATGTGATACTATAACTATACCAACCATATTTTACTCCTTATTTTCCTTTAAATATTTATATAAACTTTCTAGCATGATAGATGATGATGTAGCACCTGGATCTTGATGTCCTAAACTTCTTTCTTCTAAATAGCTAGCTCTGCCTTTAGTGGCAATTATGTTTTTTGTATGTTCTACATTTTCGTGAGCAACATCTACAGCTTTTTGTAAAGCAGTTAAGATATCATCATTTGCTTTTTGAGAGTTTATTAATGATTCTTTTACAGGAATGAAAACGTCGAGCATAGTTTTTTCACCTTGGACGGCTTTTCCTCTATCTTGAATACCTTTTATAGCAGCATTTATTAGTTCTATAGCTAAAGGTAGATCAATAGAATATTGATTTTTTAATAACATAGATGCTCTTAAGAATGCTGTACCATATAAAGGACCAGAAGCACCACCGACGCTAGATAAAAGACCCATTCCTACTGTTTTTAGAATGACACTAGCATCACTATTATCATCAATAGTATCTAGTTTTTTAAATACAGTATTAAAGCCTCTAGCCATGTTAATTCCGTGGTCTCCATCGCCGATGGCTTGGTCTAATTCAGTTAAAAAATCTTTTTGGTTTATAATTTCAGTCCCAATAAATTTGATAGCATCTTTTATTTTATTCATATATATATCCTCGATTTGTTATTAGATTTGTACTAATGCAGATGTATTTGCTGTTTGCAATAATAGGCTTTTTAGTTCATCATCTAATTTTAGTAAGGATATGGAACAACCAGCCATTTCTAAAGAGGTCATGTAGTTACCTACATAAGTTTTAAAAATATTTATACCTTGTTTTGCTAAAATATCATTTACTTTTCTACTAACAATATATTGTTCCATTAATGGAGTAGAGCCTAAACCATTAATTAATACAGCTACATCACAACCATCTGTATATATTTTTTCATCTAATATTTTAGCTACTAATTGTTCAGCAATTTCATCAGCAGTTTTTAATGTTTCTCGATGAGTGCCAGGTTCTCCATGGATACCCATGCCGATTTCCATTTCATTGTCAGCTAAAGTGAAGCTTTCTTTTCCAGCAGCTGGGACAGTACAAGGAGAAATAGCCATTCCCATTGAACGTACATTAGCGATAACTTTTTCAGCTACTTGTTTTACTTCTGCTAAAGAAGCACCTTGTTCTGCTTTAGCACCAGCTATTTTATGAACAAAAATAGTACCAGCAATTCCTCGGCGACCGATTGTCCATGTACTATTTTCAACAGCAACATCATCAGCTACAACGACTTTTTCAATATTAATGCCATCAGCCATAGCTAATTCTTCAGCCATTTCAAAATTCATAACGTCGCCAGTATAATTTTTTATGATTAATAATACACCCTTATCGGTGTTAACCGCTTTGATTGCTTCGTAAATTTGGTCTGGTGTAGGGGAAGTAAAAACAGCACCAGATACAGCAGCATCTAACATTCCTTCACCGACAAAGCCAGCATGAGCAGGTTCATGACCACTTCCACCGCCACTAACTAATGCAACTTTATCAGTTTTTTTATTTTTTCTAACAATTACATCTAAATCAGGTAATCTTGTTAAGAGGTCGGGATGTGCTTTAACCATTCCATCTAGCATTTCATCAACAACATTATCGGGATTATTTATGATTTTTTTCATATAAGATGCCTCCTTTTTTATTAATTTATTTTAATAATGATTATTTTTTACTATACTATTTAAATTATTCTATAAATAGAAAAAAAATCCTTCTAAAATAAAAATAAAATATATTATTTCAATGTTTTTGAAAATTTAAATAATATATTTTAAATAATTAATTACTTTAAGGACTTTATAAGCCCTTAAAGTAATTAACGATATGCTATACAATTTTATTAATTATAAACCATATGCTTCTCTTAAAATAGTAAGTGGATGAACGGCTTGTAATCCAGTACCATTTTCTATTTGTAATCTGCACATACCACATTCACAAACACCTAAATCAGCATTTGATTTTTTAATTCGGTTAAATAATTTAGAACCAATTTTCATGGAGATTTCATATTTATCTTCTTTAAAACCATAGCTACCAGATAATCCACAGCAACCAGCATCGGCTTCTTCTATTTTCATATTAGGTATCATAGGTAAAATTTCCATTGTTGGTAATCCTATAGCTTGAACTTTTAAGTGGCATGGAGCATGATAGATATATTTTTTAGTTGATTGTTTAAAGTCAGTATTGAAAAGACCTTGATCATTTAACATAGCTAAATATTCCATAGAATCATACATATGACTAGCATATTCAGACATGCCTTCGAAATCAAATAATTCCTGATATTCTTGTTTTAACATAAGACCGCAACTAGTACAAGCTGTGATGATATCATATCCTTTATCTACCCAGCTTTTTAAGATAGCAACGTTTTTCTTTGCATTTTCTCTAGCATCATCCATGTATCCACCAGATACCATTGGAGAACCGCAACAAACGAGGTTTTCATCAATAGCTACTTCAATTTTATTTTTTTGATAAACTTTAACTAAATCAACACCTACTTCTGGCTGATTGTAATTGATATAGCAACCAGAGAAGAATAAAACTTTTCTTTGATATGATGTTTGTTTAATTTTTTTAAATCTAGAAATAAATGAAGAACTAGCATATGTTGGCATTTTTGCGTCTTTTGCTAAGCCCATAGCAGATAACATACCTATGGATTTACCAATAGCCATACCGAGGTTAGAAAATGTTGAACCAAGTGGTAAGGAAGTGATTAATTTTCCCATTCCTTCGCTATGAGCTAACATATGATCGGCTTTTTTATGTTCATGTGTTTTATAATATTCGCTTTTAGCTATCATATTTAATGTAGAAATAGGAACGCCAGATGGACATACTAAATCACAATTTTTACAGTTAGAACAATAATCTAACATTGGATCATCATCAGATACTAATTTTCTCAAACGAGTAAGTGCTGGACCAGTCATTTTTGGGCCACGAAATTTTCTTGTTGCTGCTGTTACAGGACATGCTGTTAAACATATTGTACAAGCAGTACATTTATCAGGATCTATTATATGTTTTTTGTTTGTAGACATTGATTATTCCTCCCCACTCAATGTAATAGCTGCTTTATATGCTGTAATTAAAGCGACTCCATTACCTGATTTTTCATAACAAAAATCATATCCTGACAAAGATCTACCTATAACTTTTACATTAGAAGCAATTTTCTTTCCAGCAGAATTTAGAGGTGTTAAATTTTCATCTGTATTTACACCATATTTAGCAAAAATCTGTTTTTTGTCTGCAAATAATTGTTTATATGACCAATCTGTTTGTACTTTAGGTACAGTTATATCTATATTGAAAATAGGTTCTTTCATGCTACCAATATCTGCTACTAAACCACCGCCATAAACACCGCCAGTAGCTAAGATAAATTTATCAGCATAGAATTTTCTTTGTCTGTCAAATCCTTCTGTTGTAACAGAGACACATTTTCCATTTACAATTTCTGCATCAACAACACGTGCTTTTCTGATTATTTGAACACCACGTTTTTTAGCATATGCTGTTAATAATTTGTCTAAACGTACACCTGTTACAGCTGGTGGAATAGAAGAAACTTCAATAATAGAACAATTTAATTTTTGTTGTAATGTATTTAAGATATCATAATTAGGTTCCAATCCTAATACAGGTGGAATAACAATAGCTGTATCTTGTTTTACATATGATTTTAATTGATTAACAAAAGAATTTATGCCATTTTCTGTTTCTAACCATCTAGCAACATCCATAGCAGAAATATCTCTGAAATCTCTACCATTTTCAAAATTTAATTTGATGATAACTTCTTCAATGTTTTTACCAGATAATCTCTGTTTGAAGTTTTTTACAACCATGTGAGCATAAAAGTCTTTCATTGCATCGAAGCCAACAACTAAGACATTTTTAGCTTTCCATAAATTTTCTACATTCATAGTTTTTGGAACTAAGCATGTAGGTTTAAAATTACCAATAGCAGTAGGTAACCACATATTTTTTTCAACGGATCCGATATATTCGTAATTACCTTCTTTTGTTATTTCTATAAATTTATCTAAAGCTTTTTTAGCTAAATTAGTATCAATTTTAGAATATGGATGTTCTTTATCAACAGTTGCCATTCCTTTTAAAGGATTTTCGACGAATTTTCCATCATCATCATATCCTAAAACGTCAATTATTCCTCCAGCAATAGCAAGTGTTCCTGCACCATATGATAATATCTGAACTTTTTTGCCCATGTCAGCAGCAACGCAAGCAGCAAATAAACCAGATATTCCATTACCTATAATTAAAATATCGCTTTTTCTCATTTTATATTTTCCACTCCAGTTAAATTTAATGCTCCATCATATATAGCACGTGTAAGTTCAATATCACGGAACATATTTCCCCATAATACAGGACGAATACCTTTCCAACGTGCTTCTAAGAATTCTTTAAATAAATAAGTAGTATCTTTAGCCCATGGCATACCATCTTTATCTACAGCACCTACACTACGATATGCACAGAATGTTCCTTGACAAGTACCCATACCTAATCTAGTACGTCTTCTAACGTCACTTACAGTATGGCTTGTTGGTTCTTTAGCAATTTCTTCTATTTCAGCTAAAGTAACATTTTCACATTCGCAAACGAGTTCTTTGGTTTCAGGCTGTTTTTCGATACGGTCAATAACACGTTCTAATTTTTCACTACCTAAACGAGATGCTGCTAATTCTGCACCATAACTAGGGAAAACTTTTTTAGCTCTATTCATTAAATCTTCAGATGGATTTTCTACTAAATCTTCTTCAGCTGTTCTACATTTTTCATGTACGCCTAATTGAGGACAAACAATATCGCATACTTTTTCAGCCATTAATCTATATGTTGTAAATTTACCACCACATACGCTCATAAAATGTTTTATACCATCATGAGCATGATCTAAAGCAACAAATCCACGTGAAGCACTTCTACCTTTAGCATTAGGATCTGCACTGTATAAAGGACGAGTTCCTGCAAATACGCGTAAGATACGATAATCATATATGTTTTCGAATGTAACTTTGCCGACATTCATCATATCGATAACTTCTGATGTATCAGTACTTGTATCGTCAGGAGCACTATCCATAGAAGTAGTGCCAAGTATAGTTATAGAACCATGAGGAACAAATATATCAGCATCAGAGGATTTATGTAATCTATGAACTACATGATTACAAATTCTGTGATTAAATGCAATTAATGTTCCTTTGCTAGGTTTTACATTTACGGATAAGCCAGCTAAACTTGCAACTTCACCAGCAAAAGAGCCTGCAGCACTGATTACATAATCACAAGCAATTTTATCTTCTTTACCTGTCCATCTATCTCTGATTTTTACACCAACAACGACGCCATTTACAGTTTCAATGCCAATGACTTCAGTATAAGTCATAAATTGACCACCATATCTTTTAGCAGATGCTACTGTTTGCCATAATAAACGGAATCCATCAACGGCAGCACCAGGACAACGATATGCAGATACTAATTTACGACTTAAGTTAGGTTCTAATTTGAAAGCTTCATCCATAGACATAGGAATAGCGTAAATACCGCATTCAGCACAAGATTTTACCCATTCTTGTTCAAATTCTTCACTATCTTCAGGTGCTCTAACAAATAGACTTTCAGTTGCTTCTACACAATGTTTACCTATTTTACGTAATATAGTATTTTCTTGGATACATTCAATAGCTGCTTCTTTATCTTTTACTGCATAACGTCCTCCACTATGTAATAATCCATGATATCTAGAACTTGTCCAATACCCCAAATCATCACGTTCTACTAAAATAGCTTTTACGCCACGCATTGATAAATCTCTAAGGATACCAACACCTGTAACGCCGCCACCAATAACTACTACTGTTGTTTTTAACATAGCTTTTCTATTAGCCTCCTTTTAATAAATACTTATTATTTGTAAAATATTCAATAATATCTAATAAATACCACTATTTTATTATAAAGCATGAATATATTTATATCAACAATCTAAAGTAATATATTAACATTATATATACAATTATTAATTTTTGCTATATTACTTTAAATCAAAAAACTAGAGATAGATATTTTAGATTATAATACTACCTCTAGTTTTAAGTTTTTATTTTTAATTATATATTGGATCTAAAAATTAAAGCCAATTCATAGTGCGTCTAACAGCTTTTAGCCAGCCAAGATATAATTCTTTACGTGCTTTTTCATCCATATTTGGTTCAAATTTACGGTCGATTTGCCAGCTATCAACTAATTCTTCTTTGTTTTTCCAGAAACCAACAGCTAGACCTGCTAAGTAAGCAGCACCCAAAGCTGTTGTTTCAGTGATTTTTGGTCTTTCAACAGCAACATTTAAGATATCGCTTTGGAATTGCATCATTAAGTTATTAGCTACAGCACCACCATCTACTTTTAAGGAATTGAGTTTTATTCCAGAATCAGATTGCATAGCATCTAATACATCTTTTGTTTGATATGCTAATGATTCAAGAGTAGCTCTGATGATATGGTTTTTAGTTGTGCCACGAGTTAAACCAAAAATACCGCCTCTAGCTTTCATATCCCAATATGGTGCACCTAAACCAACAAATGCAGGAACAACATAAACACCATCGGAATCTTTTACTTTATTAGCATAGTATTCAGAATCTGGTGCAGAATCTAAAACTTTTAGACCATCACGCAACCATTGAATTGCAGAACCCGCAACAAAAATACTACCTTCAAGAGCATATTCAACTTCACCATCTAATCCCCAAGCGATAGTAGTTAACAAACCATTTTTAGAATCATATAACTGGGAACCTGTATTCATTAACATAAATCCGCCAGTACCATAAGTGTTTTTAGCCATACCAGCTTTAAAGCATGTTTGACCGAATAATGCAGATTGTTGGTCACCAGCCATACCAGCAACAGGGATTTCTACACCTTGTGTAACACTTGGAACAGTCATACCATAAACTTCACTAGATGGTTTTACTTCTGGTAACATAGATTTTGGAATAGTTAAATATTCAAGGAGTTCATCATCCCATTTTAATTCACGGATATTATACATTAATGTACGGGAAGCATTGGAATAATCAGTAACATGTACTTTACCACCAGTTAATTTCCATACTAACCAAGTATCAATTGTACCAAATAATAAATCTCCAGCTTCAGCTTTTTCACGAGCACCTACGATATTATCTAAAATCCATTTTACTTTAGTTCCAGCAAAATAAGCATCAATCAATAGACCAGTTTTTTTATGGAAAATATCAGATAAACCTTTAGCTTTAAGTTCATCACAGATTTCCATTGTTTGACGAGATTGCCATACAATAGCATTATAAATAGGTTGACCAGTTGTTTTATCCCATACTACAGTAGTTTCACGCTGATTTGTAATACCGATAGCAGCTATTTCCTGAGGATCGATGCCTGCTTTAGCGATTACTTCTGACATTGTACCTACTTGAGTGGACCAAATTTCGTTAGGATTATGTTCTACCCAACCTGGTTTAGGGAAATATTGTGTAAATTCATTTTGAGCAGTAGCAACTATTTCAGAATCGTGATTGAATAAAATAGTTCTACAACTAGTTGTTCCCTGATCTAATGCCATTATATATTTTTTTTCCATGTATATGACCTCCTAGTTTTCGGAATTATTAAGTATTTAAACATTTTTTTGATAATTTTTAAATTATTCCTACGGCTTTAGCAAAAACATAAGCTACAACACCTGCTAACATAGGACCAACAATTGGAACCCAGCTATAAGCCCAATCAGAGCTACCTTTTCCAGGAATAGGTAAAACAGCATGAGCAAGACGAGGACCTAAATCTCTGGCAGGATTAAGAGCATATCCAGTAGGACCACCTAAGCTTAAACCTAAAGCCCAGATTAACATACCTACCAAGTAAGGGCCAACACCAGATGGGAATGTACCGTTATTAGCGTTAAACATTGCAAAAATCATACCGATAAGCATTAAAGTAGCAATAAATTCACAAAGTAAGTTTTTGCCATAGCTTCTAACTGCAGGAATTGTGGAGAAAACACCCAATTTAGCAGTAGGATCATTAGTTAAACCCCAATGTGGTAAATATGCAAGGTAAACGATAATAGCACCAACAAAACCACCAAAAACTTGAGCGATCATTGTAACGACAGCTTGTTCAGGAGTATATACCCCATTCATTGCTTTTGCTAATGTAACAGCAGGATTTAAGTCACCTTGTGGTGCACCTAAAGATGTAGCCATAAATACCCCTAACATTACAGCAAAAGCCCATCCAGCAGTAATAACAATCCAACCACTATTTTCGCCTTTAGAACCTTTTAAGCTGACATTAGCAACTACGCCACACCCAAAAATAACGAGTATAGCAGTTCCGACGAATTCACCAAAGACATTTTCCATTTTTTTACCTCCTTGTATTAAATACATAATATTGGATTATAGAGATTATGTATAAAGTTAAATATTAAGTAATTTGAATTAAAATGACAATAAATTCTAAATTATATTAATTATAACATCGACAATAAATAATATTCTATACATTATTTTTATTTCCTTCTAAAAAAATGAAAAATTTTTAATTTTTTTTAGACAACTAGAAAAATAATGATCAAACAGGGGTCAGCACTGCTGTTTTCCTGTGCCAACCCCTGTGTTTCCTACATTTTTCACTGATCTTAACTGCTTCTCATTTAAAAGAATTTTGCAATATATCCCTGAGCCAGGATAAAAATCACGATCAGCGGAAGGATGTAGCTTACGTAAAAACGTGCCCATCTTGGGAACTTAATGCCAGATCCCTCATTTGCTTCTGCCAGGAACTTTTCAAAGCCCCATCCATAACGGCTGGTGCAGAACAGCAGATACAGAAGACTTCCAATAGGCAGCAGGTTATCACTGAGGATAAAGTCCTCAAGATCCTGGATATTAGAACCTGCTCCCAATGGCTGGAAGCTGCTCCAGATATTAAATCCAAATACACATGGAAGAGACAGGATGATCACTACTATTACATTCCATGCTACTGCTTTCTTTACAGAACAGCCGGTAAGGTCTGTTGCAAAAGAAATAATGTTCTGAAATACGGCAATTACAGTTGAAAGAGCCGCAAAGGACATAAATACAAAGAATAAAGTTCCCCAAAGTCTGCCCCATGCCATATGGTTAAATACATTTGGCAACGTGATAAAGATCAGGGATGGACCGGAAGTTGGCTCAACTCCATATGCAAAACATGCCGGGAAAATGATCAGACCAGCCATAAATGCAACCAGTGTATCCAGAATGGTGATACTGATGGCTTCGCCGGTCAGACGGCGTTCTTTTCCAATATAACTTCCGAATATAGCTAACGCACCGATACCGATACTTAATGTAAAGAAGGACTGTCCCATAGCCGCAAAAATGGAATTTCCCAGTCCTGCATCTACCATTTTTCCAAAATCAGGTTTTAAGTAAAACTCCAGACCTGGAGCACCGCCCTTTAATACCATGGAGTGGACAGCCAGTGCCATCATAAGGAATAACAGGCAGACCATCATTACTTTTGTAATACGCTCTACACCTGCAACCAGACCCTGGGCACAGATACCAAAACAGAGAACTACAACAAAGATCATAAATCCTGTCATTAATGCAGGATTTCCAAGCATGTTGGTAAACTCTCCTGCTACTGCATCGGAGTCAAGTCCTGTAAAATCCCCACGAAGCATTTTGATGAAGTAATAGATCATCCATCCTGCTACCGTGGTATAAAACATCATCAGCATGTAGTTTCCTGCCATAGCTGCATAGCGGGTCAGATGCCATTTTGTACCTTTCGGCTCCAGCATGTTAAAAGAAAGGGCTGCACTGCGCTTGCTGGCGCGTCCTACAGCAAATTCCATTACTACAATAGGAAGACCAAGGATCAGGAGAAATGCCAGATAGATCAGTACAAAGGCAGCTCCACCGTAAGCTCCTACAATGTAAGGAAATCTCCACACATTGCCCAGACCAATGGCACAGCCTGCTGAGATCAGGATAAAGCCAAGTCTGGAAGAAAATTTTTCACGTTCCATTGAAAGTATAAACCCCCATCTACTTTGATTTACGCTGTTTTCATTTTTTTCCAGCGCATACACTTTAACACTTTGGTGCGTCAATTTGCCCCTAAAGCGCAAGAAAGAGTTTTTCCACACTCCACATGTGAAAAAACTCTTTCAAAAATATACCATAAATTCTTTTATAAGTCAATTTTATGATACCAGACTACTATGCATAATCTCTTACATAATCTCCTACATCAGCTCAAATAAATTTAACTGATTAGACTGAGGAAGGTCTTTAAGCAGTCCAAGGTCTGACATCAGGGAACAGATAGTTCCATTTACCTTGGTACGGCTGGAGAAATCTTCTACTGACAGGAACGGACCGTCTTTTACTGCATCTACCACTGCTTCTGCCGCTTTTTCACCTAAACCGTCAATACTGCTTAAAGAAGGCATCAGCTTACCGTCAATGATCTGGAAATGTCTTGCTTTTGCCTTATAAATATCAATTGGCATAAAATCAAAGCCCCTTGCGTACATTTCCTGGACAATACGCATGTCACGCAGGGTATCCTGCTCCTTTTTAGAAAGAGTATCGGAACGTTTTTTATAATCTGCCAGATAATATTCCAGTTTATCTCTTCCCTGACACATGATCTCATAGGAAAAGGCGCTGGCGCGGATACTGAAAAAGGCCGCATAGTAAGCCAGTGGATAAAAGATCTTACAGTAGGCAATACGCCACGCCATCATAACATAGGCTGCCGCATGTGCTTTTGGGAACATGTACTTGATCTTTTTACAGGACCAGATGTACCAGTCAGGCACACCATGCGCCTTCATATCTTCTTCCCACTCCGGCTTTAAACCTTTACCTTTTCGCACGCTCTCCATGATGGTGAATGAAAGTCCCTGTTCCATTCCCTGGGCGATCAGATAGATCATAATATCATCTCGGGTACAGATCGCTGTCTGAATAGTAGCTTTTCCTTCCTGGATCAACGTCTGGGCATTTCCCAGCCAAACGTCCGTACCATGTGCCAGACCGGCAATACGCACCAGGTCAGAGAAATACTTTGGTTTGGTATCCAGAAGCATCTGCATAGCAAAGTCCGTACCAAACTCCGGCACACCAAGAGCTCCTAAAGGACAGCCACCGATATCATCCGGCGTGATCCCCAGTGCAGAGGTATTCTGAAACAGGCTCATAACCTCCGGGCTGTCCAGAGGAATATCCTTAACCGGGTCCAGACCGATCAGGTCCTGCAGCATACGGATCATGGTAGGATCATCGTGTCCAAGAATATCCAGTTTTAACAGGTTGTGGTCAATGGAATGGTAATCAAAGTGTGTGGTAACTGTGGATGTAGTCATATCGTTTGCCGGGTGCTGTACCGGTGTAAAGGAATAGATCTCTTCACCTAAAGGCAGTACAATGATACCTCCCGGATGCTGGCCGGTGGTACGGCGCACGCCTACACAGCCCTGAACAATACGGTTGATCTCGCAGTTTCGCTTCCTGGTTCCCCTTTCCTCATAATATTTCTTTACATAACCGAAAGCCGTTTTATCCGCCAGTGTACCAATGGTTCCTGCACGGAAAGTCTGGCCCTTACCGAAAATAACCTCCGTATAGTCATGGGCCTTACTCTGGTACTCACCGGAGAAGTTTAAGTCGATATCAGGCTCCTTATCTCCCTTAAATCCAAGGAAAGTCTCAAATGGGATATCAAACCCGTCTTTTTCCAGAGGTGTTCCGCATACCGGGCATTTTTTATCCGGCATATCGCAGCCCGCCATACCGGAGAACTTACGCACTTCTTCAGAGTCAAAATCATAGTAACGGCACTTTGGACAATGATAATGAGGACTTAGCGGATTTACCTCTGTAATACCGGACATGGTTGCCACAAAGGAGGAACCTACAGAACCTCGGGAACCTACCAGATAGCCGTCTTCATTAGATTTCCAAACCAGCTTCTGGGCAATGATATACATAACCGCAAATCCATTGGTGATAATGGAATGAAGCTCACGCTCCAGACGGTCTACTACGATCTTTGGAAGATCTTCACCATACATCTCATGGGCGCGGTCATAACAGATCTTTGTTAAGGTCTTATCAGAGTCTGGGATAACAGGCGGGCACTTGTCCGGACGCACCGGCGTAATTTTTTCGCACATATCAGAAATCTTACGGGTATTGGTAACGACTACCTCGTATGCCTTATCCGGTCCCAGATAAGCAAACTCTTCTAACATCTCTTCTGTTGTACGCAGATATAGCGGCGCCTGGTCATCGGAGTCTTTAAATCCCTGACCAGCCATGATGATACGCCGGTAAACCTCATCCTGGGGATCCAGGAAATGAACGTCACAGGTAGCGCACACCAGCTTACCAAACTGGGTTCCCAGATCTACGATCTTTTTATTGATCTCGATCAAGTCTTCTTCTGTCTTAACTGTACTTTTTTCATCCCGGAGCATAAACGCATTGTTTCCCAAAGGCTGGATCTCCAGATAATCGTAGAAATTTACCAGTCTGGCAATCTCCGCATCGGGAGCCCCGCGAAGAAGGGCCTGATATAATTCTCCCGCCTCGCAGGCAGAACCGATCAGCAGACCTTCTCTGTACTTGTCCAGAACGCTCTTTGGGATACGGGGACGTCTGGAATAATAATCCAAATGGGACCAGCTGACCAGACGGTACAGGTTGATACGTCCCAGGTCATTTTTTGCCAGGATGATCACATGGTTGGTAGGCAGTTTCATAATGGTCTGGGCATCCATGGTACTTAATTCATTTAAGTGGTCCAGATCTTCAATATCCCGATCCCGCAGCATCTTTACAAAAGCTGCGAAAATCTCCGCTGTAGCTCCTGCATCATCTACTGCCCGGTGATGATTTTCCAGGGAAATATTTAAAGCTTTCGCTACTGTATCCAGCTTAAAACGGTTTAAGTTTGGCAGAAGAAGGCGGGCCAGAGATACCGTATCCAGTACTGTTGGTGAAAATGGCAGTCCCAGCGCTTCTGCATAATGACCAATAAAACCAACATCAAAACCTGCATTGTGGGCTACCAGTACTGCGTCTCCCACAAATTCCAGAAACTGAGGTAATATCACATCGATCTTCGGATATGGCAGTACCATAGCGTCATTGATGCTGGTCAGCTTTTCAATATCAAATGGAATCGGCACATCCGGGTTTACGAAAGTAGAAAACTTGTCCGTGATCACACCGTCTACTACTTTTACAGCACCGATCTCAATGATCCGGTTCTTTACAGGGCTGAAACCTGTGGTCTCAATATCGAAAACAACATAGGTATCTGCAAAAGTCTGTCCCTTGGAATTTTCTACCAGCTGCTTGGTATCATCTACCAGATAGCCTTCCACACCATACAAGATCTTAAAGGTATCCCCTTTATCCAATGCATGGTTTGCATCAGGGAAGGCCTGAACGCAGCCGTGGTCCGTAACAGCAATGGAGGACATGCCCCATTTTTTCGCCCGCTTGATGATGCTCTTTACCTCAGAAACACCATCCATATCGCTCATTTTTGTATGGCAGTGCAGTTCCACACGTTTTTCCAGGCTGTTGTCCATACGCTTGGTGGTAAAGTCATCGGCCTTTTTAATACCTACAATAGAGCCTAATGTCAGTTCTCCGTCAAACTTATCAATGGTGGTAACACCTTTGATCTTAATGAACATGCCCGTTTTGATCATGTCCTTTACTTCATTGAAGATTTCCGGACGGATGAACATTTTTGCTGTAATGGTGTCTGTGAAGTCTGTCACATCAAAGGTAAGAATGAATTTACCGCTTCTTAGCTCGCGGCTTTCACAGGTTAAGATCTGTCCACGTAAAGTAACTTCTCCGATCTCTCCGTCGATCTTCTCAATCTCCATAAAGTCATCTTCAAAATCACGGCCGTAAAGTACATCCGGATTATTGGAACGTTTAACAGAAAACTTCCTGTCTTCTCCAAAGCCGGAGTCTTTATCTCTTCCCCAGCCTTTTCTTCCTTTGTTAAGCTGAGGTTTTTCCGTTTTTCCGCCTGACTGTGGTTTTGCAGCAGCTGTTTTTCCTGCATCCACTGGTTTTATGCCATCTGATACAGGAGAAATATTCTCATCATTGCCAGGAACATTTCCGGAAGCTGCCTGATCCATAAGAGCGTCCCATGGAGCTGCCTCCGGCATAGGAATATCCATAATAGTAGCATTACTATTATGAGTTTTTTTCTCACCATTATCGCTTTTTGCAACTGTCTGCGAGATATTTTCTCCACCACTTGCATTTTCTAACTCATCCTTATGATTTTGCCAGTAAATAGCCTGTGCTTCTCTCTCTAACTTCAGTTCAATCTGCTTTCTACGGTCATTTTCCTTTGGCGGAATGTACTGAAACGCTACTTCTACCGGCAGACCGCACCGTTCATTAAATACCTTTTCCAAAACCCTCTTTAACTCATTGGTCTTGTCCCGGTTGACCATGGTATCTTCTACAGTCAGCACCATTTTTCCTTCATCTTCAAAGACGATCTGGGCTTTGCGGAACATACTGTATTCTACGATGCTGTAATGCTTTAATTCCAGCAGCAGACTGTCCTTATACATTTTTAAAAGCTTTTCCGGTGTGTACTGACCAGACAGTCTGTATTTTTCCTGTATCTTAATGGTAATCTGTTTATCCGGAAACAGCTGGTCTTTGATGCCCCGCTCCAGATCATAGATATTTTGTTTATGGATCAGCCTTGTGCTTTTCATATAAACACGAATAGAGCTTCTATCTCTGGCAGAAGTAACTTTTTCTACTTCTGCCAAAGCTAAAAGCTCCTTTAAAGGCTCTGCAATATTAAGGGTTGGAAATACTTCTAAAAAACCTTTTGCCATTCAGATTACTTCTTTCTTGCTTCTGCCATTGCTTCCAGTTCACTGCGAAGGGAGTCTAACAGATCTTCTTCCGGTACTTTTCGTAAGATCTCACCTTTTTTGATGATCAGACCTTCACCTACGCCGCCTGCAATGCCAATATCAGCTTCCCTTGCTTCGCCAGGTCCATTGACTACGCAGCCCATAACAGCTACTTTAACACCGTCTAAGCCTTCCATGCCGGAAACCATGGTCTCTACCTGGTTTGCAAGATGGATCAGGTCAATACGGGTACGGCCGCAGGTTGGACATGAAACCACTTCTACGCCGCCTTTTCTAAGTTCCAGAGTTTTAAGGATCTGACGGGCAGACTTGATTTCCTCGATTGGATCACCTGTAAGGGAAACGCGGATAGTATCTCCGATGCCCTGATATAAGATGATACCCAGCCCCACAGCAGATTTGATATTTCCGGAAAATAAAGTTCCGGCTTCTGTAATACCTACGTGAAGAGGATGATCGGTTCTGGAAGTGATCAGTTCATGTGCTTTCACACACATTAATACATCGGAAGATTTGATACTGATGACCAGATTGTCATAGCCCATATCCTCAATAAGATGTACTTTATCCAAAGCACTTTCTACGATACCTTCAGCTGTTACACCACCGTATTTTTCCACCAGATCTTTCTCAAGAGATCCGCTGTTTACACCTACACGAATAGGGATATTTCCTGCTTTCGCACGGTCTACTACTGCTTTTACGCGGTCTGTACTTCCAATATTACCTGGATTGATACGGATCTTGTCAGCTCCGTTTTCCATAGCTGCAATCGCCAGACGGTAGTCAAAATGGATATCTGCCACTAACGGGATGTGGATCTCTTTTTTAATATCCTTAAGGGCTTCTGCCGCCTTCATGGTAGGTACTGCCACACGGATAATATCGCAGCCTGCTTTTTCCAGGCTTAAGATCTGTGCTACCGTTGCCTTTACATCTTCTGTTTTTGTATTACACATAGACTGGATGAGGATGGGATTTCCCCCGCCGATCACCCGGTCACCAATATGAACAACTTTTGTATCCTTTCTGCTCATGTTTCTTTCCTCTTTATTCTTAATCTCCGATTGCATGCCGCCTGGAGGCAGCACTTTTATAATAATTTTCTTACATCATTAAACATGATAAATACCATAAGTGCCAGCAGTAAAAACATACCGGCAGCATGGACCATTCCCTCTTTTTCACGGTCAATAGGCTTTCTGCGTATAGCCTCGATGATCAGAAATACCAGACGTCCGCCATCCAGTGCAGGAAGTGGAAGCAGGTTCATCACACCCAGGTTTGCGCTTAAAAGAATGGCAAAATTCACAAGTACCATGGCAACCACTGTATTTCCTGCAGGTGCTGCCTGCTCCACCGTCTGGTCAATGGTAGTAACGATCCCTACAGGGCCACTGATATCATCTGCGCTTACTCTGCCGGCAAATATCATATGAAAACTGTCAAATACATAGTAGATCCAGTGTTCCACCTCATAAACCGACTGCACCAGCAGCTGCACCGGATTTGTGATCTTCTGAAGTTTTGCCTCAAACCGCACACCGATCATGGACTGCCCTGTCTTATCGTTATAAACCGGAGTGATCTTTGCCGATCTCTTCTCTGTTTTCCCATTTTCATCTTTATGTTTCCAGGTAATGGTCACATCCTGATGAGGATGGGCTGTAAGATAAGGTGAAAGATCCCGGTAAGAATGGACCGCTCTGTGGTCTACTTTTATGATCACATCTCCTGTAAGGATCCCCGCCTGCTCAGCCGGGTACCCTTCTTCCACACCCATGACCACCGGCTCATAAAAGCCACCGGCACAGCCTACGATAACAAGGGATAACAGGAAAGCCAGAATGAAATTAAATAAAGGGCCTCCAAAAACCACGGCAATACGGTTAAATACAGGTTTGTTATTAAAAGCCCTGTCCCCTTCTGCATCCTCATCTTCTCCTAACATGGCGCAGGAACCGCCAAAAGGCAGAAGTTTTAAAGAATATCTCGTTTCGCCTTTTACAAAACTTAAAAGCCTCGGTCCCATCCCTAAGGAAAATTCCGTCACTTCAATCCCGCTTAATTTTGCGAATATAAAATGTCCAAGTTCATGGAACAGGATGATTCCCCCAAGGATCAGCACTGCCAGTACAATATTCATAGGATTTCATTCATCCTTTCCTGTTTTCATTTATGGTAATATCACCGCCAGGTGACATATCCGTTTAACTTAAATATTCCACTTTGAATGGATAAAGTCATAAGTTTCTGCTTCCGCTGCCAGGATCTGATCTACATCTGGTGCATCAACCTTCTTATGATGCTCCATGGATGCCTGGATCATGTCCGGAATGGTCAGATACGGGATCTTTTTCTTTAAAAACAGACTTACTGCCATCTCATTGGCTGCATTAAATACAGTTGGCATACTTCCGCCTGTCTTTCCTGCCTGGTATGCCAGTTTTAATCCCTTAAATGTTTCCGGATCCGGTACATCAAAGGTGATCTCACGAAGCTTTGTAAAGTCCAGTCTGTCTCCTGGAAGAAAACGTCTTTCCGGATAGTATAATGCATACTGGATCGGCAGTTTCATATCCGGTGTACCTAGCTGGGCGATCACTGCTCCATCTTCATACTCGATCATGGAATGGATAATACTTGCAGGCTGGATCACTACCTGGATCTGATCTAAGGATACATCAAACAGCCAGCCGGCTTCCATTACTTCCAGTCCCTTATTGACCATAGTAGAGGAGTCGATGGTGATCTTGTGGCCCATAGACCAGTTTGGATGCTTTAAGGCATCTTCCACCTGGACTTTTTCCAGCTGTTCTCTTTTCCATCCTCTGAAAGGACCTCCGGAAGCAGTCAGAAGGATCTTATGGATCTTATTTCCGGCTGCTCCCTGAAGGCACTGGAAGATCGCGGAATGTTCGGAGTCTACCGGAAGGATCTTCACACCCATTTTCTTTGCCAACGGCATGATAATGTGACCGGCTGTGACCAGTGTCTCCTTATTTGCCAGAGCAATATCTTTTCCTGCTTCCATGGCAGCGATGGTAGGCCGGATACCGATCATTCCCACTACTGCGGTAACTACGATCTCTGCCTTTGGCTCTGTTGCAACAGTGAGCAGACCCTCCATACCGGAAAGGACCTTCACATCCAGATCTTTTACCCTTTCTTTCAGTTCTTTTGCCTTTTCTTCACTCCACAGGCAGGCGATCTCCGGCTTAAATTCGCGGATCTGTTTTTCGATCAGATCCACATTGGAACCGGCTGCCAGAGCCGTTACCTTAATATCTTTATTGTATCTTACTACCTCTAATGTCTGGGTTCCGATGGAACCGGTTGAACCCAGGATTGATATGTTCTTTACCATAATTATTCTCCCTTTGTAAAGGAAATGCTTAAAATCATGCTGCTCCTTTTAATTTAAATTGCCTATCTTACTATCTTAAAAAAGTAACTGCAAAATAAATAGCAGGAGCTGTAAATATCATACTGTCAAAACGATCCAGGATACCTCCGTGTCCCGGGATCAGATGGCCATAATCTTTAATATTGTGGTTTCTCTTAATAGCAGACGCTGCCAGATCTCCGATCTGTGAGATAACTGCCGCAATAGCGCAGGCAATGGCGCAGGCAACCATGGGATTTGCCACTTCTTCCATATTATGACCAAAATAAGCGCCATAAGCAAGGCCTAACAGTGCAGAACCAACTACACCGCCTACAGCCCCTTCAATGGACTTTTTCGGGCTTAATACAGGCGCCAGCTTATGTTTTCCAAGAAGCATTCCTACACAGTAGGCACTGGTGTCACAGCCCCAGGAGCTTAAAAAGATCAGCCATACCAAATAAGCTCCGTCATGCATGCTGCGGGTCTGATACAGAAAAGAAAGCATTACCGGAACATAGCACACACCAAAAAAGGCGCCGGTTATCTCTTCTGTTTTATAACTTGGAAAAGTAAAAACATAGAGAGCCATTAAAAGCATCAGGGACGCAATGATCATTAATGTAAGATACTTCTGTCCCTCAAACCATAAGATCCCATAATAGCAGACAGCTGTCAGATAGCCAACTGCAGCTACTGATCTTTTTTCAATCCCGAGAACGCGGTACAGTTCAAACAGGCCTACCAGTGAAATAAGGGCTGTCACTGCAAAAAGGAGGGCGCCTCCTTTTCCTACGAAGAAAATAGCAAGGATGACCAGTACGATACCACTGATCAATCGTGTTGTAAACATAAAAATCTCCTTTTTGAATACGTTATTTTACCCCGCCGAACCGTCGATCTCTCTTATTATACTGAATGATCGCCTTTTCCAGTTCCTTCTCATCAAAATCCGGCCACAGACAATCTGTAACATACAGTTCTGTATATGCCAGCTGCCACAGCAGATAATTGGACAGTCTTAACTCTCCGCTGGTACGGATCAGCAGATCCGGATCCGGGATATCCGCGGTATCCAGATAAGAAGCAAATACAGATTCTGTAATATCCTCTGCCTCCACTTTTCCTGCCTTTACATCCTCTGCCAGTTTCGCAGCTGCTCTGCGGATCTCATCTCTTCCCCCATAATTAACTGCGATCACAAAGGTAAGTCCTGTATTATCCTTTGTCTCTTCTTCCAGACGGTTGATACCGTCAATAATATCCTGGGCAAAACGTCTTCTGTCACCGATCATCTTTACCCGCACATTGTTGGCAGAAGCGATTTTTAACAGGCGGACCATATAATAACGGAACAGTTGCATCAGCGCTCCTACTTCTTCTTCGGACCTTTTCCAGTTTTCAGTAGAAAATCCGTAAACAGTCAGATATTTGATGCCCATTCTGGCAGCGATCTCTACTGTCTTTTCTACTGTAACACAGCCTTCTTTGTGACCAAAGGTTCTAGGAAGACCTCTTTTTTTCGCCCAGCGGCCATTTCCGTCTAAAATAAGGGCTACATGAGCCGGTATTACCATATTACTGTCTAATGCCATTTTCCTCACCTTTTCTTATCTTATTGCATAAAACGAAGAGGCAGGAGTCTCTCCTGCCTCCGTATCAATTTCAGAGACTATACAGTCATGATCTCTTTTGTCTTTTCTTCTACTGCCTTGTCAACACGCTCAATGGTCTTGTCAGTCAGTTTCTGCATCTTCTCAGTCAAATCAGCTAACTCGTCCTCTGTGATCTCTCCAGCTTTCTCTGCTTTCTTAAATGCATCATTTGCATCGCGGCGGATGTTGCGGACAGCAACCTTTGCGTTGTCACCTTTCTTCTTTACTTCCTTTGCAACTTCTTTTCTTCGGTCCTCAGTCATCTCCGGGAAGATCAGGCGGATGCAGTTTCCGTCGTTGGTAGGATTGATACCTAACTCAGATGTAAGGATCGCTTTTTCGATTGCTTTTAACAGGCTCTTTTCCCATGGCTGGATCACGATCATACGTGCTTCCGGAACAGATACGTTTCCTACCTGCTGAAGAGGTGTTGGTGTTCCGTAGTAATCCACTTTAATCTTGTCTAATACATGTGGGTTTGCACGGCCTGCGCGGATAGTTCCGTAATCAGCTAACAGAACTTCCATTGTCTTGTCCATCTTATCCTGATAAAACTTTAAATCTTCCATAAGTTCCCTCCTGAACATGCAGCTTTTGCTGTCATTTTATATTCATAGCGTTTTCGCTTTTATTCTTACTTATTGTGTTACCGTAATGATCGATCAAGCAGTAACGATGGTTCCGTTGATACGGCCCTGCATAGCATTTGCAATACCGTCCGGTTCATTTAAGCTGAATACAGCCATTGGCATCTTGTGTTCCATGCACATAATAGATGCGGTCAGATCTACAACTGCTAACTGGCGGTCGATCACTTCCTGAATGGAAATGGTATCAAATTTCTTTGCCTCTGGATTTACCTTTGGATCGCTGTCATATACACCGTCAATAGCCTTTGCAAGAAGGATGCAGTCTGCCTCCATCTCAATTGCACGCAGTGTGATACCTGTATCAGTTGAGAAATAAGGATGTCCTGTACCGCCTGCAAAGAACACCACCTTTCCCTCTGCAAAGCACTTATTTGCCTGATCCTTGGAGAACAACTGGGTCATAGTGCCACATGCAAATGGGGTAAAGATCTCTGTCTGCATTCCCGCATTGCGGAAGATCTCAGAAACATAGATACAGTTCATAACTGTAGCTAACATACCGATCTGGTCTGCCTTGGTACGCTCAATGGCATCGCTGGTACGGCCTCTCCAGAAGTTTCCGCCTCCTATCACAATACCTACCTGAACGCCTGCGTCTACAGATAATTTTACCTGTCTTGCTACCTCTTTTACAGTATCTTCGTCGAAACCGGTCTTTTTAGGACCTGCAAGGGCCTCGCCGCTTAATTTTAAGAATACACGGTTCATTTTCATAAATGAGTTTCTCCTTGTGTTGGATTATACTTTTTTAAGTATAACATAGGAATGTATTTTTGGAAAGATTATTTTCACTGTTCGCGGATCCGTTCACGGATGCTCCTTGCATCTGTGTCCGACAATGGATCACAGATATCATAGATCTTTGCAGTCAGTTCCGGATTATTTCCTACATTTTTAATGATCCACAATCTGGACTCTCCTGACTTTTTAAACCGGAGGACTTTTGCAATGGTAAACAGAAGTTCTTTTTCTTTTGCATCATTTGCGTCACTTAACTGCTTTTGCTGGTAACGCTTCTGCTTTTTCTCATATTTACTTACCTTTGTCTTTTCACGCTGGGCAATGGCAGCTCCCGGAGTACCGTATCCCTTCTCTAACCATATGGTTTCTACCTGATACGTTCCGTCTTCAATGGTCATAACAGCCATGGAAAGAGGCAGTGTATTCCGCTTATAACCACAACTTCCGGGATTTAGCCACAACCTTCCCGCGATCTCCTGCTGCTGGTACATATGGGAATGGCCAAAGATCACTACCTGAGCATCTCCTAATGCCACAGGGATGTCCGTTCTCTGATGGGCCATGACCATTTTCACACCGCCGATTTCAAAACGTTTGATCCCCGGCAGTCCCCCGGACCAGCCTCTGTCATTATTTCCCCTTACTGCAAAAAGCGGCTGCTTTCCGCTTAATTTCATATACAGCATCTGCGTATCAAAATCACCTGCATGTACGATCACGTCGCAGGTTTCCAGTATCTTCTCCACCTCCGGGCGCAGCACTCCATGGGTATCTGCCATCACTGCCACCCTTACAGGTCCCCGTTCCATTTTTCTTCCTCCTTGGTTTCACATATACACGCTCTGAAAATACCAGATTATTATATACGATTATTTTCTGACTGACAATCATTTCAGCCATAACATCTTCTTGTATTATTTATTTTTTCTGACGATTTTGTGAACATTATTGTGGAAAAAATAGTTAGATGTTATACTTGCAGCAGACCATTGTACATTTTGATATAAATATACGGATCTGTACATACATGAAAGGGGAAACTGTATGATAAAAAATTATAAAAAACTATTCCTGTCCTTTGGAGCTGCAGCTGTTTTAAGTTCCGCAGCTGCTTTTAGCAGCCTGGCTGCAAGTGGCGGCTGGGTCAGTGAAAACGGAGTATGGAAATATCAGGAAGCATCTGGAAATTATGCCTACAATACCTGGAAAACTTCCGGTGATAACTCTTACTATCTGGACAATAACGGCGTCATTGCTGTAAACCAGTGGATCGATGATACCTACTACGTTGACGGTGACGGCGTAATGGCAAAAAATTCCTGGATCCAGTTATCAGAAGATACTTCCCAGAAGAAAGCAGGCTGGTATTACGTGGACGCCAAAGGAAAGCTGATCAAGGATAAATGGAGTACCATCGGGGATAAAAAATACGCTTTTGACAGCGATGGAAAAATGCGTACAGGCTGGTTTTTTGATAATGATGATATTTATTATCTGGGAGACAATGGTTATGCCAAGACCGGCTGGCTGTGCCTGGACTATGACGAAGACAACAAGCCGGATGATGGAACGATCTCTGAAATCCGTACTTCTGCTTCCGATACTGCCAAATGGTTTTATTTCCAGACAAACGGAAAGGCAAAACGTTCTAAGAATGACTCCTATTCCGCTGAAACCATCGGGGATAATAAATATTATTTTAATGAAGACGGTGTGATGATGACTGGCTGGGTAGCTGTAAAAAGCAGCGCTGAAGCAGGAGATCCCACAGGTATCAGCAAATTCGTCTATTTAGGCGGAGATGATGAAGGCATCATGGCAAAAAACAAATGGCTGGAACTTTACAATCATCCAGGTGACTCTGATGACAAGGACGAGATCACCACAGACAACAGCGATGAAGCCCCAGACGAAGGTGAGTCAAACTGGTACTACTTTGAAAGTGATGGTACCCCTGCTTACTTAAACAGCAAAGCTACCAATATGAGCAAGGCAACTACCAAGGTAGATGGAAATTCCTATTTTTTTAACTCCTATGGTGTCCGCCAGACCGGCCTTATCCATGTGGTAACTTCTTCCGGTAAAGAATTTACAGGCTACTTTGGTGAAAATGACTCTGACGGTAAAATGCTCACCGGTAAAAAATCCAATTTAAGCGTTGACGGTGAAACAGCTGCTTACTATTTCAGTGAGTCCGGCTCTGATAAGGGCTGCGGTTATAATGGTTCCAAAGATGATTATCTGTATTATCAGGGACGCCTTGTAAAGGCAGACAGCGGTTCTGACTATCAGGTATTCTGTGTTGACAATAAAATGTACCTGGTTAATGAGTCCGGCAAGATCCAGACTTCCAGCAAGAATTATAAAGTAAACGGATCCTGGACATTCAAGGTTTCCGGCGGTTCTATTTATTTCATTGATGATGATAAGAAATCCACAGGAAAGGTTACTTCTTCTGATGCGGAGTCCCTTCCGGAAGTGATCTATGATAAAGAGTATACTTTATAACGCTTTATAATACTACAGGCTTCGGCATTGGTTTAATCCTCTGCCGAAGCCTTTTTGTATGAAAACATATTTTTTAATTTTCATGGTCTTTTAAAAGTTCTCTTTTTCGTTTCTTCCAGATATTTACAGCAAACACAAAATTTCCAATAGCCAGAAGGTCTACTGCCGCCAGTCCCGCTGCCCACAATGGGAACGGTGCCTTGATCTCCGGTTTTAACAAGCTCCAGTCATCCATTTCTTCTGCATACGCCTGGTTTCTCACTCTCGCGTTTAAATACATGTAGATCACATCTTTTGCTGACTGCCGCAGTGCCTGATCATAGGCTGCCTTATTTTCTTCATTTTTAAAGGCAAAACTGCCATCATTCATAAAACCGTCCATCCAGAGGGTTCCCCCTGCTGCAAGAGCCTGATCCCCGTTCATATATTTATGATGGTCAGAATAATCTGTAAGCACGGCTCCTTTAAAGCCCCATTCATCCCTTAAAATGCTGGTAAGAAGCCCCTTACTGCCTCCTGCCCACACAGCTCCTATACGGTTATAGGAGGACATAAGGCCGGTGGCACCATTATCCTGTACGATCATCTGGAACGGCTTTAAATAAGTTTCCCGCAGGGCCTGTTCCGTCATCCAGGTATAGACACCATCCCTGTAAATACCAGACTCCTGGTCATTGCAGATCAGATGTTTTACATAGCAGTATACACCCATATCCATACTGCCACTTACCGCTGCCCCGCACATTTTCCCGGAAAGAAAGCTGTCTTCTGAATAATATTCATAGTTTCGGCCATCAAAAGGACTGCGGTGGATATTGACTGCCGGTGCATACCAGCCGCTATAGCCAAACTGACCTGCTTCCTTTGCGACTGCCCGTCCCATATCACGGGATAATTCTGTATTCCATGACTGGGCCATAACACCGGCATTGGGAAATCCGGTTCCTGTTGGATTTTGGTTGAAACTACCGATCTGTGCCGGTCCGTCAGCTTCTCTGGCTAATGGTTTTCCAATATTTTCCAGTTCTTCTGTCTTTACATACCCGTGAAGGAACAGCTCCTCTGTCTCTTTTTCTGTCAGCTGGTTTAAAACTTCATCCCACTTTGGATCGTCATAATCCGCTCCCAGTTCGTAACCCAGTTTTGATACAGTTCCGTTTTTTTCAATATAAAGGCCCTGATTTTTTCCAAATGCCACATCATTTTTACTCTGAGACTCACTTTGTTCTAAAAAGCTCTGCCCAAACTCATCTGCTTTTTCCTGGGTATAAAGGTTCAGTTCTGCTGCCTTTTCAGAAAGTTTTCGGGTCTTTACCGGTTCTTTTGGAAATGTCGTATCAAAATCACTGCGGCTCATATAGGAGATCTTCTGACCGCTGTCTGAACCATCGATCCCCACTCCGTCTACTGCATCTTTTCCTGTCATTTTATTGGAAACGACTGCACCTGTGATCTCGTCTGTAGGATACTGGATATTTTCTGCCAGTTTCAGGCTGATCTGGGCATTTGGTATATCAGCGGTCTCATGGGCGTTTTTCCGAAGAAAAAGTACATAGGTTCCCGGATCCAGCTCATATCCTGCAAAACCGTTTTGATTGCTGTCATTAAAATCATAGGATGCCATATCCCTGGCTTTTACAGACAACGTAACCTCTTCTTTTTCCCCCGGCTGCAGCTCTCCTGTTTTCGCATAATCAGCTAATACTACCGCCGATTTTTCAATCCCTCCCGCTTCATATGGAGGGGTATAATAAAGCTGCACCACCTCTTTGCCAGCCCGTTCTCCTGTATTGGTAACTTCCACTGTGATCTTGTAATTGCCGTCCGCAGTGATCTTTTCCCTTTTTCCCGGAGCATTTACAACCTTCCAGTCAAAGGTAGTATAAGACAAGCCATAGCCAAAAGGATACTGTACTACAGCCTGGTAACCTCTTCCATGAAGATTATAATACTTATCCCAGTAATCCTGCGCATCTGCTGTTTCGTACCATTTATAGCCTACATAAATCCCCTCTGCGTAGTCTACATAAGATACCTGATCATATTTAAAGGACTCTCCTACATTGCCGCTTTTGGTACCGTCAAAAGGATAAAGACCTTCTCCGTTTTCATAACTTCCCACTCCGTCAGCTCCTGCATTGGCATAGCTGGCAGCTGTGCGGAAATTGTAAGCCCAGGTATCAGCCGTGCGGCCGGAAGGTGTTATTTTTCCCCAGAGAAGGTCTGGAAGTGCCTCTGCCGAATACTGTCCGGTCATTCCTGCCATCACACAGGCCCCAATTCCAGGCATCAGGTCAATTGCTCCCAAAGTCATTACATTTCCTGTATTTAATAACAGGATCACATTTTTATAATTTTCACCCAGATAGCGCAAAAGCCCCTCTTCTTCTGTGGAAAGATCCAGATAGGACCTTCTTTTATCTCTTAACAGCTGTCCGTTCTTCTTTACTTTTTTATACTGGATCTGAGGACAGTCATTGCTTTCCCCTGAAAGCCTTCCTACTACCATGATCGCTGTATCTGAATACTCTTTTGCGTTTTTAAGCAGATCTTCTGTGTAATATTCTGTATCTGTAATATCCGGTTCATAAAGCCGGCAGCTTTCTTCCGGCCAGCTTTCAAGAGTAGATGTTTTCTGACGCTTTGGCTGGAAATCCTGATACATCCGGGTCAGTTCTTCATTATAGGCGATTCCCGCTTCTTTTAATGCTCCTAAAAGATCCAGGTCTACTTTTTCCACTCTTCCGGAACCGGAACCGCTTCCCAGCCACTGGGTGGATGCCCAGCCAAATACATTTACCCGGGTGATCTCTTCTGAAAGAGGCAGGGTATTGTTTTCATTTTTCAAAAGAACAGCACCTTCCGCCTCGATCTGGGCTGCCAGACGGCGGCTGTTATAGGCAGCTTCTTCTTTCGCCTCTTTTGATACATTGGTACGGCTGCCGGAAAGATACAGGTCAATGGTCTCACGAAACGCAAAAGCCACACCTGTAACAAGGATCATAAGGGCAAGAAAAAAAGAGGCACCTCCCAAAAAGAAGCGGTACCGGAAAGGGATCTTACCTTTTTCTTTCAAGGTTTTTGTTCTTTCTGGATTTCGGTTCTTTTTCATAAGGTACCTCACATTATTATTTTTAATATTATAGATCATTAAGCGGCTGTTCTCCCGCCTCTTCTGCCCTTTTCACAGGCAGCTGCAAATTCTCTCAGTTTTTCTTTTGCCTCTGCTGTCAGGTTCTGCGGAACAGCAATCTGGATGGTCACATACTGGTCGCCTTTTACCTTCGGGTCTTTCATGGAAACAATACCTTTACCGGCAAGACGGATCTTTAAGCCGCATCTGGTCCCTTCACGCAGTTTGCAGGAAACATTACCATACAGGGTAGGTACAATGATCTCACCTCCTAAAACAGCTGTTGTAAAGGGTACTTCTGTACTGGTATAAACATCCATTCCCTTCCGTTCATAACCAGGCCGTGTTCCTACATGGACCTTTAATAACAGATCTCCTGCTTCTGCGCCGCCTATGCCAGGATTGCCTTTTCCTTTCAGGCGGATGCTCTGGCCTTCGTTGATACCTGCAGGGATATGGACTTTCAGATTTTGGCTTTTTCCATTTGCATCGGAAAGTGTGATCACACGGTCTGCGCCAAAGGCTGCGTCATCAAAACTGATATTGATCTCTGCCTGTGTATCACTGCCTTTTTCGCTGGATGGATCTGCGCCAAAACCGCTATAGCCATGAAAACCGTTAAAACCACTGCCGCCCTGGTGAAAACCGCCTGTAAAGCGGCTCTTTTTACCGCCGCCGAACATATTTCCGAAAATATCACCAAAGATATCATCGCCTTCTCCGCCTTCAAAATGGAAGGTGTGTCCGTCTGAAGTATGGAAACCTCTGAAGCCGCCATTTCCGGAAAAGCCTCCAAAACCTCCTGTAAAGCTGCCGTCAGAACCAAAGCCGCCATTTGCGCCGTAACTACCGGCTCCTGCTGCTCCGGTACCGTCAAAAGCTGCGTGGCCAAACTGGTCATACAGTTTCTTCTTTTCCGGATCGCTTAAAATATCATAAGCTTCATTAACTTCCTTAAATTTTTCAGCAGCTGCCTCATTTCCCACATTGCTGTCGGGATGGTATTTTTTAGCCAGTTTACGATAGGCTTTCTTAATAGTGGCAGGGTCTGCAGTTTTATCTATTCCAAGAACTTCGTAGTAATCTCGTTTCTGTTGTGACATCGTTCTCATCCTTTCCTGATTTCTTACAGGACCTGTGAAGATCCTGTAAGTTATGAATACAAGTCATATTTGTTTGTTCTATAATATGTATAACACTTATATCATTCATTGTCAAGGATGGAACGAACATACATTTTCTTTATCGTTCTGCTGTTTTTACACTGTTGACCACATAAATTCCAAGGCATACAAATACCAGGGCAACCAGGCTCTTTACGGAAAATGCCTGGGCTGTCTCCCCTAATACCAGGGCGGACAAAAGAACACCGAACACCGGGTTCATAAAGCCAAATACGGTCACGCGGCTTACAGGGTTATATTTTAACAATACACCCCAGAGTGTATAAGCAACTGCTGAGATAAATGCCAGATATAATAACAGGATATACGCGGAAACTCCGCTTTCAACCTGGACTCTTCCGCCGCCGAATAATCCAATGAGGATCAGGATCAGTCCGCCTGACATAAACTGATAACCGCTTAAGGTAACTACATCATACTGGTTGCCATATTTCTTTAATAAGGCGCCGGATGTAGCATAAAAGATCTGGGCAAACAGGACAAATCCTTCTCCTAAAAGAGATACCTGGAACAGATTTCCTTCCTGTCCGGACAGGTTCATTACTACAATTCCCGCAAAACCCAGGGCGCATCCCACCAGTTTTCTGGCTGTCAGTTTCTCATACCGGAAGATCAGGCTGGCAACTAAAATAGAAATAAAAACATTTCCTCCTGTGATGATCGCTCCATGTACCCCGCTGGCATGTGCCAGTCCTGTGTAAAAGAAATAATACTGAAGGACCGTCTGATTTAAGCAAAGTTCCAGGATCGCTCTTCCCGATCCCTTCTGAGGCATGATCCAGCGGTGTCCCTGGATGCTGTGAAAAAGAATCACCAGAAAACCTGCCAACAGGAAACGCATTCCTGCAAATAAAATAATGGACATTGCGTCAGATGACTGGATCTGGAACAGTCTGTAACCTGTTTTGATCGCCGGTGTCGCGCTTCCCCATAAGAAACAGCAGATACCAGCCAAAAACATTACTACGGGTAGACTGGTCAGTCTGCTGTTTTGTTGCTGTGTATTCATATTCTTCTCCATTCTGCTACTGTCTGTAGCTCGTTTATCCTTATAAGAGTACCAGTAAACAGATTGAAAGTCAATTTTTTATCAATAAGTTGTGAATAAGTATTGAAATTTTCTCAATTTTGTTTTACACTATACACAAAATATTTTAGGTGTATAAAAATATTTTGTACTGTTTTGCCATGTTTGTCTATTTATATGTTTTACTGGGGATTTTATAGATCACATGGCCTGGGGAAAATAAAATATGTGTGAAAGAACAGGAGAATTTATTATGTCGTTTCAATCAGTCTGTAAGCGTTATTGTCTGTTTTTAACAGGAGTCATCTTATGTGCAACAGGAATTGCCTTTATCACCCGTGCGGGTCTGGGGACTTCACCGGTTTCAGGGCTTCCTTTCGTGCTCAGTCTGGTAACACCTGTATCAATGGGATTTTTTACCTTTCTGTTTAATATGATCTTCCTGATCTGTGAAGCACTCTTAAGAAAGCGTTTCAGCGTAGAACAGGCTTTGCAGATCCCGATTACTTTCTTTTTCAGTTTCTGCATTGACAAGGCCATGGCCATCATTCCTACCCGTTTCGGCGGTCCCTGGGGTGACTCTTTTGTCTACCTGGTCATCGGATGTATCATCATGTCCCTTGGCATCAGCTTTGAGGTTATTGCAGATGTGATCATGCTTCCGGCAGAGGCATTTGTTCGCGCCCTTGCTAAAAAGACCGGCTTTATATTCGGAAATGTAAAAGTAGGTTTTGACAGCACCCTTACCATTCTGGCAATGATCCTGGCACTGATCTGTTTCCATAAGTTAAACGGAGTCAGAGAAGGAACACTGATCAATGCCCTGGTAGTTGGCCAGTTAGTAAAACAGTGGAGACGGTGCATTGAAAAACCGCTGTCAAATGCAATTGCATAAAATATCAAAAATCCCGGTCCCTGTAAATGGGGATATGTCATGAAACAAACGGAACCCGCCCTGCCAGGCGGGTTTTTGCATATTGGCCAGCTTTTTGCAACAGAAAGACGCGCCCGCAGGCGCGTCTTTCCCGATTACTTTTCTTCTTTATAACATCCAGTCTTTGATCACATTGTGGTCTCTTAACAGTTTTCCAACGACTGTCTTATCGATCTTTCTAAGCAGAGGTTTCTTAAGCAGTTCCAGTGGCAGAGGCAGCTTCATTTCCAGCGGAGATTTTCCGTCCATCAGCTTTACAGTACTGTCTAACAGATCTCTCACATCGTATACGCTTCCCCAGACCTCAGGAACACCACGGTCTACACCGCAAAGTCCGTATACAGCTTCCATTGCAGTACGTACAGAATACTCCGTAGTGAAAATCGTATCTCTTGGTGTTTCAGCAAACTGACCTAAGAATGCAGCGTTTACGCAGCCATCCGGGATAACGTCCGGTCTGTCCCCTGCGCTTCTTGGCATAAAGAAAGCTGTGATATATGGCATCATGGTCGGAGTACAGTTTGCATGGTTTGCTGCCAGATCATCGATCTCTTCTGTAGGAATACCCAGATGATACAGCCACTCTGCTGTGATCTCCTTACCATTACACTCTTTCATTGGCTTCTTGATATAATCGCCTGGAACATCGGTAAACAGGCTGTATACCCATACACAGATCTCATCTTTCTTCTGTGCTTTAAACTGACCCTGGCGGTTGATAGTCCAGCTTAACAGCCAGCTAGAGTCCTTGCAGCTTACAATACCGCCGGTAACAACTTTACCGGTTCTCGGATCTCTCTTACAGATCTTCTGGATATAGGAAATGATCTTTTCATCAGAGGTTGTAACAGTTGCAGACTCCCAGTTTGTCTTTGCAATGTCAGAACAGAACTTTTCAGGATGTCCAAAGGACTCGTCCTGGGCTGCAATATTCTTCCACAGGCTCCAGCATCCACTGGTGCGAACTTCTGCATCCCCTACAGGAGCATGGTCCTGGTCACCGTAGATCGTACCTTCTGTACAGCTTCCGTTTGTGATAAATACCAGATCATTTTCTGTTAACGCGATCTCGCCTTTATTACCGTCTTTTACATATTCAATGGCTTTTGCAGTCTTCTTTTCCCCTTCAATGTCAAAACGCACATTGGTAACACTGGTTCCAAACTGGATCTGTACGCCTGCTGCTTCCAGATATTTCTGCATTGGAAGGATCAGGGACTCATACTGATTGTAACGTGTAAATTTCAGTGCAGAGAAATCAGGCAGACCACCAATATGATGGATAAAACGCTGGAAATAACGCTTCATCTCCAGGGCACTGTGCCAGTTTTCAAAAGCAAACATAGTGCGCCAGTACAGCCAGAAATCAGAGCCAAATACTTCATCATCAAAGAAATCTTCAATAGACTTGTCATACAGATCCTCATCTCTTGTAAAGAACAGCTTCATGATCTCCATACTGCCCTTCTGGCTTAAACGGAATTTACCGTCTGTATGGGCATCTTCGCCACGTTTTTCCGTAGCACGGCACAGAGAGTAGTTAGGGTCATGTTTATTTAACCAGTAATATTCATCCAGTACAGAAGCATTAGGTACTTCCAGGGAAGGAATGCTGCGGAACAGATCCCATAAGCACTCAAAATGATCTTCCATCTCACGGCCACCACGCATTACATAACCTCTGGTTGGATCGTCGATACCGTCACATGCACCACCGGCTACGTCCATAGCCTCTAAAATATGGATATTTTTTCCAGGCATCTGGGCGTCTCTTACTAAAAAGCAGGCTGCTGCCAGTGCTGCCAGACCGCTTCCTACTAAATAAGCGCTCTTTTCTTCAATTCCTTCCGGCTTTTCCGGTCTTGCAAAAGCCTCATAGTTACCATTGGTATAATAAATACCCTTGCTGTTTTTCGCAAACTTACCAAGTTCTGTATTGCGGTAGTCACTGTTTTCCTCTTCTTTTTTACTGCGGCGCTTTCCTGCCATAACAGCTGCTGCTCCAATACCTGCTGCTACTGCGGATACAGCTCCTGCACGTAAAACTTTCTTGTTCATGGTTTAAACCTGCCTTTCTCATTCTCTTATTATACTTTGAATATCGATATTTTTATTATTACCATCATTTTCGTTAAATATTGCTTTAATATATAGTATTGATTACTACATACACTGTATTGATAGTATAACTTTTTGGGCAAAATGTCAATATCACAGTTACCATTCCCCTATGCGCTGGTTTGAACCGTAACAATCAAAAAATACTCCCAGCCACAGGTATGTTCTCCTGTAATGACTGAGAGTATTTTTACCAAAACTATAAAACTTTATGCAATATGATCATAGGATCGAACTTTATAAATTGATTTTAAATATCCAGTGCTGCATGATACCCCTGATATACAGCATTTGTGATAGTAGAAACTTTTCTCGCATCTCCGATCACACGGACAAATGGCGCACCGTTTCTGAGAGCTTCTACAACATCCGTTCTGCCTCTCTGTCCAAGGGCACAGATCACAGTCTGGGCTCCCACCATCAGCTCATTGCCATCTTTATCCCTGCAGCGGACACCATCTGCAGTTACTTCTTCTACGCGACATCCTGCATGGACATGAACATATTTCTCAATTTCTTTTAACAGCAGCGGACGGTGACGCACATTGGCATCTACAGCCAGTTCATCCCGCATTTCGATCAGGTGTACTTCTTTTCCTTCCATACCTAAATGGATGGCACATTCACAGCCGGCCAGGCCGCCACCCATAACAGCCACTTTATCAGCTACTCTGTCCTGGTTTTTATACAGCTCATTGACGATGATCACATTTTCGCCCTTAATTCCAGGGATCGGCGGAACCAGTGGTCTGGAGCCAACAGCGATGATCAGGGCATCCGGTGCCTCTTTTTCCACATATTCAGGGGTCACTTCACAGCCTAAACGGATCTCTACACCACTCTGTCTTGCAAAACGTGCATAGGTTTCTGTCAGCTGGTACATTTCTTTCTTAAATGGAATGGCGATCTCGCTCTTTAAGATACCGCCCAGTTCCTCTTCTTTTTCACATAAGATGACCTGATGGCCTCTTCTGGCTGCTGTCCATGCTGCATACAGACCGCCCGGGCCGCCTCCTGCTACTAAAACTTTCTTCTTTACAGGTGCCGGCTGTACTTCGTCCCCTTCCATTTCTCTTCCGATCAATGGGTTTACGGTACATCTTCTGGTGGAAGTAGCTGCACGTTCTGCCATACAGGTAAAACAGCGCAGGCAGCGGACAATGTCCTCATCCCTGTTTTCCATGATTTTTCTTGGAAGGAATGGATCTGCCAAAAGGGCACGGGCCATATAAACTACATCTGCCTTGCCGGAAGCAATGATCTCTTCCATCTGTGCCGGGTCATTTAAACCGCCCAGTGTTGCAACAGGAATGGATACGTGCTTTTTGATCTCAGCTGCCAGATATACATTACATCCGTGTTCCTTAAACATAGACGGATGGGTATCTCCAAAACCTCTCTGGTAAGTACCTGCAGATACATGGAGCAGGTCGATCTTGGACTCCAGCTGCATAGCGATGCGCACGCCTTCTTCCAGGTCATAGCCGCCTTCAAACAGCTCAGAGCCGCTTAAACGGAACTCAATAGGGAATGCAGGTCCTACTGCTTCACGGACTGCGTCTAAGATCTCACTTGCCAGACGGCAGCGGTTTTCCAGAGAACCGCCGTATTCATCGGTTCTGTGGTTAAAATACGGGGATAAAAACTGGTTGATCAGCCAGCCATGTCCGCCGTGGATCAGGATCATCTCAAAACCTGCACGTTTTGCAAGACCTGCTACTTTTCCATAGGAAGCTACAATGTCCTTGATCTGCTCTTTGCTTAAAGACTTAACCTTTACGCCATCTGCACGTACCGTATCAGAAGCGCCCCACTGGCACATTTCATGCTGTCTGGACTTATCCGTCATATAGGTTCCTGCATACATACCGGAATGGGACAGTTCCAGGCTGGCTGCTGCTCCGTGACGGGAAATGGCATCTGCTGTATAGGTAGCTGCTGCCAGGGAATTTAAAATAGTGGTATCCAGATGATATGCATGGGAACCGTCTGTCTCCGGATGGACCATACATTCGCTGACCGTTACAGCTGCTGCGCCGCCCTTGGCACGAAGCTCATAAAAGGCGGTAGATTTTGGTCCGATACAACCGTCATTGGTAATATCCGTTCCGCCCATTGGTGCGGAAAACATACGGTTGGAAAAGGTGCGTCCTGCAATGGTGATGGGACTGCAAAGATGTGGAAATTTGTGTGTCATAATATTTTCTCTCCTTTTTTATCAATTCACGAACTCGCGCTATCACGCTCTACTGCCTGCTATCGCAGGCGGTTCGTTCATGAATGACCCAAGAAAAACAAATGCCACCTGCGGTGTCGCTTGTTTTTCTTTTGGGCTCATACAATGTCATTCAATTCTTCTTCGATCTTCTCTTCTTCCTTTTTATCATCTCCGTAAATAAGCACAGGAAGGAAAGAAAGACGTTTTCCAATACTTCTTGCAATAAAGCCAACTAAAACGGCTGCCACAATAGTACCTTCACGTACACCCTCTAAATGACCGGAAAGAAGGAACGAAAGAACTGCTGCGATCACTGCCATGGAAACATCAAAACAGACCTTTGTAAAACCAAATTCAGAATGGATGCGGAATACCACGGCTCTTACAAAAGACTCTCCCGGAAGCATAACTACATCTGCCAGCACTTCCATATATACGCCAACGCCAAGGACCAGACAGCCGATCAGAAGTCCCAGGACTTTTGAAATATAAGACACCGGATGAACAAATCCCAGAAGGATCATGGACATATCAATAAAGTAGCCAAATGCCATAGATACCGGGATCTGCAATAAATGTTCTGCCTTAAAATTCTTTCCCAAAAGTAAAAACTGAAGAAAGATCAGAAGCAAACTGAATACAATGGTGAAGTTTCCCAGAGAAAATGGGAAATTCAGGCTGAGTACATAAGGAATAGAAGAAATAGGGGAAGTTCCCAGATTTCCCTTGGTGATCAGGCTGACGCCCAACGAGTTTACAAACAGGCCCACTAAAAAGATAAGATACCGCTTTACCTGTTCTGCTTTTGTACGTTTCATAATTCTTGTTCCCTTTCCTGCTTATTTTTCTTTATCTGCTCCTTTTGGAACATGTCTTTTTCTATGGTAACACCATCATATAAACATGTCAATATTTACATGTTTAAAAATACATATATTTTTCTATGGCACAGAAAGAATTTGTATGATATACTGCTGATAGCATGAAATATACTTTCACACTTTTATAATGAAGGGATTTAAAAATATGGGAACTTTAAAATATGCCATTTTGGGATTGTTAAATAGAAAAAATATGACGGGATACGACCTGTCAAAGGAATTTGAAACTACTCTTTTTGAAAACTGGAACGCCAATACCAGCAAGACATGCTCGACCTTGAAGACTGGAAGAAAAAAGCAGAAGCTGCCCGTAATG